>Ga0074044_10000165_pt1 | contig 66108 bp, 55 predicted proteins | sample BogForMeECP23OM1_FD_94443 | JGI IMG/M metagenome (GOLD analysis project Ga0074044, IMG submission 94443) | Bog forest soil microbial communities from Calvert Island, British Columbia, Canada - Bog Forest MetaG ECP23OM1 | ecosystem: Environmental > Terrestrial > Soil > Wetlands ...
AAGGCTATTGTCGGCGGCGAAATACCCCCTTGGATAACGAATTGTGAGGCCCTCGCGTTTTACCTGGATTTTCAGTTCGTGGAAGTTTCCATCCAGCGAATCGGCGCCGATGTAAAACCCGAGCGTGTAGGTGACGGCGGAATCCTCGACGGCTTTGCGGATTGCACCGGTGAGGTCGTTGGTGTTGACGAAAGCGCGCCCTCCGGTGTCATCAGCCATCTTTTGCATCGCATCAATGCCAATAGGTTGATCGCTTTTGGCCGGAGAATCATCGATCCCGAGTGCGTTGCGGGCCTGAGTTTCCCCGGGTTCGACTTCAGCCCACGTAGTCGCCGGCGTCCGGGGCAGCAAGCCGCGGGCGTCCACGGGGTAGGCGGCGATGTTTGCGCGAGCCAGTATGCGGCCGATAGCGGCGCCAGAAAACGGGAGGTTGGCGGTGAGCCAAAGCAAGTTCTTGCGGCCCGGAATATTGGCGACATGGGAGGCAATCGCGGTTAGAGCGGCCATGGTCGCTTCGGCCCTGGCCTCGTTGTTCAGCTCAGCCAGATGCTGTTCGCCTGCGCTGGCCGCATTGTTGAAGAGGGGGCTGGGCTGATCCGGAAAATGGTATTGGCCCGGTTCAGCCATTTCGCGTTGAGTCTTCGATGTGGGGTCGTATCTATTCACAATTGCCAAAAGCTGAGCACGGTCGCAGGTGAAGTCGCAGAGCACGTGCAGTGTATCGGTGAGGCCGTAGATGGCGAGGCGATCGCTGGGATCAAGCTGTTTCAGGAACTCGAGCAAATGCTGCTTCGCATTGGCAAGGGCATGGTCCTCCAGCCAGAACGGCGTCGTCTCGTTCGCCAGTGGGGCGGAGCCCGTGAGCGTATTCAGATTATCTAGCAGAACAATCGTCACGCTGCGCGCCTTGTTGTTCGCATACTGCGGCAAATCGGAGAACGTGTTTTGCGGCAGCGGCTGCGAGGCCTGCGGCGCGGACTCGCTGGATTCGACAGTGAAGGCGCTGATTTTCTGTTGTTTCCCTCGGTCAAGCACGACGAAATCGTCCTTTGTCAAATCCGCGACCGGGCCATTCTTGTCGCGGGCGATGACACCTACCTGAACCAGCCGAGTGGATACGGTAATTGCCGGGGACTGCGGCGCGTCCTGGGCCGAAGCGGCAATCGCCGCTAGCACTGAGGTGACAAACACAAGCGCAGTTGGAATGCGAACCACGAAGAATACGATACCGCGCGCGAGGTACCGTGTCATCCATAACGAAGCAAGGTGGACACACGTCTCGCACTTCAGTCTAGATGCCAGCTCTTCTTTAGCGCGGTGATCGCAAACTTGTCCACTATCAAGCTTTAGTGCGTGGCCTCTAGCAAGCCACGATATTTCAACATTGGTTCGACGCTCGGGTCTTTGCCGCGCCACGCCGCATACATTTTTGCCAAGTCCTCCGTGTTGCCGCGCGACAGCACCATCTGCCGGAAGCGGTCGCCATTCGCGCGCGTCAAACCGCCATTGTCTTCAAAACCTTGGTAAGCATCGTCGTCGAGCATCTCCGCCCATAGATAGGCGTAGTAACCGGCGGAGTAGTCGAGCGCCCAGATGTGGCTGAAATAGCTGGAACGGTAGCGGGGCGGCACAGCCGCGAGCAGCAGATGCATTTTCTCGAGCGCTTGTTTCTCGAACGTGTCCGGCTGCTGCAGCGGTGCGCTGGCCGGAAGCATGTGCCACTGCATATCGAGTTCAGCAGCGGCGACGAGTTCCGTCAACATGTAACCTTGATTAAAGGTCGCGGTTTTTCGGATCTTGGCGACTAACTCGGCGGGCATGGGCTCATTTGTTTTGTAGTGCTTCGCGAAATGGTTGAAGACAGCTGGATAGAGGGCCCAGTGCTCGTTGAATTGGGAAGGGAACTCGACGAAGTCTCGCGCGGTCGCGGTGCCTGAGAGGCTCGGATACTCGGTGTTGGCGAACATGCCGTGCAGCGCATGGCCAAACTCGTGGAACATGGTGGTCACGTCGGTAAAGGTGATGAGCGCGGGCTCGCCCGGCGCGGGCTTTGGCAGATTCGCCACGTTGTAAACCACCGGAAGGGTGCCCAGAAGCTTGGATTGGCCCATGAAGACATCCATCCAGGCGCCACCGTTCTTGTTGTCGCGCTTGAAATAATCGCAATAGAAAAGCGCCAGCGGCTTGCCGTCCGCATCCGAGACTTCGAAGGCACGAACGTCCGCCTGATAGACCGGAATGTCCTTGCGTTCCTTGAACGTAATTCCGTAGAGCTGATGAGCGGCGTAGAAGACGCCGTTTTCGAGCACATTGTTCAGCTCGAAGTAGGGCTTGACCTCCGCGTCATTCAGATCGTATTTCGCTTTGCGCACCTGCTCAGCGTAAAAGTCCCAGTCCCAAGGCTGTAGCTGGAAGCCGCCCTTCTGCGCGTCGATGACATCTTGAATATCTTTCCCCTCACGCGCTGCCCGGGCCGTAGCGCCCGGTACCAGCGCATCCATGAATTTCAACGCGGCTTCCGGAGTTTTGGCCATCTGGTCGCCCAGCTTCCAGGCAGCGTGGTTGGGATAGCCGAGAAGCTGTGCGCGCCGCGCACGTAACTGCGCCAGATGGGAGATGAGGTCGCGTGTATCGGTGGCGTCGCCGCGCTCGGCGCGGTTCCAGGATTTCTCGAAGATGGCTTCGCGAGTCGCGCGGACGGTGAGCGAGCCAAGCACGGGCTGCTGGGTCGTGTTCTGGAGCGGGAGCACGTAGCCTTCTTGCTTTCGGCCTTGCGCGGCCTGCGCGGCAGAGGCGAGTTGCGAGTCGCTCAAGCCGGCAAGCGCACTCTTGTCGGCTGTCACAAAAGCTCCGTTTTTGTTGGCTTCCAGGAGCTTTGTCGAGAAGTCGTTCGCAAGCGTCGCGATTTCCTCGTTGAGCTTCTTCAACTCGGTCTTGTCCGCGTCCGAAAGGTTTGCCCCAGAGCGGACGAAATTGTCGTAGCTGTACTGCAGCAGGCGCAGAGACTCCGCATCGAGCTTGAGCGAATCGCGCTGCTTGTAGACGGCCGCTACACGTGCGAAAAGTTTCGCGTTGAGGCTGATGGCATCCTGGTGCGCGGCCAGTTTCGGCGCCTCATCGGCTTGCACTTTTTGCAACGCAGGATTGGTGTTCGCGCTAGTGACCCCGCCGAACGCGGCTAGCACTCTTTGCAAGAGTTGCCCAGTCTTCTCCATGGCCACGAGCGTGTTCTCGAAGGTCGGCGGCGCCGGATTGTCTGCGATTGCCTGGATCTCGGAGAGTTCCTCGGCCATGCCAGCCTCGATGGCGGGCTGATAGTCTTCATCCTTGATCTTGTCGAAGGGCGGTGCATGGAACGGCAGCGAACTCGGGTCATAAAACGGATTGGACGGCCCGAACTTCGTGTCGGCGGCCGTGGCAGGCGTGGAGATGGTGCCCAGTGCCATGGCACCAGAAGCAATAAAAGCAGTCATAAGTTTCAGCATAACCTTCCCTGGGAGTGATGGCGTGGCGCGCATCAGGACGGGCAGCCCACGCTCACTGATTGTAAGAGAATTCGCGCGTCCGCCACAAGAAATCGCGAACACGGATAACGGGCCAGTCTCCGACTTGTGCGCTGCGCAAGTGCAAAGCACATTTCGGGACTAAGGCCTGCATTTGAAAACCTCGCCTGTCCATTGCATGCTGGTGCGGTCGGACGTACATTATCTTTTGGCCGGGCAGCAAAAATACAGCTTCCGGCTACTAACTTTTCGCATCTATATCTTGCGACCCAAAAGTCTTCGAGGACGGACGTGGGTAGGGGAGGAATTACGTGAAACTATCGCGGATATGGATGGGCCTGATGCTAGTGCTGCCGCTTGTCGCTATCCCTGTGTTGTGGAGCTGCGGGGTCGGCTCCGGAAGAAGCGCAGGCACGCTAGCTGAAGCTTCCGCAAAGCCCGCCGGGCCGCCGCAGCAACTCAGCGCTGATGGCCAGGCCTCGCTGCGCGCCATCATCCAATCGGGAAACCTCTCGGATCTGCGTTGGCCAGATTTCAGCGACTATGACAAGCACGTGCAGAAATTCTACGAGTCGTACGGATATTCCCTGCCGTGGGTGAGGGAAATGCAACCGACCCCCCAAGCGCAGCAAGTCATTTCGCTTCTGTTGAAAGCCGACCAAAAGGGATTGGCTGCCGAGGATTACGACGGGCCGCGTTGGAGCGAGCGGCTGGCGAAACTCAAACCCGGTGCGGCGCAACCATCCGAAGCGGATGCGGTGCGATTCGATGCTGCGCTCACTGTCTGCGTGATGAGATACATTTCGGACCTTCACATTGGCAAGGTGAATCCTAAGCACTTCGACTTTGGTCTCGATGTCGATGCCAAGAAATACGACTTACCTGAATTTACGAAAGAGAATGTTGTGGACGCCCCGGATGTCGCCGGCGTGCTGGCAAAAGTTGAACCTCCTTATCCCGGATACCAGCGCACAATTCAGGCCCTCAATTCTTACTTAGGGTTTGCGAAGGAATATGATGGAAAGCCGCTTCCCGCCATACAAAAGACAGTGGGGCCCGGCGACACCTATCCAGGTGTCCCGCAACTGACCCAATTGCTCCGCCTTTTGGGCGACCTTCCTGCCGACGCGAACGTCCCCTCCGATGAAACCGTCTTTCAAGGCCCGCTGGTGGACGCCGTAAAAAGCTTTCAACGGCGGCATGGCCGAACCCCGGATGGGCGAATCACTGCGCAAACCTTGGCGGATCTGAATGTGCCCGTCTCTACCCGCGTGCGGCAGATGCAACTGACGCTAGAGCGTTGGCGGTGGTTGCCTGTTTCCTATCAAAAGACGCCCGTTGTCGCGAACATCCCGGAGTTTCACCTTCGCGTCTATGACGATAAGTTCAAAATTATTTTGCAGATGAACGTAGTTGTAGGCAAAGCCTATGACCACAACACGCCCGTATTTAGCGACACCATGCAATATGTGGTGTTCCGGCCCTACTGGAGTGTTCCCTATTCCATCGCCAAAGCCGAATTCCTTCCGCGGATTGCCCATGATCCCGACTATTTGGCGAAGAAGGGATTTGAGGTGGTGAACAGCCGCCAGGAAGTCGTTACGTCAGGAACCGTGACGAGTGACATTCTCGCGCAGCTCCGGGCGGGCAAGCTGTTCATCCGGCAACTGCCGGGACCGAAGAACTCACTCGGGCTCGTGAAATTTATCTTTCCCAATAGCTACAACGTTTACATGCACGATACCCCGGCGCAGGAATTCTTCGCGAAATCCCGGCGGGATTTCAGCCACGGGTGCATTCGACTGGAAAAGCCCGCGGATTTGGCAGTGTGGGTCCTGCGCGACAATCCGGGCTGGGACATGGAGCGCGTCCGCGCGGCCATGAATGGGAATCCAAATCAGCAGGTTAATCTCGTACATCCGATTCCGGTATTAATCCTGTATGCCACAGTCATCGTGACGGAGGATGGAATCGTTCATTTTTACGACGACATCTATGGGCACGACGCCGCGCTCGAAAAAGTTCTTGCGAAGGGTTATCCCTATCCGGGTTAATCGCCGGCGACTAGGCTGGCAGAACACTGGAAGCACCACTGTCGAACACGGCCGACGTCGACATGGATGAAGTCGGAGTGAGGATAGTAGCCCACGCCGCCGCGACCCAGAGCGAGAGCCGCCTTGCGCAGTTTGAGCGTGTCGATACCGGGCATACGCAGATCGATGGCTTCCGCCTGAATGTGAAGGCTGTTCTTGGCGACTCCAGTGGTGTGAGCGCGAAGAGATTCGTTTGTTGACGAAGTGCGGTAGCCACAGACGATGTCGAGCTCGCCGCCTGGATGGCCGACCGACGTGGTGAGGTCAGACAGGATATCGTACAGGCGCGGATCAAAATGGCGAACGTCGCCGGTTCGATGATCGCGCAGGAAATAATCGAGTTTGGTGAGTGCGGCCGGAAGATACTGATCGCCGCGGCGATAAATAATATCAATCCGCTCGGCGGTGTGGGTGTTGTAAAGCAGCAGGCGATGCTCCTGGTTATCCGCAGAGGATGACTGCTGACGGGAAGCCACGCGCGCTTCGGTCCGCACGCCGGTTGCCGCGATCAGGAACAGCATCGTGCCCGCAGCCAATAGACACCAGCAAATTGTTCTAGGTTTGTGCATTTATTCTCTTTCACCTTAATTTTAGCACAAGTGGCCGAATCGCTTCCTTGCCCCAGGGCAATCTGTCGCCGTAAATGTCTAAGGCTGCGAAATCGACGAGCGTCGATGGAACCCCAGTCCGGTTTCTCTCACGCCGCGCTGGTTATAATTTTCGCGGTGGACGTCTTGCCTTCGGCGGCGACGGTAACCTCAACGTGGGCACCTTTTTTAAGCTTCACTTCATCGCCATGCTGGTCGGTTAGGGAATTTTCAATACGGAGATTTCGAAACCGGCGCGCGGCCTTCTCGACAGCAATTTGTGCTTTCTCAGGATGTTTCCGGCTTCGGGATGGAATGATTTTGGAGACCGTTCCGGGCATGGTGGTACTTGGTTGTTCTGCGGTTCGGCCCCTATCCAGGTTCCGGCTCATGATTCTTGCGGATTTGGCCATCCGCGGCCTGGCCATTTCTCTTTTGACGCTGACGCGTGTCTCGTCGAGAGATTCTTTCTTTGGTTTCTTATGCCCCATATGCCCATCTTGGCACCGAGATCAGAGCCATACAGCCCCATTTCGCACAGTTGTGACCGGCTAATTTACTGGATCGATTTCACTTCTGCGGCGAGGGCGTTTTCCAGCCTCTCAATGAGGAGTACGGCGAGATGAGGGATACCGTCCGGCCCAGCCCTGCTCCCGGCCAATGTCGCTCTTTCTCGCCGTATCGTAGGGCAGACTAGGAATTCTCAAAGTTGCGCGCTGTTCAATTTTATACAGTCTTGCCGAGATTCTCTTGATAGGGTGCGTTTCTCCTGCCGGGTGGCCGTCGGATCGGCCACTGGAGAATAGTCTCTCGTTCGGAGCCGTCTCCGTGCCAGGCGAAATAAGTCAATCGAAACGAGGCAACATGGGGCCGCGCGCATCGCGGCCGTTTTCTTCGAACCCTCAGCAAGAAAGGAAGAAGACATGGTCAGCGTAAATCAGGTATTGGTCATCTCTCCCGAGAAAGAACATCATGAAAAGATTAACGCGGCTATGAACAAGTGTGGCCTCAGCTCCATCTGCTGCATGAAATTCGACGAAGCGCTAATTTTCATGACCACAGAGAAGTTCGGCGTCGTGTTCTGCCATGAAACTCTGCCGGATGGCGATTTCCGCGGTGTACTCTCGGCAGCGAAAGCCACCCCAGTCGTCGTGCTATCGCGTTTCGCCGAATGGGATCATTACCTCGCCGCTCTCCGGGCCGGGGCTTTCGATTACATTGCGTGCCCCCCTGATTCCGCTGAAACCGAACGCATCGTGTGGTCCGCTATTGCGAGCGCACCCGTGTGCTCCGCCGGCACTGCGCACTAAGGAACAGTCTTGGTGTAAGTACGCTGTCATAGTCCGGGTTTGGATGTAGCTTGATGCGCCGGCACGTAACGGGCGCCACCGGGGAGAGTAACGAATGCCCATTAAAAAGCGCAGGCCGCCCTTCCTCGCAGCTATCCACGTCCGCAAAGGCGCCTTTCACAAGTGGCTTGGCAAGAAGCCGGGCTCTACGATCACGGCCGCCGATATCGCGAAAGGCAAAGCCTCGGATGATCCCCACGTCGTGAAGATGGCCAACTTCGCAGCCAGCGCCAAGAAGTGGCGCTAACGAATGGAATAGCGATAAAAGGTGCTGAGCTCACCTGTTTTCACTAACTCCCGCCGAAGAGGACCTGTCCCTATTCGCACAGACGCGTGATTGCCAAGACGTTAGTCTATTCATGGATCCCAATTCTTCGGGGTCTTCAGTTCCAGCCGCCCTTGAGTCAAAAATGGAAATCCTGACCAAGTCCCGAATCGGAACGCTCTTGATTGTGCTGTCGGCTTCCTCCTCCCTCTTCGCTCAAAATAAAGGATCGGACAAGCCTCAGAATGAGCCAATCGTCATGGACGCCCGTCAGATCGTGAGGCAGTCCCTTGTGGCGGCTGAACTCAGTTGGCAGGCGCGTAACGCATACATTTACATGGAACGCGACGAGGATCGGCGGCTGGACTCGGCGGGACAGTTGCAATCGCAGAATGTCGATGTCACGAGGATGACGCTCGTCAACGGCATCCGCTTTGAGCAGCTCATGGAACACAACGGTCAACTTCCCTCGGCAGAGGATCAGAAAAAAAGCGATCAGGACATCGAGAGACTGAAGCACGAGACGACGGCGGAGCAGACTGAGCGGCTCCGCAAGGAACAGGAAAACAGATCTTTTCTTCACGTGCTCCTCGATGCTTTTGACTTTCATCTTATTGGCGAAGAGGTTGCGGGCGGCAGGCGCACCTACGTGCTCGAGGCCACTCCGCACCCGGGCTATCACGCAAGCGGCAAGTACGGCAAGCTGCTCGCAAGGGTGCAGGGTAAGCTTTGGGTCGACAAGCAGGACTTCGGCTGGGTCAAAGTCGACGGCGAGGTAACGCAATCGTTCTCGATGGGATTGTTCGTGGCCCGCGTGCAGCGTGGCTCCCACATCCTCCTCGAGCAGATCTGTCTAGGTGACGCGATCTGGGTGCCGAAACGCCTCGAAGTGCGAGCCAGCGCCAGAATCCTTTTGCTAAAGAGCCTCGAACTCGACAGAATCCTCACCTATTCGGACTATCGCCCGGCTGCGGACGGCTCCTACTCCGTGAAAAAATAGCGGCGCTCTGACAAGCGATGGGGGCGAGTGGCGCAGAGAGTACGATGTGAGGAGCATGTGGTGCGGCTGGGCGCCTCCAAATAGCGAGAACACCTCTTAAAACACCCGCCCGAGCTGGAAAAACCATTTGTGATGGCCGGTGTCGCCTACGCTTCCCCCTACAAACAGCGGACCAATCACCGTTTCGGCGAGGATACCGGCGGCAACATCATTCGGGAATTTGCTTTCGTCTGTATCGCCATACATTTTTGCGAATTCGTAAGCGCCGATCACAAAGACTCTTTTCCCCACGAGTGGCGGCAAGATCCACAGGTCGTGCAAATAGCCCGCGCGGAACAAATAGTATTGATCTCCTCGCAGTTCATTCAAGCCGTATGCACTGAGAGTCAGTGGCCCGCCGAGAAAGAATTGTGGAATTCCAGTGCTATTAAAACCAAACGTCGTTCCTCCCTGACCATCCACAAACACGGAGCCCAGCGGCGAGACCGGTTGAAAATATTCAATATTTGTCTGGAGAGAAGGAAAGGCGCCCGTTGCGCCGGGACTCGTATCAAACCACCGGAAAGTCGTTTCCGATCGCACGCCCGTCCGTGGAATCACCGGACTATCCGTGTGATCGAAGATGTAATGCAGTTTCGCGGCGCCCGAGAGCCCGCTCACGGAATTGAATACCGGAGTGCCCAGCCGCAGCTTAGCGTCCAGATAGCCCTCCTCATAGCCGAAACGTAATTCGCTGAAGCGGTTGAATCCGTAGCCCACGTCCATGCCGATGTCGGCTTGGCCCAGCTTGTAGTCAGCGATCGGGTTACCCCTGTCGTAGATTTGAAATACCCGCGTGCTGGCGGTGCCATGCGGCGCAAAAAACCACTTGCTTACTGGCGTGAACGGGCGGTACAGCTCGCTTCCCAAACCATACGTGTTTCCAAACAGGAAATCTGTGCGCCATTCGGAACGGAATCCCGCAACATCTAAATAGGTTAACCGTGCCCCCATCGTGAAGCCCACTTCTTCGCTCTCCGAACCATCCACTTCAAACGCAGGCTGAATCGTGGGTGGAGCGTAGTTTTTTTCGCTCACCTGAATGACCAGCCCTTGTTGCCCGTCACGCTCCGTAATCCGGTAGCCGACTGTGTCATACCGGCCCACCCCTGTGAGGCGCGTGAGCGCTCGATCAAGCTTGTCGGTGTCCAGCGGCTTGCCAGCCAGTGGCGCCAGGTAATGCTCTATGTTCTCCGACTGCTGCGCAGTGTCCGCTCCTTCCACTTTGATAAATTGCGGCACGGGCCCCAGAGTTTTTATCCGGGCGTCGCGATCCCGCACGTAGTCCTGCCATTCCGCATCGTTGAGCGCGAACTTTTGGAGCAATTGCGATTTCCCTTCGGCAGTCTCGTAACCCTTCTTCATGATCGCTTCGTTCTTCTTGTAATCCGTCGAGCTGTATCCTCCAAGAGGCACGCTGACCACGGCGTCCGCGCGCGCGAGGCCGCGCACTTCGCTTTCCGCAACGACCACTCGGACAGATTGTTGCAACACGGTGAAGAGAGATCTGATGTCGGCTGCTTCGACCGGTTTCGTGTCCAAGTGCACCGCAATCACGATGTCCGCGCCCATCTGCTTCACGACGTCGGTCGGCAGATTGTTCACCAGGCCGCCATCCACCAGCACACGGTCCTTGTCGACGACTGGCGCGAACGCTCCTGGAATCGACATCGTCGAGCGTAATGCGAGCGCGAGCGAGCCTTGCTCAAAGACCACTTGTTTCCCGCTGACCAGATCCGTCGCCACACAACGAAACGGCGTTGGTAGAGTCTCAAACGACCCCAAAGTGTAATAGGGCATCGTAATTCGGTCGATCAACAATCCGATCTGGTGCCCGGAATTCAGCCCAGGCGGAAGTGACAAACCATTCCGCAGCCCAAGAATGAAAGCGTTTGGATACGCTCGCTGATCCTCTTTTCTTCTAAAGGAAAGATCTTCGTAGGGTGTCGCGTCGCCGAGAACCGCATTCCAATCGACTCCCGCGATCAACTTCTTCAGTTCCGCCGGACTCATTCCTGTCGCGTAGAATCCTCCCACTAACCCGCCCATGCTCGTCCCCGCGACATAGTCCACTGGAATGTGGTGCTCCTCGAACCATTCGAGCACGCCGATGTGTGCCAGTCCAAGCGCCCCGCCGCCCTCCAGTGCCACGCCAATACGCGGCCGTCCGTTCGGGCGTTGCTGCGCGGCCGTTACCGCCGCAGCGCTCGGCGGCTGCGCTTGCTGCGCGGCGGCAGAGGAGGAAAAGAGCAGTAGCAAGAGGTAGGAGAGAGTGCGCGGCATGATGGCCTCCTCGACGAGAGTAAGGCCGATGCGGGACAGGGACAAGCGGTCAGGTGGCGAGTTTGCGCCGCGGGTACTTTGGTTCTCTTGGCGCAACCATAAGTGGACTCTAGGGTTAGGGGGAGGAGAGCAAAGTAACTCCCTGCACCGCACATCAGGGGCTGCCCGATTTTTGTACCATTGAAACCCCGAAACTTAGAAGCGCGAACGGACATCCAAGTACAGGGGGCAGAAGAGCAAGGAGTAAGTCATGACTGACATCGCCAACCCAACCGGCGGAAACTCGCAGGTTGACGCGCACGCCCCAAGAATTAGCGCGCTCGTCCTGATCTTCCGAATCGTGCGCTGGACGGTGTATGCCTGTGCCCTCATCGTATTGATTCTATTGCTGCATAAATCCGCGCCGCCCGCTGTCTCAACCACCCCGGAGGCCGCTGCCCGTGCCGAACAGAAGTTTCAGGATGTCCAGCAGGCCGTGGCACAAGGCCAGCCCGCCACCCTGCGCATGAGCGAAACGGAGCTGAACTCGTATTTGGCGTCTCATCTGGTCCTTCAGGGAGGCGACGCGGCGAAAGGAAGCCCCAATGCCGCTCCGAGCGAACCGGCAAGCGGATCCCCGAACGCCAACGAGCCAACGATGGACGATGTCGAGCAGATGCGCTCAAACGTCAAGGATGTGAAAGTACAGCTGGTCGATGATCACGTGAGGGCGTATGTGGTTTTCGATGTGCATGGCAAAGACATGACCTTGCAACTCGTTGGCAAGCTGGGCGCGGACAATGGATTTCTTCGGTTTGAACCTGTTAGCGGACGGATTGGTGCGTTGCCCATCCCGCAGGCGACGCTGGAAGCGGCTGTGCGGAAGATGATGGAGTCGCCGGAAAACCGCGAAAAGCTGAAGCTACCGTCGGACATCTCGGACTTGCACATTGAAAATGGAGAAGTTGTAGCGCAGTACCAATGAACGGTGAAGAAGAACTACGGGCTTGCGACTTGTAGAACGGAAGATTTCACCATCCACTTTTTTGGCCTGCAACACGTTTAGCACCGATCCAAACCAGGGCGTCGCATGGGGCGAGCTGCTGCCACGCGACGGATATTAGGACTTACGCAACGTGAGTCCTCACCACTGATCGCCCTCCGTCCAGCCCACCGCATAATTTAGAGAATGTGCAGGCCCGGCCATGCTGGGCGTCGTTTCGAAGTAGCCTCTCAACGAACATGCTCATTCATCCGGTTCTTGGGCTTTTGTTGATCGACCTGCTGCTCTTCTTGGCTGCTGTGCTCGTGTTTGACAAATCGGCGCATCGATGGGAATCGCTCTTATTGAGCCTTCTTTTCTTCGCATCCGGCATGCCTGCGCTGATTTATCAAGTAGTTTGGCAAAGGGCACTCTTCGCAATTTACGGGGTCAACGTAGAATCCGTTGCCGTCGTGGTGAGCGCGTTCATGCTGGGGCTGGGGCTCGGCAGTCTTTTCGGGGGCCGCTTGTCGGCGCGATTCCCGAGGCATGGGATTCTGCTATTTGGCGGATGCGAGATCGGCGTGGCCGTCTTCGGTGTTCTCTCCCTGAGGATTTTTCATTGGGCGGCATCCTTCACCGCCGGCTCGGGGCTGCTGCACGTAATCCTATTCAGCCTGTTGCTACTGCTGCTGCCAACCATGCTCATGGGCGCAACACTTCCGCTTTTGGTGGAACATCTTGTCGGGCGGTCCGGTCGAGTTGGCCTTTCGGTCTCGCGACTCTATTTTGTGAATACGCTCGGTTCGGCAGTGGCGTGTTACTTCTGTGCGCAGTTTCTGCTGCGAGACTTCGGTCTCTCCGGTTCCGTCAGAATCGCGGCCGGTTTGAACGTGATCGTTGGGCTGACCGCATTCCTTTACGGCCAAAGCCGATGGGCGACAACGCCGCGGCGCTCCGCTGATGGGCAAACAATGGCCCAGTTCACACCCGCCATTTCGCTTCACATGGCCATGTTCCTGGCCGCCCTCTCGGGTTGCATCTCGCTCGGTTTTGAAATTGCGTGGTTCCGCGTCTTCTCCATTGCATCGATGGACCGAGCGCCGGCGTTTTCTCTCCTTCTAGCAACATTTCTTGGGGGCGTTGCTGCCGGAGCGTATCTCGCCGAACATTTCACCCGCGACGCGAGTCCATACCGCGTGCTTCACATAATTGGCGTAATGATGATCATTGCCGGAACAATTTCCAGTTATCTTCCCCCTCTGGTCGCCTCTCTGATGGGGCGGAAAGTCCCTTATCTTTCGAGCGTGCCTCTTTTCTTCCTCACTGCGGGGCTTATGGGCGCGGTCATGCCCCTGTTGTGCCAACTGTCTGTAAACCCCGGCGAGCAAGCTGGACGGGACGTGAGCTTAATCTATGTATCCAATATTGCGGGAGCCGTTGTGGGCAGTCTCGGGATCGGCTTCGCGCTGATGCAGTATTTCAACCTACGCCAGATGGCGTTGCTGCTTGGAGTTTCTGCCATTGCGACGGGGATGCTTATCGTGAGCCAGCTAGAATTACGCCTTCGCTGGCCACCACTTTGGGCCGCGTCACTGGGAATTATCGCGCTGGCTTTCGCCCTGGTTGCGCCACGGCAGTACGACCTTTTGTATGAAAAGCTCGCGTTTGGCGGAAAGTATCAGGAGATGGGTGCGTTTGCTCACATCGTGGAAAATCGCAATGGCGTCATCTGCGCTACCTCCGAGGGCACGCTCTTTGGAGGTTCCGTCTACGATGGTTATTTTCGCGTTGACCCGCAGAACGATGCCAACGCTACCATTCGTGCATTTTTTGTGAGCGCGGTGCACCCTGCACCCAAACGCATGCTGATGATTGGACTTGCTTCGGGCTCGTGGGGGCAGATTTTCGTAAATAACCCGGAGGTGGAATCACTGGAAGTGGTCGAAATCAATCCAGGCTACCTGCAGCTGATTTCGAAGTATCCGATCGTGCGCTCGCTTCTGGAGAACCCCAAGCTCCGCTTGCACATCGACGATGGCCGCCGCTGGCTCGTGGCTCATCCGCAAGAGCGCTACGACTTTATCGTGGTGAACACCACCTATCATTGGCGAGATCACAGCTCCAGCTTGCTGTCGCGTGAATTCTTCCAGATGATTCATCAGCACTTGAATCCTGGCGGCATTTATTACTTCAATTCGACTGGATCGTTCGACGCTATGGCAACTGCTCTTCGCGAGTTTCCCTACGGCTTGCGGGTGATCAACTTTCTTATGGTCAGTGATTCCCCGATAGTGGTGGACAAAGCACGCTGGGAGAGCAATCTGCGGGGTTTCCAAATCGATAGTCATTCCTTATTTCCTCAGGGTGACGCGGGCGCTCAAGAAGCGCTCGCGAGATTCCTCTCTCTGGCGGATAGTCTCAGTGCGCCTGCGACCTACGTTGGGCTGGAAACCTCCGCCTCGCTGCGCTCTCGGCTGAGCCGCTACCCCACAATAACGGACGATAATATGGGCGCCGAATGGGGCCCCGATGAATTCGTTCCATGGCATGATGTGCCGTAATCAGCGTCGCTCTCACCACCCTTGTTGAAACGGCATTTCAGACACTGGCTGCAAATCTAGTCAGACGTTTTTTCAATGAATGTAGAAGCCATTCTTCAAGAGGACAATCTAGTCGCGCCCCTTCTTCCCAAACTCACTAGCTGGCTGCGAGGCTTGTCCACGCACGCACAATTTATTCGTAGCGGAGGGCGACCATGGGATCGACGCGCATGGCGCGGCGCGCGGGGATGTATCCGGCGAGAGCAGCCACCGCCGCGAGAACGAAAGCGACGGCGGCGAGCGTAGCCGGGTCGTTCGCCGAGACGTTGAAGAGCATGTGTCCGACAAGGTGAGAAGCCGCCAGCGCGCAGGGAAGCCCGACGGCGAGGCCGGCGAGCGTCAGTATTAGGATTTCGCGCAAGATCATGCTCAGAATGGTGTTGCGCGACGCTCCCAGCGCCACGCGGATGCCGATCTCGTTCGTCCGGCGCGAGACCGAATAAGAAATCACACCAAAAATTCCCGTAGCGGCAAGCACCAGCGCCATAACTGCGAAAAGGCCTAGCAAGAACATGCGAAATCTGGGCTGCGCGACTGAAGCGTCGATTAGGTCCGGCATCTTCGCGACATCGGTCACGGGAAGATCTTTGTCTATTCTCTGTACTTCCTGGCGGATCGTGGCGGCCAGGCTCGATGTGCTCAACGTGCTCTTTACAACCAGATTCGCGCCCCAAAGAGGAGCTTGGGCAAATGGCACGTACATCATCGGTCCAGGACTCTGACCCAAGGAAACGTCGCGCACATTGCCGACGATTCCGATGATTTCGCGCGTGGCTCCGGCACTCCCCCGAGGAAAACCAAAGGTAATCTGCTTTCCGAGGGGGTCTTGATTTGGGAAATACAGCCGCGCCATCGCTTCGCTGATAATCGAAACGCGAGGCGCGGATGAGTTATCGTGCTGATTGAAGACTCGCCCGGCCAGAAGCGGAATCCCCATAACGCGAAAATAGTCCGGACTAACCGAAACGTAGCTCGCAGTCCTGGATGCGCCCGCAGACGAAGGCGGGTTACCGACGATATCGAACGGCAGTTTGACGCTGTTGTCGGCGATCGGCCGGGGAACAACTACTGCCGAATCCTGCAACCCAGGGTCTGATTGGATTCGCGCAAGCAATTCTTCGGAGAATTCGGCCCACTGCTGCGGCGTGGAATACTCAAATTGTGGAAGCGAGATATCCGCCTTTACGATGTGCTGGGCGTCGAACCCCGGACTAACCGAAGTGAGCCTGGCAAAGCTACGCAACAGCAAACCCGCTGTCACCAGCAAAACCATGGCGAGCGAAATTTCCGCGACAGCCAAGAGACTGCGCGTACGACGGCGGTTGCGGCTTTCGCCGGAGCGGGCGCCTTCGCGAAGGGTGGTCTGTATGTCCGCATTGGCCGCGGACATGGCGGGAGCCAAACCAAAAACCACGCCTGCGATAGCGGAAAGGAGAAGCGCAAAACCCAGGACAAAATAGTCGACGCGAATAGGGTTCATCTGCGGCAAACTCGACGGCAGGAGCGAGCTCAAGACTTTAACGCCCCAGTAAGCGAGAGCCACTCCTACAGCTCCGCCGAGCAGACCGAGCACCGCGGTCTCACTGAGCAACTGGCGGATGATTCGGACACGTCCGGCGCCCAGCGCAGTCCGAACAGCAATCTCTTTTGAGCGGGAGGTCGCGCGGGTAAGAAGTAAGTTGGCGATATTGGCGCAGGCGATCAAGAGCACCAGACCTACGGCGCCCAAGAGCACTAGCAGTTCGGTTCTTACGTCTCCCACAATTTCTTTCTGCAGAGGCACAAGGCGGACTGTCCAACCACTATTCTCCGCCGGGAACTCCGCAGCCAGCCTCCCGCTGATGGCGTCCATTTCCGCCTGAGCCTGCGCGACGGAAACGCCAGCCTTCAGGCGCACCAAGACTGGTAGAAGGTGCACTCCCCGCTGAGGCATGAAGGGGCTAAAGACAGGATCCTGAACGAGCGGGATCCAGACTTCCTGCTTGGCGTTGAAAAAAGGAGTGCGAAAGGCTGCGGGTATGATTCCAACCACGATGAACGGACGTTTGTCCAGGTCAATCGAAGTTCCTAAGATTTGAGGATCGGCACCGAAGCGGCCCCGCCACAGATCCTCACTCACGAGGACCACGGGCGGAGCACCCTGTTTGCCGTCCTGGGGGAAAAAGATACGTCCCGCGAGTGGCTTCACATCCAGAAGCGCAAAAAGCTCCGGAGTCACGACGGACGTATGGACAACGGAAGGCTCGCCGCGTCCGGTTAATGTGAGCTGGTGCGCCAGGACTCCTGCCAGTTCGCTAAAAACGTGATTCTGCGCCCGCCACTCTTCAAAATTCGGATACGAACAGCCCGTCTCGGCTATTCCCTTTTGCGTGTTCGCCTGAAACGCGGTAAACAACTGATCGGGATTCGTAAAAGGCAGCGGCTTCAAGAGCACTGCATAAACGACGCTGAAAATGGCCGTGTTCGCACCGATGCCGAGAGCCAGCGTGAGGACTGCGACCGCGGTAAAGCCGGGATTCTTGCGCAGCATGCGGAACGCGAAGCGCGTGTCCTGAAAAAAAGTTTCGAGCATAGGCAATCCCCGAAGCTCGCGGTTGGTTTCTGTAAGTTGTGTATGGCCGCCCAGGCGAACGCGAGCGGCGCGCCTGGCTTGTTCGGGGGCCATGCCTTTCCTGATATTTTCATCCGTGAGCATGTTGAGATGCGTGTCCAGCTCATGCTCAAACTCTTGATCAACTTGGCGGCGAGAAATCCACGAGCGAATCCGCGAAGCGTGCGCTTTTATCCTGGTAAGCATCGGACTATCCCCGCTCCGCCATGCCCAGCACGCGGCCAATGACGCCGGAAATGCGCTCCCAATTCAGCGCTTCCGTACGCAGCTGCTTACGCCCAGCTCTGGTGATGGAATAGAACTTCGCTTTTCTGTTGTTATCCGAAGTGCCCCACGCGCCCGCAATCCAGCCCTTCTGCGTGAGGCGCACGAGGGAGGCGTAGATCGTGCCCTGGTTGATTTGCAATGCTTCTTCGCTGATCTGTTCGATACGGCGGGCGATTCCGTAGCCATGCAACGGCCCCATGGTTTCGAGGGTTTTCAACACCATGAGATCGAGCGTGCCCTGCAGAATTTCTGATTTATCGGCAGGCATATGTTCTCCTGTGGCGTACCCACAGGAGTATCCCGGAAGTCCTGTGGGATGTCAACAGGTAAAACGGATGGCCGGGTCCCTTGTTTTTTAATGAACGTAAAAGCCGTTTTTGGAGAGAACGACGTAATCTTTGCCCTTTTTCCCAAACGAAGAAGTTAGGCGAACATCGAGTTTGTGCGGTTTGCCAAGAGCTGCGCTGGCGTTTGTGTAGTAGCCCAGCGTGTAGCGGGTCTTAATTCGTTGAATCAGGGCCCGGAAGACGGGATCCAGATGCGCGATGTCTTGTACGTCGAAGAGTTCGCCGCCTGTTTGGTCCATCACTTTGCGAATGTTGACCAGGCCGGGAATCATGCTGGCGGCGAGGATAGTTTGCGGCGGGTTGTAGCCTGGAATTTTCAGGTTGTAGAGGACGGCATCGGCGGCGATGGCTTCCGTGACGATGTCGCGCGTGCCTTGGCCGCCTGCGTCTGTGCCGACGTCATCGCTGATAAGAATGATGACGCGCCGGCCTTTGGGCGGAGTCTTGAGCAGGTTTTCCGAGGCGATGAAGATGCCGTCGTTGATGTTGGTTGCGCCGCCTGCGTGGAAGGAATTGATCTGCTCGGAGATTTTGGTTTTGTCTTTGGTGAAAGGGACGCGGAGTTGGGCGTCCGTCGAGAAGGTAAACAAGGCGACCTCGTCATCAGGTTTCAGCGCGGCGAGTGCGGTGCTAGCTGCGTCGCGAAGCGGGCCGAGGAATGGGCCGATCGAATCGCTCAGATCCAACACTAAAGCGACCTCGAGAGGCAATTCATCGCGGCTGAACACATCCAGTTTCTGTGCGACGCCGTCTTCGCGAACCTCGAAGTCCTCCTTTTTCAGATCCGCCATGATCTGGCCGGACTTTGTTTTCACCGTCGCGTCAAGCAAGACCAGGTTTACGCCGACCCGGATAATGCCTTGGGGCTGCTCCTGCGCTTGCACTGGAGATTGGGAGACCAATGAGAGGAAGGAACAGGCGAGGGGACCAGCCACCGCCGCGAAGCGTAGTCTGTTTCTCCAAAATTTGGACAAGGCCATGGAACCATACTACGCGAGGCTGTTTACCGGTCAACTCCAAGCGATGGAAAGTTCGGAATAACCTTTGCCATCCTCGATTGGCGTGGAGAAATAGATGGCCGCATCTCTGGCGCCGGAAATCTCGAGTGCCTTTTTGAAGAATCCGACGATGGCGAACCCCATGATGCGATGCTGTTTTTCAAAACCCGTGTACTTAACAAGGGCTCGGCCTTTTCCTAGCAACTTTACCTCGATCGGGACGCCCTGAAAATAAGTGGCATGAACGGCAGCGATACGCTTGATGACGAACTCTGGCGAGCCCAATTTCACAAAGGCTTTGTAGATTCCACGAAGCTGCCGTTCGATGACCGCTTCCGAACCACGCGTGACCATGTCTTCGTTTCCGTTGGCGAGAACCTTGATTTCGATTTCGAGAAAGCGCGTGAAGAGATCTAGCGAGTACCAAGTAGAAGAGAAGATTTCGCCTTCCAAGACTTTTCGAGTTTGGTCGTCAAGAAGGCCGAGGATTTTCTGGAAGGCAGCTTCGCCGGCGCGCGATTTAATCTGCTCGATGGTTTCCTTGATTGCGGATCCCTTGATCTGCACCATTCAGGCGTCCCTCCGTGCACGTGCATGCTCGCGCGACTCTGTTTCGACCTTACTATGTTTCATCTCCGGACAACGAAGCGCTTGTCCTAATCGGAACGGAGGTTCAGTCCCTTCGCAAGTGCATCGCGTACATTGACGCCGGCAGTGGCAGCTTGCGAGAGGGTGAATCGGGAGGGTTAGGTGGCCCGCGACGCTCTGCTTGCTTCAGTGTGGCTCGATTTCAGCCGACACCTAAATTCCTAAAGATTTGGAAAGTTCTAAGATGCTCGAGAGGTGCGGCGATAGGAGACGCCGCATTTATAGAGCTTGTCTTTAGTTATCTCGACGACCCATGCGATTTGGGCGGGAACGTAGATGGCATTGGCACCGGGCGAATAGGGAACAGCGACTTCGATATCGGTCCCTTGAAAATACTGTTTGCGGCTCCTGAAACAGAGGCCGCCTTTGGACATGTCTTCGCATGTCACGATGTCGTCGGTATAGCCTGAACGGCGAATGGAGGCTTTGTAACTGACCTTGGTGCGCGGATGTTTGCGGCGATTATCCAGGGGAACAGCGGGCTTGCGGTCCGCAGGTGAGGCATACGCCGAAGAACTCTGTGCACTCGGTAAAGGTTCCACTATCGAGGGAGCCTGCACACTTGGGGAAGCCTGAGGGCTCCAGGGAGCTTGCGTGGTGGCAGTACTCGTCGCTTCCATGGACGCGGAAGTCTTGGCGAATGGCCCAGCGGCTACGAGGACGGGCTGTTCTTCGGGAACCTCCGAAGCACGCTTCCAAAGGGTCGAATCTCCGCACTGTTTGCAGTAGCGGACGATGCCTTCATTGATGAGAAAGACGTCGGATTCCACGTCGCTCTGCTCCACCGTCTCTCGTTCCTTGCAGTTGCCACATTCGAGGAGCATGCGGCGAGCTTCCTTTTCCCTCTCGGAAACCGGCGAAAAGTCGATACCCCAGAAATCGATATTGGATTGATCCACAAAAGCTACGCCGTAGGTGTAAATCTCCCCTTCGGAGCCGATTCGTCCGACAACGCGAACGAGAGCCTCTTTGTTGGTATCGAGATAGCGAATGATGATCTCTTGCTCGGCGGACAGCTTATAGGTGGAAATGATGCCGGCCCCGTGGCGGCTGAGCAGCACGGTTTTGGTCATTTCCGAGAAGCCTTTGCCATCCATGTCGCTTCCGGTCAGAAGGATAGCGACCTCTTTCGGAATGCGACTGCTGCGGCGCAGGTGTTCGTAGGACACGATATGCACTCATTGAGGGAAGCAGTGCTTAAAGCAAGGTTAACTGGAAGTGTCCCAGCCCGGCACAGAAAGTGGGGAAATGGTTCCACCACCGCAACGGCGAAGCGTACATTCGGGCCTTTTGTGCTTCAGCCGTTGCGCAGGTGCGAAGTGATCGAGCGGTTACTCGTGGCGCAGAGCGACGAGAGGGTCGATGCTCGTGGCGCGCCTCGCGGGAATCCAGCAGGCGAAGAGCGCAATCGCCGTGAGCAGTAGAACGACGATTGTAAACGTGAGCGGGTCGGATGGTTTTACGCCAACGATCATAGTGCTCATCACGCGCGTGCCGGCCAACGCGATGACCAAGCCCAACGCCAGGCCAATTCCAACCACGCTTAGTCCCTGGCGCAAGACCATTTTCAGGATGTCGCGAGAAGTAGCGCCCATGGCGACGCGAATCCCAATCTCTTGTGTGCGCTGAGCGGCCGCGTACGAGACCACGCTATAAATTCCCACGACCGCGAGAATCAAGCCGAGGAAACCCATCACAGCCGTTATTTGCGCGCCAAAACGGAAGAAGAAAAAGCCGTTCGCGCCTTGCAAAGATTCGGTCATGGTTTGCACTTGCGTGATAGGAACGTCCGGAGCGAGTTCGTGGATCTGAGACTCAAGCTGCAGGGCGAGCGTTTCCGGAGGCACGGATGTGCGCACGTGGAAAGTGCGGATGGACATGTAGCTCTGGTCGAAAGGCACATAGAAGTAGGGCTGCGAATCTTCGGTGACGTCCTGGTATTTGCCGTCATGGACAATGCCCACGACTTCGATGAAAGGACCGTCCGGGCCCTTGATGCTGAACCGGTGGCCGAGGGCGTCTTCGTTTGGCCAGAACTTCTTCGCCATATTTTGATTAATGATGGCGACCAGCGGAGCTTTTTCACTGTCGGCATCGGTGAATTTGCGGCCGCGTAACAAGGGAATCTGAAGGGTGTCGAAATATCCGGTTGTCACCATGTTGTAGTTAACATCGGGCGGCTGCTGGCCCGGTTCAAGTGGATGACTTTCAATGACCAGGCTGTCGCCCGTGCTCATGAGGCTCATAGGAGCCGTGAAGGCCTGAGCCACGGATTCCACGCCTGGCAAAGCGCGAATTCGGCTCTCCATGTCGCGGTACACGGCCCGGCCGCGTGGCTCTTGGTAGCCGATCTGAGCGACATCGACGGACAGATTGAGAACATGATCGGGATTGAAGCCGAGATTGATCTTTTGCGCTTTATCCAGGCTGCGGACGAACAAACCCGCGACTATAAGCAACACAAGCGAACCCGCCACTTGTGCCACCACCAAAGCATTTCGAGCCAATTGACGGCGCGGTCCAGACGAGGAGCCGCGGCCCCCTTCATGGAGAACCGTGATCACATTAGTGCGAGCGGCGCGCAAGGCCGGCATAATGCCGACGATCAGACCGGTCAGCAGCACCGCTGCTAGCGCAAACAGATAGACAGTGGAGTCAGGATGAAAATCAAACTCGATAGGGAGTTCGGAGCCAAGGCGCAGCGAGCCCAAGATTCCCGCCGCCCAAGACCCGAGAAGGAGGCCAGCACCACCACCAAGAAAAGCTAGTAAAAGACTTTCCGTGAGATATTGCCGGATGAGACGACCGTGGCCTGCGCCGAGCGCAGCGCGAATCGCCATTTCGCGTTGGCGTACCGTAGCACGAACCAGCAGAACATTGGCGATATTGAAACACGCAACGAGCATTACAAGCGCGGCTAGACCCATGAAGGCCAGAGCGGCCACGGGAATAGGATTCTCCGGGTCGGGTTCCGGCCGGGCGAGTTTTTCAGGGAAAAGCTGCACGGCGATGCCTTTTTCCGTGTCCGGATGCTGATCGGAAATGCGCTGGGCCACAACGTTGAGCGACGCCTGGGCCTGCTTGATGGATATGCCGGGTTTCAGCCGTCCCATTAGGGTGAGAGTGCGGTAGGTTCTGCTGGTCCAAGTTTTTTCGACAGTGTTGTCGGAGTCCTCGGCCATCTCCATCTGCGCGCTGAATGGAACAAAGGCGTCCATATTGAGAGCTGAATAGGTTCCCTTAAAATCCTTGGGGGCAACCCCGATGACCGTGAACGGATGTTGATTGAGCTCAACTTTTTTGCCGACGACATCCGGATCGCCGGCGAATCTCTTGCGCCAGTAGGAGTATCCCAGAACGATAACGGGATCGGCGCCAGGAGTAAGCCCTTCGGTCGGAAGAATGAGGCGTCCGTAGGCCGGCTTAACTCCAAGCGAAGAAAAATAATTACTGGAGACCCGGCTCATTACACAATGATCGGCTTTCTGGTCGACGGCGAGTTCCGCGAGGGTTACCCGGAAAGCGAGAATATCGGCGAAGGAGGCAGACTGGTCGCGCAATTCCTCGAAATCCGGGTAAGAGAAATGGTGGTTTCCGGGAAGGGAAGATTGCTGCAGGGCGAGGACGGTGATTTGCTCGGCGTGAGGGACGGGAAGGGGACGGAGGAGAAAGCCATTAATGACGCTGAAGAGCGTGGTGTTGACGGCCATGCCGAGAGCGAGTGTGACAATGCCGACGATGGCAAAGCCCGGGTTCTTTGTTAGCGTGCGGAAGGCGTACTGGATGTCTTTCCAGAAATTGAGCATGAAGGTGGGCTCCATTCAATACTGCTGAGGCTGGTGCGCATCTCGGGTGCCTGCGAGTATACGCTCTAAGTCATTCAAAGGGTGACATTTAAGGCGAAGTCATGGGCGGATTCTCCGGTCCATGCGTTCGATTATGGGATTCTCCGTCTCAATTGCGAACAGGACGGTTAACATCTTCGTGTCGACCCCCTCCCCGTGCTTTTTTGTAACCGTTGCATTTAAAGAACTTACGTTCTCGGTGGGCCCGGAAGTGTGGGGCCGCAGCGCACATTATTGGAGGCTCAAACGAAGCCTGGGTAGGGTGGCCTGGAAACAAAAAGCGCCAGCAGGGCTGCCGCACTCCAAAATTGGACGACTACCTAAAACTAGGGCGGCAAAGCTTAAGTGCTTGAGTCATGCATCACCCGGGAAATGAAATTACCTTAGCCTTGCGGCTTGGTCGCGGAGGACCCGCAGGCTGCCTTCGAGGTAGGACTTCACGAGTTCGAGCTCCTTGGTCGAGTACGCGGAGGCGTGCTTGAGAGAGGCGGCGGCGAGACCCTCATAGAGGCCGGCGACACGCTGGAGGGCGTCCAGGCAAGGGCGGACGAAGACTTTGCGGCGGTCGCTGGCATCGCGAAAGCGCTCGACGAGGCCGGCTTTTTCGAGGCGGTCTAGGATACCGGTGATGGCGCCGGTGGTCAGGCCGGTGGCGCGGGCGAGGTCGCCGGCGGTGAGGGGTCCCTTGGCATAACGGGACATTAATTCAAAGCATCTGGTATCAGTAACATTGATGCCCAGTTTAGTGGCGATGGACTGGTGAAAGAAGATGGAGACGGTGCTGAGTTCGCGACCGAGTTCCATGCCGACCCGTCGGATCAAGGCTTGACGTTTGTTGAGAGGCGCGGGGAATCTGTTCATTTTATCTTGACAGCTAATTATCTCACAAACTAAGATAATTAGCGACAGAAAGAGTGTACCCGAGGCTGGGCGCGGCGCAAACCTCCGGAGAAGAGGGCACGATGTATCGTGCCCCTACGAGACCAGAACAAGACGAGAACAAGACCAGAACAAAAAGAGCCACCAGAGCATAAGCGTACGGAAAACATCGGAGGTGGTCCGCGGAAGCCGGACGGCAGGCGACAAAGCAGGTTAGAATGAAGAGCAGAAAACCGGGTTCCGTCCGTAATTTTTCGAAAAGACATTGCGTAGATGCAGGTGAAGGACGTCTGGCAGGGAGAGCAGGGCATTGATGGCGACAACAGAAATTCATCCCAAAGCGGATTTAGGATCGCTGCGGATTCATGACAGTCACCGTTCGAGCGGCAAGACGGGCAAGGTCTTGAGCTACTTCTCCGCGGTCATCGGGCTGGTCATCATTATCGCGGGGATTGCGTACGCATTTCGGAATCAGACACCCGTTGTAGAAGTGGTGACGGCGCAGAAACCGGAAATCGGGGGACGCTCGGCGATTTTGAACGCGAGCGGATACGTTACGCCACGGCGACGCGCGACGATTGCGGCCAAGATTACTGGACGGGTTACGGGCGTGTTCTTTGATGAAGGGACGCACGTAAAAGCTGGTCAATTGCTGGCTACCTTGGACGATTCCGATGTGAAGAAAGCGCTGGATTCGGCGAAGGCGGACCGGGATTCCTCGCAAGCGGCGATCGCGGATTTTCAGGTACAACTCAAGTTTTCGCAGATTGAATTGAGGCGCGCCGAACAATTGCAGCAGGCGGGTGTGCAGACGCAAGAGCAACTGGACACCGCCAGCACGAATGTGGACAGCCTGAAGGCCAAAATTAATCTGGCAAAACAGCAAGTGCAGGGATCTGAAATGCGGATACGCGAGGCGCAGCAGGCGGTAGACAATTGCACGATCACCGCGCCCTATGACGGGATTGTGGTTTCGAAGGACGCGCAAGTGGGCGAGATGGTGTCTCCGATTTCGGCAGGCGGAGGATTTACGCGCACGGGCATTGCGACCATCGTGGATATGAATTCGAACGAGATTGAAGTGGACGTAAATGAATCTTTCATCGCGCGGGTGAAAGATCGGCAGAAGGTGACGGCGATTCTGGATGCTTATCCTGATTGGGAGATACCGAGCCACGTGCGGACGGTGATTCCCACGGCGGACCGACAGAAGGCGACGGTGAAGGTGCGGATTTCGTTTGACAAACTTGATCCGCGGATTTTGCCGGACATGGGAATCAAGGTGACGTTTTTGAGCGACGAGCCGGTGAAGAAGGTGGATGCGTCGGCGCCGGTTGTGGCGGCATTGCTTCCCACTGACGCGCTGCATGACGACGGCGGGAAGAAGATTGTGTTCCTGGTGAAGAATGACAAGTTGGAGCGGCGTGCGGTGGCGGTTGGGAATGCACAGGGCGCGCAGACGGAAATTTTGTCGGGGATTGTGGCTGGAGACTCGGTGGTCGTGAAAGGGCCTGCCACTATGCAGGATGGGTTGGCTGTGCAGATCAAGAAATAGGGACATTCGGCAGAAATAGAGTAGGGCCAGGCATTGGGAAAGGCGGCAGCAGGGCTGCCGCACTCCAAAGGAGCGGCGACGATGATTCGAGTGGATGGCCAGGGGAACGGGAAGAGCTTGATCCAGGTGCGCGGGCTTTCAAAGACGTACCGGCGCGGTGGGGAAGAGATTCAGGTGCTGCAGCGGCTGAATCTGGATGTGGACAAGGGCGACTTCGTGGGATTCATGGGGCCCAGCGGCTCGGGGAAAACCACGCTGCTGAATTTGCTGGGCGGGCTGGACGTGCCGTCGCAGGGAAGTATTACGGTGGACGGCGACGAAATCACGCACATGTCCGGAAGCAAGCTGACGCAATGGCGCGCGCGGCACGTGGGATTCATTTTTCAGATGTACAACCTGATCCCAGTGCTGACAGCGTTTCAGAACGTGGAGTTGCCGCTGCTGTTGACGAAGCTTTCGAAATCCGAACGGCGCACGCATGTGGAAACGGCGCTGAACGTGGTCGGCTTGTCGAACCGGATGGACCACTATCCGCGGCAGCTATCGGGCGGACAGGAGCAGCGTGTAACGATTGCGCGGGCGATTGTGTCCGACCCGACATTTCTGCTGTGCGATGAGCCAACCGGCGACCTGGACCGGAAAAGCGCGGACGAAATCATGGCCTTGATAGAGGAACTTGTTGCGAATCATGGCAAAACTGTTTTGATGGTGACGCATGACGCGGTCGTGGCGGCGCGAGCCCACACCACGCTGCATCTCGACAAAGGCGTGCTTGTGGAGGCTTCCAAACTCGAGCAAGGGGTGGTTGCCGGGGGTGTGGCATGAAGTTCCGCTCGCTGATTTTTGCCAATTTGTTTCGGAAAAAAGTGCGCTTGATTCTTACCATTGGATCCTTCGCGATAGCGCTCGTGCTGTTTACGTTTTTGGCGGTGGTGAATAGCGCTTTCAGCCGAGGGATTGATATCGCGGGGGCCGACCGGTTGGTGATCGTCAACCGCATTGGATTGATTCAGACGATGCCCATTTCGTATGGGGATCAGGTGCGGACGATTCCAGGCGTGAAATATGTGACGCAGGATCACTGGTTCGGCGGAGTGTACCAGGACGAAAAGAATTTCTTTCCGCAGTTTGCGATTGACGTGGACAATCACCGGAAAGTGTATCCGGAGTTCATCGTGCCGGACGATCAGTGGAATACATTCGTAAAGGACCAGCAGGGAGCGATTGTCGGAGCGCGGACAGCGAAGAGGTTCGGATGGAAGGTGGGCGATCACATACCGATCAAGAATACGCTGTATGGGCCGACGAAAACGTGGGAATTCAACTTGGATGGGATTTACCACACGGAAAAAGCGGATGGCGACGAGAGCCAATTCTGGTTTCAGTGGAAGCTGTTCGACGAGAATGTGCCCGCCTATGCGAAGAGCACGGCGGGATGGTACATCCTGAAGCTGGATAGCCCGGACGACTCGGCGCGGGTGGCAAAGGCGATTGACGCAAAGTACGCAAATTCTTCTTACGAGACGAAGACGGAAACGGAATCGGCGTTCGCGGCGGGCTTTGCGAAACAGTTTGGAAATATCGAGTTTCTGATCCTGGCGATTGGGAGCGTGGTGTTCTTTACGCTGCTGCTGGTGACGGGAAACACGATGGCGATTTCGGTGAGGGAACGCGTCGGGGAACTGGCGGTGCTGAAAGCGATCGGAGTCACCGATGGCTCGGTGCTCTTCCTGGTGCTTGCGGAATCCATGATGATTGCGCTCTTCGGAGGACTGCTGGGACTTCTGCTGGCGTGGGTGGCAATTCCGGTGATCAGCACGGCGCTGACGGGTTTGCTGCCACCGCTGCTGCTGTCAAAGACCATGCTGTCGCTCGGACTTGCGTTTGCGGTATTTGTGGGCGCAGCCAGCGGGCTGATACCCGGGATTAGTGCGATGCGCATGCGCGTAGTGAACGCGCTGCGGAGGGTCTGAGATGGCGATTCCGATTGTGTACAACATCCGCAGCGTGAAAGCGCGGTGGACGTCGACGATCGTAGCGGTGTTGGGAATTGCCGGGACGGTGGGCGTGTTCGTGGCGATGCTGTCGCTGGCGCGGGGATTCCGGGCGACGCTGGTGGCGTCGGGCTCGGAAGACAATGCGCTGATTGTGCGGGCGGGAGCGACTTCGGAGATGACAAGCGGAGTGCCGCTGGACTCGGTGAAGATTATTCAGGATGCGCCGGGCATCGCGCGCGGGACGGAAGGACCGTTGGTGACGCCGGAAGCGGTGATGATGGCGCCGATTCCGCTGGTGTCGACCGGGACGGATGCGAATGTGGAGTTGCGAGGCGTTTCGCCGAACGTGCTGGAGATACGCAAACAAGTGAAAATTGTGGAAGGAAGGATGTTCAAGGGGGGGCTGGCGGAAATTGTGGTGGGGAAAAATGCGACGAACACGTACTCGGGCTTGAAATTGGGGAACAGCATTGCGCTGGGGAGCGTACGGTGGAAGGTGGTGGGAATATTTGACGCGGGCGGCAGTGCGTTCGATTCGGAGGTTTGGGGCGATGCGCACCTTTTGGACGGGGCATACAACCGGCCGGACACGTCGTTTCAGTCGGTGACGGTGCACATGAATTCGCCGGGGGATCTGAGCCAACTAAAGGATTCGGTGACGACGGACCCGCGGCTGAACGTGGATGTGATTCGCGAAATTGATTATTACGCGAAGCAGTCGACGAACATGACGACGCTGATTACGCGGCTGGGCGGATTTGTGGCCATGATTATGGCGATTGGCGCAGTGTTCGGCGCGCTGAATACGATGTATTCGGCGGTCGCGGATCGCGGGCGGGAAATTGCGACGATGCGGGCGCTGGGGTTTGGCGGGCCTTCGGTGGTGGTTTCGTTTTTGATTGAGGCGCTCTTGATTTCGTTTGTGGGCGGGGTGCTGGGATGTTTGGCGGTGATACGGTTGAACGGATTGACGACCAGCACGATCAATTTTCAGACGTTTTCGAATTTGGCGTTCGCGTTCAAGATTACGCCGGACTTGATGGTGATGGGCGTGGTGTTTGCGCTGGCGATGGGCGTGATTGGCGGGATTTTTCCGGCGATTCGGGCGGCACAGTTGCCGGTGGCTACGGCTTTGCGGGAATTGTAGTTCCTCGTAGTCGGAAAATAACAAGAATAAAGACTTAACACAGAGGTGCGCAGAGACACAGGGGGCGCGGAGACGTGTGCCTCGAGACTGCGTTACAATCCCCCGCATGAGTGAGGGAAAGAAAAATCGCGAACTGGGAATGAATCGTGCGATTACGCGGCGCGATTTTTTGAATGGGGTGGCTATTGGTGTCGGTGGGGTGCTGGGGGCGGAGACGCTTTTGGCTGCTGCGGCGTTGGATGATTTTGCGCCGGAGAAGGCTGCTGGGTACTACCCGCCGGCGTTGATGGGTATGCGCGGGAATCATGACGGGACATTTACGTTTGCGCACCAACTGCGCGATGGGGATAGCTGGGATTCCGACGGCGCGGCGGCGAAGACGCGTGAGACTTACGATTTGGTGGTTGTAGGCGGCGGGATTAGCGGGCTTGCGGCTGCCTATTTCTACAGAAAGAGCGCGGGGAAAGACGCGCGTATCCTGATTCTCGATAATCACGACGATTTTGGCGGGCACGCGAAGCGCAACGAGTTTCGCGCGGGGAACCGGATGGTGTTGAGCTACGGCGGAACGCAATCGATCGAGAGTCCGGGAAATTACAGCGAAGTTGCCAAGAGTCTGATCAAGGAAATTGGGATTGAAACGGAGCGGTTTTACAAGGACTACGACCAAAAGCTTTACGCCAAGATGGGAACGGCGGCGTTTTTTGATAAAGAGACGTTTGGCGAAGACCGGCTAATTACGGGCATGAATGTAACGCCCTGGCCGGAATTCCTGGCGAAGGCGCCGCTGTCCGACGTAGCGAAGCAAGACATCGCGAGAGTTTATACGGAGAAGGTGGACTACTTTGCGGGGCTTTCGAAGGAAGAGAAGCGCGCGAAGCTTGCGAAGATCAGCTATGCGGATTATTTAACGAAGTTCTGCAGGATGCATACGGAGGCGCTGCCGTTTTTTCAGACGTTTCCGCATGATTTGTACGGAGTGGGGATTGATGCGGTTCCCGCGCTTGGTTGTTTCGAGTCAGGAGACGACTACGGCTCGTTTACATATGCGGGCTTCGACGGGCTGGGCATCGGCGAACACGAAAAAGAAGAGCCGTACATTTTTCATTTTCCGGATGGAAATGCGTCCCTTGCGAGGCTGCTGGTGCGGGCTTTGATTCCGGCGGCCGTGCCAGGGCATTCGATGGAGGACGTAGTTACCGCGCGAGCGGATTACAGCAAGTTGGATGTGGACGGCGGGCCGATGCGTATCAGGCTGAACAGTACGGTGATGCACGTCCAGCAGTCCGGATCTGACAGCGCGGCGAAAACAGTAGACATTGCGTACATGCGCGGAAAGAAGCTGCAGTCGGTACAGGCGAAGAATTGCGCGCTGGCATGTTACAACGGGATGATTCCCTATATTTGCCCCACCTTGCCCCAAAAGCAGAAAGAAGCGCTGTCTTATCTGGTGAAGACGCCGCTGGTGTATACGCACGTTGCTCTTCGGAATTGGAGCTCGTTTGCCAAACTCGGAGTGCATCAAATTGTGGCGCCAGGCGGATATCACACGTACACGGCTCTTGATTTTCCTGTGAGCGTTGGAGAATACGCTTTTCCCAGCAAGCCCGAAGAGCCCATGGTGCTCTTCATGCTGCGCACACCCTGCAAGCCGGGGCTTCCGATGCGCGACCAGTACCGCGCGGGGCGCATGGAATTGATGGACACGCCCTTTTCAAAATTCGAACGCAACATTCGGGATCAGCTGGGGAGAATGCTTGGGGGAACGGGATTTGACCCGGCGCTGGACATTGAAGGCATCACCGTGAATCGTTGGGCGCACGGATACGCGTACACGCCAAATTCGCTCTTCGATCCAGATTGGAAAGAGGAAGAGAAACCATGGGTGATCGGTCGGAAACCCTTTGGCAGAATTGCCATTGCGAATTCCGATGCAGGCGCCGACGCATACACGAATGTGGCCATCGACCAAGCATGGCGAGCCGTTGGCGAAATTCTGAAAAGCTAGACCTGCAATTCTTAGATCGCTCAGTCAGACTGGAAGGAGCGGGCGGGGCCGTTCGAAACTCCCCTCGTTCCTCAGGGTAAACAAGCCCCGCCCGTACAGCGGATAGTTGGCGGGTGCAGGAAAATGAGCTTGAAGGTTTTCTCAGCCAAATGTGTTATTGTCCTTGTTGTAGACTCCCGAAGTAGGGTTGCCTGAACTCCCTGAAGGGCGCGGTTTTTTGCCTTCCCTCCACTGAATTCAGCCAATTTCAGGCCAGTGTATAGTAGTGTCCGGGAAGCGAGAGCTTGCCGCGATCCTGCACTCATGGTGCTTCGAAGAGTTCAGGGAGAATCAAGATGAAGAGTTTGTTTGTCGGCAACATGAGTTTTCAGACCACGGAAGGTGAGCTGCGCGACCTGTTCACGCCGTTTGGACAAGTGACGCGCGTGCACATGGCCATGGACCGGGAAACCGGGCGGGCACGGGGGTTTGCGTTTGTGGAGATGCCGAACGACGAGGAAGCGGCGAAAGCGATGGCCGGACTCGATGGCAAGGAATTGGGCGGGCGCAATTTGAAGGTGAATGAAGCGCGGCCGAAGGGCGAAGGCGGGCCACCACGCGGCCCCCGGAATTTTGGCGGACCGGGCGGCGGCGGTGGCGGAGGCCGCGGCAAGGGCGGAGGCGGCGGACGCGAGCGTTTTTCGAATGAGGACTACCGTGAGTCTGCGCGGCAGCCCCGCGAACCGCGCTGGTAAGGCAACTCGAAGTGGCTGGACAGTGACGGCGCGTACCGCGCCTGCTGCGTTTGCGAGGAGACGCAATGACGACGACATTCCAGAAGCGCCAAAAAGAAATGAAACGAATGGAAAAGCGCAAGATGAAGGAAGAAAAGCGCGTACAGCGGAAGTTGGACAAGACCGCGGAAAAGGAATCAGGAGTTTCGACCGAGGAACTTCTCGTGCCGCTGACTGGTCCCATTCCTTATGATGATGAGCAATAGCCGGCGAATAGACTAAGTCCGGTTTTCACGACCTTAAGATTCCACAAAAACTAAATCAGTTAAGGCTTTGCGAAGAACGCGCGGGGAATTTTCTGTGCGGCGCGCGAATCGCTGTGCGCGAACGCCTCAATGCACGGACATGGGCCCACCCTTCGCTTGAGGGCGGCGCATCAGGAAAATAAACGGAAGCATCAGCACAAATAATCCCGCCAGAATCAGAAAGATGCTGTTGTAGGCCAGCATGCTGGCTTGCTGCTCGACCATTCCGAACATCGCCGCGCGTGCCTGATTGGCGGCGGTCGCGGTGTCCGACCCGCTGGCCATGAACATCCCGTGAAGCGAATTCATCATAGTCCGCGCGCTTGCATTGTACGGAGTGACATGCGCGCCGAGCTGGTTGATGTTCCTCTGCTGAAAGCGAATCTGCATGGTGCTGACGGCGGCAATGCCGATGCTGCCTCCCAAGTTGCGCACCAGATTGAAGAGACTCGTGGCGTTACCCATGTTTTCTTTTTTGATGGGCGCCATGCTGATGGTGGTGAGCGGAACGAAGATAAGACCAAGCGATAGGCCCATGATGAGTTGCGGCCAGAAGAAGTCCCAGTAGCCGGCGCTTAGACTGAGTCGGGAAAATTGGAATAGTGTGTAGCCACACACGATCAATCCGGCCGTCAGCATTTTGCGCGGATCAAATTTGGCCATAATGATACCCGCAATAGGCATAGCGATAAACGAGCCAAGTCCGCGGGGGGCCATGGCAAGGCCGGCGCGGACGGCGGGGTAACCGAGCAGCGTTTGGAGTATGAGCGGGATCAGCACGGTCGTGCCATAGAGGCCAACTCCCAATAGCGACATAAGAAAAACGCCAGTGGAATAGGTGCGGTCTTTGAAGACGCGCAGATTGACGACGGGATCCTTGATATGGAGTTCATAGATGAGAAACGCGACGAGCGTGACTACGGCAACGATGGCGACTGCCATGATCCAATCCGTGCCGAACCAATCTTTCTCCTGGCCTTTATCGAGGACGATCTGGAGCGTCGCGATTCCCACAGCGAGGAGACCGATGCCCCAGTAGTCGATTTTTTGTGACGCGCGGCGAATGTAGTGGGGGTCGAAGATGAAAAGCGATGTCATCACGATGGACGCGATGCCGATGGGAACGTTGATGTAGAAGACCCAGCGCCAGGAGTGGCTATCGGTGAGCCAGCCGCCGAGGACTGGGCCGAGCATGGGAGCGACGACGATGCCGAGTCCCCAGAATCCCATGGCTTTGCCGCGGTCTTCGGGAGGGAAGGATTCCAGGAGGATGGCTTGCGAGATGGGCTGCAGACCGCCGCCGCACGCGCCCTGTATGATGCGGCATGCAACCAGGAAGGGCAGACTGGGAGCGAGGCCGCACAAGAAAGAGGCGATCGTAAAGCCGGTAACGGAGAGCATGAGCATGCGCTTGCGGCCGAAAAAATTGGAGAGCCAGCCTGTGAGCGGCAGGATGATGGCATTTGCGACCAAATAGGAAGTCAGGGTCCAGGTGGCTTCGTCGACCGTCACGGAAAGGCTGCCGGCAATGTGGGGGAGTGAAACGTTTACTACAGTGGTGTCCAGCACTTCCATGAAGGTGCTGAGCATCACGGAGATAGCGATGATCCAGGGGTTGATGTGAGGATGGGTTCGCGTCGTTTCCTGGGACATCAAGACCTCGAACTGCTCCTTGACGAACGCTCAGACCTGCTTCGATGAAATCATACGGTCTGATCGGAGTGCTGGCAAACTTTCGTAGGAGTTGCGTGTTCAACGGCCACCTTGAGCGTTCACTTTGCGGGATGAGAAAAATATCCACAATCAGCTGATTGCTGTATCTTGTCTGCATACAAAACGCGGAAGGGAGCGCATATGAACATTTGCAAATCACGGCGCGAGTTTCTGACTGGCATGGGCGCTTTGACGGCTGCAGCGGCTTTTCCGGCTGGTTGGCTTGGCGCTCGAGAGAGACTGTATCCGCCAGCGGATTTGTCCTACTTTGACGCGCTGATTCCTCCCGCGCCGTTCAAACTTCACATCGGCTATGCAGCCATCACTTGGGGAGGAAACGATCGACAGGCGATTGAGGACATTGCCTCTGTGGGATTCCCTGGAATTCAAATCCGTTCCAATAGCGTACAGGAGTTCGGCAGCGGATCCGCACTCCGCGAAGTGCTCGACAAAAACCATATCAAGATGATCGCCTTGTCGAGTGGAAATATCAGCATCGATTCTGCCATCGAGTCTTCAGAAATTGCAAAGCACGTGGCCAACGCGAAGTTTCTTCGCGATGCGGGAGGGCTATATCTTCAAATCATTGATGAGAAGCCCAAGGACCGCACGATCGTGGCGGCCGACTACAAACGCCTTGGTGCCCTGCTGACGGAACTCGGAAAACAAACCGCCGATCTGGGCGTGCAGCTTGGCTATCACAACCACATGGGAAGCATGGGAGAAACTCCGGAGGGCGTGGAGCAAATCATGGAGGCGGTCGACCCGCGCTATGCAAAGTTGGAGCTGGACGTGGCGCATTATTTTCAAGGCGGCGGCGACCCGGCGAAGGCTGTTGAGAAATATAGCGATCGGCTGTTGTTTCTGCACCTCAAGGATGTCCAGCGTTTGCCTGTCGGCGCCGATGCCAAGCAAAACTATCGCTTCGTGGAGCTGGGGCGGGGCCTAGTAAACCTTCAGGCGGTGCTCGATGCGCTACGCAAAATAAATTTCCGAGGGTGGGGAATTGTTGAGTTGGACGCCGTGCCGGACAAGGCGCGAACGCCGAAGGAATCGGCGATGATCAACAAGAAATACGTCGAAGAAAAACTGGGGCTGACGGTATGAGTTCGCCATTCCGAATCGCGGTCCTCAATGATGAGGTGAGTCAGGACTTTGGCCGTTCCTGCGAAGTCATCTCCCACGAATTTGGCCTAGAGTGGATTGAGCTGCGCGCGATGTGGAACAAAAACATTCTCAACCTGGATGCCAAGGAAGTTGAGGAAGCGCGGCGCATCCTTGAGAAATACAAATTGCGAGTGACAGACATCGCCAGCCCGCTCTTCAAGGTGGATTGGCCCGGCGCGCCGAAATCCCAATTCAGCCCCAAGGGCGCACAGTTCAGCGCCGATTTTACTTACGAGCAGCAGGAAGAAGTCCTCGAACGAAGCATCGAGCTGGCGAAGGCTTTTCAAACTGACCGAGTACGGTGCTTTGATTTCTGGCGGCTCGAAGATCAAGCCCCGTATCGCGCGGCGATGAATGAAAAGCTTCTTGCAGCCGCAGGCGGGGCAGGGAAGAAGGGTGTAACGCTGCTGCTAGAAAATGAAGCCGCGTGCAATACAGGCACGGCGGCGGAAGCAGCCAAAGTTCTCGCGGAGGTAAAGTCTCCTTCGCTTATGTTGAACTGGGATCCGGGAAACGCTGCGTCTCGCGGCGAAAAGGTGTATCCGGACGGATACGCTCTCTTGCCAAAAGAAAGAATCGGCCACTGCCACTGCAAAGACGTCGCGAAGAAGCCGGACGGTAGTGGTTACGACTGGGCGGCGATGGGGCGCGGCATCATCGATTGGACGGCTCAGTTTGCGGCGCTGAAGCGCGACGGCTACCACTTTGCCGTCAGTCTGGAAACCCACTGGCGTGGCGCCGACACACCTGAGGAATCGACGCGACAGAGCTGGGCAGGGATGAAGGACGAGTTGCAAAAGGCGGGGGCCTTCTAAGTGGTGGCGAGCTTGCAGCCAGAGCGCATTTCAACCGCAATCTCGAATCACGAATCGCTCGACTCACAGATTTAGATTCTCAATGAGAAACGGAGATAGACAACTTCGATGAAACGCTTCCTCGCCGGGATCGTGCTCACTCTCGGGTTTGCGTTTTGTGCGCAAGCACAGGCGGCCCGTTGGACAGAAAAGACAGCGAATGACTGGTACGCGCAGCAACCCTGGCTAGTCGGCAGCAACTACATTCCTTCCACGGCGATTAATGAGCTCGAGATGTGGCAGGCAGATACTTTCGATCCGAAGCGCATCGACACAGAACTCGGTTGGGCCGAGTCCATCGGTTTGAACACCATGCGCGTATTTTTGCATGATTTGCTCTGGCAGCAGGATGCTGCGGGATTCAAGAAGCGCATCGACATTTTTCTGAGCATTGCGCAGAAACATAAAATCAAGCCACTCTTTGTACTTTTTGATTCCTGCTGGGATCCAAGTCCCAAGCTCGGCAAACAGCATGCGCCGACGCCGGGTGTACACAATTCCGGCTGGGTGCAAAGCCCCGGAGCGGCCGCGCTCAAAGACCCAGCTCAATATCCTCGGCTGGAGGGGTACGTCAAAGGAGTGGTGGGAGCTTTCGCCAAAGACCAGAGGGTTCTGGGCTGGGACGTCTGGAACGAGCCTGACAACACGAACGACGGGAGTTATGCGAGCGGGGAGCCGCCCAACAAAGTAGAACTCGTGCTCGTGCTCTTGCCAAAAGTGTTCGAGTGGGCTCGCGCTGCAGGCGCTTCTCAGCCGCTCACGAGCGGCGTTTGGAAGGATGACTGGTCATCTCCCGAAAAACTGGGACCCATGGAGAAGATCCAGTTGACTCTTTCCGATGTGATTTCTTTCCACAGCTACGACAGCCCTGAAATCTTTGAGAAGCGTGTGCTCTCTTTGGAGCAATATCACCGGCCTATCCTGTGCACCGAATACATGGCCCGGGGAAATGGCAGCACGTTTCAGGGCACGTTGCCCATCGCCAAGAAATATCACGTTGCTGCCATTAATTGGGGACTCGTAGCCGGCAAAACGCAGACATATCTGCCATGGGACTCCTGGAAGCATCCATATACGGATCGCGAACCCACCGTGTGGTTTCACGAAATTTTCCGCACCAACGGCCAGCCTTACAGTCAAGACGAAGCCGATTTCATCCGAGCGATCATCAAGAGTACGGCTGCTGCCAACCGATTAGGCCAACCAACTACGCGTAGGATACGCGTTGAGCAGTTAAGTTCCACGTAGTTGTTCTGTTGTTGGTCGCAGAGTGGCGCAAATTCGCGCCGAGGGGGAGAGAGATTGGTTCCGGGACGTGGACTCGAACCACGATACTCAGCTTCAAAGGCTGATGTCCTACCGATTAGACGATCCCGGAACCGCAGACGACAGTTTAGCAGAGGAAAAAGAATGTGCGAAGCCGCAGAAATGTGCGCAAGGAGAGAGTTTCTGCTAAATTGATAAGGTTGCGTCCGTAGCGGGAGAGGTGGCCGAGCGGTTTAAGGCGCACGCTTGGAAAGCGTGTGTAGGTTAACCCCTACCGTGGGTTCGAATCCCACCCTCTCCGCCAGTTCTTTTGTTTTCGTTCATTTGCAAAGCGCGCTCTCAGTCGATAGTCCGCCTTCTTTCATCTTAGGCAAATCAGGGCACCTCGGAAGTTGGGGCTCGCCGTCACTTAAAAAACGGGGGAAAGCCGTGTGCCAATGATCGCCGCTTTTCGGGGCGTAGCGAACACGCAGCCGACGGACAGCTTGTGTCCCCTTTGGGACAGACATCTGGAATCCTGCCGTGGTATCTCTGACTCCTAGGATCTTGGTCCCTCTCTGGCCCGTTGCTACAGCCATCCTCGATTGAAACGGAAACACCAGGCAAGGAGAATTTCATATGAGGAGGATGCGAGTCGTCCCGTACTTGATCGCCATCGCGTATCTAGGAGCGCTCGCGTCCGTGGGGAAGGCTCAATCGGCCGTGAGAGCAGGATCTTCCTCCAGCTATGCCGCTTCGCCCTTCCCCCTCAGGGCAGACGCACGTCTTGACCTGACCTATTACCGTCCGACCGAAAAGACAAAGATTCGCAACTACTTCTTCGATGCGTTTGGTCCCTATCCTGTAGGCGGTGCGGCGATATTAGGCGCCATTAGCCAAGCGGAAAACAAGCCGCCGGGATGGGGGCAAGGATTCAAAGCGTATGGCGAGCGAGCTGGGTCGGACTTCGGCATCGCGCTGGCCACAACTACGACGCGTTACGCATTGGCGGAGGCTTTTCGGGAGGACACGCTGTATTACCGCTGCGAGTGCAAGGGCGTATTTCGTCGGATGGAGCATGCCGTGATTTCGACGGTGACAGCACGTCACGGCGCAGACGGCCACCGCCGCCTGTCACTCCCGGCCCTCATAGCGCCTTATGCAGGCACAACTACAGCAATCTATGGATGGTATCCACCCCGCTATGATGTCAAAGATGGGCTGCGCATGGGCAACTACGCCCTGCTGGCCTTCGTGGCCGGAAATATCGCGCGTGAATTTATATACGGAGGACCGCACACCTTACTTAGCCAGGTGGATCGTCCTGGATCTCTGGGAGCGGCTTCGGCAGAGACCGCCCCAAGCCACTGAGGAGAGCCAACCAAATTGTGAGCCACAACGCCAGTATTCCTCACCGATTGATCAGCCAGGACGTGCCGCAAGTGCCGTCACTGGCGCGGGCCACACTCGCTTCCTTGTGGAGTCCGTTCAATAGTTTCCTTGAATGGTTCGGCGAGCTTGGTATTTTTGCGTGGCAGGTGATGCGCGCTGCAGTGCGACGCCCCTTTGAAGGCCGCGAGCTGATGCGGCAGCTTGATGAGATCGGCTCCAAGTCATTGCCTCTGGTAGCCTTAGCAGGCGCGGCCATTGGCGCTGTGCTCTCCTTGCAAAGCCGCAGCAGTCTGGTGCGCTTCGGTGCCAAGTCCATGCTTCCCGCCGCGCTAGTCTTCTCAATCATTCATGAAACAGGCCCGATCGTGACCGGCTTGGTTGTGAGCGGCAGAGTCGGCGCCGGCATCGGCGCTGAATTGGGGTCGATGAAGGTCACCGAGCAAATTGATGCCATCGAAGCTTCCGGCGTAAATCCCTACAAGTATTTGGCCTTCACGCGGATCGTGGCTTGCATTCTGATGCTCCCGCTGCTCACCCTCGGGGCGGATCTCTTCGGCGTGCTGTTCGGCTGGCTCGCGGATACGCTGGTCGATCCTATTTCCTTCACCAAATTCATCCATCGCGGTTTTGCGGGCACCACTTTCAGCGACTTCCTCGCTCCAACCTTTAGAACCGCCGTCTTTGGCCTGATCATCGGGATGATCGGCTGCTTCCAGGGAATGCGCACGCAGGGTGGCACCGCGGGTGTTGGGCTTTCAGCGAAGAGTTCGGTCGTCATGTCTTCGCTCTTCGTCATTCTGGCCGATGTCGTCCTAGTGAAATTGATCCTGGTGTTCTTTCCATGATGCAGCCTGAACAAGCGGTCTTGGTTGGTCCCGAGGAAAGCGCAGCCAGCGGCGCGCTCGGAAGTTCCGGCGGCGAAGGTGCGGGACCGGCGGTGGTGCTGCGAGGTTTGCATAAGTCCTTCGGCAGCCAGATCGTCTTGGACGGAATTGATCTGACGGTGAAGAGTGGTGAAACTCTGGCGATGCTCGGACGCAGCGGCACCGGCAAGAGCGTCCTGCTCAAGCTCATTATCGGCCTGCAAAAGCCGGATTCGGGATCCATTCTCGTGCAGGGGCAGGAGATTACCAGCCTTGATCTGCAAGCGATGAATGAGATCCGAATAAAAATGGGATTCTTATTTCAAAACGCGGCCCTGTACGACTCCCTTAGCGTTGAGCAAAATGTCGCGTTCCCGTTGAAGCGCCATTCCAAAATGACAAAATCGGAACGCGGAGATCGCGTTAAGGAACTGCTGGCGAGCGTTGGCATGGAGGGCGATCTCAAGAAAATGCCCAGCGATATTTCCGGAGGCATGCAGAAGCGCGTCGGGCTGGCGCGAGCGCTGGCTCTCAAGCCCGGCATTCTCTTGCTCGATGAGCCCACGGCGGGACTGGATCCCATCACCTCGGCCGAGATCGACGAGCTGATTCTCAAGTTGCAAGAGAAAAATCACATGGCATCGGTCGTAGTCACTCACGACTTGCAAAGCGCAAAGACCATTGCGGATCGGATTGCCCTCCTGCACGAAGGGAGTGTGATAATCGAAGGCAGCTACGAGGCACTCGAGAAAAGCGAAAACAAATTTGTCTCGGAGTTCATGAAGCGGGACTCATAGGGAGCGTATATGTCAAGGGCGGCGAGGCTCGGAGCATTCATCATCGCAATGCTGGCCATACTGGCGGCGGGAGTATTCATCATCGGCAGCAAGCAATACTTGTTCAGCCCCACGTATCGGTTGAAGGCCCAGTTCGCCACCGTGGTCGGCCTGGATGCTGGCGCGGAAGTACGTATTGCCGGTGTGCATACAGGGACAGTCCGCGAGATCAACTTGCCGATCAAGCCGACCGATAAAGTCACCGTGCTGATGGATCTGCAACGATCGACGCACGCCATCGTCAAGCAGGACTCCGTTGCTACGATCGAGACGGAAGGCCTCCTTGGCAACGAATATGTCGCGATATCTTTTGGGTCCGAGCAGGCACAGAACGTAACGGACAACGATACGATTGGCAGCCAACCTCCGCTCGTCATCGCCGACCTTATGAAGAAGGCCGACGGCATTCTGGATACTAGCCAGGAAGCTCTGAAAAACATCACGGTGGCTTCCGCAAATGTAAGCGATATCACCGTCAAGATTAATGATGGTAAGGGAACGATCGGCGCGCTGGTGAACGATAAGAAGGTGTATACGCAACTGGATGAGACCACCGCCGGCTTACGCGACACCATCGGTCATGCCCAGGCAGGCGTAACGGCATTCCAGGAAAACATGGAAGCGATGAAGCAAAATTTCCTTGTGCGCGGCTTCTTCAAGAAGCGCGGATACGAAGACTCCGCTGACCTTGCGAAAAACGAAATTCCGCAACTCCCCGATTCCGCGCCTCTGAAGACTTTCACTTTCGACTCCAAGAAGCTGTTCGACAAGCAAGATACCGCCAAACCAAAGAACGAGAAATCCTTGCGTGCCGCCGGACAGTTTCTGGCGGACACGGAGTTTGGCGTTGCGGTTGTGGTTGTCTCCGCGGGCATGACGGGAGATGAGCAAAAGGACTTGGTGCTCACTCAGGCCCGCGCGATGGTGGTGCGGGACTATCTCGTCAACAATTTCTCCTTCGACGATAGCCAACTCAAAACTCTTGGACGCGGCAAAGGAAAAAGTGACAGTCCAGACTCGGGCTGGGGCACCGTCGAGATCATCGTCTATCCTGCTGACGCCGAGGTTCCAGCACAAGCGAGCGCGGCCAATCCGAAGTAGGTTGCAGGAAAGAAAACATTCTGCCGCCAGCTAGCCCTATGCACGAACGTCGCTCCCAAAATCGCCGAAACTCCATGAATAAAACGCCGTCGGACCAGATTGCAGAAAATCCAACACAATTCAATATTGCCGCCATTGCTAAGCTGGAAGAGGAAGCACTGGATCGCCGGACACGCACGGAACGCCAAAGCGATGCCGTCGTCAGATTCATCGGCAGTCCCAAATTTCTTCTTCTTCACGTGATTTTGGTCGCCGCGTGGAGTGCGGTGAATCTCAACTTGATTGCCGGTGTGAAAGCGTTTGATCCCTTCCCGTTCGGGATTTTGGCACTTTTTGTCTCGTCGGAGAGCGTTTTCCTGACTATCTTCGTGCTGATCAGTCAGAATCGCATGTCGCGCCAGGCGGAGAGGCGCGCCCATCTCGATCTTCAAGTTGGGATGCTAGCCGAGCAGGAACTCACCACGGTCCTCCAGATGTTGCAGAAGCTCTGCCAACACGCGGGCGTCGACGTGAACTCCGCAAACCAGCAAGTGCAGAGCTTTAGCGAAACCACGGACGTCCACAAGCTAGCCTGCGAGCTGGAACAAAAGCTGCCCGAACCGTAGCCCGCACGCGTACGTCTGGCCCTCGACTGCGCAAGAAGCAGGTCAGGAGTAGCCGGCGCTCGAACGCCGTTCGTGGACAATCGCTTCAAGAAGTTTTTCCGCGTATGGAAATTCACCAGATGGCACGGAAAGCTTCGGCCGAATCTGCATGGCGATGCGGTCCGCCATAGCGAACCGCACGTCCCCGGGCAACGAACTGCGGCGATTCAAAAACGTCTCAATGAGCGCGAACTCTTCGGGAGTAAGCCGCTCCGACCCAAAGGAGGTGGTGGGCCCCGCTTGTCCGACGGGCGGCGATTCCCAGACCGGTTTGGCGTCCAACAACGACTTTTCGTGAACGACTATCGTCCCGGTAACGAAATCGCCGAGACGCTTGTTTTGACGGCTCAGCAGTACGCTGCAAATTCCGACGGCATAAAACGCGGGCAACTGGTCCACGATCCGCATCAAGTTGCGGCCAACAGCCTCCGCAGGCGTAATCGGCCGCCCGGAATCCTTGATGACGCGCAGCCCTTCCTTCTTCTTTCCTGGCGTCTGGCCGTTCCACAGGACTTCAAAGAGGGCGAAGTATCCAAAGTAAAGCACAAAGTAAGCGATGACTATAAAAGCCACGAACCAGATTCCCGTTTGTGCCGCGCCGGGCAGCGCCACACCAGCAATCAGAAAAACAATCAGCAAGCCGATTCCGACCAGGATTTGAAGCAGAGTGTCGTAAGCCAGCGCGAGAAATCGACTGCCAACTCCGGCAACTTCGAACTCGAGGACAGTTTGCTCCGGCGTTTCGATGGTAAGCTTGTCCCTGAAATCGCCTGGATTACGGAATTGAAATGGGTCCGTCATGATCTCCACGCGCTGGCTGGAAAAACGAAAAACATACTGGGCCAGGCTCGAACAACTGGTCGACCGGTCAAACAAGGGCGGTATTTCTGCCCTCGATCATCGTGAATTGCAGGAACTCGGCCTATTGTACCGCCAGACGGCCTCCGATCTCGCAACCGTCCGCGAAGATGTGACCAGTCACCAGCTAACCTTTTACCTCAATCAACTTCTTGGACGCGCGCACAACCTTATCTACATGGGGCACAAGCAGAAAATCAGCGGGCTCGTCCGTTTCTACACGCAAACCTTTCCGCAGGTTTTTCGCGAAACTTTCCGGCAAACGTTCCTCGCTTTTCTGATTTTCGCGGTGACGGGGATTGCGACCTGGGCGGTGACAATTCATGACCCGGCCTTCGCGCACCGGCTGCTTGGGCCGCAAATGATGGACACGATCGAGAAGCGCCAGATGTGGACACAATCCATCGTGACCATCAAGCCGCTCGCTGCCTCGGGCATTATGACGAACAACCTTGCCGTGTGCTTCACGACTTTTGCGATGGGCATCACTGCGGGGATTGGGACGATTTACATGATGTTCACCAATGGCATGCTCATTGGCGTGATCGGCGCCGCGACCTGGCAAGCGGGAATGGCCCTCCAGCTTTGGACTTTCGTGGCGGCGCATGGCGCTCTCGAACTGCCGGCGATCTTCATCTCTGGCGGCGCGGGATTAGAAATCGCGCGAGGAATGCTTTTTCCCGGTTTGCTGCCAAGGCGCGAATCATTGGCGCTGGCCGGCGGCCGTGCGGCGCGCCTGATGATAGGAATTGTGCCCATGCTGGTCGTCGCGGGGATTATCGAAGGATTTGTATCTCCCTCCGGACTTGCGGCGCCGCTTAAATTTCTTCTTTCTGCGGTTCTATTTGTTGCGCTCACAACATATCTGACCCGCGTAGGGTTGCCGCAGCCGGAAACAATCTAAGCAAAGCTAAATCAGGCTGCGCTCCTTGATATTCAAGTATTGCGTCACAAGCGAGCTTGCCAGCATTCCCGGCATCAATTCGAGAGCCAGCACGCCGCGCTGCCGCAAGCCCCGCATTAGAATGTCGCGCCTTTGCGATATTTCCAGAGCGGCGCCGTGGCGATAGAGGTCAGCGGTAACCGCCGGAATCGTCTCGGCTAGAACCTTGAGGTCTGGCTGGCCCATGGCCGCAAAGACAACCAGGTGCCGGGGAGTCAATTGCATCGCATATTCGATAACTTCCGGAATAGTGGCCGTTTCGGCGAAATCCGTGATCCAAACCACGAGGCTTCGCCGCTTCTGTGCGTTGAGCAAGGCCCGCACTGCGCGTCCATGATCTGATTCAAAAGCTTCCGCACGAACCTGCGCGAGAGATTCGACAATCGCGCGCAAATGATGAGCGCCTCGGCCGGCGTATAAATTCTGTTGAACCTTGCGCCCGTAAGCCAGCAAACCAACGCGATCACCGCAATAAAGAGCGACTTGGGCCAGAGATAGAGCTGCGTTCACGGCGTAGTCCAGTTTAGAAAATCGCGGAGCGTCACCCGGCTCGCGCACCTGCGCGCGAAGCAGGCGGCCCGCGTCGAGCACCAGCCACACATTTTGGCTGCGCTCCATCTGGAAGACGCGAGTGATCAGGTGCCGGCGGCGGGCCGTTGCCGTCCACGAAATGTCGCGAAGTTCATCGCCCTCGCGATATTCCCGCAAGCTGTCAAACTCACGCCCCATGCCGCGCTGGCGCCTCCGCCGCTTTTCCAACTCCGCCTGACGGCTGCGGATTAGATAAAGCGATTGGCGCTTGGCTTGTTCGAGATTGGGCAGCACGCGAATGACTTGCTGGGTTTCCGCCACTGCCCATCGTTCGGCTAATCCCAACGCTGATTGATAACGAACAAAAATGCGGCCCAGTTTCGTATCACCTCGTTCGGCGGGCATCACTGGATAGTGGGCCTCGGCGGAAGAGCGCGCCTTTACAAGCAGAGCCAAGTCGGGCGGCGCGGCTCGAAATTGCGAGGGTGTTTCGTCGACCACCCGCGCACGAATGGAAATATCTCCGCCATTTTCAATTTGTACTGCGACGCTACCCGCCACTCCCAGACACGGCCTTCTCTCCCAAGACCGCCGAACCTCCAACTGTTCGGGGCGCGGTAGTCGGAGCAAATCCCAAATCCACGCGGCAAGCACCACTCCATCCCACAAAAACATGGCGGCGATTGCCTGCCTGAACCACCACGCGGGACCCAGCGCCACAAATCCGAGCAGCAAAGCCACGAAAAATCTGGGACCGAATGCAAATGAAAATTTCCCTAGCTTCCGTGCACGAGCTGTCACGGAGGTAGGTCCCAGGGGGTCGGCGTAAATCACTTAGGAACCTCGACCGTGGAAAGGAGTTCCGCAATGACCCGGTCGGAATTCAGCCCTTCCAGCTCGGCTTCTGGTTTCAATAGCACACGATGGCGCAGAACAGGAAAGGCAGCCGCCTTGATGTCATCGGGAATGAGGAAATCGCGGCCTTCGACTCCTGCCAAAGCTCGCGCAACGAAGAGAAGTCCGATCGCGGCACGGGGGCTGGCGCCGAGCGAAAGAGCCGGCCAATCGCGCGTACGCCGTACTAATGTGACGATATAAGGGCGCAACGTCGGTTCGATGCGAACGGCGCTGATGTCTTGCCGCGCGGCCGCCAGCAAAGCCGGTTCGACGGGGACAATCGAAATGAGATCCAAACGCCGCGGATCGAATCCTTGTTCATAGCGGCCAAGGATATCGGCCTCTTCCGCGGCTGATGGATAGTCGAGGCGAATCTTCAAGAGGAAGCGGTCAAGTTGCGCTTCCGGAAGCGGATAGGTGCCTTCGAACTCGATCGGGTTTTGCGTGGCGAACACCGTAAAGTTCTCGCCAAGCGGATAACGCGTTCCGTCGATGGTGACTTGACGCTCTTCCATCGCTTCGAGAAGAGCCGCCTGCGTGCGTGGCGAAGTCCGGTTAATTTCATCGACGAGCAGCAGATCCGTAAAGACGGGCCCGCGGTGCAAGGAAAATGAGCTTGTCGCCATGTTAAAAATATTTGTGCCCATCACGTCGGCGGGCATCAGGTCGGCAGTACACTGCACGCGCTGAAAGCCGAGCCCGCAGATTTTCGCCAATGTTTTTACGGCCAGCGTCTTGGCAAGCCCGGGAACTCCTTCAATGAGCGCGTGGCCGCCGCAGATCAGCACCAGCAGCAGTTGGTCGATGACTTCCTGCTGGCCCACAATGACCTTCGACATTTCCGTGCGTACATGCTCGGCGAGGCGTGTGATATTTTCCACGTTCAGGATTTCTCCTTTACAATTTTCTTCTTCAAGCCAAGCTGTTCCTCATAGCCCTCAAGTTCCCTGACTAAGCCAAGAGCTTCCTCCGGCTCGACTTTCCGCGCCCGGCTGGCCACCAGGGCACGCGCCAGAGTTGTCTTCAGGCCGCCTTCTTTCCATCCCAGTCGGGTTTGCACTGCATCCGCGAGTTCCGTATCTCCAGCGTTTGAGGAAATGCGCAGCTGCCTCGAAAGAGTCGCACGGAATTGCTGGTACACAAAGCCCACGACCGCCGGCTCGGCTCCCGCGCGCTCGTACAATCCTCCGAGTGTGTCCACAAATTCCAATGGAGCGAGCCGCGAGACGGCAGGTGGCAGCACAGTCGGGCCACTCCGCCGGCTAAACGTAAACAGGACAATCAGACCGAGGACCGAGATCTGCACTAAGCCCCACGCCACCGGAGTCTTCCGAACATAGCTCCACAGAGACGTTCGCTCGCCATGAAAATATTCATCCCAGTAGATTTGCACCGTAAATTGTTTGGCGCGCACCGGAAAGTTCATCGCATTCAGGAACAGGTTCAGGTTACCATCCTGCGATATGCCCGAGTTCGTCAGCGGCGTTGCCGCCGCCCACCAGAGAACCCTGCCTTCTCCGATTCGCCAGCTTACGACGACGGGGGACTGCGTGTTCCCATAGAGCGGCAGCTGATTGGCACCGAGATTCTGCCAGGTAGTGCCTGTCTGAAGAACGATTTTCGGAGCCCCCGCCGTGTAATTGCTTGGAACATCCGCCGAGAATGTTTTCCATTCGGCGGTGGAGAATTCCTCTTCAATCCGCGCTTTAGGAAAGAACGCATTGATACGCGCACCGGTGAAAATTACCTGTCCACCTTCTTCGACAAAGCTCAGAAGTGCTTCTTGTTCCTCCTTCGAGGGTGTTTCAAATGGTTCGGCGATGATCAAGACTGCGTCCCCATCATCGGTTGGGAGTTCAGTAGGAGAGCGCTCCCACCTTGATACCTTGTAGTGCAGATCTTGCAGAAGCAAGTAGGCGGCGCGCGCTCCACCGGGATTGGCGGAGTACGTCGACGGAATCGGCGTCCCCTGTTCCTTGGGGTCGCCTCCCAGAAACGCGAGTCCTGCGGTGAGGACCACGAGGACTGCCCCCGCGATAAGTAAAATCTTACGATCTCCGGCAGCTATTGGAGCTGGCATCCGAGCGCCTCAACGCTTTGTAGAGCGCGTGCAAAATCCTGATTGCTGGCCGGCCGCCTGCCGTACCAGACCTGCTCGAGAACGACCGTAAGCGCGGAAAGGGCCTCGCGCGTTTTCCGGCCCGAGGCCGCGAGCTGCGTGGTATTCGCAACCACGCGCATGTACTCGCGCGGCGTGCGCGTGCGATCCTTCCGCACCACCTGATTGTCTTCAAGGTAGCTGATGCCCGCCCAATAGGCGGAATGAACCGCCTCTCGAAAATCTCCGCGTGCGGCAGCCTCGCGTGCCGCCTGAATCCATTCCTGCCAGGTGCGAATGTAGGCGATGGATTCCGGCGCCTGCAATTCTTCGAGGGCCGCGCGCCTCGTCCAATAGCGAAAGAGGACCACTGCCAGCCACACAACGACAGCCGCGATGAGCAACCAGAACAATACCGTGGCGCCTATAGGGTAGCGGCCGATAGATTCGAGGATCCTTACCAGAAAACTCTCAATCTCGCGGATGACGCGTTGCCGAAACAGATCCCAGTTTGTAGGCGGACGAACTTTGCCAAATTCGCGCCGGCTAAGGATTCGCTCTAGCGCAGGCCGGGCTCTTCCGTCGCTGTCGGCTTGCGCTCCCGCGTATGCTTTCGATTGGTTAGCCAAGTCGAACGCCCATTCGGCCGCTTCTCCGGCTTTGTCTCCGATCTCCTTTGCATTTTTTTCGTTTTCGGCGGCACGGAGAAGACCGCTCAGAGGTTCCGCGGAAACCTTGTACCGATGGTCACCAGCGGTTATTTCCCAATCAGAAGGCAGATTCTTACGCAAGACAGCTAGCCCTGGGGGATTAGCCTTTTCCTTTTCTATCGCGATCCCGATTCGCCGAAGCTCGGCCGCAAACGACGAAGCATCCAGATAAACTTTGTCGCTGGCGGATGCGGGCAGCGCAGAATCTTGCGGGGCGGTTCGCGCTTCGCAACGTGTGCCAAACCCGAAAAAGAGCAAAATGACCGCACACAAGCAGCGCTGAGGGGTTATCGGCATATTCGGCCTAAGGATATAGGATCGTCAACGCGTTTCAGCAACATTTAAGACAAGAGGCTAGTGCTGATGGCGTTTCTGGGCGCAGGCACGCCTTCGGCCAGTGGATTCATCATCAGTTGCAAATCGAAAGCTTCTTTCCGGACGCGTAAATCGAAATAAAAGATCGCAAAAGCAATCGTCAATACGGGTGTAATCAGGACAGCAGCGACGGAGTTCCCAACTTGCATTAGAGCAGTCAAAATACGAATCATGGACGGATCGTGCGCCTCGAATTGGATACCAATCGCGAACGGAATATCAAATAGGAATAGCGCCGCGTAAAGAATCACAAAATAGAGGAAAAAGATCAGAAAGGCCCGGCCGGCATTGTCCTTCGTCAGCGCAAAGCTGCGCTGGAGTGAATCGACAGGACCGAGATTCTCCAGGAGTGCGGCAGGAACACAAACGCACAAGCGGCAAGCCATGTAGATCCCCGGAATGATCAGGAAAAGGAAAGAGACGCCGGTCACCAGAAAGCTAAAGAAAACGACGAAGAAGAGGGATAGCAGTTCACCGCGAACCCGGCCAAGCGACTGGCCAATGGTAGTAGTCCTACCCAGATAGAGTTCGGCTACGGCGAAAACCGCTCCGCCCTGAGAGAATAAATACGCGATCAGATAAATAATGACTCCGATTATGACGAGCCCAATAATGCCAAGCACGGCCGCCACAGATAGGCCGGAGAAAGGCATCTGGAAGTTCGAGGTCACCCTCGGCCGAATGGGAACTCTGGATGGCAGGAGGGCTACTTGCGTAAGTTGAAGCGCCAAAACTAAAAGTTGAGGAATCGCGGCGATGCCGATGAATAGCAGGAAATTCCGGCGGTATAAGCTGAAAGTTCTGTCAAGAAGCTCGCCAATGGAAAGCGGCCGCAAGTCGAGTGCGCTCATCTAGGCCTCCGTCGCCGTGGACCTGAGTGGGTAGCCGACGCGGCACTTTACCAAAGTTCTAGCGCAAAGCGCAATTTTTCTCCAGGCGGTTGTTCCATGGCATTCTCGGCCGCCTCCGATTCTTGCCCTCACCTTGCCGCTTCGCTGTTCATCCGGTTCAGCCGGGGTGATCTCTGAATCTTTACTTGACACACCAAAGTCAAGGGTCCAGTATTTCGCCTGTATTAAACCCATTTAATACAGGCCACCCCCGCGGCCAGGAGGAAGCCATGTTCTCTTCCAACACCCGCCTTTCGTTCCGCCTTCCACTCGTTTCCCTTGCCGGTTCGTTGCTCGCGCTGTTTGCTTTCGTCCCGCTCGCACTGGCGCAGTCTGCCTTCGTGCGCGTCAATCAAGCTGGCTACGAAACCGGCGAAACGCCTTTTCGCGCCTATCTAATGTCCTCCGCCGCGGAGACCGGAGCAACCTTCGAAGTGCTCAACTCCAAAGGCGCCTCTGCCTATTCGGGGAAGGTTGGCTCGCTTCTTGGTACCTGGAGTCACAGCAAGAAAGAAACGTTCGACGTCTACGCTCTCGACTTCTCGGTTCCTGGTGGCGATCTCTACACGATTTCTGTATCCGGCCCGGTGGCTACGTCTTCTCCCCATTTCGCTGTGGATTGCCCGGAAACACTCTATTCCGGCCTGCTCTTGAACACTTTGTTCTTCTATGAAACGGAGCGCGACGGCGCCAACTTTGTGCCCAACGCCCTGCGTACCGCACCCGGCCATCTGAAGGACGCAAACGCGCATGTTTATCTGACGCCTCCCCTTGACACCAACGACTTCATCGATAACGTGCCTCCTTCACCGCCCCTAGCGTCCACGAATCTCCGCAATATCGATGCCTCCGGCGGATGGTGGGACGCCGGCGACTACGAGAAGTACGTGGAGACCGTTAGCTACACGGCGGCTCTGATGCAAATTGGGGTTCGCGACTTTCCAAACCAGATGGGTGCGTACGCTCCAGTGAATCCCCCTGCGCCCCCAGGTTCCGTTTCTTTTGCAGGCAACAGCGTGCCTGGAGCTCCCAGATCTTCCGACTTCACAAACGAAGCGGCGTTCGGCGTCAACTGGCTGCTGAAAATGTGGGATGACAAAACGCAAACGCTCTACTACCAGGTGGACAACACACAAGACTGGGATTACTACGGCGAAGGCTCTCCCAGTTCGGCCACTGGCAACTGTGGTGGGACCTACACCACTCCCTACTGTCTGATCACCGAGTACGACATCTGGACGCTGCCACAGGCTGCCGACAATTACGAACAACCCGGCGATCCGGAACCTTGCGACCCGCTGACCACGCTTTACATCTGCAATCGTCCCGTGTACGTGGCAGGCCCCGCGGGTTCGAAAATCAGCCCGAATCTAGCGGGCCGTCTGGCGGCTGACTTTGCACTGTGCTACCAACTCAACCGCGTCACAAATCCCTCTCTTGCGAATAAATGTCTCAAAAATGCGGAGGACATTTTTGCCCTCGCCGATACTTCATATCCCGACCCCGCGCCCACGGTAGACTCTGGCTCGTGTGGCAATTGTCTCCTGACCATCGCTCCTTTCGACGGCTATCCCGAAAACGTCTGGGAAGACGACATGGAGCTTGGCGCAACTGAACTCTACTTCGCTCTGCAATCCGCCGGAGCGGCCGCAAACCTGCCGCCTGGCCTGCCGCACACCAATCCCATGGACTACCTGGGGCAAGCGGCGCAATTCGCCCAGAACTACATCACCAACATTTACGATGCGGGCTACACAGACACGCTGAATCTCTACGATGTGAGCGGCCTCGCTCATTTCGAGCTATACCGCGCGCTCGAAATGGCGGGAAATCCCAGCGGCTTGGCCGTCTCGCAATCGAGCATTCGCAAACAATTCCTGCAGCAAGTGGCTGACGCCATCTCCCAAGCTGCCGCGGATCCCTGGGGTTTCGGCTACGAATGGAGTTCCGGCGACACCACTTCGCACGGAGCAGGTCTCTCGGTGATGGCCAGCGAAGCCTCTTACCTAACGCAGTCCAAGACCTACGACATCTACTCACAGAGATGGCTGGCCAACATCCTGGGCACGAATTCCTGGGGCTCGTCCTTCATCGTTGGCGACGGCACGACGTTCCCGAATTGCATTCAACATCAGGTCGCCAATCTGGCCGGTGCTCTGGATGGAACGTCGGGGGGGATTCCGGTGCTCTGGGGCGCGGCTTCCGAGGGTCCAACCAGCTACACCACGTCGGGCGTGGTCGACGGCATGATTCTCTGCCCAGCCAATGGAGTAGACACCTTCAAGCAATTTAATGGCAACCCCGGCCCCTTCGATCCCTCGCAAGAAGCGCTCTATCAAGACAACATGCAGTCGTACAGCACCACCGAGCCAGCCATCGATCTCACTTCCACTTCATTTTTGATGTGGTCGTGGAGACTCGCGAAGCGCCCCAGCTTCTGAGTCAATCCAAACGCTCTCGCTCTGGGAGGATACAGCCGTTGTATCAAATCCGAGAGTGCTGGCAGTGCTGCCGCCAAGTTCGCGGCCAAAGGCGGCACGCGCTCCCATCCCGAATCCCAAATTTGCTTAGAAGGACCTCAGAGTTGGACACACCGAATTCCGGCGTCCTTGCGCGCGGCGAAATGAAAGTTCAAAATTAGTACGGAAGAAACTGGTGATTATTCCTCATTTTCCTCTAGAGGACTCCTTCCAGAAAGACTCATGATCCTTCGAACCGTCGAGCAAGTTCGCCGCCTCTCTCGTATCGTCGGCGGTTTCACACTATTGCTCATCGGCATCGTCATGCTAGTCACTCCGGGACCAGGATGGCTGGTGATCTTTCTCGGATTGGGCTTGCTGGCGGCAGAGTTCGTGTGGGCCAGGCGATTGATGGACCGCATCAAGCGAGAGGGCGGACGCGTTCGCGACGCGGTCTGGCCCGGTCCAAAGAATGCACCTGCCAAGGACTCTGCAGAATCCAATGAAACAGCGGAGACGTAAATAACGAGCGGTGAATGCTGCAATGTGAGTGCCGTGGTCTCTGACTGCCGCGTTGTGAATACCGGGTTTGCATATCAAAAGTAAGGAGGCGTCCGTCATGGAAGCTGCATTGATTGGTCTCGGACATATGGGTTCGGGGATCGCTAGGAGCTTGCTGCGTGCCGGGCATCGCGTCACGGTCTATAACCGGACTCATTCGCGGGCGGAAGCGCTGCGCGGGCATGGTGCGATTGTCGCAGCATCTTTAGCCGAAGCGTGCCGTAGCGAAGTGGTGTTCACGATGGTTGCGGACGATGCGGCGCTCGAAAGTCTCGCGTTTGGCAATGAAGGAATTCTGGCATTGCTGCCGCACGGCGCCGTGCACGTCTCGCTCAGTACGATTAGCGTAGCGTTGAGCGACAGGCTGACCGCGGAACACGCAAAGGCCACGCAAGGCTATCTGGCGGCGCCGGTTTTCGGTCGTCCTGATGCGGCGGAGGCGGGACGACTCGCTATCGTTATTGGCGGCGCGGAGACGCTCGTTCAAAAGTGCAAGCCGCTTTTTGAAGCCATGGGTCCGAGGTTGTTCGTGGTTGGCGAGCGTCCTTCGATGGCCAATGTGGTAAAGCTCTCAGGCAATTTTCTGATTGCCTCGGTGCTGGAATCGCTCGCGGAAGCGCTGGCGTTTGCGCGAAAGTCCGGCGTGGATGCGGGCGCGTTGATGGAATTTCTAACCTCCACACTATTTAACGCGCCAGTCTACAAAACGTACGGCGAATTGATCGTTCAGGGCAAGCATGAGCCTGCGGGCTTCGCCCTGCCGCTCGGATTGAAGGATGTGCGCCTCGTCCTGCAGGCTGCGGAAGCGGCAAGTGTGCCCATGCCCATCGCGAGCGTGGTGCGCGATCGGTTTATTACGGCGATGGCCCGCGGTAATCAGGATAAAGATTGGTCCGTCATCGGGCGCGTAGCCGCCGAAGATGCTGGGCTGCCACAAACCGCGCGGGCCGCTGGATAAAGATCGCTTCCGCCGGTATCGCTGGGATGTTTCGGCAAGGGTAATTCATCAACAACTCCGTGATACGCTGAAAGTTGCTTTGAATGAGGCATGCGATGACACCGTGGGCTGGAAAATGGGCGCTGGTGACGGGAGCGAGCGCGGGAATTGGCACAGCGCTGGCCGAGGAACTGGCCCGTGGCGGGACAAATCTCGTTTTGACCGCGCGGCGCCGCGAGCGCTTGGAAGAACTGGCGCAGAAACTTGGGGCCTCCCACAAAATCCAAACGAAAACATTCGTGGCAGATCTGGTCGAGGCAGAGGCGCCGGAAAAAATATTCCAATTTACGAAAGAACAAGGAATTGAAGTTGAGCTGCTGATTAACAATGCTGGTTTTGGCGCCTACGGCGAATTTCCTACGGTCGAGACGCAAAGGCTCCTTGATATGGTGCAGGTGAATTGCTCCGCCGTGGTCCATTTGACGCGGCTCTATCTGCCGGAAATGGTGGCAAGGCGCCATGGTGACGTGCTGATTCTTGCATCGACGGCCTCGTTCCAAAGCGTGCCATACATTTCGACCTACGCCGCCACCAAAGCCTTCGATCTGCTTTTCGCCGAAGGATTAGCGGAAGAAATGAAACCCTATGGGGTGCGGGTCTGCGCGTTGTGCCCCGGATCGACGGAGTCAGAATTCGCGGATGTCGCCGGACAAACGCACATTGCCGCCACAAGGGCGAATCGAGAGACCGCCGAAAAAGTGGCGCGAACAGGATTACGTGCGCTCGCAGCAGGCAAGAGTTATGTCATTTCCGGCCTGGGAAATTACTTGGGTGTGCTAGGACAGAGGCTTGTCTCACGGCGCTTGGTAGCGCGAGTCGCAGCACGCATGTTCAGGCCACATAAAGACTCCTAGATCTCACCTGCTACCTGGCGGTTCGCAAATATAGCTCCTCCGCCCAAATTGCTGAATCTGTTCCCTTCTGATTGAAGTAAATTCCCGTTTGGCGTTACCCTTGGCCGACACGGAGCAGGCGCCGCGCGCGTCTAAACTATTGTGAAACCGAAACTTACTCCCGGATCGGAACTGACGCTTGGCCGTCCAGGGAACTTTTTGCGCCCTGGCCGGGAAATAAGGGAGAAGGAAGAACACGCACCTCGAACAGGCCGAGAAGCCGTAGCAGGGGAGACGAGGATCGCAGCCACCGATAGAGACGACCTGCTTTTGCGGCGTGCCGCGAAGGGAGACGAGGAGGCCTTTGCTCTTCTCTACCGGCGGCATCAAGGCGGGCTATACCGGTTTGCTTTGCGGATGACCGGAAGCACGTGGGGTGCAGAAGAGATTGTGCAAGACGTGTTCATGACTTTGATCCGCGCGCCGAAAAAGTACGATCCGGAGCGAGGAACGGTGGGCGCGCTGCTCTTCGGAATTGCCCGCAACCGCGTATTGAAGCATCTGGAGCGGACTCCAAGAGAAGTTCCGCTGGAAGAAAAGAACGAGGACGGCACGGGAGCGGGAATCGTCTTGCAAGACAGTTTTACGCCGGCGATGTGGGCGGAAAAGCGGGAGCGCATGCACCAAGTGAGAGCGGCCGTGCTGGACTTGCCTACAGAGTTTCGCGAGGCTGTAGTGATGTGCGAACTGGAAGAGATGAGTTACGAGGAAGCGGCACAGATGACCGGCTGCCCAATTGGAACCATCCGTTCGCGGCTGCACCGCGGTCGCGCGCTGTTGCTGGCGAAGCTGGAAATGCTTCGGGATGTGCCCCGGCGCTTGAAAGCTGCGAGGTGATGGAATTTTGGAATCGTTTGGAAAAAATGCGATGAACTGCGAACAAGTGGAAGCGATTGTACTGGACTTGGGCCGTGATGCTGGCGCGGACTCGCTCGAGAGGGCGGCAGCAATCGCGCACCTGAGCCACTGCACGCGTTGCGCTGCGTTGCAGGAGTCTTGGGAAGCAGCAAGAGAAGAGTTGCGTCTGCTGAGTGAAGAGACTCTGGATGCGCGTGCGCCTGCGCGCGTGGAGACACGGCTGCGGCAAGAGTTCCGCGCGCGGCATCGCACGATAGCGGGACGGCGGACGGCGGTTGTGGCGGCTTGGGCGCTGGCCGCTGCGGCAATTCTTGTCGGTGCGGTAAGTTCGTGGAATTGGCAGCAGGCGCGGCGTCTGGCAGACGAAAAACAGAAAATGGCAGCGCAGAATAAGCCTGTGAAAGTCGAAGCGGGCAGCGAGCAGAACCAAACAGCGGGCAATCCCCCGGCAGGGCTCTCGACGGGCGATGATTCTGGTGATTTTACGCCGTTGCCGGGAACCACTCTGGACGAGTCTGAAGAAGCAGCCATCTTGCGCGTTCGCATGCAGCGCGGTTCGCTTGGCGCGCTGGGATTGCCCGTGAATGAAGAGCGCGCAGGCGAGTGGATCCAGGTGGATCTGCTGGTTGGAAACGACGGCCTGCCGCAGGCCGTGCGGCTGGCGCAAGAAGAAAACTGAGACGAGATTCCCGCGGTGAGCAAGCCATCGCGGATCAGGAGAGAAGAGGAGAAGGAATGATGAACTCGAAGATAAAAATGTGTTTGGTTCTTGGCGGGGTGTTGGTGTTGAGCTCTGCCGCGGTGCAAGCGCAGAGGCACGGTCCGGATGGCCCCCCACCCTTCGGAGGCCCGATGGAGTTGATGGGCTTTGAAGGGATGCACGGCGGTAAAGTCGTGAAGGGCGCACCTTTCTCTGCCACGGCTACGTCGGAAACGACAGAGACGTTGCAAGATGGTTCGGTGATTCACCGGACGTCGCAGGTGTCGATGTATCGCGACAGCCAGGGAAGGTCGCGGAATGAAGCTACGTTTACCGGATTCGGACCGCTGACGGCATCGGGAACTCCGAAGAAGATGGTAATGATTTCCGACCCCGTGGCCGGCGTGCACATCATGCTGGACGATGAGCAAAAGGTGGCGCACAAGTCGACCATCCGTACCCGCACCGGAAACGGTTCGGATACGGATTCGGCTGCCACCTTCCAGAGTAGAGAGCAGGAGCGGATACAAAAGGAAGAGGCCGCTGGACTGCTGAAGAAGGAATCGCTGGGAACACAGACAATCAACGGTGTAATCGCCGAAGGAACACGGACTACGCGGATTATCCCGGTGGGGCAGATCGGAAATGAGAAGGCCCTCCAGATTGTTTCCGAGCGGTGGTATTCGGCGGACCTTCAGATTGTATTGAAGAGCACGAGGACCGATCCGCGAAACGGAACCACGACCTACACGGTGACCAGCGTTCAGAGGACTGAGCCTTCGGCTAGCTTGTTTGCGGTTCCGGCCGGCTACTCGGTGCAGGCAGGTGGGCGTGGCCCCGGCGGTTCCGGAGGCCGCGGACCAGCCGGTGGACCGCCGACTGTCGACTAATCATCACCAGACGGGACGGGCGCTGGCAAGCGTAGACCTAACCGGCGCCCGCAGAACAACGACCTTCTCTCCTGAAGACGGCACGCCCTTTCCGCATCTGCCCCCATCAATGCGGAAGGGGCGTAGCCGTGTTTGGGGGCAGCAATGAAGCAAAGAAATAAAGGAAGTAAAGTGAAGACGCGCCGCGGTTTGCGGCGCGAGATGCGATGTAGAATGTGCTCATGGACGAGAATTCGCTGGCGAAACAATTGGAGCGCGATGGATTCGGCCACACTTACGTCTGGCAAGACAGGGCAAACACGTTTTATCCGGAGCATACGCATGAGACGGAAACCGCGCATATCATTTTGAGCGGCGAGATGGAATTGACCATGAACGGCAGAACGGAGACGTACCGCGAGGGAGGCCGCTGCGACGTCCCGGCCGGGGCCGTACACTCCGCGAAAATGGGCCCGGAAGGCTGCCGGTATCTGATCGGAGAGCGGCGGCCAGGCTGAACGGAACGCACTGCTAGATAAAGCAGCGACACACCCTGCCGTCCTGGAATTTTGGGCGTGATATTATTCCCCGCTATGAGCAGAAAACACTTTTTCGTGAGATTGATCCCGCCGCGGCCTACATTTCCGATGGACATAACGCCCGATGAGAAGTTGTTGATGCAGGAGCACGCTCGCTATACGCGCGAGATCTTTGACGCCGGGAAGATCCTGATTTATGGGCCTGTAATGGGGCGTGAAGGGGCGTTCGGGATGGCGGTGTTTGAGATGCCGGAGGAGGCGGACGTCCGGCTGGTCTTGGAGAATGATCCGACGGTGCGGGCGGGATTGAATACATTCGAGATACATCCCATGAGGGTGGGTGCGGCACAGGGATTTGGTCCAGAACAAAACCAGTAAGCGGCGGCTTTGGTGCAATCGCAGGTCCTCACGCAGAAATGCTAATTTCAGCCTAGGATTAAGGCGCAGATGCTGGCGCCAGCCCTGCCGACTTAAAGACCTCAGACAAACGAGAATGAGCTGATACAGGAACCGTAGGGGAGTGTGTTAGTGTAATTTCCCCGAAACTACTGAGAGAAGGACGAGGAGAACGATGGCGAAACCGAAAGTGCTGGCGACGCGCCCGCTTTTCCCTGCCGCGCAGGAGATTCTAAACGCCGGATGCGAGGCGGAGTATTGGACGAAACCAGAGAGCATTTCGAAGGAGGAGTTGCTCCGCAGAGTGAAGGATAAAGAAGGGCTGGTATGCCTTCTGACGGAGAAAGTGAACCTGGAGTTGCTAAGTGCAGGTCCGAAATTACGAATAGTGGCGAACGTGGCCGTGGGATTCGACAATATCGATGTGGCGGCTTGCACCAAGCGTGGAGTGGTGGCGACAAATACGCCTGGTGTCCTGGATGAGACGACGGCGGACTTTGCGTGGACTTTGATGATGGCGGTGGCGAGACGGTTGGTGGAAGGAGACACGCTGGCGCGGTCTGGGAACTGGAAAGGATGGGATCTGGATCAACTCGTGGGGACAGATGTCTGGGGCAAGACATTGGGAATCGTGGGGTTTGGGCGAATCGGAAGAGCGATGGCGCGGCGGGCCCTTGGATTTCAGATGAAAGTGATTTACGCGGATGCAGTGCGGGCGCCCGAAGCGGTGGAGAAAGAATTGAACGCGGAATACCGCGGAATGAATAGTTTGCTGACGGACGCAGACTTCGTGAGCGTGCATGTGCCGCTTCTGCCGGAGACGCGCGGGTTGTTCGATGCGCCGAGATTTTTCAAGATGAAGCCGACGGCGTTCTTGATCAATACTTCGCGGGGGCCGGTGGTGGACGAAGCAGCGCTGGCGCACGCACTGGAAAGCGGAAAGATCGCGGGAGCCGCCTTGGATGTTTTTGAAAATGAGCCGTTCATCCATCCGGGGCTGAAGAGGCCGAATGTGGTGCTGGCGCCGCATATTGCGTCGGCGTCGATCGAAACGCGGACGAAGATGTCGTGCATGGCGGCGGAAAACGTAGTGGCGCTATTTAAGGGGCAGCGGCCGCCGAATATGTTGAATCCAGAAGTTCTGAAAGCCAAATAAAAAGTGGCGGCAATTCTTCCATGGCGGAACTGAAGCTACTTGCCCGCCGGATTTTCCACGAAACAATTTCGGCGATCGATATTCCCGAGGCGATGCAGAGGAAACTGCGGCGCGAGGGCGCGGTGTTGCGTTTGGAAGATGCGGCGGTGGACGTGGGCGCGTTTGCAGCCGTGCGTTTGATTGCCATTGGGAAAGCGGCGCACTCGATGGCGAAAGGGCTTGAAAGCCTGCTGGGTGTAGATTTTTCGTTTACGGGAATTGTTTCTGCGCCCACGCCGCCAGCTCGCGAAGTCGTGGGGTTGAAGTATTTCGTGGGCGGGCACCCAACGCCGGATGAGCAGAGTTGGAAGGCGGCGGAGGCGATTCTCAGGCTGTTGAAAGAGTGCAACGAAAAGACGGTAGTGTTTTTCCTGGTGTCGGGCGGAGGGTCGGCACTGGTGGAGTTGCCTTTGGACACAAGGCAAACGCTGGAAGATGTGCGGCAGCTGCATCGAGCTCTGGTGACATGTGGCGCGCCGATCGAGGCAATGAACACGATCCGGAAGCATGTTTCGGCGGTGAAAGGGGGAAGGCTAGCGGCGGCTGCTGGCCGCGCAACCAAGATCACGCTAGCAGTGAGCGACGTGCCCGTTGGAAAAGAATCGGCGCTGGCTTCCGGGCCGACTTTGCCCGACCCGACGGCCGTCGCCGACGTGCAGCGCGTTATTGAGGAGTTTTCGCTGAGGAAGAAACTGCCGGCAGCGCTTTTACAGTGGTTGGACGAGGGGAAAGTGCCGGAGACGCCGAAAGAGGGCGACGCGGCATTCCGAAATGCCCATTTTTCTTTGCTACTTGGGCTGGATGATTTGTTTCATCCGGCTCATCACGCGACCGAGGCGAAGGGATTTGTGGCATGCTGTGACAACTCGACGGACGATTGGCCGGTGGAGAAAGCGGCGCAGTATTTATTGGGCCAGCTGGAAGAATTGCGCAAGGCGAATCCCGGGCGGCACGTGGCTTTGATTGCAGACGGGGAGGTGAGTTCGCCCGTGAAGGGAAAAGGGATTGGCGGGAGGAATGCGGCTTTTGTGCTGGCTTGCGTGAAGAAAATTGCCGGGAAGAAAATCGCAGTGCTCAGCGCAGGGACAGATGGTGTGGATGGGAACAGTCCGGCGGCGGGAGCGGTGGCGGATGGAGAAACGCTTGAGCGAGGGCGGTCGATCGGATTGAATGCGACGCATATGTTCCGTGAGAGTGATTCGTACACGTATTTTGCGAGGCTGGGAGACACAATCGTTACGGGACCTACGGGGAATAATTTGCGGGATTTGAGGATTTTGTTGGCGGAGGCGGAGGACAAGAAGGAGCGGAAAAGGATTTAACGCAGAGGGCACAATAACGGAGCGCAAAGAAGACGGAGAGTTTCGCAGGCGCCGGTTGATTGCGGCGCCCTTATTATTTTGCAGAGCAAATCTCTACTGTTTTGCCGGTGGGAGGCGCGTCTCAATCGTTTTGAGGCGGTCGCTCATTTCTTGCATTAGGTGTTCGAGGTGATCGAGTCGCTTTGTTACCGCGCCTTGATCGTTTCCATTTGAGGAGGACGCGGTGTCTGTACCTTCACCCTCGCCTGACGTTTCGCCGTGCTGGCGCCGCCTATCGGTTGCGGGGGTTTTCAAAACCGCGATTTGGTCCTTGATCATGGGGACAAGTTCGATGCTGAGGTCGTCGCTCTTGAGGAGCGCTTCGAGAGCAGGGAGGGCGCTTGCGTCGCCACGTGCGCCGAGCGCGAAGATGCTGGCTATACGCACGCGAAAGTGCGGCTCGCCGAGATACGAAGCGATCTGTTTGGTGATGTCTTTGTTGTCTTTTTGGAGGTGAGCGAGACTCGCTATGGCGGCGTCGCGCGAGTCGATGGGCTTGCCAGGAGCCGACCATTGGAGAAGCAGTGGCACGGCTTTGTCGTCTCCGAGAGAGCCCATGGAACGGAGCGCGGCGTTACGCAGGAAACCGTCGGGAGAATCGGCGGTAACAGCGGCATCAAGCGTGGCTAGCGCGCCGGGAGCTTTGAGGCGTCCTAGCGCTTGCAGAGCAGCGGCGCGGGCGCGATAGGAGCTGTCCTCTCCGGCGACAGAATTCAGTTTGGCGGCGATGGTGGGGTCGTCCTTAAAATTTGCAAGAGCGGAGACAATGCGATTGCGCACCCAGGGTTCCTTCGCGGTGTTCAGCGCCTCGAGAAGCTGCTTCGATGCGGTGACTCCGCCCAGTTGGCCAAGAGCGTCGGCGGCATTGGCGCGAATGCCCCAGGCTTTGTCGTTGCGTAGGGCGTCGGCGATGGCGGCGACGACTTCATCATCGCCCTTCAGTTTGCTCAGAGCCGCGACAGCATCGGCGCGGTCAGCGACCTCCGAGGCGTTCTTCAACTGGTAGAGCCACTCCTTTTTTTCTTTGTGGAAATCGGCAGATTTGAGGATCTGGCCGCCCTTATCGAAAAGAACCATAAGCGGGGCGGAATCAGCGCGAAATGTGAAAATTTCGACTTCCTTTTCGTTCGATACCGTGATGGGAAAAAGCTTAGGTCCTGAGGCGGTAGTGATTTCGACCTCGGTCGGAATCTGGAAAAGGCCGACGCGGCCTTCGACTTTCTGGGTTTGTTTAACTGTGAGAGCGACCTCGTGCTTGGCGTCGTCGTACTTGTAACTGAGGTCGAACTTAGGAGCACCGGCACCATAGAGCCACTGGTTGAAGAACAGGTCGACGTTAGTGTGCGTGGCTTCCTCGATGGCTTTCGCAAGATCGGCGGTGACGACGTTCTTACCGCGATTCACTTCGAGGTAGTGCTTCAGGCCGTGATAGAAGGCGTCTTCGCCGACTTGGTGACGGAGCATGTAAAGAACCCAGCCGCCTTTGGTGTAGGCGTTGCCGTCAAATTCACTGGAATCGTTGAAGTCGTGGCGGACGATGGGCTTGTCATAGAGGTTGGTTTGCGCGAACCACTGGCGCGCGGCTTCCCATCTCTCATAGTCGGCCTGGTCTTTGCCGAAATGAGATTCGGTCCAAACAGTTTCCATGAATGTGGCAAAGCCCTCGTTGAGCCAGATATCGCCCCAATCTTTGCAGGTGACGAGATCCCCGAACCACTGGTGTCCGAGTTCGTGAGAGATGAGGTCATCCTGGCCCGTAACGAATTCGGGAGCGAGCTTTGGATGCTGGAGCGAAGAGCTGGTGTTGGTGGTCGCGCTGGAGTTTTCCATGCCGCCAGCGACAAAATCATCGACCATGGATTGCGCGTATTTTTCCCAAGGATAGTCGACGCCGAGTTTTTTGCTGAAGAGCTCGATCATTTGGGGAGTGCGGCTGTAATTGATGGAGAGACGGTCGCCACGGCCTTTAGGCGCGTAATAAGTAACAGGGATAGCGCGCCAGGAGTCTTTCACTTCGTCTAATTCGCCGGCGACTACGGTAATGAGGTACGTCGAGCTGGGCACGGATTCCTTCCATGTCCAGGTCTTCATGCCGTTGGCGGCTTCGGAGACGCTGACGAGCTTGCCGTTGGCCACGGTGATCCAGGAGGCAGGCACAGTGAGAATGGTTTCCGTGGTAAGGCGGTCATTCGGGTAGTCGTACGTTGGAAGGTAGTAGCGCGTATCCTCGGATTCGCCTTGCGTCCAGACTTGCATGGGCACGTCGGGGTAATCCTTGTCGGGCAGGATGAAGTAGAGACCCTTGCTGGGTTTGCCTTCGTAGCGAATATTGACGTCGAATTTTTCGCCCGCGTGGGCCGGAGTAGCGAGCGCAATGATGAGCTTGTCGTCCTTGGTTTCGAATTTGGCGGCAGACTTGTTGACGGTGACGCTTTGGATGGTGAGCCCGGCAGAGTCAAAAACGATTTTTGAGGCGGAGTCTCGCAGGGTGGTGAGCGTGTGAGTGACGTCACCAATGACTTTTTTTTGATCGAGGTCAAAGCGCAGAGCGATTCGTGAGTGTTGCAGATCGTAGTCGCGGCTGCGAGCGTAGGGCTCGTCGGCGCGAAGGTGCAGAGCCAGGAAAATAACAGCGATCAAGCCAGCGACGGCGAAGAAGGACGCGCGGCGGCGCGTACGGCTGTTATGAATTGAAAAAAACGAAATGGTCATTCGGATGGGCCCCTTTGGAATGTGTGTCCTACCCGCTCGAGTGTGGAGACGGCTGGTGCCAGGTTTTCGTTGGCCACAAGAAGGTAGTCGGTATCGAAGGTGGATACAACAAACGCACTGATCTTTGCGGCGGCCAGAGGTCCGGCGAGCGAGGCCAATACGCCGACTTCCGCCAAAACAAAAGGTCCATGCACTTTCATGACGCGCCAGCCACCTTGAGATTGAACTCCGACAGGAACGAGCGATTCATCGACGACGATAGAGAGTTCGTCGGGAGTGCGCGTGACGGAGAAAAACGAGCCTTGCGTGGCCCATGCGGGGATACTCGCCCTCGGCGAAAGTCCGACTATGGCATAGCTTTCTGGCAGAATCGACAGTTGAAAGTGGCGCTGGGCGAGATTCATAGCTTTAGAGCAGGCTCCTTACCATGCCGCCATCCACTGCAATCGAAGCGCCATTTACGTAACTAGCGCGCTCCGATGCGAGGAACGCGACGACGGCGGCAAACTCCTGAGGTGTACCGATATGGCCCGCGGGAATCTGGCGGGTCCAATCGGCGAAGACGGCTTCGGCCTGCGTCCCTGTGCGCGCGGAAATGGATGCGGCGAGATTATCGAGGCGCGCGGTGCGCGTGTAGCCAGGACAAACGTTGTTGACGGTGATGCCGTGCGCGGCGTATTCATTCGCGAGGGTACGCGCCAGGCCAGTGACGGCGGCGCGAATGGAATTGGAGAGCAGCAGACCGTCCACGGGCTGTTTTACGGCAGAGGACGTGATGGTGATGAAGCGCCCCCATTTGTTTTTCTGCATGCGCGGCAACGCTTCCTTGGCGAAAAAGACGGTGCTCATCAGCAGGAGCTCGACGGCGGAACGCCAGTCTTCGGGCTTTGTGTCCACGAATAGTTTAGATGGCGGGCCGCCGGAATTGGTAACGCAAATGTCGAGACGGCCGAAGCGGTCCTCGACGGCTGCGACAAAACGAGAGATGGCGGCAGGATTTGTCACGTCGACGGTTTGATGAAAGACTTCCCGGCCACTGGCTTCGTGGATTTGAGCGGCGGCTTGTTCGAGTTCGGATGCCGTGCGGGCGCAAATGGCGACGCTGGCGCCTTCGCCCGCAAGTTCTTCGGCAACGGCACGGCCGAGTCCTTTGCTGGCGGCCGCCACGATGGCAACGCGGCCCTGTAGCCCCAGATTCAAATTCGCACCTCGTTCAAACTGCCAATCGTCTCTTGAAATGCCCTGCGGGTCAAATTCGGCAGCTACATGGACAGCAGAAGTTTGCGGCAGGAGCTAGATCGGCTAGATTACTTCTCATGTTGTTCATGGTCATTGAGCAGTTCAAGAATGGCGAGACCAAGGCCATCGGCGAGCGATTCGCGCGCGATGGGCGCATGCTGCCGCATGGCGTTACTTATCACGTGAGCTGGGTGGATGCGGCGGGCACTCGATGCTTTCAGATCATGGAAGCGGAACGTGTGGAGTCGCTTGCAGATTGGGTCAGCCGTTGGGAAGATTTGGTCGAGTTTGAAATTGTGCCGGTGGTGACTTCAGCGGAGTTCTGGTCCAAACCTCAGTCCAAATAAATTTCAAACGAGCCGTACCTCTACTTGCCGGCTGCGGGTGTGCCGTGAGAGGCGACGTAGTCGCGCGCATGGGTTAGTTGCGGAAGATTGGAGTCGGCGGATTTCCAGGCCGCCAAAAATTCTGCATAACCAGCCGCTGCCGCGGTGGCGTCGCCAGACCGTTCGGAGGCCATTGCGATTCCGTAGAGCGGGAAGCCGGAGCGCGGGCGCTCGGCGAGGGCCTCCTGATAGGCAGTCTTTGCGGCGGCCCAGTCTGATGCGGCCATGAACGCCGCGGCTTCGGTTTCTGCCACGGGCCGAACGTAAGCCGGAGGTTCGTGATAGCCAAGCGCTTTTTCTTCTCGTGCGGCCCGTACGTAAAGTTTTTTCGCCTCCGCGTTCTGCTCCTTGGCCATAAGAAGCCCCGCGCGCAGCTCCAGGGACATAATGGATAAGTTGCTGACGAGGGGCTTCGGCAAGGCATCTGGCATCAACTCTAATTTTGGCGGTGCCGCGTCCGACTTTTTGTCATCCTTGCCTTTTTCCTTGGACTTGGCGTCCGCTTCGTCTTTCAAGCGGTTGGAAATTCGCCAGAGTTCCGCATCGAACTGCGCCGACGCAGCTTCGGCTCGAGACAAATCGTGCGCATCAAGGGCCTGCATGCCGAGAGCGAATTGCGTTAGCTGGCGCGCCAGAAACTGGAGATTAGGGAGCGACGCAGGCGCATCGACGGACTTCAGCAAATCGAGAGCCGTGGCCCAATCCGCAGCTCGCAGCGCGACGGGGAGGCGCGGGTCTAGGCGCGAAATCGCGTCGCGCGGAGACCACGGATAGAGCGTATTGGCAAGCTGGCCACGCGCATCCCGGGCCTTACCAGCGAGCGCGGTCGCTTCGCTCAATTGGCCTGCTTCCATCAAATTGGCGATGGCGTACATAAGGTTGTGGACGTAATTCCAGTCGTCATCGACCTCCACTTGTTGTGCCTGCATGTACTGCTCATCAGCTTTCATGGAGGCGGCAAAGGAATCTCTCGCCCGGGCGTAGTCGCCGGTACGATAGAAAATATGGCCGGGCATGTGGACCATATGTCCTGAGGTTGGGGCAAGGCGGCCGAGGATTTCGGCGCTGTGAAGGGCTTGCTCCGGATGCGGACTGGCCTCGACGGCGTGAATCCAGTAATGATTAGCCGCGGAGTTTTCCGGATCCTCCTTTAGCACGGTCTGAAAAATCGCCAGAGCCTCTTTTTGGCCCGCACGTGGCTGATCGTTGTCGTCGTAGCCATCGGAGAGCGCGTTCGCCAGGAAAATTCTCGCCTGCATGTCCTGGGGGCTGGCCTTGACGAGCTTGCGGTAAAGTTGCACTTCTTTCGAGTCTCCTACTTTCTTTTCTTCTTTTTCGGATTTTTCAGCGGCCTCGGCAGCGGCGCTTGCTTCGATGTAGAGTCGTTCCGATTTGCTGGCGCGGCCCTTTAAACTAACCGCTTTGGCCAAGGCCGGGTCGGCGAAGTACGCGGAATTGCTGTGGCGAAATTTCTCGGCCTGGTAAATGCCCCAATAGCACATCGCACACTGCGGATCTACGCGAACACCCTGTTCGAAGGCCCGAATGGATTCATAATCCCAAAAGTCATGCAATAAATTCAAACCCTGGTCAAACCACATCTGCGCCTCGGGAGTTGCGGTTATGCGAATGTGGGCATTGCCGATGCCGGAGAGCTTCTGGGGAGGCGGTAGCCTTTCCGGAGGGACTTCTTCCCGCTCGTTCATCGAATGGCAGCTCATTCCGGACTGCGCAGTTGTCCGCGGAGCGGAGCCGACGAGCAGAAAGGCTATCATCAGTGCAGAGGCCGCCCTCTTTCGCGACAACAAATTGGGACGCGACTC
>Ga0074044_10000167_pt1 | contig 65540 bp, 61 predicted proteins | sample BogForMeECP23OM1_FD_94443 | JGI IMG/M metagenome (GOLD analysis project Ga0074044, IMG submission 94443) | Bog forest soil microbial communities from Calvert Island, British Columbia, Canada - Bog Forest MetaG ECP23OM1 | ecosystem: Environmental > Terrestrial > Soil > Wetlands ...
CGTGCCTTCCAAAACCGTGGATGCGCTGGTCGAGGAAGCGCGCCGCGTCGACGCCGACTCATTCGTCAGCTTCGGCGGCGGAAGCCCGATCGATACGGCGAAGGTCGCCGCGATGCGCTTGCTCAATGAAAGACCAGCGGGCGCCGAGTTTCCTCATATCGCCGTGCCGACCACCCTGTCGGCGGGAGAATTCACGCCCTACGGCGGCATGACCGATGAAAGCAAGCGCGAGAAGGGAGGAGTCGGCGATCCACGCCTGCAGCCGCGCGTGGTGATTCTCGACCCTGAGCTCACCCGCGAGACGCCCGCATGGCTGTGGGCATCGACCGCGATGCGCGCGCTCGACCACGCCGTGGAAGGCGCCTATTCGCGCCGCCATCAGCCCCCGACCGACATCATGTCCGCGCAAGCCATCGCGCGTCTGGTTGCGCATCTGCGGCCTTCGCTGGCGACGGCCGGGGCCGAAGAGCTGGAGCATCGCCTTCAGAGCCAACTTGCCGCATGGTTTTCGATCTTCGGCGCCATGAACGTTGGCTTCGGCATTTCCCACGCGCTGGGCCATCAGATCGGTCCGTACTGGAACGTTCCCCACGGCGTCACGTCATGCATCACGCTGCCGCACGTGATGCGTTTCATGGCGGGAGTTGCGCCGGAACGTTTTGCGCCGATTGCGGAAGGGTTCGGGCTCCATTTCGATGCGGCCAGGCCGGGGCCGGCGGCGCTCGATTGCGCCGACCGCGCAGCGAAATTTATCGCGCAATTCGAGGTTCCCACGCGGCTTCGCGATGTCGGCGCGCCCCGCGAAGAGCTCGGCAAAATCGTGAGTGCGGTGTTTGCTGAGATCGAACGCGCCAACGTCGTGGGCCGTCCTGTCAGCACCCAGGATTTGATGGGGTTACTCGAGGCGGCGTATTGATCGCGGCGCCAATCCGCCGCAGAGGCGACTCCCATGCGCAGGGCCATTCATCTCGCGCTCGTCGCACTTCTGACTTTCTACCTGAGCGGATGCGCAGAGCCTATCGCGGAAGCACCCCTTCCGCCTGAGGTGCCGTACACTACCTACCGGACGACGGTGCATGAAGTGTACGGAGCGGACGAGCCGGTGGCGCTGATGACGTTCGAGCGCGACGCAAACGGTAATCCCATCCGCGGGACGACTGTCGGAATTATCCACGGCTGGCCGTTTCCTCACGACGATCCGGGCGGCGACCCCGGCGAGGGGCTGTTCGCTTATCGGACCGAATTCACCGTCACGCGGGTCTCGCAAGACAAGCTTCCCGAGGCAGCCGAGGGGACCCGCACGATTTACTTCCATGCCGATCGCGCTGCGATATCGCTGGAGCATCCCGCTTCGGTTTCGAGCGGCCAGCCAATCATCCGCGACTTGGTGAGGCTGCTATTTTCTTTTGCGGCGAATGGCAGCGTCGAGATTGCGATCACTTCGCATCAGACCGGAACAGAGGCGTTCGTCTGGAACGGAAAGACGATCCTGCCACCGAGCGAACCGCCCGAAACGGGAATGGAGACCGCGAGCTATTCCGCCCGTTACAGCGGCTACCTGTTCCGCTGATCCCATCCTCATTTTCCGGTCCCGGTGAGTGAGATCCGCACCGGGCTGTTGCGCGCGTTGGCGCTGATCGTCAGGAAGGCGCGCGCCGCTCCTTTCGCCTTGGGTGAGAAGGTCGCGGTTACGCGGCAGGTCTGGCCGGGCGCGAGCGACGAGCAATTGCTCGTCTGCGCGAATGGGCTCGGCGCGGAGATGCCGGCGATGTTGATGGTGCCGCCGCCTTTCGCTGCGACGTTCATCAGCGTGATCTTTTTGGTTTTGCGCCTACCCACGGCCACCTTGCCGAAATTGAGCGGCGCCGGGGCGGCCCCCAAACTCGCGCTCACTTTTGGGGTTGGCGTCGGGCTATGAGTTGGCGTCGAGGTGGGAGTAGGAGTCGAGGTTGGCGTCGGAGTCGGCGTGAGTGTGGCTGTCGGTGTCTGCGTGGGAGTGGCGGTCCGTGTTGGCGTGGCAGTCGCGGTGGCGGTGGGAGTGGGCGTCGCGGTCGGAGTTGCCGTCTGTGTCGCGGTCGCGGTGGCGGTGGGAGTGGGCGTCGCGGTCGGAGTTGCCGTCTGTGTCGCGGTCGCGGTGGCGGTCGCGGTCGGAGTTGCCGTCGGGGTTGCCACGTCGTAGTGGATGGTTCCCGTAGCCGGGCTGCCGGAGGCGCTGACTGTGTAAAGGCTGTTGAGCAGCACCGAAACGGTGTTGGCTCCCGAATTCGCCACGATCAGGTCGAGCTGGCCGTCGCCGTTGACATCGGTGGCCGCTACCGACTCGGGGACGCTGCCGGTGGCGAAGGTCTGCTGGGTGGCGAAGCTCGGCGTGGCGGCGCCCGTGGCGGTGGTGTTGAGCAGCACCGAGACCGTGCCGCTGCCGGTGGAATTCAGCACGATCAGGTCGGGCTTGCCGTCGCCGTTGACATCCGCCGCCACCACCGAGGCCGGGCCGCTGCCCGTGGCGAAGGTCTGCTGGGTGGCGAAGCTCGGCGTGGTGGCGCCGGGGGCAGTGGTGTTGAGTAGCACGGAGAGCGTGTTGTCGGCCGCATTCGACACGATCACGTCGGGCTTGCCGTCGCCGTTGACGTCAGCCGCCGTCACCGCGACCGGGTTATCGCCGGTGCCGAAGGTCTGCTGGGTGGGGAAGCTGGCCGTGGTGGCGCCCGGGGTGGTGGTGTTGAGCAGCACCGACACCGTCCCGGGGAAGCCACTGTTCGCCACGATGAGGTCGGGTAGGCCGTCGCCGTTGACATCGGCCGTCGTTACCGAGACCGGGTGGCTGCCGGTGCTGAAGGTCTGCTGAGTGGCGAAGCTGGGCGTGGTGGCGCCCGGACTGGTGGTGTTGAGCAACACCGAGACCGTGCCGTCGTGCTCATTCGCGGCGATGAGGTCTGGCAGGCCGTCGCCGTTGATATCGGCCGCCGTCACCCAGGCAGGCTGGGTGCCCGTACCGAAGGTCTGCTGGGTGGCGAAGCTGGGCGTGGTGGCGCCCAGGGTGGTGGTGTTGAGCAGCACCGAGACCGTGGCGGCGCCAAAATTCGCCACGATCAGGTCGGGTTGGCCGTCGCCGTTGACGTCGGCCGTCATCACCGAGATCGGCTCGCTGCTCGTGCCAAAGGTCTGCTGGGTGGCGAAACTGGGCGTGGTTGCGCCCGTGACAGTGGTGTTGAAAAACACCGAGACCGTGTTGCTGAGTTCGTTCGCCGCGATCAGGTCGGGCTTGCCGTCGCCGTTGACGTCGGCCGCCGTTAGCGAGAGCGGGTTATTGCCCGTGGCGAAGGTCTGCTGGGTGGCGAAGCTGTTGGCATCGAAGGTGGTGGTGGGGGCCGGCGTGGTGTTGAGCAGCACCGACACCGTGCTGCCGCCGAGATTCGCCGCGATCAGGTCGGGCTTGCCGTCGCCGTTGACATCGGCCGCTACTACCGAGTTGGGGTCGTTTCCCGCGGTGAAATGCTGCTGAGTGGCGAAGCTGGGCGTGGTAGCGCCGGGGGCGGTGGTGTTGAGCAGCACCGAAACCGAGCCGAAGGAGTCCGCATTCGCCACGATCAGGTCGGGCTTGCCGTCGCCATTGACATCGGCCGCCGTTATCGAGGACGGGGCGCTTTGGCCGCTTACGGCAAAAGTCTGTTGGGTGGCGAAGCCAGGCGTGGTGGCCCCCGGGGCGGTGGTATTGAGCAGCACCGAGACTGTGCCGTCGGCATTATTCGCGACGATCAGGTCAGGCTTGCCGTCGCCGTTTACATCTGCCGCTGTCGCCGACTGCGGCTGGTTGCCCGTGGTAAAGATCTGCTGCGTGGCGAAGCTGGGCGTGGTGACGCCGGTCGGGGTGGTATTGAGCAGCACCGATACTGTGTTGTCGGAGTTGTTCACCACGATCAGGTCGGGCCTGCCGTCGCCGTTGACATCGGCGGCCATCACCGAGCTCGGACCGTTGCCGACGGTGAAAGTCTGCTGGGTGGCGAAGCTGAGGGTGGTAGCGCCGGTGGCGGTGGTATTGAGCAGCACCGAGACTGTGTTGTCGGCATTATTCGCGACGATCAGGTCAGGCTTGCCGTCGCCGTTGATATCGGCCGCCGTCACCGAACCAGGGTCGAAGCCGGTGGGAAAGGTCTGCTGGGCGGCGAAGGTCACCGTAGTAGCGCCCGGGGTGGTCGTGTTGAGCAGGACCGAGACGGTGCCGGAGACGTTCCGATTCGCTACGATCAGATCGGGCTTGCCGTCGCCGTTGACGTCCGCCACTGTTACCGAGCTTGGGTTGGTGCCGGTGTTGAAAGTCTGCTGGGCGGCGAAGGTTGGCGTGGTGGCGCCGGGGGCGGTGGTGTTGAGCAGCACTGAGACCGTGTTGCTGCTGAAATTTGTCACAATCAGGTCGGGCAGGCCGTCGCCGTTGACGTCCGCCACTGCTACCGAGCTTGGGTTGGCGCCCGTGTTGAAGGTCTGCTGAGTGGCGAAGCTGGGCGTGAAGCCGCGCCCCGCACCGCCGCCGCCCAGCAGCAGCATCTGGAAGGTCTTGTCCGCGGGATTGCTGCTGCTCCCGGCCACCGTCACCGGAATCATCGCGCTGCTGGTGCCCGCCGGAATTACCAACGACCCCATCGCCGCGGTGTAGTCGGTGCCAGCTATCGCGGTGCCGTCCTGGGTCTGGAATTGAAGGAAGGCGTCGTAGCTGGTATCGGGGCCGCGAGAGATGGGAAAATTGAGGGTAGTGGACGAGGCGCTGGTGACCGTGGCGCTGCCATTGGAGATGGTCAGGGTGGTCGAGTCGCCCCACACTGACAAAGAAATAGCCAATCCCAGCAGCAGTGTTGCCGAAGTCAGGCCGAGCCGGCCGTGATTTCGGAAGGGACTCATGTTAAAACGCCTGCCCAAGGTCGTTTCCTTCGCGCGTCTCCCTGGAATGGAGGCGGGTCAGATGAATTTCTCGGTTACGAAGCTGGCGTCAGGGCAACGCAACTCATGCGGACATCCTTAGCTGCGCATGGCCTGACTCTCATCGACCAAGCTGACCCAAACACCGTTGAAACCTCTTTAATAGCAGCCGCGCAGCTCATATTGAGTCGTTTCGTGCTTTTGCGCAACGTCACATAATCAGCAGGCAAAATAGCAGCCAAGAGACGCGGAGTCTTTCTGAAAGCTTCAAGAACCTTTTAATTTTTCATTCATACCGGCTACGCCGCAAAAGCTTTGCGCTGCTCCACTATATGGTTGCGCACGCCGGCCACCTCGCGAGCGAAGACGGTCTCCGCCCGGAAGCGTCAACGACGCGAACATCCGACAGTGTAAAAGTTGAGATTTGGCCTGACAGGTGGTTAAGATCGACGGTGCGCGGGTTAACTTGTAGTGTCCGAATAGTGCGCCAGATACAACTCATGCCCATGGCGCTGGGGCACGCCGCGTATCTTATTCAATGCATTTGTAACGCAGGGCGGGCTTGCGCCCGCAACCCGAGGAGGTTGTCTCGGTGATCGAGTTCAATCCAACCTGCGCTACGTAACCAGGTTTGGCGTGTCATTCCCGCGCGGCTACGCTGTGCGCTTCGCGCCTGCCGCGTGAGGAATCCCCTATCCTTGAGCCATCGTCATGCGCGGCCGGGTCTACTGCGTCTACATCATGAGCAGCCTTTCGCGAACCCTCTACACCGGGGTCACCAACCAGCTTGACCGGCGAGTCCTCGAACACAAGCAAAAGAAGTTGGGTTCCTTCACCGCCCGCTACCACGTAAGCCTTTTGGTCTATTTCGAGAACTTTAGCCAAATTAATCAGGCGATCGCCGGTGAGAAGGAGATCAAGAAGCTGACCGCAAGGGGAAGATTAAGCTGATCGAGTCGTTGAACCCCGAGTGGAAGGATCTGAGCGATGAGTGATGACAAGCCGGAAGCGGACTCAGGGATTCCTCGCGCGGCAGCCACGCGCGGGAGTGACAAAAGTGGTCTGCGGGTTTGCAGCAGGATTCAATTTCAAACGGACTCCCATTCAGGGGATTTCCATTCGTCGTCTGCGCCTTCAAGCCAGGCTCTCGGAAAAGAACCTCGGAATGACACCACTTTCCTCGGCACCTGAAGACATAATCGTCTCGCCGCGCGACGAAATTCAGAATTAGCAGCGCAGGAGGCTAGGGGCCGAGCGGGGACGGATCGACAGTGTTGGGGGTTTGCGCGTGTGCGCCCCAGGTATCGATGGGTGAAATGGGCGCGGTTTCCGGCTCAACGCTGGGGCCTTCGACTTGAACGCTGCCGCCGCCGGGAATCGGCACGGTCACTACGGTGCCGTCGCTGCCGGCATCGGGATTCGGCATCGGCACGCCGGCTTCTGCGGAAGTCGCGGCATAATCACCCGGCCCGTAATGGGTATCGGGCATCGGCGGTGTGATGTCCTGCGCAAGCGCGGGCGGCGCCAGGAGCAAGATCGACACGACCGCGAGGGCGGGAAGTCGCATAGCGCGATTACTGTTGCATGCGACGCAATCGGTGTCATCTGCGATCTGATTAACGAATGTTAATCGTCGGTCATGCAGTCGCGACGATTCGCCGCGGCAAGTTTCGCATCGCTTAGTACCAGATGCGCGCGCCGAAAATGAAGCGCGGGTTGTGTACCGTGTTGCCGTTGTTGAGCGTGAACGTCGCCGTCTCTCCGAAGCTCTGCGTGTAGGCGAAGCCGATGTAGGGCGCGAATTTGCGGCTGATTTCGTAACGGATTCGGAGCCCGGTATCGAGGTCCGACAAGCCGGAGCCGATGCCGCGGCTGGGATCTCTCTTGCTGTAGAAGTTGATTTCGAATTGCGGTTGAGCGATCAGCCGCTGCGTGATGAACAGGTCGTATGAGCCTTCAACCCGGCCTGCGAAGCGCCCCTGATTGCTGAAATAGAAGGTCGGCGCGAGTTCGAAAAAATACGGCGCCATCCCCTCGATTCCGATCGCACCCCAGGTGCGGCCCGGATCAGAATCCAGATCGTAACGAACCCCCGCCTGCGCGTCGAAGAATCGCAGATAGGGAATCGGGCGGTCGTAGAGCACTTCCTGGTCGCCGTCGCTCGCCTGTCCCTGCTGCACAACGCCTTCGGACTTGACCCATAGCTTGTTCATGTCGGTGCCGACCCAGCCCTCGCCTTCCCATCTGAATTCGTTCTGCGGTCCGTTGGTGCGGCCCTCGAGCTGATCGAACAGAAAATGCCCGATGATCATGTTGTCATCGACGGGAGGTTCCCAACTGGCCGGGTTCGAGTTCGCCGGATTTTGCGCCGCCGGCGATTGCGCGTGAGACAGCGACGTATCGAGAAGCACTCCCAGCATGGTGAGCAGGCAGGCGAACCCGACGAACGACCGCGGCAGGTTCATGACACGATCACTTTGCGAAACATGCCGGCCTCCATGTGATAGAGCAGATGGCAGTGATATGCCCATTGTCCGGGTGCGTCGGCGCTGACCAGGTAGCTCAGACGCTCGCCGGGCTTCACATTGATGGTGTGTTTGTAAGGCCGGAATTCGCCGTGGCCGTTTTCGAGCTCGCTCCATAGGCCATGCAGATGGATCGGATGCTCCATCATCGTGTCGTTCACCAGGATGATTCGCACCCGCTCTCCCAACCGCATCCGGATAGGTTCGGCACTCGAGAACTTGTCGCCATTGAAACCCCAGATAAAGCGTTCCATGTTGCCGGTCAGATGCAGCTCGATGTCGCGGTCGGGCGGACGCGGATCCACTCCGCGGTAGCGCGCGCGCAGATCGGCGTAAGTCAGCACACGGCGGCCGTTGTTATTGAGCCCGTTGCCCGGCTCTGCAAGCCGGTTCGAGGGCATCGCGGCAATGTTGTCGACCTGAGGCCCTTCATGGAGGTCGATGGGCCTGGGTGGCGCAGGCGTTCCAGAAGCCGCGGCAACCGCAGGCACCAGCACGTCCGGGCCCGGCTGTGGAAACGGCATCGAATAGCCGCTGGAATTACTCATTGCTGGCGGAGCGGATTTCATAGACGGCGCGGGCGTCATTTTCATTCCCGGCATATCCGCCATTTCCGAAGCAGACATGCCGCTCGTCGGCTGCGATGGGCTCATGCCCATATTCGGAGTCGGTGAAGAACCGCCCTGAGCACCATCCGGTGTCATCGCGGGCATATCGTTCCTGCTAGGTCCGCCCGCATCCGGTGCAGTGTTCGGCGACATGCCGGGCATCGCATGCTCGCCGCCACCCATGTTTCCCATTCCCATATCCACCATCGTGAGCAACGGACGCGGATCCATGGGCGGAACAGGCGCACTCATCCCAATTCGCGGCGCCAGTGTCGCGCGTGCGTAGCCGCTGCGATCGAGCGATTGCACGAAAATCGTATACGCAGACGAGGCCGGCGGCTCGACGATTACGTCGTAAGTCTCGGCGACCGAAATTCGAAATTCATCGACCGTCACCGGCTCGACATCGTTCCCATCGGTCTGCACCACGGTCATCGGCAGATTCGGAATGCGCACGTCGAAGATGGTCATCGACGAGCCGTTGATGAACCGAAGGCGTACTCGCTCTTTCGGGCGGAAAATTCCCGTCCAATTGGCGCCCGGCGAATTTCCGTTTACCAGATAGGTGTAGGCCGTTCCGGTAACGTCGAGGAAATCGGTCGGGGCCATGTTCATCCGGCCCCACATCAGGCGATCTGAAATCGTGGCGCCGAGGCCCTTGGTGCGAGCGTCGGAGATAAACGTGCGCGCGGTTCGCTGATGAAAGTTGTAGTAGTCGCTGTACTGCTTGAGGTTGGTGAAGATGGTGTCGGGATTTTCATCCGTCCATTCCGACAGCAGGATCACATACTCGCGGTCATACTCGATCGGATCTTTCCCCGGCGGATCGATGATGAGCGGTCCGTAGTGTCCGGTCTGCTCCTGAAAATGGCTGTGGCTGTGATACCAGTAAGTGCCGTGTTGCTTGGCCGGAATGCGGTACACGAAGGTCTCGTTCGGCGCGATACCCGCGAAGCTGAGCCCCGGCACTCCATCCATGTCCGCGGGCGCCCGGATTCCGTGCCAGTGAATGGAAGTGTCGGCTCCCAGCCGATTGGTCACGGCGATAGTAACGGTGCCGCCTTCACGCCATCGCAAGGTCGGCCCCGGCACCAATCCATTCACGGCGGTCGCAAACGAGGGCGTGCCGGTGATGTTTACCGGCACCCGCTCGACCACGAGATCGAAGTGATTGCCGCTCAGGACCGCGGGCGCATCTGATGCTTCCGCTCGGAGGAACGGCCAGCGCAACAGATTGAAGCTTGCGATCGCGCTGCCGGCCAGAATTCCCTGAACGAACCGCCGGCGACTGATCCCTCGCGTCGTCGCGGCACCTCGGCGGTTGCGAACTCGTTCACGCGACATTTCATCACCTGGATTAGACTGCCAACTACTGCTCCCGCGGCGACGATCGTTGGCGCAGCAAGTCCCAAAAGCGCTACTGATCGGCTATTCGTTACCAGACTCCTTCAGGAGAGACCAGAATGACGGCAGAAGAAAAGAAAGACCTCGTTATCAAGACTTGGACCGCTTTTGGCAGAGGCGACATCAAAGCCGCCCTTCGCTAACATGGACGACAACGTGAGCTGGCTCGTTCCCGGCAACATGCCCAACGTTTCCGGGGTGAAAAAAGGCAAGGACGAGATCCTCAAGTTCATGTCAGGGGTAGGTGCGGTTTTTCCGGAAGGCATCAAGAGCGAAATTCGCCGCACCTATTGCGATGGTGACACGGTGGTTGTCGAGCTGACCAATCGCGCCAAAGTCTCCAATGGAAAGTCGTATGAGAACGAATACTGCTTCGTCTTTGAGCTCGAAGGCGGCAAGATTCGGCGCATCCGCGAATATGTGGACACACAGAAGTTCGTCGACACGGTGATGAAGTAGCTTTAGCCGAAAAAAACACCGGCGGGACGCCGGCGCCACTCAAGAACTTTTATTGAAAAATGATTTTCCTTCTTTCTGGAGTGGCGCCGCCGTCCCGGCGGTGTCTTTGGTACTTTAGCTTCCCGTCGAGGCGTAGTGGCGCACGCCGAGGCGCCAGAGGCCGAACGATGCTGCCAGGAAGAGGAAACCGAACAGCGGACTCGTGTCCGCGATCCAGACGGGAGTGCCGAGTGGATCGGCGTGTCCGAGCAATCTGACGACCGGAAAGTAAGCGACGCAGCCGAGCGGCACGACGAAAATCAAAAAGTCGCGGAACCATCGCGCGTATATGTCGAGCGGATACTGCGCCGCCTCGACTCCGCCATAGGTCAGGGTGTTGGCAACTTCCAGGCTCTCGATAGTCCAGAACGAAAGCGTCGCCTGCAACACCAGAATTCCAAGGAACAGCGCGACCCCGCCTGCAACGGTCACGAGCAGCAGCGCCGCGGCCGGGACGCTCCAACCGATACGCACGAAGTTGGCCGCGATCACCATCACCACGACACCCTGCGCCATCCTGCCCAGCCGCATAAGCCGGAACTCGTAACCAAGAAGCTGGAGCGCGGCCCGGCGGGGGCGCAGCAGCAACCGATCGAAGTTTCCCGTCTTTACAAACTCAGGACCGAAGACGTCGAAGCCGCGCGATATTGTCTCAGCGATCGCAAACGAGATGTTGATGACCGCATAGAAGAGCGCGACTTCGCCGAAGGTCCATCCTTTGATCTGACCGAAGCGTTGAAACAGCGCCCAAATGCCGATGAACTCGACGAACGTAACGGCGAATTGAGTCATCGTCATCATCACAAACGACGCCGGATACTGCATCTGCGCGCGCACGGAGGCCGCGACGTATCTTCCGTATAGACGCGCGCCGTTCATCGTTTATCCGCCCTGCACTTGCAGGCGGCTCAACACACGGCCCATCAGCCAGTGTCCGACAAACACGAGCGTGACCATCCACGCGATCATTTGCGACAACCCAGCAAACGCAATCGCACCGGTGAGATTGCCGACATAGATCCGGTAGGGAATATCAACCAATCCGGCGAACGGCTGCAGGAAAAGAAACCGTTGCATCCAATCCGGAAAAAACGGAAGGGGCACCAGACTTCCGGAAAGAATGGTAACAAGCTGCGTCGCGAGCGCATTGGCGCCGCGCTCGGACATCGTCGCAACGACCAGGATGTTGATCAGCATCAGGATTGCGCTCGAGAGCAGAACAACCAGCACCATCGCGCCCGTGAAGAGCGTCGCCGCCTCGATGCTCGCCGGCATCCGGAGACGCCATTGGCCCAGTCCTGCAATCGGCAAGATTACCGCCGCCAGCGTGAACATCATCGCGGCGCGCGGCACAACGCGCGCAACCATCCAAGCCATCGCGCGCCAATACCAGAAAAAATAAGTGTCCAGCGGCCGCAGCCGGTCGTAAGACACGTTGCCGGTCCGCACCATCTCGGCAACTTCCGGGTCTCCCCACCACGGCAGCAGCACCAGGAATGCCTGGCCGAGCCATGTGTAGGTGATCACCTGGGCAAGGGTGAGGGGCTGATGGCCCGTCGTGCTGCGGAAGAAGGCGGCGAACACCATGACCTTGATGAATCCCCACCAGCATTGCGTGGCAAACCCCGCGACCGCAGCGGCGCGATATTGCAGCATCAACATGAACCGCATCGCGAAGACCGAACGATACGGGCGCAACGATGCCGCCATCGCAGCCATCACGCCTCCGTCGCGCCGTGAAGATCGTAAAAGCGCGCGATCACTTCCTCGATACGCGGCTGCTCGATGTGAATATCGACCAGGTCGTGATCCGAGCTGAGACGGCTGATCAGTTGCGGCACCGAGATTACGGCAGGATCGAATGACAGCTCGATCGAATTGCCTTCACGATGGAGAACCGTCGCGCCGGGAATGATGAGGTCGGGCGCGGCGCCGACAAAATCGGCGAACAGGCGCCGCTCGGTCAGGACCTCGGTGCGCAGCGACTCAAAGGGCTTGTCCGCAAGGATCACTCCGCGGCCGATGACGATAACCCGCTCGGCGAGCGCCTCGATGTCGTGCATGTCGTGAGTGGTGAGAATCACCGTCACGCCCTGCTCGCGATTCAGCGCCTTCACGAACTCGCGGACCGCGAGCTTGGAGGGCGCATCGAGGCCGATCGTCGGCTCATCGAGAAACAGGATCGACGGCCGATGCAGCATCGCGGCCGCAATTTCGCATCGCATACGCTGGCCGAGCGAGAGCTGGCGCACCGGCTGATCGAGTAGGCGCTCCAGCCGCATCAACCCGACCATCTCATCGCGAGTGCGGCGATAATCCGCCTCCGCGACGCCATAGATGTCGCGCAGCAGGTTGAATCCATCGGCCACCGGCAAGTCCCACCAGAGTTGGGTCCGCTGGCCGAATACGACGCCGATGCGCGCAACGTGGCGCATCCGATCGCGCGATGGCTCCAGGCCATCCACTTCGCAGCGGCCCGACGACGGCTCCAGGATGCCGGAGAGAATCTTGATGGTGGTGGATTTGCCGGCGCCGTTCGGACCGATGAAGCCGAGCAGCTCGCCGCGCTCCAGCGAGAAGCTGATTCCCCTCAGTGCCTCGACGACGCGATAGCGCCTGGCGAACAGGCCCTTAAGAGCGCCCCACGCGCCCGGCTGACGTTCTGAGACGCGGTACGTCTTCGACAGATTTTCAACGATAATCTGCGGCATACGACGCGAACCCCGATTGATGTGCAAACTGTCTAGGCTATCGGAGGGCCGCGGCTCAGTCAACGAAGGGTGGAACTGAGAGCAAGCAAATCAGAAAGAAATCCGCAGATTACGCGGATTAGGAATTCGCTTGTCCGAAATCTGCGCAAATCTGTGGAATCTGCGGATTGTTTGTAAACACAGACTTCCAGCCTGTGCTCTTAACGTCCGCAACCCAAAGAGGCTGTCTCGGCGATCGAGTTCAAAGGTTCTCACACCCACGGAATTTCTCGGAAAAGAACCTCGAAATGACACCACCTTTCTACAATGGTCGAGTGATTTTGCGAGAGAGATGTGCCACTGGAGAACGATGCCTGCCGTGGTGGCACAGGCTTCCAGCCTGTGATTTTCACTTCATGGTCGGCATGACGAACTCGGCGCCCCTGCTGCCCTGCCATCGGGAGGTGACGGTCTTCAGCTTCGTGTAGAAGCGCACACCTTCCATTCCGTGCACGCCCATGTCGCCGAACATTGAGTGCTTCCAGCCGCCGAAGCTGTGAAACGCCATCGGCACCGGTATCGGCACATTGATCCCGACCATACCGGCCTGCACGCGATCGGCAAATTCGCGTGCGGCTTGTCCGTCGCGGGTGAAGATCGAAGCGCCGTTGCCGAATTCATGATCGCTGACAATGCGGGTCGCGCCTGCAAGATCGGGGGTTCGCACGACGGACAATACCGGCCCGAAAATCTCTTCCTTGTAAATCCTCATGCCGGTCGTCACCTGATCGAAGAGGCATCCGCCGATAAAGAACCCTCCTTCGCAGCCCTCGCCCCTGAAACCGCGGCCGTCAACGACGAGCTTTGCGCCTTCTTTGACTCCAAGATCGACGTAGCCGCGCACGCGTTCCAGATGCTGGCGCGAGACGAGCGGTCCCATCTCCACCTCGGGCTGAGTGCCGGGGCCGATCCTGAGGTTTTGTACGCGGGGAACCAGATGCTCGATCAGCGCATCGCCGACGGCACCCACTGCGACCGCGACGGAGATTGCCATACATCGTTCGCCGGCCGATCCGTAGGCGGCTCCGATGAGCGCATCGGCGGTCTGATCCAAGTCCGCATCGGGCATGACCACCAGATGGTTCTTCGCGCCGCCCAGCGCCTGGACCCGCTTCCCGCGCGCCGCAGCGGTCGAATAGATGTAGCCGGCGATTGGCGTCGAGCCGACGAAGCTGATTGCCGCAACTGCGGGATGACCGAGGAGTGCATCGACGGCTTCCTTGTCTCCGTGAATGACGTTGAAGACGCCGTCCGGCAGGCCGGCTTCCTTCAGCAGCTCCGCGATTCTCACGCTTGCGGAAGGATCGCGCTCGGAGGGTTTGAGTACAAAGGTATTTCCGCAGGCGATCGCGACCGGGAACATCCACATCGGCACCATCACGGGGAAATTGAACGGCGTAATTCCCGCGCAGACCCCGAGCGGCTGGCGTATCGACCACGAATCGATTCCCACACCGACCTGCTCGCTGAACTCGCCCTTCAGCAGATGCGGGATACCGCAGGCAAACTCCACGACCTCGAGACCACGCGTAACTTCGCCGCGCGCATCGCCAATGACCTTGCCATGCTCCGACGTAATCAGCGCGGCCAGCGCTTCGCGCTCTCTTTCGACGATATTCTTGAAACTAAACAGGATGCGCGCGCGATTGAGGGGCGGCGTCTGTGCCCATTGGGGAAAAGCGTGGGCAGCGGCCGACACAGCCGAATCAACTTCAGCGGTTTCCGCAAAGCATACGCGGCCCGTGCACTTGCCCGTCGCGGGGTTGAAAACCTCACCGAAGCGATCGGCGCGAGAGGAAATTCTGGAACCCGCGATGAAATGTGGAATCTGGTCCATATGATCGCTGCCTGTCAGAGTTATTTTGACTCAACCTAACCCCTAATCTCTTCTCTGAGAAGGAAGGGGTTAGGTATTGGTTCACGGGCGTTTGCGCGTGGTCATGAAGTAGATCGGAACGCCGGTCAGCACGATCAGCAGGCCGGGCCAGGTGAAGCGCGGCTTCATTACGAGCAGATCGATCATCAGCGCCGCCGCGGCGACCATGTATGCGGCGGGCACGATTGGATATCCCCAGGCGCGATATGGCCGCGGCGCCGCGGGCCGCGTCTGGCGCAGCACGAAGACCGCGCCGACCGTGAGCACATAGAAGAGAAGCTGCGCGAAAATCACGTAGTCGAGCAGGTCTGAATACGTCCCGCTCACCGCGAGCACCGCCGCCCAGGTTCCCTGGATGATGAGCGCAAAGGCGGGAACACTGGCGCCATTGAGCCTGCGCGCCGCGGCGAAGAACACGCGGTCTTCCGCCATCGCATAAATCACTCGCGCGCCGGTGAGAATCAATCCATTGGCACATCCGAATGCGGAGATCATCACCAGAATCGCGGTGAACGATGCGCCCGCGCCGCCCCACACCACTTGCATGGCGGCGGCGGCGACGCGGTCGCTGGTGGCATGCGCGATGCCACGCGAGAAGACATCGCTCGCGCCGGCTACTCCCGCAGCCGGAAGTTCGAGCAGATACGCGAGATTGGTCAGGACGTAGAGCAGAATGACCACACCCGTGCCGAAGGCGAGTGCGCGCGGCAAATCGCGCCGCGGGTTGCGGATTTCGGAGGCTGCGAACGTCACCGACGCCCACGCATCGGCGGAAAACAATCCCCCGACCATCGCCGCGCCGAAAACCGCAAGGAACGGTCCCTTGGGCGTGCCGCTCGAAAAGAAAGTGTGCGCGCTGCCGAAGTTCACTCGCATAGCGGCCACATTGGGAAACAACACGCATCCAACGATTATGATAAGCAGCAGGGAGAGAATTTTGGCGATCGTAAACCAGTTCTGCACCATCCGGCCGACGTTCAGGCCGCGCAGGTTCGTGATGGTCAGAAACGCGATCACCAGGATTGCGCCGACCCGCTCGCCCGAGAGACCGAAGCTCCCGACGCCCAGCCAGACTGACGAGCCCAACACGGGCCACATCACGCCCAGGAAGCGCGCGAACGCCACCGCGACCGCGGCGATAGTGCCGGTCTGGATGACCAGCAGCAAAGTCCATCCGAATAGAAAGGCCCAGAGCCCGCCGTACGCCTCGCGTAAATAGACGTATTGGCCGCCCGCCTCCGGCATCATCGCGGCCAGCTCTCCATACGCGAGCGCGCCCGCGATCGTCATCAGGCCGCTGACGATCCATACCGCCAGCAGCGCGGCCGGCGATCCCACCTGGCGCACGATATCGGCGGCCACGATGAAGATGCCGGAGCCAATCATCGAGCCGGCAACGAGAGTCACCGAGTCAAAGAGACCGAGTCCGGGCTTGAGGCCTTCGGCTTGGGGGGCGATTTCGGCGGCAGCTCCCTTCATGAGCGGTTCATGGTAGCAGTCCAGATCGCTTCGCGCGCGATCAAAAAGGCGTAGAATCACGGCGATTGATTTATATCGGACAGCGACCTGGCAGAATGCTTGACACTCACGAGGAGACCAACCGATGGCAGTGAAGAAGAAGACCGCCCCCAAAAAGAAAGCTGCAAAGAAACGCAGCAGCCCCTCTCCGGGCTCATCGCAACTCACGCAGCTCCGCGGCATGATCGCGCAGCTACGCAAGCGAATCGAGCAGGAAGCGAAGGCGCGCAAGCTGGACAGCCGCTTGCTCGCGGAAGCCAAAAAGGCGCGCGATCAGGTGACCAAGCAAGTGACAGCCATGCGTGATCAGGGCAAGAAGCTGGCATCGCAGCTCGCCAGCACGCTGACGGACGCAAAGAAGCGCGAGAAAGCCCGGCAAGACGCTGTCGCGGTAGTGGCGGAACTTCGCGATGAACTCGGTCGGAAGACCGAAGAACTCAAGCGCAAGACGCTCGAACTCAGGGACCTGGCGGCGGAATCTGTGCAGCGCGCGCGGGACATAATTCAAAGTGAGTCCCCGGAGCCGCCGCCCCCTCCGGAACCGAAGCCCGGTCCAAGCGAAGGCGGAGAGCCGCAAGCTTAAGGCTCGCGGACGATCGTAAAAGCGGAATTTGTAAGCGCGCGGAAGCGCCCGTCGCCAGAAGAGGCTCGGAAGCGCGGGCTTGAAACGGGTCTAGCCAACCGCGCGCCGTCCTTACGGACGGCGCGCGGTGACTGAACCTTAAGCCGATTGGTTACTTACGGTGCGGCCGGGCTGGCGGCAGCCGCAGGGCTCGCCATTCCCGTATCCGCCGGGCTGGCAGCAGCCGCGGGGCTCGCTTCCATCGCAGCGGAAGCCGAAGCTTCCGGAGCAGCCGGAGCCGTCTCCTCGGATTTGCTACAAGCGGCCCCCAAAAACAACGCAACTAGTGCCAGAAGCAGGACTTTGCGCATCGCTTCCTCCTTGAAATTCCTCGCTACTCTAAACCATAGCGCAAAAGCTGAAAACGGCGCTAACTCTACGATAGGTGCAGGGCAACTTCAAGCGCGATACTCGAACGTCATCGCGTCGCAGGTTAGCCTCGCGTTTCAATTGACTTTCACACCCGTATTTTGAATTGCGATTTTTCCCGCTATTATCTTCGCGGGTGTCCGTGTGGTGGTTGAGGAGGATGGGATGGTGGAGGACAGGCGCTTTTCTTTTGCGCTCGATCGGGCGCGCGCCGAGGCAGGCGGCCAAGTTGTCGAGCACGAACTCGACATGAATCGCGAAGGCCGCCGCGAAACGGTGCTGTTTACACGCATTTCACAGCTCATTCGCTGGTTGATGCCGCAATCGGCCCGGGTCGGACCGCCGATGAGATCGATCGCGCGGGAGCTTGAAGAGCGGTTTCCGTCGCGCGATAACTGACGCGGGCTGCGGCCCGAAAAATTCGGTTCGTATCGGGAGGAAAACTCCGATGGGACAACTCGCGCGTTTCGCCAGTGGTGCACCATGGGAACCGATCGTCGCATACTCGCGTGCAGTCAGAGCGGGCGATTTTGTGGCGGTGTCCGGCACGACCGCATTCGATGAGCGCGGCATCATCGTCGGCGCGGGCCAGATGTATGTGCAGGCGCGGCAGGCGTTGCTCAATATTCAGCGCGCGCTCGAAAAAACCGGACTCTCGATGCGCGATGTAGTCCGAACCCGGATGTATGTGACCGATATCTCGCGCTTTGGCGACGCGGCCCGGGCGCATCACGAGTTTTTTTCCGGCTCTCCACCGGCTTCGACAATGGTCGAGGTGCGGCGCCTGGTGAACCCGGCGATGCTTATTGAAATAGAAGCCGACGGGTACGCAAGTTCGGCCGGTGCGGCGCAGCCCGCTCAGAGATCAGCCGTGAAACCGTCGCTCAAGGCGAAGTCAAAAGCCGCCGTCAAAAAGCGGCCGCCGCCCAAGGCAAAGAAGCGAAAATAAATCGAGCGGTAGAGAGTCGCTGTTCGAATTTGGTACTCGACTTCGGCTGGTGCCTCAGATTGTCAAGAGGCCGGCCGAGAAGGGAGCTCCATTTGTTTTGGTCGTCGTATTCACCAATTCGTGCAGTATCTCTGCTTACATTCACAGTCCTGAGCCTTCTCTCGGCGAGCGTGTCCGCTCAAGACCGCGACACCGCCATTATTGAGGGAAATCATTCAGCGTCAGTCGCGAGGATGATCGCGCCGCAGGAGGCGCCTGCCGACAAGGCGCTCCAGATGCGCGCCGTTCTAAAGCTCAACAACGCTGACGAACTCGATCGCCTGCTCAGATCGCAGCAGGACCCCGCGTCGCCGCTGTACCATCGATGGCTCCCGGCGGGAGAGTTCGATCACCGCTTCGCCCCGAGCATCGCGGAGCGCGCTCAAGTCGCGCAGTGGCTCGCGCAGACGGAGTTTCAGGTCGCAGGCCAGAGTTCGTCGCCGCGCACAATCGATTTTTCAGGAACGGTCGCGCAGGCGGAGCGCGCTTTCGGCATCAAGATTGTCTCCAGCGATGCGGGAGCGCATTACGGCAACACCACGGACCCGGCGATACCCGTCACGCTCGCCGGCACGATCGGTTTCATCGACGGCCTCGATAACTTGCGCGGTGCGCGAAGCTCGTTGCGAAAAATGAGCTCCAAGCCCGCAGTCGAGATTAGTGTTCCGCTGTGGATTCCCGCGGGTCATCAGCGTCTGGAAGTGGCAGCGTTCGTGAACGGCGGACCCGGGGACAGTATCGGGATGCCCTCGCCCACGCCGAACTTCATCCTGAACGGGTCGGTGGGTTTCGGTCCGGCCGACATGCAGACGTTTTACAACGAGACTCCCCTGCTTTCCGCGGGGGTTACCGGCGGCGGCGCGGGAGGATGCATAGGGCTGGCGGAAGCCTCGGACTACGATGACGTATGGTTCACTAATTTCGCGGCGGTGTTCGATCTGCCCACCAACGACGTGACGCGCATTTTTCCGGACGGCGCCAATCCGGGAAAGAATGACCGCGACTTCGAAACGATCTTCGATATCGAATGGGCACGGGCGATGGCGCCCGGTGCAGCACTCAACGTCTACATCGGGCTCATCAATGGCACGTATGGCGTCATATCCGGAACAGCCGATGCCCTACAAAGAGCGGTACAAGACAACACCTGCGTCGCGGTAAGCGCGAGCATCGAGACATGCGGCGAGCCCAAGGATTTCTTCACGCAGATGATGGGACCGATCTATGCGCAGGGCGCGGCACAAGGCCAAACGATCTTTGTCGCGGCGGGTGATGAAGGCGCGGCAGAGTTTGACTACGATCCCGATACGGGAGATTGCGTGAACGGCACCAGCCGCCACGTGAACGAACTCGCATCCGACCCCAACATCACCTCGGTCGGCGGTACGCAATTCGTGCCTCATTATGACAGCAGCTTCAATGACATCGGGTTTGTGCCCGAAGCGGTATGGAACGAGCCGGAGTTCGATTCAAGCGGAGTTGCCGCCAGTGGTGGCGGTGAAAGCGTTTTTTTTGTGAAGCCGTATTATCAAAATGGACTCACGCCCAATGACGACTCGCGCGACCAGCCGGATATCGCAATGGAGGCGGCCTGCGACCATCCCGGTGTGTTCTCGGTTTTCCCACCCTCGAGCCAGGTGGCGTGTTGCGGATGCGGCACCAGTCTTGGCGCTCCCATCTGGGCGGCAATCACCAGCTTGCTCGATCAGCGCGAGGGCCATCGCATCGGAGCCCTGAATCCCGCGCTCTACCAATTGGGCGCGCTCGCAAACACGCCGAGTACCGGAATTCGCGACGTGACGTTCGGTAACAATGATTTCGGCAACGTCGTCGGGTTTGAAGCGGTACCGGGCTACGACCAGGCAACGGGATGGGGCACTCCCGATATCACGCAGTTCATCAGCAATTTCGCGAATGCTCCGGCCCCCGGACGAATCGCCGCGCCGCGCAACGTCAACTTCGCCAAACTGCGAGTCGGCAACACGCGCATGATGAAGTTTCAGCTGCGCAATCAGGGCGGCGGCCGGTTGTACGGCACTATCGACATGTTGGTGCCGCCATTCAACGTGCTTTCCGGGGGCGGAAATTTTATGCTCGGCCCGCGCGAGTCGATGCAGGTGCGTGTCGGCTTTCAGCCGCCCGCATCGGGTAGCTTCTCCGAGATGTTGCGAATCCTGAGCGACGACCCGCGCAACCCGTCGGTGAACGTAAGTCTGACCGGCATAGGCAAGTGATCGGCGACTGGCGTGCAGCGAGTCGAGCGCGCACAGGCACGCCCCTGAAGGGGGTGGGCGAGGGGTGAGGATGAACGTTCCGGCCGGCCAACCGACGGTCCGGATCACGGGGGGATTTTTCTCTACACCCCCACCCCGCCCAAAGGAGACACCCTGCGCTTCGGGCGTTCGCGAGCCTGTCGCTGGCTGGCTTCAGCGTAGCGCTTCGCGAAGCAAATGCCCGTCAGTGGTCTCTCCCTATGGGTATCTACGGACGCAGCTGCGGATTGGATTTGCGGATCCTTGGCCCGGACCGGGAGAAGCTCAGTCAGCGTCCTTGAACGCTCGTTTAATGTACCAAAAGACGCCGCCGGGACGGCGGCGCCACTCAGAAAAGGGAGGAAAAGAACGGCCTACTGATTCAGGGCGGCAGCGTGCATGGCTTGCTCGCCGAGGGCCGAATTGTATGCGTTCGAGGCGGCGGTCAGGTACGGCGCGGGATAGATGCCTATCAGCACCGTCGCTATCGCCGCAAGGCCGATTGCGGCGACGAGGGCCGGCTTCCGGGCCATCGAGGCCTCGTTGGCACCGCCTTCTTCCATGTACATCGCCACGATGACCGAGATGTAGTAATAGGCCGCGATCACTGCGTTAAGCACCGCTATTATCACCAACCCAACGTAGCCCTGCCGGAGCGCGGCGCTGAAGATGTAGAACTTGCCCATGAACCCGGCCAGCGGCGGAATTCCAGCCAGCGACAGCAGGAACAGCGTCATTGCCGCCGCCAGCGCGGGCGAGCGCGTCGAGATACCGCGATAGTCAGCTATCAGGTCGCCGGCGGTGCCGCGGCGCTCTAGCGCGACCACGATGGCGAATGCGCCCAGATTGGTGAACGCATACGCGAGCAGATAGTAGAGCACGGCGGCGCCGGCCTCGGGCGTCGCCACCGACATCCCGACCAGGATGTAACCGGCGTGCGCGATCGCCGAGTATGCGAGCATTCGCTTGATATTCGTCTGCACGACCGCGATCAGGTTGCCGGTGGTCATCGTGATCGCCGCGACCACCCACAGCACCTCCGACCATTGGATGCTGGCGGGACCGAAGTTCACCAGGAAAATCCGGACGAACCCGGCGAATGCGCCCAGCTTCACGCCCACCGCCATGAACGCCGTGATTGGCGTCGGCGCGCCTTCATACACGTCGGGCGTCCACATATGGAACGGCACCGCGGCGACCTTGAAGCCGAATCCCACGAGCATCATCGCGAGCCCGAGCAGCAGGAGCGGGTTCGACAGCATCGGACCGGCGAGCGCGGCGTGAATGGGAGCGAGCTTGATGGTGCCCGTCGCACCGTAGATCAGCGCGATTCCGTAGAGCAGGAAGCCGGTTGAAAACGCGCCGAGCAGAAAATACTTGATCGCGGCCTCGTTGGAGCGCGGGTCGCGGCGGCGAAGGCCCACGAGCACGTACACCGCGATCGACATCGTCTCCAATCCCAGGAAAAGCACGATCAGGTCGCCCGCCGCCGCCATCAGCATCATGCCGAGCGCCGAGAACAGCAGCAGCGAGTAGTACTCCGCTCCGGCGAGATGGTTTTCGCCGGCGTAGTCGAGCGACATCAGAATCGTGAACGCGGCGGCGATGAGAATCACGAGTTCAAAGAACGCGGAGAATCCATCGACCGAGATCGCACCCGCGAAAGCGACTCCGGTCTGCCCCACGATGCCGAGCGCCAGCACGAACGCGACCGCAACCGTGGCCAGCGAGAGCCATCCGAGCCCCTCGCTCTCGTCGTCATCGACGCGCACGCCGGCGAGCAGCACGACTATCGCGCCGATCGCGACCGCGATGAGCGGCAGAATCGGCAGCCAGGCGAAATTGATAGCGGCTAGATTGAACGGGCTCATTTGACGGATGCGGTCTGCACGCCGATTTTGGGCGCGGGTGCGATCGTTTGCGCAAGCGCATCGCGATGATGCTCGCGTTCGAGGCGTACCTGCTCAATGCGTACGCCTTCAAGCATTTTTTCGACGGAAGGATGCAGCCGCGAAATGAGCGGCGCGGGGTAAAGCCCCATGAACAGCATCAGCGCCATCAGCGGGACCAAAACCGCAATCTCGCGTCCGGTCAGATCGCGAATGGTCGCATTCACCGCGTGGGTTATCGGCCCAAACATCACGCGCTCGTAGGTCCAGAACAGGTAGAGCGCGCCAAGCACGATTCCGCTGACGGCGAACGCGGCGGCGGGCCAGGATCGCAGATAGGTGCCGGCCATGATCAGAAATTCGCCGACGAATCCGTTGAGCCCCGGCAATCCCGCCGACGAGAGCATCGCGAACATGAAGATCGACGCGTAGATCGGCACGCTCTTCCATAGGCCGCCGAACTCGCTGATCTCCCGCGTGTGCCGCCGGAGATACAGCATCCCGACGAGCAGGAACAACGCGCCGGTCGAGATGCCGTGATTCAGCATCTGATAGATGGCGCCATCGATGCCTTGCGGATTGAGTGCAAAGATTCCGAGCATCACGAAGCCGAGGTGGCTGACCGACGAATACGCGATCAGCCGCTTCAGGTCCGGCTGACTCATCGCGACCAGAGCGCCATAGATGATTCCGATGACCGCAAGCGCCAGGAACAGCGGGACCGCCTCGACCGCGACCGCGGGAAACAGCGGGATCGCGAAGCGCAGAAAGCCGTAGGTGCCCATCTTGAGCATGATGCCCGCCAGGATCACCGAGCCCGCTGTGGGCGCCTCGGTGTGCGCATCGGGCAGCCAGGTGTGCACCGGCCACATCGGCACTTTGATCGCGAAGGCCAGCGCAAACGCCGCGAACAGCCATCGCGCCTGTGTCTCCGAGAGCGGCACCTGGTAGAGCAGCGGCAGGTCGAAGCTCAAGCGGCCAAACGACTGCTTGGCGGCGGCGACCAGATAGATGATCGCGACCAGCATCAAGAACGATCCGAGCATCGTGAACAGCACGAACTTCACCGCCGCGTAGACCTTGCGGCCGTGCCCCCATATCCCGATCAGGAAGTACATCGGGATAAGCATGACTTCCCAGAACACGTAAAACAGAAAAACGTCGACTGAGAGCAGCGCGCCCAGCAGCCCGGTTTCGAGCGCGAGCAGAAAGAAGCAGAACTCGCGCGGGCGTTTCTCGATATCGCCGCCGGCCGAATACAGCAGCGAGAGCGAAATCAGGATCGTCGTCAGGAGCACCAGCAGCAGGCTGATCCCATCCACACCGAGGTGGTACGAGATTCCGAACTGCGGAATCCACGGATACTGCTCGACGAATTGATAGCCGGCCTCGTGCGAATCGAAAGCCGCGAAAAGATAGAAACTGAGCGCGAGCGGGACCAGCGAGAAAATAAATGCGGAGTTCCACGCCGCGCGTTCATCTCTGAGCATCAGCACGAAAATCGCACCGAACAGCGGAAAGAAAATCACTGCGGTGAGGAGTCCGCTGCCCATCAATGAATCACCAGGTAGACGTAGTAGGACACGATCGCGACCACGCCGATCAGGTAGACAAACGCATAGTGCTGAACGTTGCCGGTCTCTGAGCGCCGAGCCATCTCTCCGCCGGCCTCGACCGCGATGCCTGCGCCGTTGGCGGCGCCATCGATCACAAATTGGTCAACGCCTCGATTCAAAATCTGGTTGGAGATGAAAAACAGCGGGCGAGTGACAATCAGGTTGTAGAGTTCGTCGATACGATACTTCTCCAGCAGCAGGTCGTAGAGCCCTTTCAAGCGCCACGCCAGTATCATCGGCAGGCCCGGCAGGCGGAGATAGAACACGTAAGCGAGCAGGATTCCGAGTCCGCCGAGCCCGGTCGCGACCGCTGACAGCATGGCGGGCGATGCTGCAACGGCAGGCTTGAAGTTGCCCACCACCGGCGACAGGAACCGCGCGAATGCGTCGCCCCATAGCAGGCCGTCGGGCAACCCCACCCATCCTCCGACCGTCGCAAGCACCGCGAGCACGATGAGCGGAATCGTCATCACGGCGGGCGATTCGTGAATGTGATGCAACTTGTCGGGCTCAACCCGCGACTCGCCGAAGAACGTCATGAAGATGAGCCGGAACATATAAAAGCCGGTGATTCCGGCGGTAATCGCGCCCAGCAGCCACAGCCAGAAATGGCCTGACTCGTAGGCGCCCTCGAGAATCAAGTCCTTGGAGAAGTAGCCGGAGAATCCGGGGACGGCCGTGATCGCGAGCGTCGCGATGAGCATCGTCCAGAACGTGATCGGCAGATGCTTTCTCAGCGCGCCCATCTTGTTCATGTCCTGCTCGCCTTCCAGCGAGTGGATTACTGACCCGGCGCAGAGGAACAGCAGCCCCTTGAAGAAGGCGTGCGTCATGACATGAAAAATGCCCGCCGCAAACGCGCCCGAGCCGACCCCGAGGAACATGTAGCCGAGCTGGCTGACGGTAGAGTAAGCGAGCACGCGTTTGATGTCCGGCTGGACAATCGCGACGGTGCCGGCAAAGAACGCCGTCAGCGCGCCAATCGTCGCCACCACCATCATCGCGTCCGGCGCGAGCATGTAGAGGAAGTTGAGCCGCGCGACCATGTATACGCCCGCCGTAACCATAGTCGCGGCGTGAATCAGCGCGCTGACCGGGGTCGGGCCGACCATCGCGTCGGGCAGCCACACGTAGAGCGGAATCTGCGCGGACTTGCCGGTCGCGCCCAGGAATAGCAGCAGGCCCGCGGCCGTGGCCGCCGTTCCTTCCAGTAGACTCGCGTGCGCCTGCATTTCGGTGAAGTTAAGCGTCCAGACGCCGTGATGGGCCAGCGCGGAAAGAATCGTGAAGATGCCGAGCAGAAAACCCGCGTCGCCGATGCGATTGACGATGAATGCCTTGCGGCCGTTGTAGGCGAACTGCGGGTTCGTGTACCAGAACGCGATTAGCAGATACGAACAGAGTCCTACTCCTTCCCATCCGACGAACATCATCACCAGGTTGTCCGCCAGCACCAGAATGAGCATCGAGAGTGCGAACAGGTTCATGTACGTGAAGAAGCGCGCGTAGTCTTCGTCGTGCGCCATGTAGCCGACGGAATACAGATGGATGAAGGATCCCACGCCGGTGACAATCATGATCATCACGCCGGAAAGCGCATCGACCCTGAGACCGAGCTCGACGTGGAAACTGCCCGCTTCGATCCATCGCCATAGCGGGCAATAGAGCGCGCTGCCCGCGGGCAGAGTGAAGATGGTGATGAACGCCCACGTCGCGACCGTGAACGACAGGAACATCATGCCCGGCCCGACGACGTTAACCGCGCGGCGCCCCAGCCGCGGGCCCAGGAACGTGTTGAACAACACGCCCAGGGCGGGAAAGACGAGAATCAGCGCCAGTGCCGCAAACTCAACGTTCATCGGGTTACCATCGAAGCAGCGTCAGGTCGTCCGCGTGAACGGTCTCGCGGTTGCGGAAGATTGTAATGATGATGCCGAGGCCGACCGCGGCTTCCGCCGCCGCCACCGTCATCACGAAGAATACGATCACCTGCCCATCCATGCTGCCGAGCCGGCTGCCAAGTGAAATGAACGCCAGGTTCACGGCGTTGAGCATCAGCTCGATCGACATGAACATCACCAGGATATTGCGGCGGGTCAGGAACCCCACGACCCCGATCGCGAAGATCGCGGCGCTCAGCGCCATCAGATAGGTAAGCGGCACCATCGTCATGCGGCCTTTTCCACGCGGGCGGCGTCCTGCGCTCGTTCCTTGATTTCGATTTCCGAGGATCGCCGGGCCAGCGCGACCGCGCCGATAACTGCGACCAGCAGCAGGATCGAGGTGATTTCAAACGCGATCAGGTAGTCGGAAAAAAGCGATTGCGCGAGCGCTTCAATCGATCCGTAGCCGGCCGGATGCCCGGAGTACTTGACCTTCAGATGCGGCGGGAGCACGAAAACCGCCAGTTCCGCCAGCAGCGCCGCGACCGCGATCATCCCGAAGAACTTGAACGCCAGATGGCCCGTCGGTCTGGTTTCAACCGGCACGTTCAGCAGCCAGATGACGAAAAGGAACAGCACCATGATCGCGCCGGCGTAAACGATCGCCTGCAAAAAACCGACCACGACCGCATCCTGCCCGATGAACAGCACCGCTATGGTAAGCAGAGTCAGCACCAGTGAGAGCAGGCAGTGCAGGGGATTTCGCTGCAGCACCACCCCGAGGGCCGACAGAACCGATAGCGCAGCCAGGAACCAGAAAAGTCCCATCGGCATCAGTGCGCCCCTCCTGTCGCGACGATGATAAATGCCGTCACGAGGACGTTCGCCAGTCCCAGTGGCACCAACCCCTTCCATCCGAGCCGCATCAATTGGTCATAGCGGAAGCGCGGCAGGGTCCATCGCACCAGACCGAGCAGGATGCAGAACATCAGCACTTTGATCAGAAACGCGATCACCCCGAGAATCGAAACCAGGATCGAAGCGACATGGATGAAATAGCCACCCGGCAGATGGAATCCGTCGCGATAAAGCCACGGCACCTGCCATCCCCCGAAGAAGAACGTCACCAGCAGCATCGCGACCAGCGCCTGCTCGGCAAAGTCGGTGAACATGAAGGCAGCCTGCTTGCCACCCGAATACTCGACCATGTAGCCGAGGATCAATTCGGACTCGCCTTCGGGAAGATCGAAGGGCACGCGCTTGGACTCGGCAATGCCCGCGGTCAGCAGGATGATGAATGCCAGCGGTTGCACGAAGATGCCCCAGCGCGGCAGAAATCCGAACCATACTCCGCCCTGACTGCGGCACATCTCCTGAAGGTCCAGCGTGCCATAGGTCATGACGATCGCAACGATCGCCAGGCCCATCGCGATTTCGTAGGAAATCATCTGCGCCGTCGCCCGGATTCCGCCGAGAAGCGCCCATCGATTGTTCGACGCCCATCCGCCCAGCGAGACGCCGTAGACGCCGATTCCAATCGTCGCGAGCAGATACAGCGCGGCGGCATTCAGATTGGCGGCTTGCAGATTGAAAGTATGTCTCCCAATCGTGATCGTGTCGCCGAACGGAATTACCACGAACGTGATCAGCACCGGAAAAAGCGCCAGGAACGGAGCGAGCGCGTGCAGGAAGTGATCGGCGCCGTCCGGAACGAAGTCTTCCTTGGTGAACAGCTTCACGGGATCAGCGACCAGCGTGTTGACGATGCCGAGGTTGGGCATGCCGAGCTTGCGGCCCAGCCCCGTGATCGCCGCGCGGTTAGCGCCGACGCGGTCCTGGATGAGCGCGCTGCCCTTGCGCTCAAAATAAAGCAGAAAGATGGACAGTTGGAGTCCGACCAAGACCATCAGGATGGCTTCGATCGCGCCGACAACCAGTTCAATCATCACGGGATGAAAGCTCGTCGATCAGTTTCAGGGTGCTTTCTTCGGTCAGGTTCTCGTAAAAGCGGTCCTGGTTGAGTTGCAGCATCGGCGCGGTGCCGCACGATGCGAGGCATTCGGCCACACCCAGCGTGAACTTACCGTCCTTGCTGGTCTCATCGATTTCGATTCCAAGGCGGCGGCGGATGCAATCGACGATGCGGTCGGCGCCCCGTAGCCGACACGACAGATTGGTGCATACGTCTATCAGGAACTTCCCGACCGGCTTCTGATGAAACATCGGGTAGAAGGTCACCACCGCGCGAACGTGCGCGTAGGGAAGTCCCAGCAAGTCGGCCACGTGAGCCTGTACCTGGTCGCTAAGCCAGCCGAATTCGCGCTGTGCTATCCATAATGTCGGCAGCAGCGCCGCCTGACGGGTCGGATAATGAGTCAGCAGCTCCTCGAACTCCTGGAGCGCCGCGGCGGAAAACTTGGGTTCGCGGGATTCCGGCATGACGGCGGTATTACGAATCCTTACTACACTCGGTGCGGGAGCGTTCGGGAATCTTATGATGAGTACCGGAATTGCCGCAACCCTGCCAGAGATGCCGCGCGCGCGAGGTGTGATCGTACTGCGAACTTGCGGGTACGGGCGGAACGGGTTATCTATCGAGCGCGACCGGCAAGCCCGGCACGCTGGCGCAACGGGCACACAGGGATGCGCGTAATTGCGGGACATGCTCATGGCCGCCGGCTCAAGGCGCCGCGAGGGCTGCTGACGCGGCCGACCTCGGCACGCGCGCGCGAATCCATTTTCTCCCGGTTACAAGTTCGTTTCGATTTCCAGGGCGCCCGGGTCCTGGATATTTTCGCCGGCAGCGGGTCGCTCGGATGCGAAGCGCTGTCACGCGGCGCGGCCGCCGTGACGTTCGTGGATTCGTCGCGCCCTGCCGTGCAATCGATCGAAGCGAACCTGCGCGCGCTGGGAATGCGGGATCAGGCGCGGATAATTTCCGCCGACGTGTTCCGCGCGCTTGCCGGATTGGGCGCCGAACGCGCGGAGTTCGGCCTCGTCTTCGTCGATGCGCCCTACAAGAACGACCTCAGCAACTCGGTCGTCGAAAGAATTGCGCGCCACGCGCTGCTCGCACCAGACGGATGGATGGTCGTGGGACAGTCCAAGCGCGCACCAGCGGCGCCCGAAGCTCCCGAAGGGTTGACGCGCCCCAATGTCGTAATAGTCGGCGATCATCGGATCGCCTTTTACCGGCGACCGCAGGCCGCGGTGCCGAGTGAGGGTTGATGGGTTTTCAAGATGCCTAACAAAGCTAGCGGGCACACGCCGTCGGTCGCGGTCTATCCGGGTACTTTCGACCCGATCCACAACGGGCATATCGACGTAATCCGGCGCAGCGTTCTCCTGTTCGACGAAGTAATCATCGCGGTCGCATACAATCCCCAAAAGGAATCCGCGCTGTTCACGGCGGACGAGCGGGTCGAGATGATTCGCGAGGTGATCCACGACCTCGAACCGCGCGCACGAGTCGACAGTTTTAGCGGACTGTCGGTCGACTACGCCGACCGTATCGGCGCGCGCGCGATAATCCGCAGCCTGCGCTCGGTCACCGATTTCGACTACGAGCTTCAGATGGTGAACATGAACAAGCAGATGAGGCCGAATATCGAGACGGTCTTTCTGTGCGCAAACCCCAAGGCGTTCTTCGTCGCCTCGCGCCTCATCCGGGAGATCGCAGGCTACGGCCAGCGGGTGCCGGACCTGGTGCCGGAAATGGTGATGAACCGGCTGCGCAAGAAACTCGGCGTTGACTAAAAAGAGAATCCGCAGATTTCGCAGATTAACGCAGATTCAGGATAGAAATTTTGAATCTGTGAAATCGGAGCCTGCCCTGAGGAGCGGAGCGACAAATGGGCAATCTGCGGATTGGTCCGCCTTCTTCAGTTTTTTCGCCGGCCGCGCGTCGCTACAATAGGGCACTACCATGATCAAGTTGAACCGGAAAGTCGCAGCACTGAAGGCCTCCGCAACGCTGGCCGCCGACGCGCGCGCCAAGGAAATGAGGGCGGCGGGCATCGATGTGATCTCGCTCGATGCGGGTGAGCCCGACTTCGACACTCCCGAGCGAATCAAGGAAGCCGCGCGGCGGGCGCTCGCCGAAGGACGCACCAAATACACGGCGGTCAGCGGCATCCCCGAACTCAAGAACGCGATTCGTACCAAGCTCAAGCGCGACAATCATCTCGACTACGACGCCAGCGAAATCATCGTGTCCGCCGGATGCAAACAGGCGGAGGCAAACGTCATCAACGCGCTGTTCGACGAAGGCGACGAGGTCATCATCCCGACGCCGGCATGGGTCAGCTTTTCAGCGATGGTCGAGCTGTCGGGCGCCAAGGTAAAGTTCGTGCGATGCGCCGAGAGCAACGGATTCCTGCTCACGCCCGACGCGCTCAAGCAGGCGATCACGCCGAACACTCGCGGCATCATGCTGAACTCGCCGGCGAATCCGACCGGCACCGTCTATCACACGGGACATCTGACGGAGCTCGCGAAAATTCTGCTCGAAGCGGACCTGTGGGTCATGTCGGACGACGTGTACGAGCATATCGCGTACGACGGACCCGCGCCGCACCTTTTTCATATCGAGCCGCATCTGCGCGGCAAGGGAATAGTGTTCAACTCGCTGTCCAAGACCTATGCGATGACCGGATGGCGGGTGGGATTCGCCGCCGGCCCCAAGGAAGTCATCGGCGCCGCCGGACGCCTGCAGAGCCAGAACAGCGGCAATCCCAACTCGATCGCCCAGTTTGCCGCGATCGAGGCGCTGACTGGCCCGCAGGATGAGGTGAAGAAGATGGCCGAGGAGTTTCGCGCGCGGCGCGAACTCGTGGTCGAGCGGCTTCGCAAGATCCCGGGCTTCAGCCTGCCCAATGTTCCGTCGGGTGCGTTCTATGCGTTTCCGAACGTCTCGGAACTGTTCGGGCTGTCATACAACGGCCGCAAGCTGACGGACGGCGACTCGGTCGCGGAGTTCCTGCTCGAGGGAGCGAAGGTATCCACGGTCGGCGGCAACGACTTCGATGCGCCCGCACACATCCGGCTTTCGTACGCGACCTCGCGCGAAAAGCTGACCGCCGCATTCGACAGGATCGAGCAGGCAATCAAGAAGCTCAGCAAGTAAGGAAATTAACCACCAAGGCACCAAGACACTAAGTTCCGGACTTGGTGTCTTGGTGCTTTGGTGGTTTGATTCCAGACTTAGTTCAGCTCGTCCAGCGTCATCGAGAAGCTTGGCGCGAAGGTTTCCAGGAAATATGCGACTTCTGGAAGCTTGATCGCTTCCACCTGCTGCTTCAGCACCATCGCTGCTTTGGCGAAATCTTCGTTGCCGACCCTCATCTCTTCCACGCATTTCAGGTACGCGCATAGCTTGTCCGCGGCGTGCACGATCTGCCATTCGCCGCGATCGCGTTTTTCCTCGAACAGTAACGGCCGGTACGCGGCGCGCACCCCCACCGGCAGCATCGCATAGAGCTTGCGCTTTGCTACTTCGCCCACTTCCGCGTGGGCACGGCGAATCCTGGAGCTGAAGTGCTTGATCGGCGCGACGATGTCGCCGGTGATTACTTCTTCGGCATCGTGAAACAGCGCCAGCGTCGCGGCACGCTCAGGATTCACCGCGCCGGCGAACATCCGGTTGCGGATCACGGCCAGCGCATGCGCAACCATCGCGACTTGCAGGCTGTGCTCCTGCAGGTTTTCGTCGTGAGTATTGCGCATCAGGCCCCATCGCCTGACGAACCTCATCCTCGACAGATACGCAAAGAAGTGGCTCACTACTCGGTCCTCCGAGCGATTATCTCAATGGCAAGTTCGCGCACCCAAATGCACCTCGCCCGCTGTTTTGCGCGACAGAGCCTGCCCTGAGGAGCGCTAGCGACGAATGGGTCGTGCGGCGTGGCTCTTGAGAGACGCGGCGCACGGGTGCGGGTTCTGCGCATACCGCCGTGATGGTGCAAAGTCACTCGACCTAACCCTGACCCCTTCCCGCACGGGAAGGGGAACCGAAACAGACCGCATCCGCTACGACCGTAGCTGCCAAGGAGAGGGAAATTCACCGGTGTCGAGAAACCGGACGTAATCGGCCAGAATTTCCGTGTGATCGAATGCGAGCGGCGCGGGTGGCTTGCGCGGATCGAAGAGCGCGATGCCTTTCGCGTCGTCGGCGGCAATCGGAGTGCCGCTCGCGCGGCCGACGTACACCGCGGTAACCGTCTGGCCGCGCGGATCGCGATCCGGCCGCGAGTACACGCCGAGCAACGCGCGCAACGTCACGTCGAGGGTGGTTTCCTCGCGCGCCTCGCGCACCGCGGCATGCTCGACAGTCTCGCCGATATCGACGAAGCCGCCGGGAATGGCCCATCCGAACGGAAAATTCTTGCGATCGATGAGCACAATCTGATTTCCGATTTCGATGATCGCGTCGGCGGCAATGGGCGGGCAGACCGGTTTAGGCATAGGGCGAGTCTATCATTCGAGTTCTCGCGTCTGTAGAGAATCCGCAGAGAATCCGCAGATTGCGCAGATTTCACAGATTCGGAAATTGCACTGAATTTAATCAGTGAAATCTCGCAATCTGCGGATTTCTTTCCGCGCGCGGCTGCGCGCAGAGTTGACAACGCGGCGCGCGGACCACAAAGTTCGATCAAATCATGCAAGTTGCCCGTCTCTACGATTTCGGCGATATCCGGGTCGAAGAAAGCGCCCGTCCCGAGGTTGGCCCCGACGATATTCTGGTCCGCGCCAGCGCGTGTGGAATCTGCTCCGGCGATATCATGCCTTGGTACATCCGGCGCAAAGCTCCGCTTGTGCTCGGCCACGAACCCGTCGGCATCGTCGAGGAAACCGGCGCCTCGGTGCGCGACTTCAAATCCGGCGAGCGCGTCTACGTGCACCATCACGCGCCCTGCTTCCAATGCGCCGCGTGCAGGCGCGGCGCATATGTCCAGTGCCCGACCTGGCGCGCGACCAACCTGAAGCCCGGCGGGATGGCCGAGTACTTCCTGGTCAGCGCGGCCAATCAGCGCGATACACTGAAGCTGCCCGACACCGTCGACGATGCGAATGGCGTACTAGTCGAGCCGGCCGCTTGCGTCATCAAGTCGCTGCGCCGCTCGGGGCTCAGGCGGGGCGAGTCGATCCTTATAATCGGGCTGGGCATCATGGGCATGATGCACGTGAAGCTCGCGCGGCACATGGGCGCGAGCATGATTATCGGCGCCGATCTCTTTGAACGGCGGGCAATCCGCGCCCGGGAACTCGGCGCCGATCACGGAATAGTCGTGGCGGGCGACAATCTCATCGAGCAGGTTCGCGAAGTCACTGGGGGGGCGATGGCTGATGTAGTCATCGTGGGCCCCGGAACTGGCAAGGCGATCAACACCGGAATCGCGGCCGCGGGCAAAGGCGCCACGGTCGTTCAATTCACGGCCACACCGCCCGAAGAAGAGATGATCGTCCATCCACACGATCTTTACTTCAACGAGACCCGCCTCATCCCGAGCTACTCGTGCGGACCCGAAGAGACGCGCGAATCGCTCGCGCTGATCGAGCAGGGCGTAATTAACGCGGCCGAGCTGGTGACCCATCAATTTCCGCTGCGACGCATCACGGAAGCTTTTGCGACCGCGCAGAAGCCCGAAGCGCTGAAGGTGGTAGTCACGTTCGGTGCGGACAGCACATAGCGCCATCCGCACCAGCAACCATGCCGCGCAAGTCGGCTGACGTCTCCAAAGCGGTGCCGCCGCCGGTAGTGCGCGGTTTCAAGCGGAGTTTTCGATGGAGCGACGTTGCGCTGGAGCCATACAAGCTTGCGGCGCATCGCGGTGGTGAGTTTCGCGGCGCCTCGCGCCAGGTGCTGGTGTGCAAGCGTGGCGACTGCGTGAGGTTTCATCTCCGATATTTCGAGCTTGAGCCGGAGGGCTTCACCAACCTCGAACGACATCATCACTTACACGTGGTAATCGGAGTCCGCGGCGGGGGGCCGTGTACGCGTCGGCGGGCGCAACTACACACAGTAAGCCAATGGATACTATCTACATAGCGCCCGGCTGGGCGCACCAACTAAGCGCGGTTGGACGCGAACCGTTTGGGTTCTCTTGTATCGTCGACGCTAAGCGCGACCGGCCGCGTCCGGCGACGGAATAGGCCATAGGTTCGGTTCCTGCTTCTGAAAAGGAACCCGGAATGAACAAACAAAGGGCGGCTGCGGATGCAGCCGCCCTTTTCACGATCTAGATTCAGACTAAATTACGGCGAGGTCGAAGGAGCTGCCGCCGGCGCTGCCTCTGCTGCGCCAGAGTCTGCCGCCGCTGCCTTCTTGTGACGACGAACCGCACGGCGGCGGGGTGCGGAAGCCATGGTCTTGGCTGCGATCGCCTCAGCGCGATCCGCTGCCGCCTTCGCGTCGCTCGCGGCCTGTTCAACACGGCTGGCCGCGGCCTGGGCGGAAGCAGCCGCCTGCTGCGCCTTCTGGCTGGCAGCTTCAGCGCGTGAAGCAGCCTGATCAGCGCGATTCGCCGCGTTGACTGCGCGCTGCGCCGGATCGGGCGCGTTCGAGCAGCCTGCCATCAACGAAAGGGCCAATACAGCCCCGGCTAACCCAACCAGTTTGCAAGATTTCGTGATTAACCCTTTCATTTCTTCCTCCTGAAAAATTGCGTGGCGGCTCCGTCGCTGCGAGCACACCGCCGCGTCACCAACCTTATTTTTGTCTCAAATCCGAGGCGCTCATGCAAGCTTACACAACGAGGCTAGCTACTGCAACGAGCTTGTGTACATAAGCGTCACAGAATCAAAATTACTCACAATCACTCTGATAGCGCATTTACTAGCGTAATCTCTCAACGAATACGATTCCATTAAAAATCATCGCCGCCGAAATCGTCCATCCCCATACCGCCCATTCCGCCCATGCCACCCATTCCGCCGCCGGGGGACATCGCGGGCGCAGGAGCTGGCTTGGCCGGTTTCTCCGCAATCGCGGCTTCGGTGGTGAGCAGCAGCGATGCCGCACTTACCGCGTTTTCGAGCGCGGTGCGGACGACCTTGGCCGGATCGATAACGCCGGCCGCGTCGAGATTCTCGAATTTCTCGGTGCGTGCGTTGAAACCGAAATCGCCTTTGCCTTCGATGACTTTGTTGAAGACCACGCTCTGTTCATGTCCGGCGTTGGCTGCGATCTGCTTGAGCGGTTCGCCAATCGCACCCGCAACCAGGTTTGCACCTGCCTTGCGCTCTTCGGGAAGCCTCATTCCCTCAACCGCGGCGATAGCGCGCACCAGCGCGACGCCGCCTCCGGGAACGGTTCCCTCCTCCACAGCGGCGCGCAACGCGTGGACGGCATCGTCGACGCGCGCCTTGCGTTCCTTCATTTCGATTTCGGTCGCCGCGCCCACCTTGATAACGGCGACTCCGCCGGAGAGTTTCGCCAGCCGCTCCTGGAGCTTCTCGCGATCGTAATCCGACGTCGTGTCTTCAATCTGGCGGCGGATCTGCTGCACGCGTCCTTCGATCTCAGCCTTCTTGCCGGTACCGCTGATAATCGTCGTGTTGTCCTTGTCGATGATTACGCGGCGGCACTTGCCCAGCAGCTTCGAGTCGATGTTTTCGATCTTCATGCCGAGTTCCTCGGCGATGACGGTGCCGCCGGTCAGAGTCGCGATATCCTGCAGCATCTCCTTGCGCCGATCTCCGAAGCCCGGCGCCTTGACCGCCGCGACTTTGAGAATTCCGCGCAGTTTGTTGACGACCAGCGCGGCCAGCGCTTCGTTCTCGATGTCTTCGGCAATTACCAGCAACGGCCGCCCGGTCTGAACCACGCTTTCGAGCATCGGCAGCAGTTCACGCAGGTTCGAGAGCTTCTTCTCATGCAGCAGGATGAATGGCTCCTCCAGTTCGCAGGTGAGCCGCTCGGCATTGGTCACGAAGTACGGTGAAAGATAGCCGCGATCGAACCGCATTCCCTCGACGTGCTCAAGCACGGTCTCCAGACCGCGCGCTTCCTCGACGGTGATAACGCCTTCCTTGCCGACTTTGTCCATCGCGTCCGCGACGATCTTCCCGATGGTTTCGTCGCCGTTGGCGGACACTGTCGCGACCTGCTGCATCCGGTTGCGATCCTTGACCGGCTTCGCCATCTGCCGGATGACCTCGACCGCCTTCAGGCAGGCCGCCTCCATCCCGCGCTTCAGATCCATCGGTGCGAATCCCGCGGCCAGCAGCTTGATTCCATCGCGCACCATCGCGCGCGCCAGCACCGTGGCGGTGGTGGTGCCGTCACCGGCTACATCGGAAGTTTTCTGCGCAACCTCGCGGATCAGCTTGGCGCCCATGTTCTGGAAGTGGTCTTCCAGTTCGATTTCCTTTACGACCGTGACGCCGTCTTTCGTGACGATGGGAGCACCCCAACTTTTCTGGATCATCACGTTGCGGCCGCGGGGGCCGAGCGTGACCCGCGCGGCTTCCGCGACCAGCGTCGCGCCGGCGACGATACCGGCGCGCGCTCTTTCGTGCAGCTCAATCGTTTTGGCAGGCATCGGACTTTTTCTCCGTTACTTCTTCAGGTTTCAGGATTAGGTGGCGCAAACCGATCCACTCGGCACACGCCGACCACAAAGTTAAGCACCTCTGCGGGCATTGCAAGTGGATCCATACTTTAGTTGCCATGCGATGCGTGTCAGGATGAGGAGGCCATGTCAGCAATTAACCATGACCATTGGCGGCTTATCCGCCTCCGCTCTGCACTCTGTTTTCTTGCCGCGGCCCTGGTGACGATCGGCATGCCGCTTCGCGCGGTCGCGGCGCAAGTCAATAAGCCTGGCGTCGCGACTAACGCCTTTATGGTTCAGGACGACGAAAGCTCCCCCGATGATACCGATGTGCCACCCCAGGAGGTGGACAAATACATCAAGGTTTACAAGGCGATGCAGCAAAACCACAGCCTCACCGTCGAGCAGGCGGCGGCACAGCAGGGTCTCAGCGTGGCAGACTTCCGAAGCCTCGAAGACCGTATTCAGCGCAACGACGCGCTTCTTGCGCACGTCCGCGAATCGCTTCGTCCCCAGGCCTCAGCGTCGCCCGGCGACTAGCCGGCAACCGCTCATCCCGGACTCAATTTCCCGATAAGCAAGAAAAGTGGCGGAAGGCGCTCGGTCCTTCCGCCACTTGCTCAACAGCGAAGTGAAATCTTACTTGGTAACTGAGGTAGAGAACGCAGCTTCGAGGCGGGAAACCGCATCGTTAGCACGGCGAACCGCATCCTCAGCACCCGTTGCCGCATCTTCGGCTTGCTTGGCAGCCGCGTCAGCCTGGTTAGCCGAAGCGTCCGCCGCATTGGCCGCGGCTTCTGACTGAGTCGCGTCAGTTTCTGCCTTCTCGCTCGCGTTGTTGATCGTCTGCATGTCCGGGCCACACGCAGCCAATGCCACCGACATCGCCAGAACGCCCAGCGCAAATGCCAAAGTCTTCATACGACCTTTACCTCCTAGTTCCAGTCCAACAGCCAGTTCCAGTTAAAGCTCTGTTTGATATTCGAAGATAGTCCAATCCGGACAGTGTGACACGGAAATAGTTGCAAATCGATTGGACCAACGCAAGCAGGAAGGAGGGCCGACCGGATCGGTTGGATTAGATAAATTACAAAAGGCAGCGTTGACAGGCAAAACTTGCTACAGTTATGGTCCGTCTAGCGAAACGGTCGGTCTCTCCTTGATTTTGAATTTTTCCATAGCACTTTTGGGTCGGAGCCACTGATGTCGACGACAATCACGAGCGAATGCATCAACTGCGGCGCCTGCGAGCCGGAATGCCCCAATACCGCCATCTACGGCGGCGGAGTCGAATGGGAACTCAACGGCGCCATCAGCCCCGCTATCGCGCAGGATATCTATTACATAGTTCCCGCAAAATGCACCGAGTGTGTCGGCTTTCATGACCATGAAGCGTGCGCCGCAGTCTGCCCCGTCGACTGCTGCGTGCCGGACCCGGCCAATCCCGAGACCGAATCGGTGTTGCTGGAGCGCGCGCGCGTGTTGCACCCGGAGTTGACGATCGCCGACGACGCGCCCTCGCGCTTCCGCAAGGAAGGCGGGGCGACCGAGGCACCCGCGGCGGCGGCCGAGGGCAATGGCGCCGCACCGACTGCTGCTGCGGCGCCCGCACCTAAACCTGCGGCTGCTCCGGCAGCAGTGAAGCCCGCCGCTGCGCCATCACCCGTGTCAACCGCGATCGCGGCGCCGATCGCGATGGTGAACCTGCCCAAGGACGTGGGCGCCCTGCCGGGACCGATCGGCGAAAAGCATTTCGCAGGAGAACTCGAAGAAGATTTCGATGCTGTCCTCGCCTCGGTCGATACCGCCTCGGTCAAGACCGCGCCGGTTCCGGTTCAGCTTGCGATTCGACTCGCGGAGCCAATTCTCGGTGCGATGCCGGACTCGACCAAGGCTGCACTGGAAGAGGCTGTCGGCTCTACGGCGGGATTTTCACGCGCGCGATCGACGGCGCTCAATCTAATCTTGAATCTCATTCTCTATCCCGCGATTTTGACCGCGTTCTCAGTGCTGCTGCTCGGCGACCCGCTCTTCTCAATCGGCACGCGCGGATGGATCTTCTTTGGCACTATCATCGCGATAGTGGAAAGTGTGTGGCGCTTGCGCGAAGGAATTCTGCACGCCAAGCCCGCATCTGAGCTCGTTTATCGCGCGGCCGCATATGGGCTCGCGATCGCTCCGCTCGGCTCGCTGCTCGCGCGCGGCGGCGGTGGCGGCAGCAAAAAAGTCGAGCGTAAGGTCGCGTTCGACGGCTTCCAGACCGACCTTCACGATGAAAAGACCGAGCGCGATCGCCGCTACGGAACCATCTACACCGTTAAGGAATATGCGAATGCGTATCTGGTGCGGCTCGAGATGCCACGCAAGGTTCCCGCATCGTCACTCAAACGCCTCTGGAATCTGCCCGATGAGATGCCGGACTACGACTACAATATCGCGCTGGGCGACAGCGTGTTGACCATCAACGCCAGCGTTCGCGGCGAGGCGCTCAGAAGGCTCTCGTATGTGTCGTCGGCGTTTCCGGCAGATTTCATGTCCCGTATCGAGTTTGGCAAGCCGGTCGCGGCTTTCAAACATCGCTTGCGCGATAAGGTGATGGAGATAGTCGTCCTCAAGGGCGAGGCCGACGAACTTAAGCACGCCGCATGACGCATTTTGTCGCCGCGCGAATCATCATCTTCGGCGCGGCTTGGGGCATCCGATGGCGATCCAAATTCGGGACGCCTCCCATCGTGATCTGCTGCGAATCGTCGAGATTGAGCAACTCGCGTTTCCGAGCCCGTGGAGCCTGAGCGCGTTCCGGCGCGAACTCACGCTGCCGTTCTCGCGCCTGATGGTCGCCGTTTCCGAAGAAGATCAGTCAGCCCCGATCAGCGGCTTCCTGGTCCGATGGCTGGTCGCGGATGAATGCCACGTCCTGAACGTCGCCGTGCATCCTGACTGCCGTCGCTTCGGCATCGGGGCGGAGTTGTTGGCATCCGCGATAGACGAAGCGAAAGAAAAGCGCGCCGAAGTCGTTACCCTGGAAGTACGAAGGTCAAATCTGCCCGCGCGATGCCTCTATCGCAAGTTTGATTTCGAAGAACGCCGTTTGAGACGCCATTACTATGGCCCTGGTGAAGATGCAATAGTGATGGAACTTAGGCTATAATAGTCCTAAACGTTCTTACACAGCCAAACGGCGTTAGATTCGTAGGAAATACCAACGATATTTGGCGATTCGGGGTTACAAACCCCTGCTGAGTGTGTCATAATGACAATGCAATCCAGGCATCATCAGGAAGGTGATGAACCGACGGTCGTCAACCGGACTGAAATCGAACGCCTGTGAATAATGCCTCAGTATCCAGCGTGAAAGACTCGCATTTGACGTTCAAAAAGGGTGAGAAAGTTGTTTACCCGGCTCATGGTGTCGCGGTCATCGACGACATCCAGCTGCGCGTGATCTCGGGAACCGAGCGCAAGTTCTATATGCTGCGCATTCTCGGCACCGAGAAGATGACGATCATGATCCCGACCGAGAACGTGGAACAGGTCGGACTGCGCCGCGTCATCGGCAAGGACATGGTCGAGAAGATCTACCGAATCCTTCGCCAGCGAAAGGTGGAAGTGGACACGCAGACTTGGAACCGGCGCTATCGGGAGTACACGGAAAAGATCAAAACCGGGTCGCCCCTGGAAATCGCCAAGGTTCTCCGCGATCTACTGGTGCTCAAGGGCGATAAGGAATTGTCGTTCGGCGAGCGCAAGATGCTCGATACGGCGCGCAGCCTGCTGGTGAAAGAGCTCTCCATCGCGAAGGCGCAGCAGGAAGAAAAGATTATGGAAGAGCTCAGAACGATCTTCGCCAATTGAGGCGCAAGCGAAGTACTTGAGATGGACTCCAAGGGGCCGGTTATTGCCGGCCCCTTTTTGTTTCCGGCCCAGACCGCGCGAAGAAAGGGATCCATGATGAAGCGAGCGAGGCGATGGGTTTCGACAGTGATGATTGCGATGGTCGCGATGGGAGTCGCGGCGATCGCGGCCGCCTCGGGCACAACGGATTTGCGCTGCAATGAATTTCTGACCGCGCTGCAAGCGGGCAATTTCAGCGACGCGACGGCGCACTTCGACCACGCCATGAAGGCGGCTCTGAGTCCCGACAAACTCGCCGCGACATGGCAATTGGAGACTACCACCAACGGCAAGCTCGAGAGTTGGGAAATAACTCAGCACACGAATATGGGCGCCGAGGAAGTAGTCATCGCACCTCTAAAATTCGAGCGAACGTCGGCGATAGCCGCACAGCTTGCCGTCAATTCTGAGACCGGCGAGATCTCAGGCCTGTACTTTGTGCTCGCGCCCGGTTCTTCCGAGTCGAGCTCGGCCACTCCAGCACCAGCCGCGACGCCAGCATCCTACGTCGATGAAAACAAATTCTATTCCGAAGATGTAGCGGTCGGTAAAGCGCCCTTCGAGCTCCCGGGAATTCTGACAATTCCCACTGGAGGCAAGGGTCCCTTTCCCGCCGTCGTTCTGCTTTCGGGCTCGGGACCAAACGACAAGGACGAGACGATTGGTCCTAACCATCCGCTCAAAGACCTGGCGGAAGGCCTCAGTTCGCGCGGAATTATCGTTCTGCGTTACGACAAGCGGACTCATGTGCACGCTAAGCAAATGGACCTTCAGCACGTCACGATAAAAGACGAATACCTCGACGACGCCGTCGCGGCGGTAAACCTTCTCCGCTCGCGGCCCCAAGTGGCGAAGGATCACATCTTCATCGCCGGCCACAGCCTTGGCGCGACCATCGCTCCGGAAGCGGCGCTCAAAGCCGCACCCGTTCAGGGGATAATTCTGCTCGCGCCGAGCGGGCGCAAGTTCGGGCAGTCGATCGTCCAGCAAATGCGCTTTCTCGGTGAGGCATCGCATCAGCAACTCGATGAAATCGAACGGAAGGCCAACGAACTGGATAATCATCTGATGCCGCCGACAGAAAATTTCATGGGCGCGCCAGCCTCCTATTACTACGACCTCGACTCGAGAGACGAGGTCGCCATCGCACGGCAGCTCGGCGTTCCGATCCTGATTCTTCACGGCGGACGCGACTACCAGGTGATCGATAAAGACATCGAGCATTGGCAGAAAGGCCTGAAAGGCGTTGCGCACGTCCGCGTGGAAACCTTTCCCGCCCTGAATCATTTGTTCATCGCGGGAACCGGCCAGCCGAACAATGCGGAATACTTGACGCCGGGGCACGTGGACGAGCAGGTAATCGCCGCGATGGCCTCTTTTATCGAGAACCCGCTTTCCAACTGACCACTATGAAGGCATCCGCGATCATCGTCGCGGCTGGAAGCGGCAGCCGTCTCGGCCGCAGCGAACCCAAGGCGTTCGTGCCGCTCGCGGGACGAACGCTGCTCTCCTATTCGCTCGCAACCATCGCGCGCGTCGCCGCGATCGGCGAGATCGTCATCGCCGTCCCGGCAGGGATGGAAAAAGCCGCACGCGCGGAGTCCTCCGCGCTTTCAGTGCCGGTCAAAATCACCGCGGGCGGGGCAGAACGGCAGGACTCGGTGCGAGTCGCGCTGGCGCTGACCTCCACGGAAAGCGAGCTTGTCGTCGTTCACGATGCAGCCCGGCCTTTCGCGACTGCGGAGACCTTCGAGGCATGTCTCGCCGCCGCGGATCGCGCGGGCGGCGCGATCGCGGCGATCCCCGTCGCCGACACGCTCAAGCGAGTCGGCGACGATCGCAAGATCGTCGCGACCGTCTCGCGCGCGGGCCTGTGGCAAGCGCAGACGCCGCAGGCTTTTCGCCGCGCGCTGCTCGTCGCCGCGCACGATCGCGCGACGCGCGATCAGCTCGCGGCGACCGATGACGCCGACCTGGTCGGCCGTATCGGCGCCCGCATCGAGATAGTCGAGTGCACCACGCCGAATCCGAAGATCACAACCGCAGCGGATTTGGCCTTGGCCGAAGCGCTGATGCGCGGCAGGATCAGGATATGAACCACCAAGACACCAAGAAATGCCTTCTTGGCGTCTTAGTGCCTTGATGATGAATTCCGTGGTGTCACAATCCCTTCGTTCAGCGAGCCGGAGCGGAAGCCCTTCAAGTCGATCGTCACGAATCTGAAACCAATCCGCTTGAGTTCGCGGTCGACGAGGTCGCGAATTTCCGGCTCGAACACGCGCGCCATCTCACTGCGTTCCAGTTCGATTCTCGCCACGTCGCCGTGGTAGCGCACTCTCGCGACCCGGAAACCCAGCGCGTGCAAGACCTCTTCGCCTTCCGACACCTTGCGCAAGCCTTCCGGCGTAATTTCGGTGCCATAGGGGAAGCGCGAAGACAGGCACGGGGACGCGGGCCGATCCCAGGTCTCAAGTCCCATCGAGCGCGACAGCTCGCGGATTTCCGCCTTGGTCAGCTCCGCCTCGACCAGCGGATGACGCACGCGGCGCTCCGATGCCGCCTTCATGCCGGGGCGATAGTCGTGAAGGTCGTCGAGATTCAGGCCGTCAACGATCGCGGCGATCGCGAGTTCACCGGCTTTCGCTTCGCACACCTCGAACAGGTTCGACTTGCAGAGGTAGCATCGATCGATTGGATTGGCCGCATAGCCGGGAATTTCCAGTTCATTGGAATCGATCACCAGATGGCGCGCTCCGATCGCCCCGGCCATCCTGACCGCCGTCTCATGGTCCTCGTCCGGCATCGTGGGCGAGGTCGTAGTCAGGGCGGTCACGCGATCGCCGATCGTGTCGTGCGCGATTTTCAGCACGAAAGTCGAATCGACGCCGCCGGAAAACGCGACGATCACCGAACTCATCGGCGCGAAGATCGCGCGCAGCTTGTCGAGCTTGATGCTGAGTTGTTCCGTCATCGCTCCAAGTCGGCGGGCTCAGATTCCTTCGGCTTGAAAGAGGTCGGTCGTCAGGTAGCGCTCGCCGGTGTCGCAGAACACGACGACGACAACCTTGCCCTTGCCCAACCGTTTTGCGATTTGAATGCCCGCGCAGCAATTTGCGCCCGAGGAAATGCCGACCAGAATGCCTTCCTCGCGCGCGATGCGGCGGGAAAACTGCGCCGCATCTTCGTCACTGATCGCGATTATCTCATCGTAAGCGTGGCTATCGAGATTCTTCGGCACGAAGCCCGCGCCGATTCCCTGGATTTTGTGAAATCCCGGCTCGCCGCCCGAAAGCACCGGAGAGGTCGCCGGTTCGACGGCGACTACCAGCACTTTGTTCTTCGCGTGCTCATGCAGATAGCGGCCCGCGCCGGAAATAGTGCCGCCCGTGCCGACGCCCGCCACGAACGCATCGATCTGCGGCACCTGCTCCATCAGCTCCGGACCCGTCGTGCGATAGTGCATCTCGGGATTCGCGGGATTACTGAACTGCTGCGGCATAAAGTAGCCAGGATTTTCGCGGCAGAGCTCCTCCGCTTTCGCGATCGCGCCATGCATCCCGCGCGTATCCGGAGTCAGCACCAACTGCGCGCCGTATGCGACCAGCAGCGAGCGGCGCTCTTCACTCATCGTGTCGGGCATCGTGAGAATCAGGTTGTAGCCCTTCACCGCGGCCACCATCGCGAGTCCGATTCCCGTATTGCCGGAGGTCGGCTCGACGATAGTATCGCCGGGCTTGATTCTCCCGGTTTTCTCCGCCGCCTCGACCATCGCCAGGCAGATGCGATCCTTGACGCTGCCGCCCGGGTTGAAATTCTCGAGTTTGGCCCACACTTCGGCGTCGTCTTTGCCGGGGATGCGGTTGAGGCGGACCACAGGCGTGTGCCCGATAAGCTCCAGTGGTGAGTGCGCAACGCTGATCGGCATGGCGCAATTCTAGCCGCAATTCGCTCCGCTTTGCGACCTCAGAAACCTCATATCGGAGATAGCATTGTGAATTCAAAGTGGTCGCCCTTGTATCCGGCGCGCAGAACTCCTTCTGCTTCACCGGTGCTAGACTCACCGTCGATGCGCGTTCTTGTGATCTTTCCCGGAGCATTGGGGGATCTGATTTGCGCCGGGCCGGCGATTCGCGCGATCGCGCGGCGGCATCCAAACGCGTCGATCGAGTTGATGGCGCGGCCGGAACTCGCACGCTTCGCGACGGACAGGATGGGTGTCGCGGCGGGACATTCGATTGACCGGCGCGAAGTGAGCACTCTCTTTCGCCAGGACATCGAACGGGACTCCGTGGCCCGCCATTTTTTTCGGCAATTTGGCGGCATTTACTCCTTCTTTGCGGCCGACGATCCTGGCTTCTGCCGCGCGTTACGCGCCGCGGCCAGCCGCGATGTCTCGTTTCATCCTTTTCGCCCGCCCGGCACCGGACACATCACCCAGCTTTACCTCGAATCGGTTGGCGCCGCGGACGAATCGCTCGAATCACATATCGATCTGTTTGACCAGGACCTCGAATCCGCCGAGCGCGTGCTCCGCGATCTGAGCGCAGCGCGCGGGAAATTTCTGCTGATGTTTCCGGGCAGCGGTAGCCCGGCCAAGAATTGGCCCGCCAATCGCTTCGCGGAACTCGCCACGAAGATCGCGCCGGTATGGATGCCGATAGTCGTACTCGGACCGCCCGAAGAGTTGATCGAGCCGAAGTTCCGCGCACGCGGCATTCCGGCTCTGGGTGGCCTCGGGCTCGAAACGGTGGCCGCGCTGGCGCGGATGGCCGCCGGATTCATCGGCAATGATTCCGGCGTCTCTCATCTCGCGGCCGCATCGGGCGCTCGCGGCGTCGTCATCTTCGGCCCGACCGATCCCGCGCGATGGCGCCCGCTCGGCGATGTCACGATTATTCGCCGCACCCCGCTCGAAGCCCTGGAAGTGCCAGAGATTTTGAACATCCTGCGCTCCCGTCTCGTCGCTTAATGAGGCGTTCACAACCCGAGACAAGCGGCAAAAGCGCCCATGTTAGCGGCAATCAGCGAAGTTTTCCCGCTGCCAAGGGCCTCTGCGATGATTACATTGACTGTGAAAATGGCGTGGCGTAGCTTCGAAAGGCACGGTCTTTGCGGCACTTTTACCGATGATGTCTGAAAATCATGAATAGCTTCCTGAAAACCACCTTCCTGCTCGGCGTTATGACCGGCCTGCTGATGGTAATCGGCGGTTTGCTCGGCGGGCGCAACGGTATTGCGATCGCATTCGTGGTGGCGGCGGTCATGAACTTCGTCAGTTACTGGTTTTCCGACAAGATCGTGCTGAAGGCCTACGGCGCCAAACCGCTGGATGCCTCGAACGCGCCCGAACTCTACTCGATCGTCAACGAACTCGCGCAGTCGGCGGGCATTCCGATGCCGCGGCTCTACCTTATCGATACCGACACTCCCAACGCGTTCGCGACCGGGCGCAGTCCCAATCACGCCGCCGTGGCAGTGACTCGCGGTATCATGCGCATTTGCAGTCGCGAAGAGCTGAAGGGCGTGCTTGGGCACGAGCTCTCCCACGTGATCAACCGCGACATCCTGACCAGCTCCATAGCGGCGACGATGGCGGGCGCGATCATGATGCTTGCGTCGTGGGTGCGATGGGGCGCGATCTTCGGGTTGGGCCGCGGCGATGAAGACGAAGGCGGCGGAATTCTCGGGCTTATCGTGATCGGCGTGCTCGCCCCGATCGCCGCATCGATGATCCAGCTCGCCATCTCACGCACGCGCGAATACCAGGCCGACGCGAGTGGCGCGCGCCTGACGCACAATCCGCTCTACCTCGCGAACGCGCTCCGCAAGCTCGAGAGCGCCAACGAAAGAATGCCCCTCAACGCGAGCCCCGCGACGGCTCATCTTTTCATCGTGAATCCTTTGAGCGGCCAGGGAATCGCGCGGCTGTTCTCGACCCATCCGCCCATTGAAGAGCGGATTCGCCGCCTCGAACAAATGTCGATGAGCGGGACGGTTCAATAGGGCGGGGGAGCGATGGGGTCAGGCGAAAAAGACAAGGGTTTCACCGTTCAGGATCGGCGACGCTTCTCGGCCGAGGGCGAGGCCAAGTCCGACCAGCCGCAAGAGGAGCCCGCGCCGGCCGCAACTGCAGAGGCTCAACCGTCGGCTGCGCCGCGTGCCGATAAGGCGCATCCCGCGCGCGAACCCGAAATAAACTTCGCCACTTTCGTGGTGGGGCTTTCGACCCAGGCGCTGGCGGCGCTAGGGGAGATGCCCGATCCGGCGACGGGTGAAAGTTCGCGCGATCTGCGCGCCGCGCAGCAGCTAATCGACATAATCGGGATGCTGCGCGAGAAAACACGCGGCAATCTCGACCGCGAAGAGGACGGTCTAATTGAAGCGATTCTCTTTGACCTCCGAATGAAATACGTTGAACTTGCAAGACAGTAGGGCCCGTAACGCTCTGGCGCCGCCTTTTTATACATGCCGTCTAAGTTTATTCGAACCGCGCTGATCGCCGCGGCTTCCGTCACGTTGATGACCCTTCTCGCGCCGCGCGCGCGGGCCTTGGACAGCGGCGCCCGCCTCTGGACGGACACCGACGGAGGCCACATAGCCAAGGCTCAAGCACTGCCCGACTTTGCCGAGCTCGCCGCGAAGCTGAGCCCCGCCGTCGTCAACATATCGACGGAAGAGTCCGAACCCCGCGAAGGGGAAGAGGGCCATCCTGAAGGCGAATACTCCCCTCCGCAGTACGGGTATCAGCGCAGCAAGTCACTGGGCTCGGGCTTCATCATTTCCAAAGACGGCTACATCCTGACCAACGATCACGTGGTCGAAAATCCCAGCAAGGTGACGGTCACGCTGCAAGACGGCCACGACTACGTCGCCAAAGTGATAGGCCGCGACACTGAAACCGACGTGGCGCTGCTCAAAATCGATGCGGGCAACGACCTTCCGGTCGCGCCGCTTGGAAATTCCGACGACCTCAGGGTCGGCCAATGGGTTATGGCGATCGGGAATCCTTTTGGCTTCGATCATTCGGTGACCGTCGGCGTCGTCAGCGCAAAGGGCCGCTTTCTTCCCGACAGCTTCGATCAGTTCATCCAGACTGACGCGTCGATTAATCCCGGCAACTCCGGCGGACCGCTCATCGACCTGAGCGGCGGTGTTATAGGCGTCAACTCCGCCATTTACACCCGCACCGGGCAGAACATGGGAATCGGCTTCGCGATTCCGGTGAACCTGGTCAAACAGGAACTTCCCCAGCTTCGCGATCGCGGCAAGGTTACGCGCGGATGGCTCGGCGTCCGCATCCAGAAGGTTACTCCGGAACTAGCTGAGTCGCTGGAGCTCAAGGACGCGCAGGGTGCGCTGGTGGCGGAAGTGCTCAAAAACAGCCCCGCGGCGCTGGCCGGCGTGGAGCGCGGCGACGTGATTATCGATTACGACGGGCATCCGATCAGGGATCAGCGCGAGCTGCCCCTGCTGGTCGCGCGGACTCCGCTCGGAAGCACCGCTCCGTTCAAGGTCGTGCGCGACAAACAGATCATGGAACTGAACGCCACCATTACCGCATTGCCCGAGGCGGAACTCGCCTCCGCCGAGACTCAGCAAAAGGGCGAATCGGAGGCGCCGGCGCCGTTCGGGATGCGCGTGCAGGACTTGAGCGTCGGACTTGCGCATGAGCTTGGACTCGATACCGGCAGCGGGGTTGTGATCTCCTCGATCGAACCGGGCGGCCGCGCCGATGAAGCCGGGCTTCAGAAGCAGGACGTAATCCTCGAGGTAAATCGGGTCGCGGTGAAGGATATCGACGCGTACCAGCAGGCCGTAAAGGCGGGCGGCAAAGGAAATATCGTGCTGCTGCTCGTTAAACGCAGGGACACGACGCTCTACTTCGCACTCAAGTCCGAAGGCTGATCGAACCAGCCTCCCGGGACGAATGCCTGCCCAGCCTCAGCCACAACCACGACGTTCCGTATCGCTTTGGCGCGTCTTCAAGTTTGTGCTGCTCGGCGTCGCGGCGATAGTCCTGTTCTCGATTCCGCCGGTTCTTTATTACTTTTCGTTCTATTACAACGCGCTCGCGCAGGAAGTCGTTGCGCGGATGTCCGGCAAGCGCTGGAACATCCCTTCGCGCATCTACTCCGACTCGACCGTCGTTTACCCCGGACAGGGGCTCAAGGACCTGGGCTTTTTCGAGCGCCTGGCGCGCCTCAACTACCATCGCACCGATCCCGGCAAGGTCGACACGCGTGGCGAATACAGTTACGACCCGGCCACCGGCAAGTTGGTAGTCTTTCTGCACAGCTTCGCGTATCCGTACCGGCAATTCGGCGGCGAACTCATCGAGGCAACGCTCTCGAAGAACCAGATCATCCAGTCGATGCGCGATGCCGGGAATCGCAAACCGATCTATTCGATGGAGCTGGAGCCGGAACTGATCAGCGGAATTTTCGAAGTAAGCTGGGACCAGCGCCGGCTGGTCCGCCTAAGCGAGATTCCGCCGGCGCTCATCGATGCAATCCTCGCCGCCGAAGATCATCGCTTCTACGAACATCATGGCGTCGATCCGGTGCGAATCATCAAGGCCGCCGTGGTAGATCTCACTTCGCACACGATTCGCCAGGGCGGTTCCACGCTGACCCAGCAGTTGATGAAGAATTTCTTCCTGAGCAGCGAGCGCAGCTACAAGCGCAAGATCAAGGAAGCGCTGATGGCGTACATCGCGGAGCGCAAGTATTCCAAGGACGAGATTCTCGAAAACTACATCAACGACATCTACCTCGGCCGGCGCGGGCAGGAGGAAATCTACGGCGTCTGGGAGGCTTCCGAATACTACTTCTCCAAGGAGCCGCGCGATCTGACTATCGGCGAGATGGCCACGATTGCGGGAATGATCAGCTCGCCAAACCGGCTTAATCCATTGCGCCATACCGACCTCGCGCGCCAGCGGCGCAACGAAGTGCTCGCCTCGATGCTGCAGGACGGATACATCAGCAAGGCCGCTTACGATGAGGCGGTGGCTGAACCGCTGCGCGCCCGCGAGGTCTATACCGAGACCAACGACGCGCCCTACTTCGTCGACTACGTGAAGAAGGAACTGGCGGATCGTTATCCGCCGGAAGTGCTGACCGCAGAGGGGCTCAGAATTTTCACCACCCTCGACGTACACATGGAAAAGCTCGCTGAGCAGTCGGTACGCGAAAATCTCATCGACCTGGAAGCGAAGTATCCGCGCCTGATGCGCAAAGAGGAAACCCAGCGCCTCGAAGAATGCCTGCTCTCGCTGGAACCGCAGAGCGGGAAAATCCGCGCGATGGTGGGCGGGCGCGACTATCGCCAGAGCCAGTTCAATCGTATCACCCAATCCAAGCGCCAGCCGGGATCGGCGTTCAAGCCGATGACCTATCTGGCGGCGTTCCAGGAAACCCTTGACGGTGGCCCCGTAAAGCTGCTGCCGACCAGCTACGTGGACGACGAACCGTGGACTTGGGAGTACGCGGAAAACATGAGCTGGTCGCCGCGCAACTACAAGGACAAGTTCTTCGGCCCCGTGCCGCTGGAGTTCGCGCTCGCAGAATCGCTTAACGCGGCAACCTCGAAGATCGCTTACACCATCGGGCTCGATCGCGTGCTCGCGATGGCGAAGCGAATGGGCTTCGGGGATCTGCCGCCGTATCCATCTGTCGTGCTGGGCGGCATCGAAGTCTCGCCGATGCAGCTGGCGACCGCATATTCGATAATCGCCGACTATGGAATGTCAGTTCCGCCCTACGCGATTACCGCGGTCGTTGACGAGAGCGGCAAAGTAATTGAAGGCCATGAACTCAAAGCCGAGCAGGTTATCTCTCCCGATCTCGCCTACATGATGCAGTACATGCTCGAGCAAGTGATCAATCACGGCACCGGCTTTGGCGCGCGCCAAATGGGTTTCAAACTGCCGGCGGCCGGCAAGACCGGGACGACTAACGACGCCAAGGATGCGTGGTTCTGCGGCTTCACGCCGAACCTGCTCACCGTCGTGTGGACCGGGTTCGATACGAAGGAGGTGTTGAACCTGACCGGCGCCATGGCTTCACTGCCCGCGTGGACCACGTTCATGAAGGCCGCGACCGCATCGCGGCCGGTACTGGATTTCACTTCGCCGCTGGGAATCGTGAGTGAGCGCGTCGATCCGCTTACGGGATACAAAGCGGGACCCTACTGCCCCGTCACGATGGACGGTATCTTTCCGCGCGGCACCGAGCCCACCCAGGTGTGCCCTTTTCACAAGCCGGGCACGATGCGCGCGTCGGACCATCCGCAGCCGGAAGCGCCCGATGCTTTGACTGATCCCAACGACTGACGTTAACTTCCTTTACTTGCAGATTCGTCGTCTACCGATTTTCGTGGCGCTCGCGCTCCTCGTGGTGTGCGGCTCAGCGCAAGCTGGCGGCCCGCAGCCGATCATTCTCGCGCATCTGGAGGAAGAATCCATTCCCGCCGCCGATCTTACCGTGACTCCGACCCCGACCCCCACGCCTGAGGCGGGAGGCAGCACTATTCCCACTGCCACCCCATCGGAGTCGCCCTCCGAGACGCCCTCGCCTACTCCGTCCGCAGAGTCAACCGGCGCGCTGATATTTCCCGAGCCGACTCCTCTACCAACTTCGGGAGACGAACTACCGCCGCTGGAGGCCGGCACGGTCACGCCGACGCTGCGGGTCAGCGACTCGTCGCTGCAAGCGGCGATCGACCACGAACAGAGTCCCGGGCGGGCAGCCTCGATGAGAATTGCCGAAGAGGCGCGCGCTGAGCTGCTCGATGGGCACCCGGACGAAGCGATCCGCAACCTGGGCCGCGCCGTGTCGATCGATCCGAGCGACCCGTACGCGTACTTTTACCTGGGCCGCGCCTACATCGCGAAACAGAACTATTTGCAGGCGATGACTTTTCTGAAACGCGCCGAAATTGGCTTTGGCAGCGGCAACGCGGTGTGGCTCGGCGAGACGCTCGCGTTCGAAGGCCTTGACTACGAGGAATCGGGGCACGATGTCGCCGGCGCGGCGGCTTATCAGCAAGCGCTGCAAGTCAACCCGGGAAACCTGATGGCGCGGGTCGGCTACACTCGCCTCTCCTCCAGTCTGACACCGACCGCACCGGAAGCGGCACCATCGGTCAATATCGATGCGCCGCCGCCGGCGATGACTGAACCGCCGCCACCTCCAGCCGAGCCGCCACCACCTCCGCCACCCAATGAGGCCCCGGTACCGACCAACTGAATCTATCCGGCGCCTTCACCGGGGATTATTCTCGGTAGGAGCGCCTCTCCTGCGATGTTGATACTTGGAATCGAATCTTCGTGCGATGACGCCGCGGCGGCGGTAATCGAAACCGCGCGGCCGGGCATCGCGGTCGTGCGCGCCAGCACGGTCGCAAACCAGGACGATATCCACCGCGCATACGGCGGAATCGTTCCCGAGCTCGCATCGCGCAATCACGTCATCACGATTCTGCCGGTGGTGAGTCGTGCTCTCGACACCGCCGACGTCGTGTTGAGCGCGATCGACGGCATCGCGGTCACGCGCGGCCCGGGACTGGTCGGCTCGCTGCTGGTCGGCCTGATGTTCGCGAAGGGTCTCTCACACGCAAGCGGCATCCCGATGGTCGGTGTAAATCACATCGAAGGGCACCTGCTCGCCCCACTGATCGAGCACGAAATCGCGATGCCGTATCTCGCGCTGGTTGTTTCAGGCGGACACACGGCCCTATTCGCGGTCGAGGACTTCGGCCGCTATCGCAGGATCGGATCGACGCGCGACGATGCCGCCGGCGAAGCGTTCGACAAAGTCGCGAAGCTGATGGGCCTGGGCTATCCGGGCGGCAAGGTGATCGATGACCTCGCAAAGCGCGGCAATTCCCGCCGGGTCAAGGTCCCGCGCGCGCGCGTGAAGGGCGCCCCGCTGGACTTCAGTTTTTCCGGCGTGAAGACGGCGGTCGCAACCTTTCTGCGCAGCGACCTCGCCGCCGCGACCACGCGGGAGGATCTCGCGGCGTCGTTCCAGGAGGCGATCGTCGACATGCTGGTCGCTCCCACCTTGGCGGCCGCGCGCGAGCTTGGCGTGAGCACTATCGCGCTGACGGGCGGCGTCGCCGCCAACTCGCGCCTGCGCGAGCGCCTTACGGCGGCGGCAGCGGATGAAGGTCTGCGGGTGGCGGCGCCTTCGCTCAAATACTGCACCGACAACGCGGCGATGATCGCGGTCGCGGGCAGTTGGAGGTTGCTTCGCGGCGAACGCGACGATTTGACGATCGATGCGGAGGCCAATCTGCGGCTGTAAGAGCATGCGCCCAAAGCAGAAATACCGCCGCATCGAACCTTCTGCGCGCGATGAAGGCGCGTTACGCGCCGTCCCGACGCTTGGCGCCGTGGGAGTGCGGCCCGCGAAAGCGCGCGGGCAGAATTTCCTCGTCCAGGCCGCTGTCGCCAATCGCATCGTCGATGCGGCGCGCCTCGGCGAGGGCGACATCGTAGTCGAGATTGGCCCCGGGTTGGGAATTTTAAGCGAGCGTATCGCTGCTCATCGCGTCGCGCGTATTGCCCTGGTGGAGCTGGAGCATCGGCTAGCAGCCCGCCTGGAAGAGCGCTTTTCAGGCGACCGGCGCGTGCGCGTCGTGGCGGGAGATTTTTTGAAGATCGACCTGCGCGCGCTGTTCGACCGCGCCCCGATCAAGATTGTCAGCAATCTTCCGTTCAATTCCGCGGCTGCGATACTTTCCCGGCTCTGCGACCATTCGCACGCGATTTCGCGGATGGTCCTGATGTTCCAGCGTGAAGTTGCCGAGCGCATTCGCGCCCGGGCCGGTGAATCGGCTTACGGTGCGCTCAGCGTGTTCACCTCGCTTTATTTCGAAATCGAATCGCACTTTCGCGTCGCCGCCGGCAATTTTCATCCACGGCCCAAGGTCGATGCGGAAGTGCTGGTTTTTCAGCCCCATGCGCGGTTCGCCCGCGATGACGAACGCCGGGTGCTAAGCACGATTCGTGCGGCGTTTTCCGCTCCCCGTAAGACTCTGCGCAATGCAATCAGTCACGCGCTGCATTTGAACGCGAACACGATCGATGAATCGCTAAGGCGCGCGTCGATCGATCCGGGAGTGCGCGCCGAAACACTTTCGGCAGCGGATTTCATTCGTATCGCGCACGAGTTGCGCGCGGTAATGGCGGTCGCCGATGCCTGAACTTCCCGAGGTCGAGTCGCTCCGGCAAATCCTGAAGCGCAGCGCCGTCGGCAGGACTATCGTCGGCGCGCGTATCGGGCGCGCGCCGTTGCGCAGGCGGGTAACGGCGAACTTTGCCGGCCGTGTCCGCGGCCGGCGCATCGAAAAGATCGATCGCCGCGCCAAGTACCTGATCCTCGATTTGGATGGCAGCGATGTAATCCTGGTCCATCTCGGGATGAGCGGCAGCCTGACGCATCGCGCGGGCGACTTCGATTCTTCCGAATTCGATCGCCGCCATGATCACGTGGAGTTCGCGCTCGATGACGACAGCCGGCTCGTTTACAACGACCCGCGCCGCTTTGGAATTGTCCGCCTCGTCGCACGCGATGCACTGTTCGGCCTGGCAGAGTTGAAGGGATTGGGTCCGGAGCCGCTTTCGAGCGAATTCAACGCCGACTACCTCGCGTCCAGGGCGCGCGGGCGCAAGGTCGCGATTAAGAATCTGATCATGGACCAGAAAATCGTCGCGGGCGTCGGCAATATCTACGCGGCCGAGATTCTGTTTCGAGCCGGCGTGCGGCCGACTCGCCGGGCGGGCCGCCTGAAACGCGACGAGATCGAGCGGGTCGCGCAGTTCACGCCGATAATTCTGCAGGCCGCGATTGACGGCCGCGGCACCACCTTTCGCAATTATCGCGATTCACGCGGGCGCCCCGGCACGTTCGCGGATCGCCTCCAGGTCTATGGCCGCGAAGGCGAGAAGTGCTACCGATGCTCGAGTCAGATCAAGAACGTAGTCGTGGGGCAGCGCGCAAGCTTTTTCTGTCCGACCTGCCAGAGGTAGGCGGCGCGCCTAGCTTCGGGGGAGATTGAATGAAGCGATCGCCGGGCCTGTTCATCGCCTCACTCGCTATCCTTGCGATGGCGACCTTCGTCCCGCCACGAATCGCGCGCGCCGCCGGCGCGGCGGCATCGCCCAATTGGGATGCGATCAACAAAGAAGCGCTCGAATATTTCCGCACCTACCTGCGCTTCGACACAACCAATCCTCCCGACAACACCTTGCAAGCGATCGGATATCTGAAAAGTATCCTCGACAAAGAAGGAATCGAGAACGCTACCTTCGAGAGCAAGCCCGGCGCGGTCAGCCTGGTTGCCCATCTTCCCGGCCCGCCCGACAACAAGCCCTTTCTGCTGCTCTCACACGTCGACGTGGTGCCTGCCGTCGCCGCAGATTGGTCACATCCTCCGTTCAGCGCCGATCTCGCCGATGGCTACGTGTGGGCGCGCGGTGCAATCGACAACAAGGCGCACGGGATCATGGCGTTGATGACGCTGCTTGCGCTGCGGCGCAACCACGTCCCGCTGCGGCGTGGCGTCGAGATGATGGTGAATGCGGACGAAGAGGCCGGCGGCGAAGACGGCGCCGAGTGGATGGCCGCAAATCACTGGGATGCGTTCGATCCTGCGTTCGCCGTCAACGAAGGCGGCGTCGCCATCCCCGACCCCTTCGGTGCAGACAACCAGGTCTTCGAGGTCTCAGTCGCCGAAAAACGCGTGATGTGGCTTCGTCTGACGGCGCACGGACGCTCGGGGCACGGCTCGATTCCGACCCCCGACAATCCGAGCCTCATCCTGATCAATGCGCTCGCGCGTTTGCTGGTCAACCAGCCACCTATACGACTGACCTCGATCATGCGCGAGGCGCTGCCCGCATTCGCGCCGCGCGAGTCATTTCCAGCTTCGTTCGAACTCGCCCATCTCGGATGGCCTTTCGTGCTCGACATCGCACTCCGCGGTCCCCTCAATCCTGGCTTCCTCCAAGCGCTGCTCCGCGACACGATTTCACCGACGATGTTGTCCGGAAGCCTGAAGGTCAACGTAATACCATCCACGGCGCAGGCGGGGCTCGATTGCCGATTGCTGCCGGGCAGCGATCCCGATGCGTTCCTGCAGCGCATGAAAAGTATGCTCGCCGACAACCGGATCACGATCGATTTCATCCAGAAACCCGATGTCGGGCCAATTTCGCCGACCAGCGGCGAAGCCTGGGACGCGATCCACAAGGTAGTCGCAGAGGATTTTCCTGGCGCGTTCGCAGTGCCCTGGATGACCACCGGAGGAACTGATTCGCGTTATCTGCGCGAGAAAGGAGTGCCCTCCTACGGCTTCGTGCCGATCCTACTCAACGTGCGCGAACTCCAGCGTGTACACGGCGTCGACGAACGGCTCTCGGTCGACAACCTCAATCGCGGCATCAAGGCGACCTACGATCTGACGACAACCCTGTGCGCGGCCCAGCCGTAGATCCGTTAGGCAGGGTAGGCGCGGCGATGACGCCGCGCATCAATCGGCGGGCGGGACGCCCGCCCCCACTTATTCCTTTTGTTTTGATTTCCTGGTCCTGGAGGATTAGTGGCGTGGGCACCCCGCCCGTGGGTCGATGCATAGAAGCCTTTCCGCACCATCATTCCTGTTCAGATGCCACAGGCGAGAGAGCCTGTGGTCTTTCGATTGCTCGCCACCATGGAACTGCTGCTCACGCAATCGTAGACTCAAGTCGATGACGGAGTTGCGGGTTCGAACCGCAGCGCGCGCTGCGCTGCTGGATATTACCGACGAGGTGAATCGCGCGGTCGCGCAGACCCGCGTCGAACGGGGACTCTGCAACTTGTTCGTGCCGCATACGACTCGCGCGGTGATCGTATCGGAAAACTGGGACCCCGACGTGACCACCGACATGATCGGCCATCTGGAGCTGATGGTCCCGCGCAACGGAGGCTTTCGTCACGGCGAAGGCAATTCGCAGGCGCACATCCTCTCGGTGATGCTGAGCACGTCGATTAATATTCCCGTCTCCAGCGCGAAGCTGCGCCTTGGGAAATGGCAGGGAGTCATGCTCGCCGAATGGGACGGGCCGCGCGAACGCACCGTGGTCGTGACGGTGGTTGCGGCGGCGCAGGCCGCTGCCTGAGGGGCGCACGATGGATTTACCAGCGGGAATCGGCGCCGCGCTCGCGTTCGTGCTGGGCGCTATCGTGGGGAGCTTCGTGACCGCGGTCGCCTATCGCGTTCCACGCGAAATGTCGATCGCCCTGCCGCGTTCGTTCTGCGAAAGCTGCGAGCGCTCGCTCCCGATTTGGGCGAATGTTCCGATTCTCGCCTACCTCGGGCTGCGCGGACGATGCGTGATGTGCGGTGCGCCGATTCCCTTCCGCAACTTCCTGGCCGAGCTGGGCTTGGCAGTCGCCGCGCTCTATCTCTACCTGACTTTTCCGCCGGGCAGCGCGATCGCGCGCTTCATGTTGTGTGCCGCGCTGTTCGCCATCGCCTTGATCGATTACGACTGGCGGATCATTCCGAACGCAATCACGCTGCCCGGGATCGTGGTTGGCTTGGCAAGCGCGGCGCTCCTGATGTCCGACGAAGTCGGATGGCGAAGCGCGCTGCTGGGAATTCTTCTGGGCACCGGCGTCCTGTTCCTTACCGGATATCTCTACGAATTAGTTCGCGGGCGCGAAGGCGTGGGCATGGGCGATGTGTGGCTGCTCGCGATGGTCGGGGCGTTTCTAGGATGGCCGGGAGTCGTGTTCACTCTCTTCTTCGGATCGCTGCTCGGGGCCGTGGGCGGACTCGCGATGGCATTGACGGGCGGGCGCCGCGCTCAGGCTCCCGTCGCCGATCCTTCCGCGGATCTTCCTGAAACCGACGTGTCGATTCTGCGCACCGAGATTCCGTTCGGACCTTTTCTGTCCCTGGCCGCGGGCAGCTACGCGCTCTTTCAGCCGCAACTGATGCACTGGTATCTTGGCGGGTGATGCCAACCGGTATTTTCATCACACTCGAAGGCGTCGAGGGCTCCGGCAAAACGACGCAGGCCGCAATTCTCGGCGAGGCGCTCCACCAAGATGGACGCCGCATCACCGTCACGCACGAACCCGGCGGTACCCGCGCGGGCGAATCGATCCGATCGATTTTTCTCGACCCCGCGGTTTCGCTCGATGTCGCCGCGGAATTGCTGCTGGTGCTTGCCGACCGTGCGCAACACGTTCGCGAGAAACTTCGGCCCGCCGTCGCCTCCGGTGCGATCGTTGTTTCAGATCGCTACTCCGACTCGACCATCGCCTACCAGGGCTATGGACGCGGCTACGATCTGAAGCTGCTCGGCGATTTGAATACCCTCGCCAGCGACGGAATGAAGCCGGACCTGACTCTGGTCCTCGACCTGCAAGTCGAGACCGGCCTGGAGCGCACTCGCGCCCGCGCCAAGGGCGCGACGCGCGGCCCCGACCGTTTCGAGGGCGAGGCATATGAATTTCATCGCCGCGTGCGCCAGGGCTTTCTGGAAATCGCGCGCGCCGAGCCCGACCGCGTGTCGGTCATCGATGCGTCCCGCCCGCTCGCAGCGGTCAGCGCCGATATTCTGACTGCGGTGACCGCGCTGATAAAACGCCGATGCCTCTAACCGGCATTCGAGCTCATCGCGAACTCGCCGAACGTTTGTTCGCCGAATTGAAGCGACGCCCATCGCACGCATACTTGTTCTCGGGCCCACGCGGCGTGGGGAAGGCGACCGTGGCCACTGCGCTTGCGCACGGACTGCTTTGCGAACGTGCCGGCGCGGCCGGCTTTTGCTGCACGGTCGAGCGATGCGCAGTGCGTTCGGCGCCGCCGCCCACCGCCAGCGGCCGCAGGCGGGCCGCGGGCGACGATTCGCCGCGATGCGATTGTTGCGCCGCGTGCGTTCAGATCGCGTCCGGGGTGCATCCCGATTTCACGCGAATCGGGCGGGCGGCAAACCGCACCGACGTGTTGATCGAGCAGGTCCGCGGACTGATCGCCGCGCTCGGCATCAAGCCATCGCGCTCGAACGTGCGCGTCGCGATCATCGATGACGCCGAGACTCTCAACATCCCGGCGCAAAACGCACTGCTGAAAACGCTGGAGGAGCCGCCCGGCCACGCGATTATTTTCATGATCACTTCGTCCGAGCAGGCGCTACTCGACACGGTCCGTTCGCGGCTGCGCCCGGTCCGCTTCGGCGCGCTGCCCGTCCCCGACCTTGAAGCGATTCTCGCCGATCACGGTGTGGCCGATGCAACCCGCCGCGCGGCCGCATCGCGGCTCGCCCGCGGCAGCGCCGCGCGCGCTCTCGCGCTCGCCGAAGGGGAAGAGCCCGCGATGAGCGAATTGCTCGATGCGCTGACGCGCGCGCGGACGTTCGACTTCGCCTCCGTCCAGCAGGTCGCCGAGGCGCATTTCCGCAATCGGGACGAAGCCGCCGAGAACTTCGAGTTGATCGCACGGCTGCTTGAGGAAATACTATGCTGCAAGCTGCTCGGTTCGGAGACCCCGAGCCCGGTTAAAGCCATCGCGGACCTCGCGGCCGCGCTCCAGCTCGATGCGATCGTGGCCTGCATCGAAGGCGCCGTCAGGGCGCGCGCCGCGGTTGACGCGATGGCTAATCCCAGGCTGCAGGCCGAGCAATATTGGATGGTCGCCGCGCAGGCGATACGAGGCGAATAAGTGCCAGACCAAATCGATCCATTTGAAGGCGGTACGCAACTTCCGCTGATAGTCGCGATCGCGTTTCAGCCCACCGGGCATCTCTATAACTATCTCGCCGGAGAACTCGCGCTGCACCGCGGCGACCGCGTGCTGGTCGACGCCGAAAGCGGCGAGCGACTCGCAACGGTCATTGTGGAGCCGCATGAGCCCGCGCAGACGATCGACCTTTCCGCGATGAAGCAGGTGCGCCGCCTCGCTAGCATGACCGACCTCGACATCGAGGAGGACAACCTCACTCAGGAGGCGCGCGCGCGCAAGCTGGCTGTGGAACGAATCCGCGAGCGCGGCCTGCAGATGAAGCTGGTCAACGCCGAGTATGCGCTCGACGGACGCAAGGCGGTCTTTTACTTCATCGCCGAGGGCAGAATCGATTTTCGCGACTTGGTGCGCGATCTCGCAAACACCATGCGAATCCGCGTCGAGATGAAGCAAATCGGCGCGCGCGACGAGACCAAGGTCACTGGCGGCGTCGGTCCATGCGGCCGCGAACTGTGCTGCTCGTCGTGGCTGCGGGATTTCGATGCGGTCACGGTCAAGATGGCGCGCGAGCAGGGCCTGGCGCTCAATCCTTCGCGGCTGGCCGGCATGTGCGGCCGTCTCAAGTGCTGCCTCAAGTACGAATATGCGACCTACGTCGATCTGAAGCGCAGCCTGCCCAACCAGGGCAAGCACGTGCAATCGGTCAAAGGCGACGGCAAGGTGGTGCGCCTGATCATCCTGAAGCAGACCGTCCTGATTCAGCGCGACGAGGACGGCGGCGTGGTCGAAGCAACGCTCGCAGACCTGGTCGACTCCCGCAATCCGCAATAAATAGGGCTAACCACCAAGGCACAAAGACACCAAGACAGGATGGAAGTCTTACTTCGTGTCTTCATGCCTTTGTGGTCGATGCTTTCTTCTCTGAAGCGAGCTTCGTAGCGCGCCCGCGTCGATAGTCGCGTCGCAAGCAATCGCGCGCTATCCTTGTTGGCTTCGATGGCCAATCGGGCTCATATCACTACGGCGATCACCTACAGCAATGGGCCGCCGCACGTAGGTCACGCCTACGAGTATGTCGCGACAGATACCTACGTGCGCCATCTGCGCCGCAGGCTGGGGCGGGAGAACGTGACGTTCGTCACCGGCACCGACGAGCATGGCGACAAGAACTATCGCGCCGCTATTGCCGAAGGACTCGAGCCCAAGCCGTTCGCCGACAAGATCAGCGCGTTTTTTCGCGCGGCTCACGCCGGGCTGAATGTCAGCTACGACCATTTCGTGCGCACCACCGATCCGGTGCACGAGAAATTCGTGCAGAAGATGCTGCAGCGGGCGCGCGACAACGATGAGATCTACTACAAGGACTACGAGGGCCTGTATTGCATCGGATGCGAGCGGTTCTACACGGAGAAAGAACTCCTGCCGGGCAACGTTTGTCCGGCGCACAATCGTCCCGTGGAACTGATCAAGGAAGGCAACTACTTCTTGCGGCTGGAGAAGCATCGCGACGAAATTCGTGAATATGTCGAGCGCCCCAACTTCATCCGGCCCGAGCGCTATCGCAACGAGGCGCTCAACATGCTCGCCCAGCCAATCGAAGATCTCTGCATCTCGCGTCCCAAGGCGCGCCTGGATTGGGGAATTGAGCTGCCTTTCGATACGAACTACGTGACCTATGTCTGGTACGACGCCTTCTGGGCTTACGTGAGCGAATTGCGCGACACCAGCGATGCGGCCCTTACTTCCATTCTGCCGGTCACCGAGCACTTCATCGGCAAGGACATCCTCAAGACGCACGCGGTGTATTGGCCGGCGATGCTGATCGCCTCGGGGCTGCCCCTATACAAAAGCCTGAACGTCCACGGCTGGGTTAACTTCGGCGGCGAGCGCTTTTCCAAGAGTTCGGGCAACATCGCCGATCCGCTCGAATACGAAAAGACCTACGGCCCTGACGTGCTGCGCTACTTTTTCCTGCGCGATGCCGTATATGGGCTCGATGTCGACTTCTCCGATGAACGCCTGATCGAACGCTACAACGCCGACCTCGCGAACGACCTGGGCAATCTGACTAGCCGCGTAATCTCGATGGCGCAGCGGTACTTCGCGGGTGAAGTTAAAGCCGCGCCGGGCGCGAATGCGGAAGATCGTGCGCTTGGCGGTGTTTTCGCTTCAATCGCCGAGCGTGCCGGCGAATTTACGGGCGAGCTCGCCTTCAATCGCGCGCTGGAAGTGATCTGGCAGGCGCTCGATGCGGCCAACAAGTACGTGGTCGCGACTTCGCCGTTCACGCTGGCCAAAGATCCAGCCAACCTGCCGCGCGTCGCCGAGATAATCGCAAACCTGCTCGAAGGTCTGCGCGTCGCTGCGGATACGCTAGAGCCGTTCATGCCGATCACCTCGCGCCGGATTCTCGAGCTGCTCGCCGTGGATGGAGCGACAGTGCACGCGCCGTTCGGCAAGGGGCTGAAACCGGGGCATCGCGTCAACGCTCCCATCCCGCTCTTTCCGCGAATCGAAAAGAAACGCGCCTGACGCGTTTGTGCAAAGCTTCGATGACGCCGCTCGTCGATACGCATTGCCATCTGGCTGATTCCCGGCTCGATTCGAATCTCGATGCCGTCCTGGCGCGCGCGGCCGAAGCCGGAATCGCGCGGATAGTGGCCGTCGGTGCGATCGGAGCGATCGAGAATGACCGGCGCACTGTCGCAATCGCGGAAGCTCACGCGCATATTTTCGCCGCCATCGGGGTGCATCCGCACGACGCGAAGGACTGCACGCCACAACGCCTCGCCGACCTTCGTGAACTCGCGGCATCGCGCAAAGTCGTGGCGATCGGGGAGAGCGGGCTCGACTTTCACTACATGCACTCACCGGTCGAGGCGCAGGAGCAGGCGCTGCGGGATCATCTGAAGCTAGCCGCCGAGCTGAACCGGCCGATCGTGATTCATTGCCGGGATGCGGAAGTGCGGCTGGCCGCGATCGTCCGCGAGAGCGGGATGCCGCCGGCCGGCGGCGTGATTCACTGCTTCACGGGCGATACGAACGCGGCCGTGACGTTTCTCGACCTTGGATTTTTCATTTCATTCTCGGGAATCCTGACGTTCAAGAATGCCGGCGCGCTCCGGGACGCGGCGCGAGTAGTGCCGGATGATCGCGTGATGGTCGAGACCGACGCGCCCTACCTGGCGCCGGAGCCGTACCGCGGTAAGCGCAACGAGCCATCGTTCGTCCGCCGCACGCTCGAAGTGCTGGCCGACGTCCGGCTTGCGGATATCGATGCACTTGCCGCATGCACATCTTCAAACGCATCGCGGCTGTTCGGTCTTTCGGATGCTTCGTAGCAACTGGAAATCGTCACGACACTTATTCAAATCATTGAAGTAAAGCGGTCCCCCTTGTATCCGGGAAACTCTGCGTGACTGCTGCAAAGCTGTGCAGCCTCGATCTAACCCCTTGCTTGAAAAGGCAGTGGAACCAGCAGCGAGAAATTCACTCGGGAACCGGTGTGAAGAAGGGTCAATCCCAGCGGTTGGCCGCCGAACAGCCATGGATGCACGAGAATGACGATTATCGTCAGGACGGCCCCCACGCCGATCGCCATCCACGGCATGTCGCTCGACTCCCATTTCTGCCGGCCGCTGAATAACGCGGCGCCCGGGAAAAATGACGTCACGGCCATGAAATCGCGATAACCCTTGCCGAGCTGGCTGAGCTTGCGCGCGTCCTGATGCCTTCCTCCAAGGATACCGAGGGCTGGAAAGGTCCCGAAGAAAATTACGTCGCCGAGCCATGCGTTCACCAGGATGTGCGCGAGCCCGAACAGCACGAACCCCACGAATGAGGGATGCCGCGTGACCTTGAGCAACCCGCGCGGCGGTTGAACGCTGCCGGCCGGCGCTCCCATGCTCGCGGGGCTGGGAGTGACCAGGCCCGAGACCAGCAGCACGAACGCAATCAGCATCGTTACGAACACAATGCCCCGGATGGATGCGTCGTTGCGCTGATACCACAGCATCGGGCCGCTGTGCTTGTGATGCGCGAACACGACTACCAGCGGGATGAGCGTTCCGAAGCTGACCAGCGAGTAGATTCCGCGGTAGGGCTGTTCGCCGACGGCGGCGATGAGGCGCGGCCGGACCAGAGACGACGAAATGAGGAGATGCGTCCCGATGAACAGTGCCGCCCACAGCGCGATCGATTCGACGGGATCCATTGGCGTCTCCTTGCGCGAGCGCGCTGATTCTCGTCCAGCACCTCCGGCGACGCAACCAACCCGCGAATTCACGCCGGAGCCCCAGCGGGGTTATACATCCTGGGATGGGATCGCCGGCGCACCTGAAACTTCCGCCTCCGTTCGAGGAGGCGATGAAATCGCTCGAGCGTGAGATCATGCGCTTTCTGCTGCGCTCGACCGGCGACCGCGAGGACAGCCTCGATTTGTTCCAGGAAACCTGGCTGCGCGCCTACCGCGCGTACACCCGGCTCAAGTCCGAAGACGGACTTCGCCCCTGGGTCTTCAGCATCGCGGCCAACCTGTGCCGCAACCGCGCGCGCGATCGGGCCCGCCACGCCCGCGTCATCGCCAATGACGGCAGAGATCCGATCGAGGCGGCAGAGCTGGCGCCCGCCGCGATGACCGAATCGCCCGACGGCGCTCTCAATCTCAAGCGCGCGCTGCGGAGCCTGCCGGGCAAGCAGGGTCGCGCGTTCCTGATGCGCAAATTCGCGGGCTTCGAATATCACGAAATCGCGGCCGCGCTGGATTGTTCAGCCGAGAGTGCGCGGGCAAGCGTCTACCAAGCGCTGAAAAAACTGAGGAGCCTACAGTGATGAAAACAAGTTCCTCAACCAATCGAATCGAAACGGACGATCGAACGATCGATGCGATGGTGCGGCGGGCGCAGCCGGAACTTCGCCGGGCAATGAACCTGATCCGGCGGCCCGAAGCGCGCGTCGCCGTCGTGGGCTCGCCGATCGGAAAGCTGTTCGTGGCAGAAGGCCCTCGCGGACTGGTGACGGTGCATTTCCTTGCCATTCGCGAGGCCGATCGAACGCTGGACCTTCTGCGCCAGCGATTCGATCTGATCGAGAACGAGCCTTCGACGGCTGCGATGCGCAGCTATATCGACAGCTATTTCAGCGGCGACCTGAGCGTGCTTGCGCATCCTGTCGATCTGAGCCTGGTGCAGAGCGAATTCCAGCGCCGCGCGCTTATCCGCCTGCGCAGCGTTCCGCCGGGCGCGGTGATCACCTATCAGGGACTCGCGTCAGCGGTCGGAGCACCGGATGCGCAACGCGCGATCGGCACGACGATGGCGAAGAATCCGATTCCGATTTTCATTCCGTGCCATCGCGTGATCCGCTCCGACGGCACAATTGGAAATTACGGCGGCGGAGTCGAACGGAAGATCGTTTTACTGCGGACCGAAGGTTTCGTGGTGAAGCGTGACTTGAAGCTTCCGGCAAGAGCCGTGTTCGGTCATCGTAAGAGCCTGATTTTCTGCCGGCCGGAGTGCGGCGCCGCAAAGCGCGCGGGCCAGGTGAATCAATTGATTTTCGCGGATGCAACCCACGCCCGCGTAGCAGGCCTGCGCGCGTGCAAGCTGTGCCACCCCGAGTGAGCTGAAGAACAAAAGGCTCGAGTTACGTCGAGAATCCGAATTGATGCTCGCGGATCCTATTGCTTCTCCAAGTCGAACGTTCCCTTGCCCTGGCAATGCTGCTTATTGCCTGTGACCAGGAAGGTGCCGGACATCGTGTCATCATCGACTGTCGCCACGACCGCAGCGTTGCATTTGTGCGTGACGCCGCTCGTCGTGTGAAATGTGAGCGTTAGAGTGTCGTTGGTGATCTTTCCTGTGAGCGACCCTGCCGGGGTTTGATCAGGTCCGGCCGTGACGCTGAACGTGCCACCAATTTTTTTCTGATTCTGGGTAAGATCCAAGGTCATGGGACCCGGATCGCTCCCTTGCTGAGTGTCCGTGCCGGTCCAAGTGCCGGCAACCTGGGTTATCTGCGGGGGCGTCTTCGCGGCGTCCATTTCAGACTCATCGGCTTCTTGTGCATGAGCGCAAACCAAACCCAAGAGCATCGATGATGCGGCAAATGCTGCGATGGCAGATCCGAGCGAAAGCTTCATAAAGCTCCTATTAGTTCCAACATGGGTAATCGTGACCGATTAGTTCTGGCCTTGCCTAATCGCAACGGATGCAATCAAGACGCGTAAATCCTTATAAATATTCATCCGTAGCGATCAACCGCCGACAAATAATGACGAAGGTCGCGGTCGATGCCGCGACCTTCTATCGTTGTCAGCCTGATTGCGCCGAAAAGACTACTCGGTCTCGTTCTGCTGCCTCAGTTGCTCGATTTGCGTGCGCTGCTGCTCGATCTGTTGCTGCTGTTGCTGGATCTGCGTCTGGGTTTGCTGATTTGCGACTTCCTGGTTTTGCATGGAGTTGCCGACCGCGTAGCCGGTCACGCCTCCCATGCCCGCACCGATCGCGGCGCCCGCGCCTGGATGCCCCACCGCAGCACCAATGATCGCGCCGGCGCCGGCGCCGAGACCTGCGCCACCGAGAGTGCCCTCTTCACGTGTGGAAAGCGGCTGCCCGGTACATCCCGCGACAACCATTGCTGCGACAAA
>Ga0074044_10000168_pt1 | contig 65535 bp, 60 predicted proteins | sample BogForMeECP23OM1_FD_94443 | JGI IMG/M metagenome (GOLD analysis project Ga0074044, IMG submission 94443) | Bog forest soil microbial communities from Calvert Island, British Columbia, Canada - Bog Forest MetaG ECP23OM1 | ecosystem: Environmental > Terrestrial > Soil > Wetlands ...
CTCGGTGGGTGTGTCTGTTGTGCGTCATTTGGCGGGTTCAGACACTTGACGCGCGTCCACGCGAGGACGGCTACGGGAGCGAATAATCGAAGGTCCAGGTGTGTTTACCCTGAGCGTCGATATGGATGATGAGCGAGCCAGTGAGTCCGGTCAGTTCTCCAGTGCCGGAATTGGGTACAACCATCACGCTCAGCTCTCCCGCAGAGGGGGCGTCGCCTTTCATCATGCTGGCGCGGTGCGCGAAGGTGAAGCTGCCCTGTCGGCCGCTAAGCTTGCCGGTCATGCGCTCAATCGCAACATAGGCCATGGAGCCGGTGCTCGCGGTCGAGCCGGTGATCATTTCTCCACGGCTGACGCCTTCGAAGTCACCGTGCCAAGTCTTGTCGGATGTGACCCGAGTAATGTCGTTCGCCTTCTCGAACTCGGTTGGTTCGGCGGGAGTCATCTTGATGTCGAAAGAACCTTTGGCATGGACCATGTGCATCTCCTTCTGGGCGGCGACACTCAGCGCGAGACTCATCACCGCCGCTGCCACTGCGAATCTCACTCTCATATCGCCCCCGAAATGCAACTTACAGAATTCTTGATCCGAGCTCGATCGTATCCGCAATCATACGGTCACATCCGCCAAATTCAAAAAGGAAATGTGGTTTTAGTTCTGAATTTTAGTTCCGAATTTTCCAAGCATAACGGCGCCTTCGGTGACAGAATGACGGACATGACAACCTTGGCGAAGAACTGCAGATCAACCGTAATCCCGGGGCTCCGCTATCGAGATGCCCTCCCCATGATCGAATGGCTGTGTCGGGCCTTCGGGTTTGAGAAGCAGGCCGTTTATGCCGGTGCTGACGGTGTCGTGATGCATTCCCAGCTGACTTTTGGCAACGGCATGATCATGGTCGGCTCGGTCATCAGTGGGACGCCGGCGTCGAAACTGCTGAAGCAACCGGATGAGATCGGAGGAGCAGAGACACAAGCTCCTTACCTTGTCGTATCCGACATCGATGCGATCTATGCCAGCGCCAAGAAGGCCGGCGCCAAGATGGTGATCGATCTCGAAGAGAAAGATTATGGCGGCAAGGCATTCTCCTGCAGCGATCCCGAGGGACACGTTTGGCATGTTGGAACCTACGATCCTTGGGAATCACAACACGGGGAATCACAACAGGCGTGAACCGCGCAACCGGGTGGGGAGATTTAGACTCTCACAGGAGCCTGATTTCATGGCCCAAGCCGAACCCTTGATCCGCAATATCTCGGACACGGCCCTCCTAGCGGCGGTCTATCGGGCGCGCGAGACCGAACGACAAGACGCGCTCTTTCGCGATCCCTTTGCGCGCCGTCTTGCCGGCAAGCGCGGCGATCAGATCGCCGACTCCATTCCCTTCAGCAACCGCAACGCTTGGGCCTGGGTGACGCGCACATACCTGTATGACCAACTCATCGCTGAACAGTGTCAGCAGGGCGTGGATATGGTCATCAATCTTGCCGCGGGCCTCGATACCCGTCCCTATCGCATGGCCCTGCCCCCGACGCTACAGTGGATCGAGGCCGATCTCCCCGCCATCCTTTCTTACAAAGAAGAAATCCTGGCCAGTGAAAAACCGGCCTGCGCTCTCGAACGCGTCCGCCTCGATCTATTTGACGCCACTGCCCGCCGCGAACTCTTCGCCCAACTCGGACGAAGGGCCGCTAAGAGTTTGATCCTCACCGAAGGGCTCATCATCTACTTCAGCGCCGATCAGGTTCGCGCGCTTGCAGAGGATCTTGCCGCCCCTCCCGCGTTTCAGCGTTGGATCATGGATCTCGCATCACCGGGCCTCCTGCGTTTGCTCCAAAAGAACATTAATCCCTCACTCAAACAGGGCGGCTCCTCACTGAAATTTGGTCCGGAGGAAGGCCCAGAGTTCTTTCTCCCTTACGGTTGGAAACCAATTGATGTGCGTTCGCCGCTCAAAACGGCGGCACGTTTCAAGCGCCTTTCATTCGGCATGCGGCTCCTGTCTCTGTTACCGCAGTCGAACGGACGCCAGGGCTCGCGTCCGTGGTCGGGCATCTGCCTCTTCGCCAAACTATGAACTAGGAAATCTACGTGGTGGAGCGACATCCTGAAAGATCCGGACAGCACTACCAAGTTCTGTTGGGGACAGACGTACCGTCAGTGGTCCAGCTTCATGAAGACCTCCGTCATCGCGGAGGCCCTCAAATCGCATGCACTGTTATATTTCGCCCACATGACAGCCGAAATGCAGCAGGCGATCGCTGGTTCGACGTCCTGCGCGCCGAGTTGGCCGCAAAACAGCGAGACGCCGTTTTTGAACGAATCGAGGGTGCTGACCATGGCTTGGACCTTCCGAATCAGCAGGTACCCGCCGGTTTGGAAGCGGTCTTCGGCCGGGTAGTGGATTGGTTTCTGGGGGATGTCGCGAAATAGGCCAGAGTCCTTGGCCTGATTTTCCGAATTGCAACGGTGGAGTGGCAATTGGATCCACCGCGTCCGCCAAGAAGTGGACGCCAGCTTGGACGCCATTACTCTCCGAGACCATGCGGGCGACAGTGGCCAGCACGATTCCGTGGATCCAGTAGTCGCGGCGCTCCCGATAAACGTAAGAACCTTGGCACCGGAGGCGGCGGGGTGGGCACCGAGGCAGTCAGCACCTAAGGTTGGCACCAGCTCAATTCAGGCGATGTAGCGTTGTGTTTGTTTCACTCCACCGAGCTTCTGAATCATGGCGCTGCCGATTTTTTCTCCGCGCAGGCAGCCGACGGGCCGGAGATCCCCCTTAGTCTGCACCACCGGCAGCCACGAGATGCCGTGATCTAGCATCGTAGCCGTGGCCACGAGGATTGAATCGTCGAGGGAAACGTAGAGCGGATTCCCAACCACTAGTTCGCTTAACTTGCGCCGCGTGACGTCGCCGTGCGTTTCCGCAGGCATTACCGCAATGCGCGCGATGATGCCGTAGAGATCGTTACGGTCCAGCGTGCCCCACAGTTGCTGTTTCTCGTCGAGGATCAGCATTTCGCCGCTAACGCTTTCGTTCAGCGCAATCACCGCGTCAGCAAGTGTTGTCTCTTTGCTCAGGAATTTTGCCGGAAGAGGATCGAGGAAAGATGCCAGCGGCTCGTCGGCCAGCAGCGATTTGGCCAGTGGCAGGCGCCGCCAGAAATCGCCGGACCGGCGCGTCAACGTGCGGGAAAGCAGTTCGCGCAGTGGCGCCGATGCTCCGGCCAGTTGCGAGAAGAGCTCGCTGCCAATCTGCGTCAGGTGCACAGCAGTTCGCGCGCGAACGCTGGTTTCGTGTTGTCGATTGCCCATCAGCATTGCTTCTCCGAAGGAGTCTCCCTTGCTGAGAACAGCAACAATTTGAGGTTCCGCATTTTGCTCCGTCGCCTTCAGGGCCTCCACCTCGCCCTCTTCGATGATGCTGAAAGTGCGTGCCAACTCTCCCTGGCGATGAATAAAATCACCCGGACGAAAGTACGCGTGGATCACATTTTGTGCCGTGTCCGTATTCAGAAAACTCAGGTCGCGAGGAAAAAGCACGTCCCAGCCCCAATCCAGCGCGACCTTTAATCTGCGAGACCACGTCGGCAGCTTCAAGAGATAAACGCCACGCCACATGAACCACGCCAGGAAACCGGAAATGCGCATGCCAAACATTTCCGCAACCGCCTGATATCCGCCGATGGAGCAGAGTTGTCCGAGCGCTTTGAAGCGGAATGGCAGTGTGGCTTCGCCCTTTACAGAGCGCACCAGGTTCAACGCCGCTTGCCGGCCCTGGCGTTCAGCGAATTGTCCCGTCGTCGGCGAAGGCTTGTTATCAAAGGCGTTGATAATGTACGCGCAGTCGCCAATGGCCCAGGCGTTGGTCTGACCTTCGATGCGCATTTCCGGCGTGGTGCGTATGCGTCCTTTTTCCTTGGGCACTTCGAGATGTTGCACCAGGGGAGAAATTGCCGTCCCAATCGTGCACACGATCGTCGAACCGCGCAGCATCTTGCCATCCTTTAACTCGATGCCTTCGTGGGTGGCCGCTACAGCGCGCGTATTCAAAAGCATGGTGACGCCATTTTTCTCCATTTTCTTTCGGGCGAATTCGCGCAGGCTGGGTGCCACTTCCGGCAGAATCTGGTCCTGCGAATGCACCAGCGTCACGAGCACATCTTCCTTGCGGAAGTTGCGATAAAACCGGGTGCTGCTGCGCACCAGTTCGTTGATTTCTCCCGCCACTTCCACGCCGCTGAATCCCGCTCCCACCACGATGAAACTCAGCAGCGAGCGCCGGCGCTCCGCATCGCTGCAGGCTTCGGCCAGTTCCATTTGCCGCACCACGTGCTGCCGCAGTTCGATGGCATCGCGCATCACTTTAAACGCGAATGCGTGATCGCTCATGCCGGGAATAATCCCCAGATTGCTTTCCGCGCCGCAGGCCACCACCACGTGGTCGTATGGCATGGACAGCAGTGCGCCCGTACCATCGTCGTATTCGATTTGAGAGGATTCCAGCAGGATGCGCTGCACTCGTTCGGTCCGGCACGCCACTCCCGGCAGCATCTGGCGCAGCGGCGCTGCGGCGGCGTCGGCATTGATGGATGCGCCGGCCACATCAGCGAGCAGCGGATGAAACACCATGTGATTCTCGCGGCTGAACACGAGAATCTCACATTCCGAAGCGCGCATTTTCTTACGCAACGTTTCCGCAAACTTCACTGCGGCAAATCCTCCTCCGACGATAACGACTCTCATAGGTCTCGTTTCTCCCCGGTACGCACGACTTCAGGAAAATCATTCCACGGCCTCAGTCCGGGGTCTGGCCGATGGCTTCCGTCATTTCGTCGCGAGCCTGGATATAGTCGAGTTGCGCTTGCAGGAGCAAAGTCTTGGCGTCCAGTTCGTGGGCGTTGGCGGCCTCAGATTGCGAACGCAGGGCGGCGCCTTTTTCCACTTGCTGGGCGATGACGCGGCGGGATTCGGCGCGCAGAGTTAGAAGCTCTTGCGAAACTTGCACCATTTGGCGGGTGCGTTCGAGTTTGTTCCAGGCGGTCTGCACGCGAAGTTCTACTTCTTCGCTGATGCGGGCCAGGTTTTCTTTGGCTTGCGCCAGTTGCGATTGGTGTTCGGCGATGGCGGCGTTCCGCCGGCCACCGTCGAAGAGGTCGTAGCCGAAGTGGACGCCGAAGGTGCCAAAATTTTTGGCCAGGAAGGGGACGTTGTCCTGGTAACTGTAGCGGGCGAAGGCTTCGACGTCAGGTATGTATTGGCGTTTCGCCAGGCGGATGGCCGCGCTAGCTTTTTCAATTTCGGCGCGGGCTTCGGCGATTTCGGGATGGGATTCGAGAGCTGCGCGGAGACATTCTTCGCGGTCGCAGGTGGCGCTGGCCTGTTTGACGTTAGCATCGAGAGTTAGCGGCGTCGTGAGCGGCAGGCCGATGGCATCGTTCAGTTGCATGGTCACGTCAGAAAGTTGCAGGTCAGTGGTTAAGAGTTCCTGTTTGGCTTCGAGAAATTGTGCGCGGCTTTCAATGCCCTCTTCTTCGAGGCTGCTGCCGTATTTCACTTGTTCGACGCGTTCTTGCTGTAGAGCTTCAGTGGCTTGAATCTTGGCTTGCGCGGCTTCGCGATGCGCTTGTGCGATCAGGATGAGGTAGTAGAGCTGGTGAACTTTGAGCGCGACCGCGTTTTCGGTTTGGTGGGCTTTATCGCGCGTGGCGCTTAGGTCGGCGGCGGCTACGTCGTTGGCGGATTTGGTTTTCCAGAGTTCAGAGAGCGGTTGAGTTAACCCGGTGCCGCTGGTGACCAGGGTCCTGCCGCCCTGGTTGAGAATAACAGTTCGATCAGGGATGGGTGTGCCGCCGACGATCCCAAGGCCTCCGGCGGGAATCCCGATAAATTCAGTGTCGGTGACACGGGCGAGATTGCTGTCGTTACGCAGGATGGGGAAGTAGGCGCTGCGCGCGAGATCTTTGGTGTGCTGTTTTTCTTCGACTTTAAATTGACTGATGCGGACGACGTGATTGTGTTTCAGCGCCATCTGCACCGCTTCCTCGAGCGATATTTGGCGCGGCGCTGGTAATTTGGCTTCTTTCGCCGTAGTTTCTTGGGCGGTGGCTGTCGCGGCGTGGGTTAGCGGCAACAAAAGGCACAAGAGCGCCAGGCGCGTGCACGTGAGCTTGTTCATGAGTTTGTCCTTGGAACGGATTCCTCTTCGGGAAAGCCGAGTTCGCCATAGTCCAGAGGAGATTTTTTCAGCAATGCGACGAGCAAAAGGGCGGCGACGCAAGCCCAGGCGATCAAGTGAAAGCCGTCGATAAACGTGAGGGTGTAGGCCTGCAGGCGAACGCGGGCGCTGATCAATCCGACAGCGCGGCCGGTGGCGGCAGGCAGTCCTGAGGATTTGCCCGAGAGGCCGGCGGTGAGTTGCCGGATGGCAGCCTCGCTGATCCAGTTGCCCTGTTGCACATGTAATCCGAGCAAATTGGAGTGGAGCCGTTCGCGGACGGCGATGTAGTGCGTCATGAAAGCGACGCCTATCTGGCCGCCGAGCAAGCGCACAACGTGGAAGAAGGCTGAGAACGTTAGCGCGGCCTGCGGCTTGGAGAGTCCGCCGGTAAAGATGGCCTGCAGGACGATGGTAGAGACCAGTCCGATGAAGGCGAAAGATTGACCAACGCCCATGAGCAGTTCGGAGCGATAGAAGTCGGCGGCGGACCACGCGCTGGTGTACTGGGCGTTGAGCAGCGAGGCTGCGGCAATGCAGGTAAAGCCGGCGGCCATGAGCAAACGGGAATCCAATCCGTAAAGAAGCAGCAGAGCGGCGATCACTGCAATCACAAGTTGCGGGGCTGCGGACCAAAAAACGGCGGGGGCGAATTGATCGGCCTCGAATCCGTGCACAGCCAGCGACTGTGGGATCAGGATGATGGTGGCCAGCAAGGCAAAGCGGAAAAACATCAGGCCGAAGCTGAGAAGAATGGTGTTCCACTGGCGCAGGTATGGAAGGTCGACGAGGGGATTGGGGCTGCGGAGACGGCGGATGAGCGACGCGAGCAAGAAAACCGCCGCGCCGCAGGATAGCGCGGTGAAGAGGCCAGAGTGCCACCAGTCGAGGCGTTGGCCTTGATCCAGCGCGGCGAAGAGCAGTGCGAAGCCGGCGCTGGCGTAAAGGAAACCCGCGAAGCTGGGCGGAGAGGCAGCGGACTTTCTCGGCGGCGGAGCGGGAACGCCGTAATAAATGCAGAGGGCCATGATGGGCGTGAGAACGGCGGAGACCCAGAACATCCAGTGGTAGGAGAGGTGGTCGCGATACCAGCCGTAGAGTGATGGAGCTATGTTCACGGCGCCATCGACTGCACTGGCGTAGAGCGCGAGGGTGAACGGAAGGAAGCGCGGCGGAATATTTTTTAACGCGAAGGTTAGCGTCAGCGGATAGAAGGTTCCGGAGGTCAGGCCCGCCAGGACCAGCGCGGTAAGCAGCAGGCCATAACTGTGGATGAACGGCAGGAACGCGCAGATGACCGTGAACGAAGCCGCAGCAAGCAACAGAACTTTGCGTGCGCCCAACAATCCCCCGATATAAACTGTGAACGGCCCGATGAACATCAGTGCGACGTTGTAGGCACTGCCAATCCAGGCGCCGTCGTCGAAGCCAATGCCCAGGCTGCCTTTTAAGTCGGCGGTCCCCAGCGTAAGCATGCGACCAGTCAGTGTGACAATTCCCGCACCCATGACCACGCCCAGGATTCCCAGCAGGGGGCTTTGCGAAAGTTCAGATGGCAGGCCTGCGGCAATCGCTTTGGCGATTTGCGGTTTTGAAGGCGAGCGCAGAACTGCGATTTGCGTTGACATTTTTCGCGCTTCCGTTAATGCGATTAATGCGATGTTTTTACCGTGACGGTCACAGAGAGTCCGGGGCGCAATTGCGCGGCTTGCGTAAGATCATCGAGTACGATCTTTACCGGGATGCGCTGCACGACTTTGGTGTAGTTGCCGGTGGCGTTGTCCGGCGGCAGTAGAGCGAATTGCGATCCGCTCGCCGGTGCAATTTCCAACACTTTTCCGCGCATCACTTTATCGGGATATTCATCGATGCGGATTTCCGCCAGATCGCCTGCTTTCATGTGGGTCAGTTGTGTCTCGCGATAGTTGGCTTGCACCCATTTGGTTTCCGCCACAAAGGTGAGGACCTGTGTCCCCGGCGAAACCAGTTGTCCCGGGCGCACCTGACGTTCGCCCACCGTACCGTCGGCAGGGGCGTGAATCTTTGTGTAGCTTAAATTCACCTGGGCAGCGGTTAGCGCAGCTTCCTTAGCGTGAAGATCGGCTACGAGCTGCAGCTCCTGCGATTCCAGCACCTCTTTGCTGCGGCGTTCCGCTTCCACGCCGATTTCATTGCTGCGCAGGGCGGTTTTAGCTTGCGCAAGATCGGCTGCGCGGCTGGCGGCTTGCGCGGCGAAGCGCTGCTCATCGGCCACGGCAGCTTCCACTTTTTGTTGCGTCGCGGCGTGAGTCGCGAGCAGCGCTTCCTGGCGCGTGCGTTCGGCGCTGCTGCGGACCACGTCGGCGTGCACGGCGTTGATGCCTGCTTCGGCAGCCACGATTTGTGATTTAGCCTGATCGATCCCGGCGAGCGCTTTATCGACGCGGGCGTCCTGCAGTTCGCGTTGCTTACGATTATTTTCGATTGCGGCCTTAGCCGCTTCGACGGCGGCAGTGGCTTGGGCGAGCTGCGCTTGGTAATCGTCGTCCTGGAGTTCGACGAGCAAGTCGCCAGCGCGAACCTTTTGATAATCCGAGACTTTTACGTCGCGGACGATGCCTGCGACTTTGGTGCTCAGCGGCGTGAGGTCGCCGCGAACCATAGCGTCGTCCGTGACTTGCTCCAGCCGGCCTCCTTCCCAGGCGTTCCAGTCGCGCGTCATGGTGACGATGACGGCTGCGGCAAGCAGCAGCACGAGCACGGGCGTGAGAATTTTCAGCCAGGGCCAGCGCGGTCCGGGTTGCGGGGTTGCGGCGTGTTCGGCTGGCGCGGCGGGGCTGGGTGCAATTGGCGTAACGGGAGTTGCATTTGTGGTCGAAGCAGCGGCCATGGTTTCATCTCCTCAATAACAGCGTGCAGCTTGCCTTACTTCTCGATTCGACGGCCGAGGTGACGGCCAGTAAACAAAAGTTTTCCCTTAAACTCCAAAAACTGGAAATTTCTCAGGTACCCAAAATCTCAGGTTCGCAACGTTGTAGAAGTCCCTCGGCCCCTGCCCCGGGAGAGCCACTGGAATCTGTCCACGGACCGACCCGCAGCATTGCATTCTACAATGGAGGCCGGCACGAAATGCCCAACGAAATAATAGCGGAAATCATACTCTTGCAGGGCAGTTTGCGGATTGCTTTCTGGTGGATTGACTCAGGTTCAGGATCTGGTTTTAGAGCGCCTTCGAAATGTCGCGTCGGCGTGGCTATGCGATTGGGCCGTGGTTTCCCGACACGATTGGGCTGCTCGCGGCGCTCCTGCGGCGCAACGGAGACGAAGAGGAATCGCAGTCCCTGGCGCAGACGCTTGGTTCCGGCGCGGCGATCGGTGATGCCACTTTTCGATTTGGTCCGCGCATTGTGCCCGAATCACGGGCTACCCTTACCTGACTAACCCGGTAAGGTAAGGTTTGCCGACGATCCGCCCAGCGGCAAGACTCCTTCGGACGGATCACGGGCTAACCGGCAGTAATCCGTCCTAGACGAAGGAACGAAGACTTGCCGCCTGAGAATCTGCTGATCAAGTGGCGAAGTCACGCTGGCTGCGGATTCAATGTGTCAACCATGTGTTTGCTCTTACACTTACCCTGTATAGACCGTTCCCTCCTCGACAAAGCACAGTGGGTTCTTCCAAGGGTCCTCCGCGTAGAAGGACCGCTCGCCCCAGGGGCGAACCACGATGCCGCCGCCCGGCGCGTCATGGACTTGCTCACGCGAGAGGCACTGTAGAGCCCTGGCTCGCTCGTATGCCGCCTCCAGGTCGTTTACCGTGAAGTAAAGTGCCTTTGCTGCGGGGTGCGGCTGACCCGACGACGATACGTCGAGCACTTGCAGGGTCACAGGTCCGCACTCGAAGTAACACCGCGAGCCGGCCTGCTTGCGTCCTTCGACGCCGAGTAGCTTCGTATAGAACGAGATCGCCGATGTGAGATCACCGACTTCGATGTTGAGCCTAAAGAACTGCGGAACGTCGTTCGGTGCGGTGCGCTTCGTCGCCTTCGGCTTATTCTCTTCATGTTGTTGTTTCGCTGCCATGGTTGTTTCTCCTCATTCCTTACCGTTTCTTGAAAAGTGAGCAAGCCAGTCCTTTACCAGTTCGAGCCGTTTTCGCTGAATTCGGTAAATACGCATCCGGCCCTGCTTCTCGTGAGTGAGCAGGCCCGCCGCCTCAAGGACCTGGAGGTGCCGCGTTGTCGTTGGCCAAGCGCGCTCGAAAATCGCCGCGATCTCCCCGGCCGTCATGGAGCCGCCGTTGAAATAAATCGTGAGCAGCACGCGCCGCCTGGCAGCGTGTGCTAACGCGCCAAACACCGACTCATATGCGTCAACTCGCGGCCTCGAATCTCGCTGCACCATGCAATAGTATTTAGCCATGAGACTAAATATCTGTCAACAGATATTTCGTACAACCGCTAAATAAGCAATCTGTCCTTTACGCCCGATTAGCTCGTTTGTCGGTACTGATCCGACGGACGACCGATGACTTCCGGCTTTCTCGTCAACCGTCAAGCAGGAAGATCGTCACGACAGGCCATCACTTTACCCGCCTGAGATGCGCCACTGTGTAGACATCAAAATCCTTGCCGGGCGGCGCCAGCGAGAACGTTTCTTCGATCTCATCGGAAGAAAGCACGCGATATGACTTCTTTGCTCTCCATCCCGGCGCAAGATTCTCAATCCGCACTGTGACAAACTCCAGCGCCTTCCCATCCGTACTCAGTGATTCCAACCTGTATTCGTTAACAAAACCCTCACTGTGAAACTGTCGCCATACAATCTGCTTCAGAAACCTGTCATAACTGAAGTAACCAAAATCTTCGCGGATCTTTGGCATTTCATCCGGCGATTTGGCCTCGTACACAGAATGATCACGCTGGGAAAGGAAGGTGTCGTGCAACACAAACTGATACTCACGGGAACTGAACTGCTTTCCCGGTTTGCCGGTGATTGAACCTTCCCATTTTCCTTCGAAGACGCGCACAGCCGACCATGGGTCCGACTGAGCTACGGCGCTGATAGCGATAAGGACAAGAAGCGGCAGGATTCGCATATACTTCATGGTGTCCTCTGTTTGGCGAGATGACGTGTTCCGATCCTTTGCGTCAAGAAGCCGATAATTGCGCCCACAACGAAGCCGGGAAGCATGATTTCCAGGTAGTGCGGCTTGCCTTTCGTGGCATCCATGGCTGCCACCAAAAAGGCGAATAGCAGCCCAAGAGCGGAACCCACCACAATTCCCCACGCAGTTGATTGCACTTTTCGGGCAAACCAGCCACTAAAGAGGCCAACAATCATGCCCTTAATCGACGACCCGATCATGATGCTGGTCAACATCGGACGCGCTTCCGGGTAGAACCATGCCGTTGCGCCGTCCAAGGCGCCGAGTAACAAGCCGAACAGCAATCCGGCAACGATCTTGTTCATCGTGCTCCCCCCTACCATAGAATTCCGCATTCATCGGAATTCCTTTAGAACTTTCGAAGAAAAAAGATCAGGAACTTCGCAAACGTGTACGCTGCCAGCAGCCACAGGAGGACGGCATTGCGCGATGCGAAGCGGCGCAAGCGATGCCAGAGCGGTTCGGGCCAAGCCTCGACAGCCACACCTTGTTCAAAGCGTTCGATTTCGGCGAGAAGTGCTGGCACCTCGGGATACCGGGCTGCCGGGTCAGCACTCATTGCCTTGGCTGCGATTGCTCTGAGGGCGGGAGGATTGGGGTCGGGAAGCACGAACCGCAGCAATGCTCCCAAACCATAGATGTCGGAACGTTGATCGAGAAGGATCTCAGGGGCACGGAACGCGGGGGTTCCAGCGATTGCCGTTACTCCCCAATCCATTACGTAGACCTCGCCGAATTCACCGACCATCACATTCTGTGGTTTAAGGTCACGGTGAATGACGCCGTGAGAATGGGCGTAGGCCAGCGCCTCACCGACCCGCCAGATCAGCCTCAACCGTTCGGGGAGGTTCGGTTGCGCGGCAAGGTAGCGGTCAAGACGCGCACCCCTGATCAATTTCATTGCGTAGAACTCCCGTCCATCCGGAAGCGTACCGGCCTCATAGACGGGTACGATGGCAGGGTGTTCGAGTGCTGCGATCAGCTGCGCTTCACCGGCAGGGGTGAGGTCGAGAACTTTGAGTGCAACACGACGATCGAGTACGCGGTCTCGTGCAGCGTAGACGATGCCCATCCCGCCGCGTCCGATTTCGCCCTCCAGTTCGTAGCGAGTGCCGCTCAAGTCCGGCAGAGCAGCCACGCGGCGTAAATGGTCAAGGACAGAGTCGCCTAACTCCATACGCGCCGCATCTCATCGCGAAGTTCTCGCCAGCCCGCGGTCGTGCCGCGTAGTCGCTCCATTACAAAGCTACGCATCATGCGCCGCGCCCATGCAAGATAGTTAGTTACAGAAGTTTCGGGAACACCATACTGGCTGGCCAACTCCGCGTATGAAGGACGTTCGCCTTCTGCGAGGTCGTAGGCCTGAAAGATCTGAAATTCAAGTTGCTTGCCGCATCCTTCACTGTGCGCGCGCAAATCGTCGACAGCAAGACAAAACAGCTGCCGCTGCCACTCGCGCTCGAAGACTTGTTCCGGCGATTCGGTGGGGACCGCCTGCTCTCCTACGGTTTCAAACTCGATGTCCCCGCCTCTTTTTTGCCGACTCGCGGCGGCGTGCTGGTTGGCAGCGAAACGTTCCACAGCCATCCGGAGATAGGTTCGAAAAGATGCTTTTTCCGGATCGAAGCGCGTGAAGAAATCGCGCTCTAGTGCGGTGGTGAAAAAGCCCTGGGTCAAGTCCTTGGCATCTTCATTGTTCTTGTGAAACTTCAGGCGGATGAATCGATACACCGGTTTCCAATAGATCGTAATCACCCGGTCCAGCGCCTCACTCGACAGACCGGAAGCGGTAGCCTCAATCAGCGATAGCCGAGTGGAAGGGAAACGATCGCCCGGTCCGCCGATGGCAGTATCTGCGTCCACACTGGAACTCCCATTCCCCGCAGTTCCGGCTCGTGCCTTACCAGCCGGTTCTCTCTTATTGGGTTTGCACGAGGCGCATTTACAGTGCCCGGACGGTCAAACATGCACCGCGCGAAACACTGAGATTTGCCGGACATGCAGAGTCCATCATACCGCGAGGCGAAACCATCGCCGTCTGTGAGATAGCAGAATTCACGGTGCCGGATCAGTGTACCGGGTCGGCGGCAGCCGTTGGCTCCTTCAGGGAATTGTGCACGTTGAGGATGTGCCACCGGCCTCCGGCATCCTTTCGGCACATGGTCATCCCATGTCCGGTGAGGTGCTCCTCGGGGGTATCAATCCAGAAATCGTAGGAATACCACAAGGCGTCGCCGAAGAGGCGTACCTCATGCGGCCTCGCGTCATAGTGCAGTTTGGGAGCAAACTTGAAGTAACGCTGGCTCAGATAACGCATCACCTCCTGGCGTCCCCGGTACTCACCATGTTGAGTATAGAAAATGATTTCCGGATCAAAGCACTCCTCCATCGCTTTCACGTCTCCATGATTGAAGGCGACATCGCAGGACCCCATGTCCCGTTCCACCTCGGCAAATGTGGCTGCGGAATCTCGGGGCTCACCAGCGGGCGCGGGTACGGCAACTCGCCGCTTCAAATCGATGGTCATCCCCATCTGATCGAGCAAATCCACACCCAGGATCCCGTCGATCTGCCCTCCACAGGCCCTGCCGATGGGACTCAGGTCAATCGCCGGGAGCTTCAGATCGCGCAGCTTGTGCGTGCCCAGTTCCACTTCGGGCAGAGAGACTTCACCGCCGTTGGTGGGCGCTGTTCCGCTCCATGAAGTGATTTCGACTTGCTTCGACCCAGCTGACGCGAAGGACTTCCGATTGAGGATCGTGGTGGCGGCAGTATCCAGCAGGAAGCGCCGCTCTGCTCCCGCAACCTTCATAGTGATAACCGGCAAGCGGTCGCAGCGTTCGATCGGAATTTCATCCTTTTTATCGTGGGTTTGGGCGCGGACTGATCCCATGAAGCAGGCAACGAGAAAAATCAGGACGGCGAAAAAAAAGCTCGGCTTCATGGAACCCCCATTCCAGATAGATCGGCCTTAACTGGCGTTCTACTTAGAAGAAAAGACGGCGCTTGCCCGCGTTCAGCCCATTTGCCTCGTCGTGCTTTCGCGAAGCCGGAGAAGCTGTTTCAGGTGATGTTGCCCATGCACCAGATGAAGCTTTCTCCACTGTGTCGCAGTCAACGGGCCCAGAAACGGATGGTCGAGCAGGTGGACCCAGGGCCCGAAGCGCGCTTCACACTGTGCGATGATCGCATCCATCGCCACAATTTTTAACCCGATCTCGTTACGCACCTTCTCCGCCGGCAAGCCCCTCGGCCGGATAAATGCGGGGGCTTTTCGTCCGGCGGGCAAGTGACCCAATCCCACGACGACCAGGGTCAGTACGCGTTGCGCGATGGAGGTACGCGAGGCCAGCGGCTTTCCGCTTGTCATGACCCTCTCGAATCCCCTGATCGTTGCGGTGTAGGTGAGATACAGATGTTCCAACACCTCCGCCGCGCACCACTTGCCCGGGGGATGCCAGCTCCATTGCTCGCTGGACATGCCTTCCACCGCCGACTCCAGAGATTGCTTCAACTTGTCCAGGTGGGAATCCATGGCACTACCTCGCAGTTGAAAGCGCGCTTACCCCACGCTCCATACTCTAGAGTATGGAGATATGGGTTGTCAATACCTTAGAGTATGGGAGAATGGATCGCTATGGCGCGTAAAGGTACCGGCGCGAAACGACTCGACGAGCCTACGCTCACGGCGGCCGACTGGGCCGAAGCTGCGCTTCACCTTATTGCGGAGGCCGGTCTCGGGGCGCTCACGGTGGAAGCGCTCGCCGTGCGGCTCGGCGTCACCAAGGGCAGCTTTTATTGGCACTTCAAGGGGCGGTCCGAGCTCTTGGCCGCTGCACTCGGCCGCTGGGAGCAACGGGCCACCACGGAGGCCATCGCAGGATTGTCGGCTGTGACCGATGCGCGTCAGCGCCTCTATCTGATGCTCGAGGCGGCCACGAAGTCACCAAGATCACGCTCATTGTACGCGGCGCTCGCCGAGGCCGCTGAGGATCCCATTGTGAGGCGTGTGCTGAACCGTGTGGCATCGGCCCGAATTAAGTACCTTGAAGCCTGCTACCGCGAACTCGGGATCGAGCAACCGCGGGCTAAAGCGAAGGCTGTGTTCTCGTACGCTGCCTACCGTGGGCTTCTGCAGTTGGCGCACGAGGCGCCGGCCGTACTACCTACCGACTGGTCCTCCTACGCGGCAGTGGTACTCGAAGCCCTGGGCCCGGTGCCGCGCGCGAAACGCAGGCCCGGACGACAAAGGTAGAATGCCGATCACGATACCTAGGGTCCTGAAAAACGCCCTTGTCAGTACTAATCTCGTGACGGTGGGACGGATTAGTTCCGGTTGCCCGACAATCGGGGAGGAATCGCATAGTGACGGGACCAAGTGGCTGCGTCTAATGATTAAGACGCGGTCGTGGGCAGAGCGCGGTAACGGGCGATGTCCGTAGATGCAACTTTGATTTGAGCTGGTAAGACCCCCTGGTCCAATCGGGTGTGCGTGGGGCCGCCCCAATGGCTCAGTGGCCCCTCACCGCGTGCGGCCCACCACAGAGCGCCGAAGACGACAAGGAAGCCAGCTCTGGCGACGCAGTTGGCCCACATCGGCAAAACGGGCACAAATGTCATGGTGAGCGCGAAGATGAGGAAACCACAGATGGTCAGGAGTGCGAACCGTCCGAGTCTCATGGCGCCCCTGCATCGAACTCGTCGGTTGCCAGTCTGGTCGGGGGGCTAAGCGGCGTTACTGGCTTTGCCTTTTACACTCTGAAGAACCGTTGCGGGAAGCCGCAGCACACAAATCCTTGAGTCTCTCTCTGATTTGACGTGAACGGCGATTCCACCAGCCTCGGGAAACGGGTCTGAAAGTACTTCAAAGTCTTCGCCGTAGAGCCGAACTCGCGATGAAGTAGCGTAGCCCAGACGTTTGACGTTGGCGCAGATTTCCAAGACGGAAGATTCGATATTGCGGCTGGTCATAATAGACCCATTGTACTCCCCGGCATTGCGGGAGCGGAGACGGTCCGGCAGGCAGGGTGCAATCTGCGGCTGGGCGACGACAAGAGCGAGGGAGTTAAAATTCGGGTCGCCCTGTTGAACTTCTCAACGCTTCCCGATTTTGCACGACGCCTGCTGGTTGCGTCTTTGCGGGACGACCCTGCGGCAAACTCGATTATCGCGCGGCTTACGAACCCGGCAGTCTTGGTGTCTTCGGTAACCTTTCTGACCACCGACTTGCTGTGTACTCTCACATAAGCTTTACGTGGCGTTTTTTATCAGAAAAAGGGCACCGTTTCCATGTCTTCTCCTACGAGTGGTTTACCGACTGCAGTTCCTGCTGTTCCTCGGGCAGCGGCCGGCGCCGCTGCGGCCCCCGCGCCGGCGCCGTTCTCGACACCTGCGCTGCTGGCGGCGATGCTGAAGACTTCGTCGAAGATCAGCGATCTCTTTTTCTCCCCCGGCAAGCCACCACTGGTGGAAATCAGTGGAAAGCTGTCCCCCGTCGGTACGTCCCGTGCCCTCACTAGTGACGATACTCGACGCATTGCATCCGATCTCATTGGCCACAACCAACATGCGCTGGATAACTTGAAGGAACTCGGTTCCTGCGACGTATCCTACAGTTTGCCGGGGGCGCATCGGCTTCGCGTCAACATCTTCATGCAGCGCGGCTCCTGTGCAATCGTGATGCGGGTGATTCCCAGTGCCATCCCAGACTTCGACGTCCTGAACCTGCCTGCCGAATTGAAAAAGATCGTAGGTCTGCGCAATGGAATCGTGTTGGTGACCGGCCCGACCGGCTCCGGCAAATCGTCGACCCTGGCGGCGATCATCGACAGAATTAATAAAGAGCAGTCCTATCACGTGCTCACCATCGAGGATCCCGTCGAGTTCCTGCACCTCCACAAAAACTGCGTCGTTCATCAACGGGAATTGCACAGCGATACGCCCAGCTTTGCCCTCGCCTTAAGGGCGGCACTGCGTCAGGCTCCGAAAGTGATTCTTGTCGGAGAGATGCGGGACAAGGAAACCATCGAGATTGCGATGGAGGCGGCCGAGACCGGTCACCTGGTCCTCTCCACGCTGCATACCATCGACGCCTCGAAGACGGTCGAGAGAATCGTGGGCGTCTTCCCCATGGCCGAGCAGCACACCCTTCGAAACCGCCTGGCGAAGAGCTTTCGCTACATCATTTCGCAGCGTCTAATCCCGCGTAAGGATGGCGCTGGACGCGTGGCCGTCATCGAAATATTGAAGTCCACTCTGCGCACGCGTGATTATGTCGAGAAAGGCGAAACGGACGGCAAGACCTTGCTGGATGCAATGCGCGTCGGCGAACAAGAGGGCATGCAGCATTTTGACGGCGACATCGAGCGACTGATCCGCAATGGGACCATCGATCGGGAGACGGGGCTGGCTTATGCCACCAATCCCGGGAATCTTCAGTTGGACCTGTCTGATCTTGGGTCTGCTTCACAGCCCGATCCGCTGCTGGAAACAAGCGAGAAGTAGAGGTACTGAGGGACGCAACGATACGGGTCCCCGCCTTTTCAATAACTTAGGTGGACGCGCTCGCAAGGCCAATCCGCGCGGGCCATTCTCTACGACAGAATCTGAGCAACGGCAGACTCGGCGTGGATGCGGGATGTGTCTAAGAATGGAATTCCAGTTCCGCCGTTGTCCCTCAAAATCAGAGGTAATTCGGTTCCGCCGAGAAGTAACCCTTGAATACCCGCTTTCTCTTTCAGCCGCGCGACAATTGCCAGCAGGCCCGCCCGCGTTTCCGGCAGGTAGATGGCGTTGATGAGTTCGTTCATGTACCGGGTGTGAACGTAGTCTTGATCGGTGGGGTCCGGCGTCACCACGGCGATTCCTTCCCTGGAGAATACTTCTTGATAGAACTGCGCCTGCATAGTGAAGCGAGAACCGAACAGTCCGACCTTCGTCAAGCCTAGAGACTTTGCGTGCTGGCAAGTACACTGCACGATGCTGATTAGCGGAAACGGCGACTGGCGCTTGAGATCGTCAAACACAATGTGCGGCGTGTTGGATGCCAGCAGCCCGAAGTCGGCTCCGGCACGCGCCAACTTTTGCAATTCGGCGAGAAGGTACTCCGTGACCTCGGCCAACTTGCGCTCACCGACCAGGCTCAGCAGCTTGGTCAGGTCGATGCTGTTGATCAGGAGCGGAGGATAACTGCCGTCCGGTTTTTGTTTGCGGTAGGACGCGATGATCTGGCGGTAATATTCGATGGTGGATTCCGGCGCAATGCCGCCGATGATTCCCAGGGTTTGCATTGGGCGGAAGTCTCCTGGCTTCTTTTCTGGGGACTCGAAAACGGCAGCCATTCTACACCGCCTCGTCAGCCGGGCGCTCGGCATCCCGGAAGGTCTCCGCGGCCCGATTGCGCCCGCCCGCCCCTGCCTTTTCAATAACTTAGCTCCATAAAATGCAACATTTCGCCGCTTAACCCCGTTTTTCTCCCCTTCATTGCGTTCTGCGTGCCTAAAGGTCACGGATTCAATACCATCAACGTGACCAACTCCACGCAACGAAACTTCCAGGTTTCTCCGTGGACAAGTCTATTTACGCAGGTTCCCGTACGCGGGGCCGCGGGACAGTTCTAACTCCCGAGCTGAGGAAAGCGAGAGCAGAATGCACAAGCCGATCAAATATGTTGAGAAGGCCGTGACGGTGGCCGCCACGGGCGCATGGGCAGTTTTTGAACGCTTCAACCGCATCGCTCCGAACGACGCGCCCATTCCGAAGTGGTCCGATAAGCCCCTGCTCAAGTCCTGGGAAAAGTCGAAGCCGCCGCTCGGCTGGCCGCGCTCGACCGATTCGCTTTGTCCCAAGTGCGTACCTGAAATTCGGCAGCAGATTCTTGACGGCCACCTGCCAGTCGATGTTCTGATGAGCGAAAAAGTTGGCGAGATCAAGGCCCAGATCATCGAACGCGACGGCAAGATCTGGATGGTTAAGGACTGCCCCAAGCACGGGCACTTCGAAGACTTGATGTCGATCGACACGGAATTCTCGCAGCACCTCGAAGAAGTTTTCCCCGGCCGCGATATCCGCGCCCACAAAGACGAACATCTGCATCACCACGGTTCGTCCACCGTGAAGTATGGACGCGGCGCCGTGCTTACCGTCGATCTCACCAACCGCTGCAACATGATGTGCGATCCCTGCTTTATGGACGCTAACCAGGTTGGGTACGTCCACGAACTTACCTGGGAAGAAATCAAGACCGTGCTGGACAACGCGATCACCGTGAAGCCGAAGCGGCAGATGTCGGTCCAGTTCTCGGGTGGCGAGCCGACGCTGTCTCCGTACTTCCTGGACGCGGTTCGCTACGCGCGTAAAGTGGGATACAACAGCGTGCAGGCGGCAACCAACGGAATCGAGTTCGCGAAGAGTTTTGAATTCTGCCAACAAGCGGTCGAAGCCGGCATGCGTTACGCCTATCTGCAGTTTGACGGAATCGGTAACGCCGCCAACGATCATCGCGCGGTCGGCAATTTGTTCGACGTAAAACTGAAAGCGATCGACAATCTGCATCGCGCTGGCTGCGAAATCGTGCCGGTGATCACCATCATCAACGGCATCAACAATGAGCAGGTCGGACGCATCATCCAGTTCGCGCTCGACAATCCCAAGAAGATCGGCTTCCTCAGCTTCCAGCCGGTTTCCTTCACCGGCCGCGACGAAGCCATCACCGACGAGCGCCGCGAAGCGCAGCGTTACACACTGGCGCACTTAGCCCACGACGTAAAAAATCAAACCGGCTTTGGCGAACCTGCCCGCGATTGGTTCCCGATCAGCTTCATGAGCACGTTCTCCGACTGGGCTGACGTAATGCACGCCCAGGATTCCAACAACGACTGGGGCCAACTTTCCTGTGGTTGTCATCCGAACTGCGGGACGGGGATGGCGATGATGATTGATAAGGAGACTAAGGAAGCGGTTCCGGTTACTGCTTTCTTGAAAGGCGACCAGCTGGCCAAAGATATTGCCAAGGTCAACGATGCCGCTCGCAGCAAATTCTGGACGGCGTTTGGGATGGCGCTTTGTTTGATGAAAAACTACGATCCGTTCCAATCGCCTACTCACTTCAAGCTTATGGACCTGCTTAAGAAGTTCGACAAGAACTTTAATGCTACGGGCAGGAACTACGGCAAGGTCGGTCCGGATCGGACGATTGATGATGTTATGAAGCGACGGCAGGATCGCTGGAATTTCCTGTTCATCGCCGGGATGTGGTTCCAGGATCTATTTAACTACGACTTCCGGCGCACTGAGCAGTGCATCATTCCCTACGCTACCCAGGAAGGCGAGATCAGTTTCTGTGCGTACAACACGGGCGTGGGCTGGCGCAACATCATCGAGAAGATGCACATGACTTCGACGCTCACCAAGTGGTACGAAGAGCATGGGCGTCACGAGATCTTCGCCGGCGGCAAGAAAGTCAACATGGAAGACAAAGAGCACGCTCTCTACCTCCGGGAAGAGATCGTTACTCACGAAGTGCAGCACGATCTCGACAAGCTGGGGATTGCGAAGACGGCGCGTGAAGAGAAGGCGCGGGCGCGCGATAAGAAGGCCGAGAGCAACAAGGTCAAGAACGATGCGGCCTATGATGCGCGCATGGCGCAGCTCTATCGGGAAGTGGTTCTGAAAGAGAAGCCGGCAACGTCGAATGAAGCGGGCTTCATCCCGCTGGGCGCGATAGCTTCGGCAATAATTCCGGCGATTGCTCCGGCAAACGGGAACGGCGCCGCGAAGAGAAGTGAACAGGTCGGTGAGCCGGTGGCGGGAGACTAGAGTCCGGCTCCTGGCTGTTAGTTCTTTGTTTTGCGCTCGGGAAATTCGAAGGGCGTTCGCTGGGCCAGCCGTTTAGCTGCAAAATCAAAGAAAGGAAATAAAATGCGTGGGTGCGCGGTAGTTGCGACTGGGTCGCAACTGGGAAGATCGAACGACGGCACGTCCATTACCCGCCCGTCCCTGATGAAAGAACTGGCGGCGCGGGGAGTACGGATTACCGCACAACGGCGACTGCTGGTGGGCATTATTCAAGACTCGCCTCGGCACCTTGATGCCGCCGGGCTTCTGGAGATTGCCAGGAAACGGGATGGGGATATCGACCGCGCCACGGTCTATCGGACGATTGCGTTGCTTAAAGGACACGGGTTGATCGATGAACTGGATCTGATGCACATCGAGGGCGAGAAGCACTATTACGAGGCCAAGACGAACCGCGATCATTGCCACATGGCGTGCTTCCGGTGTGGCGCCATCATGGAATACACGAGTTCTTCTTTCGAGAACCTGAAGGAGGAGATGGCCGCACAGAGCGGCTTTCAGATCCGGGTAGTACGGCTCGAAGTGGGCGGAATCTGCAGACGGTGCCGAAAAGCCGCGAATTAGGCGCTCATTTTTTCAGACCGTGTTGCGACTTAGTCGCAATTGGCTTAATAGGAAAGCGAGGCTGAGTTTCTTGGAACATCGTAGAACTGGTTTCACAAATACTTCCGAGGGTTCAGAAAGACGGCCCTCAGGGGCTAAAGCCAGCGTTTTGGGCAGCCTTGGTGTGAAGCGCCTTCCCGTATGTCTCTCCTTCGCAATCTTCATGTTCGTTGCTGGCAATTTGTGGGCCGGGGCCGGCGGCAGCGTTTCCGGCACGGTGAAGGATGCGAGCGGCGCCGTGATTCCCAATGCCAGCGTGGACGCAACCAACTTCGCCACCGGCGTCCGGGAGCGGGTCGCGACTAACGGCCGAGGGTTTTACTCCTTTCCGGAGCTTCCCGTGGGGCGGTACAACATCGCCGTCAAAAAGACCGGCTTCAGGCTTTACCAGCGAACCGGGATCACCGTCGACACCAACCGTGCATTGACGGTCGACGCGATCCTCGATGTGGGGGAGACGTTCGATGTGGTGACGGTGGAGGACAGCGCGGTTCATGCGGAAACCTCCGACACGCAGATGGGAGAAGCGATCAGCGGCGGGAAGATGGCGGCGGTGCCTTTGAACGGCCGCAGTTACACGGATCTTCTGGCGCTGCAGCCGGGCGTCGTGCCGGCGACGTCACTTACATCGAACACGCAGCAGGACGTAGGCGTGAGCGCGCTTTCGCCCTCGGGTGGGCTGAACCCGGGAACGATTTCGATCAATGGACAGCGGGAATTCTCGAATGCGTTCACCGTGAACGGAAGCGACGCTGAGGAAGATGTGAACGCAGGAACGGCAATCATTCCGAATCTCGACTCGGTTGCCGAGTTTCGCATCCTCACCAGCAATTTCGACGCGGAATACGGAGGCCACAGCGGCGGACAGATCAACGTGGTTACGAAATCGGGCAGCAATGTATTTCATGGCGACGGGTTCGAGTTCGTTCGCAATACGAGCCTCGATGCCCGTAACTACTTTTCTCCGACGCGCGGCGCCTTTGACCAAAATCAGTTTGGCGGAACCTTCGGCGGGCCCATTCGAGAGAACAAAGCGTTTTTCTTCGCTGATTATCAAGGCACACGATTGACGCAGGGAATAGATACCCCGAAAATTCCAGTCCCTTCGTCCGCCGAGCGCCGCGGCATTTTTCCGAATGGCGATATTGTGCCGCAAAGCGCGTGGTCCGCGCCAGCGATCAACCTTCTGCAATACATTCCTTCTCCGAACAATACGGATGGCACTTTCGCGACCTCGGCCTTCAACGAAACTTTGCGTGACGACAAGGGAGCCTATCGGCTGGACCACAACGGTCCTTGGGGCACGTTGTCGGCTTACTATTTTCTGGACGACTATGCGCTCAACAATCCCTATCCGGTGGCGCAGAGCGGGGCGAGTGTGCCCGGCTTCAACGCGCTGTACTTCGGACGAGCCCAGTTGCTCAGCCTGGGGGACACGAAGACGCTGGGATCGACGGCGGTCAATGAGTTTCACTTCACTTACATGCGCGATCACAACGATCTTGGGAAACCGATCGGCGGACTCGGTGTCAGCCTGGCGTCGCAGGGATTTGTGACGGGCGCGGGAACTGCCGGCATTGTGCCGCTCAATCCCCACGGCGAAGGGGTTGAGAATATTGTGTTCAATGCGTTTTCCATCGGGACCAACGCCAACGAGCTCAAGCAAGTCAACAATACTTTTCAATGGACTGACAACTTCTCCAAAGTGGTGGGCCGTCACACCGCGAAGTTCGGACTGGAATTTCACTACGACCAGGTCAATACCAACGCGATCGCGCAATTCAATGGCAACTTTTTGTTCACGGGGTACGCGACGGGGTCCGACTTCGAAGATTTCCTGCTGGGGCTTCCAAGTCAGTACAACCAGAGCCAGCTGCAACCGTTTTACGGCCGCGACAGATATTGGGGTCTGTACGCGCAAGACGGCTGGCGTGTGCGCTCCAACCTGACGCTGAACTATGGCCTGCGCTGGGACCGGATCGAGCCCTGGTACGAAAAAAACAACGGCATTTCCACGTTTGAAGCCGGCAAGCAGTCGGTGGTCTTTCCTGGCGCGCCTGCGGGAATTCTTTTTCCTACCGATCCGGGGGTGCCGCGAACGCTGGCGCCTCCAGGAAACCTGGACTTCGCTCCTCGCATTGGATTGGCCTATTCGCCGAAAATTTCAGAAGACACGCCTCTCGGCAAGATTCTGGGTGGGCCGGGCAAGACCAGCGTACGAGCCGGCTTCGGTATGTATTACACGGCGATCGAGGCGTTAACTGTGGGGATCCTGGCCGGCAACGCGCCCTTTGGCATCACTTATTCGAGTCCTGCCCCGCCGCTGTTTACCACACCCTTCATCACCGCGTCCAGCGGACAGAACTTAGGCCAGCCATTTCCTGTGGCATTAGTCACGCAGAAGGCGACCAGCAGTCATCCAAACTCGAACGTCAATTGGCCGCAATATGAGCCGATCAGCGGCATCCCGGGATATGCCACGACGAACCGCATCCCCTACGTCGAAGAATATATGCTGTCGCTGCAGCGGCAACTCGGAGCGAACACGGTGCTCAGCGTCAGCTACGTGGGAACGCAGTCGCACCGGCTGCTCGTGATGGAGGAAGCCAACCCGGGCAATCCCGCGCTGTGCCTGAGTCTGAGCCAGCCGAGCGACGTGGCACCGGGTTCACCAACGTGTGGTCCTTTTGGGGAGAGCAATGTATTCACAGCGGCCTCGGGCCAGGTGATCAACGGGACCCGGGGGCCACTCGGTCCCAATTTTGGCAGCGACACGAATCAGACAACGATCGGGAAATCGAATTACAACGCTCTTCAACTGAGTCTCCGTCATACCAGCGGACGGCTCGAACTGTCGGCTGGTTACACCTACAGTAAGTCGCTGGATGAGTCTTCCAATTTGGGCGAAGAGGTCAATCCGGTCAATCCGGCCCTTAGTTATGCGTTGTCTGCGTTTGATGTCAAGCACAACTTTGTCGTGAGTTATAACTACAAGGTTCCATTCGAGAGCTTCTTCCACGCCTCGAACTGCTGGACGCAGGGATGGGAAGTCTCCGGAATCACGCATTTCAGTTCTGGTCTGCCGGTGACGATGGTCAGCTACGGTGACTATTCTCTTCTCGGCGCCGAACCGAATGGGATCAATAACTATGGTGTGGACGAGCCCGACTACACGGGCGGTCCTCTCGATCTGAATCACAATCCGCGCCATGGACAACCTTATTTCAACACCTCCCAGTTCAGTGAGAACGCCTTGGGCACGCCGGGCACCGCCAAGCGGCGTTTTTTCTACGGTCCGGGGATGGACAATTACGATTTGGCCCTGCTCAAGAACGTGCGTCTGACGGAATCGAAGTCGCTGCAATTTCGGGTAGAGGGTTTCAATGTTTTCAACCACGCACAGTTCTTCGGACCCCAATCGGTCGACGGTAATATTGCCGATCAAGGCTCCACCACAAGTACGACAAGCTTTGGACAAGTGGTGAGTGCCAATCCGCCGCGCCTGGTTCAGTTGGGCGCAAAATTCTTTTTCTAGTGGAAGGGCAACCGCTCCGAGGGGCCAAGCCGATCAATCCTAATTGCGATGCGCTATGCTTTCGGGATGTCGTTGCGGCGATTGCCGGCTGGGGATGGGGCGCTGATCCAGATCGTGGACGCTGCTTTGGCCGATGCCGCGCGGCGTAGTGGCGAGTGGCTGGCGTGTCGTCCGGGATGCACGCAGTGCTGCGTAGGTGTGTTTGCCATCAATCAACTGGATGCGGTGCGCTTGCAGCAGGGACTGGCTTACCTTGAAAAGACGGACCCGCAGCGGGCGGGACGCATTCGTTTGCGGGCGCGGGCCGCGGCGGAGCGGTTGGCGGTGGAGTTCCCCGGGAATGCGAAAACAGGTGTGCTGGACGAAGGTCCAGAGGCGGACGAGCGCTTCGCGGAATTTGCGAATGATGAGGTGTGTCCGGTGCTCGATCCGGAGACGGGCTTGTGCGAGCTTTACGATGCCCGTCCGATGACTTGCCGCACGTTTGGTCCGCCGGTGCGAGCGGAAGGTGGGCTGGGAGTCTGCGAACTTTGTTTTCACGGCGCGAGTGATGAGCAGATTGCCGCTTGCGAGATGACTGTTGATCCCGACGACCTCGAATCGAAGTTGGTGGAGAAAGTAGAGAAAGCGCGCGGGCCAAGCGGACGGACGATGGTTGCGTTTTGCGTGAAATGAGTTTGCCGATTTAGGGGATTCTTCGCTTTGATAGGTTCGCGGACAGGCGTGTCTGCGCGACACTTTACTGATTATTAAAGGACTCTTAATTTTAGATTAGAAACGAAAGATACCTTCCGCGCGAGTGGCAAAAGTGCTAGTTTCGTGCTGCGGCCAAGCAGTCTGGGAGAAAGGTATTTTCGATGTCCGGCCCCAGAAAGGGGACATCTGAAAGTAAGTTGCCACACTTATGCAGGTTAACGAATACGATCTGGTAGTTATCGGAAGCGGTCCGGCGGGACAAAAGGGCGCGATTTGCGCGGCGAAAATGCGCAAGAAAGTCGCAATCATTGACCGTCGCCTGACCATGGGAGGGGTCTGCGTTCATACCGGGACAATCCCGAGCAAGGTAATGCGAGAGGCTGTGCTCTATCTGAGCGGCTTGCGGCAGCGGTCGTTCTATGGGCGCGGTTACGTGGTGAAAGACCGGATCATGATGTCGGACCTGGTGCTTCGTGCGAACGCGGTGATGACGCGCGAAGTGGACGTGATCAAGGCGCAACTAAGGCGAAATTACGTTACGGCGCTCGATGGGGACGCTCATTTTGCCGATCCGCATACGATTGACATAGTCAGCGAAGACGGAGTGCAACAGGTTCGAGGGGAGAAGATCCTGGTCGCCTGTGGTACTCGGCCGGCGCACATCGAAGGGATTCCGGTGGACGGCAAGCGCATTTTCGATTCGGATCAGGTGCACTGCCTGGAGGAGATACCGCGGGAGTTGATTGTGGTGGGCGCCGGGATTATCGGGCTGGAATATGCGTCCATGTTCGCGGCGCTGGGGGTTAAGGTGACGCTGCTTGACCAGCGTCCGACGCTGCTGGATTTTGTGGATCGGGAGATCATCGAAAGCCTGTGCTTCCAGTTGCGGCAACTGGGAACGGTTTTCCGCGTCGGCGAAAAAGTGGTGACGGTTGGTTTCGACGAAGAGCGGGATAAAGTCTTCGCGACTTTGGAGAGCGGGAAAAAAGTTCGCGGGCAGGCGCTGCTCTATACGATCGGCCGGCAAGCTAACAGCGACAGGCTGAAAATCGAGGCGGCGGGATTGACGGCGGATGGACGCGGCAAGCTGGCGGTGAACGAACATTTTCAGACCGCGGTGCCGCACATTTATGCGGCGGGGGATGTAATTGGGTTTCCGGCGTTGGCCAGTACTTCTATGGAGCAGGGGCGGCTGGCGGGTTGTCACATGTTCGGCAAGCCCAGCCAGATGCTGCCGAATCTGATTCCGTATGGCATCTACACTATTCCGGAAATTTCTATGGTCGGCGCCACTGAGGAAGAGCTGACCCGCAACAAGACTCCGTATGAAAGCGGGCTGGCGCGCTACTCGGAGCTGGCGAAAGGGCAGATGCTGGGCGACGATCAGGGTCTGCTGAAGATTCTGTTTGATCCGGATACGCTGAAATTGCTGGGCGTACACATTATCGGGGATCGGGCGGCGGAGATCGTGCACATTGGACAAGCGGTGCTGACGATGGGAGCGACCGTCGAATATTTCCGGGATACCGTATTTAACTATCCCACGCTGGCGGAGGCCTATAAGGTGGCCGCGCTCGACGGGCTGAACAAACTCTGACCAATCTTCATTGCCTGGCGCGATACCAGCGGCGCACGGCTACGACCGACCATATTGCCTCGACCACTCCAAACGGCCAGGCGCCCTGCAGAAAGCCATACGCAGAGCCGAGCGCGCAGGCGCCGGCGAACGCCAGGATGAACCACGTGCTGCGGCTCTCCAGCGCATAAGTAACCAACATCGCGGTCACCGCGAACAATCCAAATAGCGTGAGTATATTCACGCTACCAATCTTACAGATTCGGAATATCCTCGGAAGATTGCGGTACAATCTCTGGCACTTTCGTAGTCAATAAAGCATTCGCAACGAATAGCGGTCACCAATAATTCTCATTGAGGAGGCGGTATGAGTTTGTCGAAGCGGGCCATTGCGGAATTTCTTGGAACCTTCTGGCTGGTGTTTGGAGGATGCGGGGCCGCCGTGCTGGATGCGGCATTTCCGCAGCTGGGCATCGGATTTCTGGGCGTAGCGCTGGCCTTCGGACTGACTGTGCTTACGATGGCGTTTGCCATTGGACACATTTCGGGATGTCATCTGAATCCCGCGGTTTCGGCGGGCCTGGTGGTGGGTAAGCGATTTCCGGCGTCGGAATTCTTGCCGTATGTGGTGGCACAAGTGCTCGGCGGAATCGCCGGCGCGGGCACCCTTTATGTAATTGCGAGCGGGAAGCAAGGCTTCGACTTGGCTGGTGGCTTTGCTTCAAACGGGTACGGGGCGCATTCTCCGGGTGGTTATCCGCTGGTGTCATGCCTGGTGGCGGAAGTGGTGCTGACGTTTTTCTTTCTGATGATCATCATGGGCTCGACGGATAAGCGGACTCCGGCGGGGTTTGCGCCGATCGCCATCGGGCTGGGACTGACGCTGATTCACCTGATTGGGATTCCGGTGACGAACCTTTCGGTGAACCCGGCGCGGAGCACGGGACCTGCGGTATTCGTGGGCGGATGGGCGCTGTCCCAGTTGTGGCTGTTCTGGCTGGCTCCGATTGTGGGCGGAGCGGCGGCGGGCGGAGTCTATCGCGCGGTGTTCGCGGAGTGAGCACCGGCTAGTTCCGCGAGGTTGTGCTGAGTCATGCCGTGGAGGGACGGGCGTCTCGCCCGTCCAGCCGGGCGGGGACGCCACGCTCCCATCGGCGACCATGGTTCCATCAAAGTCTCGAAATTTGCTATACCCTCGAATTCTCCGCTTCGGCGGAGAGTTCGCGGACAAGAGTGTCCGCGCCACATAGGCAATGCCTGAGTCTACGGAAGTTCGGGAGGCATCCCTGGGGCAGATTGCCCTGGTGTTTTTGAAGCTGGGCACGATTGCGTTTGGGGGGCCGGCGGCGCATCTGGCAATGATGGAAGAAGAGTTCGTGCGGCGGCGGAAGTGGATCACCCAGGCCGAATTTCTCGACCGGCTGGCAACGGCGAATCTGATTCCGGGGCCGAGTTCGACCGAAGTCGCGATTTTTGTGGGGCAGCTGAAACGCGGCTGGCGCGGGCTGATCGTGGCGGGCTGTTGCTTCATCATTCCAGCGGCCCTGATTGTGTCGGTGATTGCGTGGGCCTATGTGCGCTTTGGCTCGCTGCCGAAGGTCGAAGGCGTGCTGCGGGCGATCAAGCCGGCTGTGGTCGCGATCGTCATCCAGGCGCTGGGGAAGCTGGGACGGACGGGAGTGCGGACACCTCTGCTGGCGGTGATTGCGCTGCTCGCGGCGGGGTTGAGTCTGGTGGGAGTCAGTCCGATTCTGGTGTTGATGTTTGCCGGGCTGGTATCGGCGGCGGCTCTGGCGATGAAGAATCGGCTGCTGGGTGCGGTTGGGTTTCCGAAAGTAGTTGGACTTCAGAAAGTTCTGGGGCTTCCGAAAGTTGTCGCGGGGGCGATGGCGTTGGCGGCTGTGGGCGCGGCTTTTCCAGTCGGGCTGGGGCGGTTATTTCTGTCGTTTCTGAAGATCGGGTCGGTGGTATTCGGCAGCGGATATGTCTTGCTGGCATTTCTGCAGACCGAGTTTGTCGAGCGCCTCCACTGGCTGACGGAGAAGCAGTTGATTGACGCGGTCGCGGTGGGGCAATTTACGCCCGGTCCGCTGTTTACTACCGCGACGTTCATTGGGTACGTGGTGACGGGATGGAGGGGCGCGCTGGTGGCGACGATAGGAATCTTTTTGCCGGGGTTCGTGCTGGTGGCGGTGAGTGGACCGCTGATTCCGCGGCTGCGAAGATCGGCGGTGGCGGCGGCCGCACTGGATGGAGTGGTCGCGGGGTCGCTCGCGTTGATGGCGGTGGTCACGTGGCAGTTGGGGAAGGCGTCGATTATGGATCGGACAACGCTGGTCGTGTTCGGCGTGAGCTTGATCGCACTGCTCCGGTTTCGCGTGAACTCGGCCTGGCTGATAGCGGTAGCAGCGGTTGTAGGATGGGTAATGCGGTAATCGCAGAAGTCAGAGTGAGAAGGGCCGCAGGCAGCGGCTCTTTTTTGTTGGAGGATAGCCAATGAGCGAGATGCGGATTCGGACGGCGGAGCGTGGAGATCTGGCGCGGATCACCGAGATCTACAACTACTACGTCCTAAATACTTCCGTGACGTTTGACGTTGAGGCTTATACGGTTGCACGGCGAGAGGCTTGGTTTGCGCAGTTCAGCGCCGCGGGACGGCATCGTCTGATCGTTGCCGAGGAAAATGGGGTCGTACTGGGATACGCAGGGACGACGCGGTTTCGGCCGAAGCCGGCCTATGAGACGACGGCGGAGACCTCGATTTATTGCGCGCCGGAGGCGGTGGGGAAGGGCATCGGCAAGCGTTTGTATGCGGAGTTGTTTGAAATGCTGAGCGGCGAGGACCTACATCGCTTTGTGGCGGGGTATGCGCTGCCGAATGCGGCGAGCGAGGCGCTGCATCGGCGATTCGGGTTCGAGATGGTGGGCGTTTTCAGCGAAAATGGGCGGAAGTTTGGGAAGTATTGGGACGTATGCTGGGTGGAACGGGCGGGGTGAACCCGAAGCAAGGCTTGCGGTTATTTTTCTCCCTTTGTGGGGGAGAGGTTAAAATAGGTGGTCCGGCCCGTCCCCTTGGGCGCTGTGATCCGGGGAAGGGTGTGTCGGGACGCTGGTCTCTAAACCCTAGTTTCAGAAACAAGGCGCAGCCGAAATATTGACTCATGGAACCTGTCAACAATCTCGAAGGGCGGGTGGCGACGTCGCCTGACGCCGGCGGGTCGGCAGCAGGCGTGCCGTCGATCCCGCGCGTTGCCCCGGTCGGTACTCCCGCCGTCGCTTCGCCGCCTCGTCGTTCGCGGCCTTCGTCGCCAGTTTACTGGCGGGTGGAGGGAAGCCTGCTGGAGCTAACCACGGTTCGGCCGATCGCCTTTTTTACCTGGAACAGCCAGACGTATATCGCTCGGGCGGCGCGCCGTAGCCTGGTGTTGGTGATGGCGTTGCTGCGTCCATTTTTGTATGCGTCCAACCGCGTCGCTGCGACTCGAATCGTTCACGCCGTGCTGCGCGGAGTCACGCGCGACCGGCTCGATCTGCTGGGCGAAGAAGAATTCGAATACAAGCTGAAGCCGCTATTGAAAGAAGAAGGAGTGCGGCGCCTGAAGGCTCTGCAGGCGACGGGCGTCGACGTGGTGCTGGTGAGCCAGGGACTTGAGCATGTGATGCGTCCGCTGGCGCGGCATCTGGGAGTGCGGTGGATTATTGCGAACCGGCTGGATTTCCGCGATGGAGTTGCGACGGGACGGCTGCTGAGTCCGGTGATCCGGCCGCGGGGAATGTTTGCGCGGATTCGCGAAGCGGGGCCGGATGGTCAGCAGAGTCCGGCGCGCTGGGTACGGGCGCTTGGATTGCGCGGTCCGAAGGCGCTGGCCTCGGCGATTGTGCCGGTAGCGCGAGTGGAAACGCCGCGGGCTCGCCCGATCGTGTACTTCGATGAGAAGCGGTATCCGGCGCCGTTTTCGGTGCGCAAGGCGCTGGGCGGAAAGCGCGTGATGCTCATCGGCGTCACCGGATTTATCGGCAAGGTGTTGCTGGCGAATACGTTGATGGATCTGCCCGAAATCGGGAAGCTCTATCTGTTGATCCGGCGGCAGAAGTCGAGTTCGGCGCAGACGCGCTTCGAGAAGACGATCGAAGGGTCGCCGGTTTTCGATCCCGTGTTTGAAAAATATGGCGACCGGCTGGGCGCGCTGCTGACGGAAAAGATTGAGGTAGTGGAGGGCGATGTTTCGCAGCCCGGCCTGGGGCTGGATTCCGAGACGGCCGCGCGCTTGCGCATGGATCTGGATCTGGTCATCAACAGCTCGGGGTTAACGGATTTCAATCCGGATCTGCGGGACGCTTTGGCGGTGAATGTGGATTCGACGTATCGCCTGGTCGAATTCATTCGCGGGTCGGATCACGCGGCCCTGCTGCATCTTTCGACTTGCTACGTAGCCGGGCAGCGCGATGAGCGAGTGGGTGAGCGGGTGCATTTGAACTACACGCCGGCGGGCGTGAAAGATTTCGATGCGGAAAAAGAATGGCATCGTCTGCACGAGTTGGTGGAGTCGGCGAAAACGCGGGTGGAAGGGCCGGAAGTTACCGAGGAACTGAAGAAACGGGCGCTGGGGAAAGAGCACGCGGCGAAGGGGCTGAGCGGGCACGCACTGGAAAACCAGATCCGCAAGAACCGGGTGCGCTGGTTGAAAAACTATCTTACGGAAGCAGCCACTCAGCGCGCGAAGGAGCTGGGCTGGCCGAATACTTACACGTTCACCAAAAGCCTGGCGGAATCGCTGATTGCGAAGCATATCTCGAAAGATGGCGCGGGCCTGCCGATTGCGATTGTGCGTCCGGCCATTGTCGAGACCTCGGTGGCGAAGCCGTTTCGCGGGTGGAATGAGGGCATCAATACTTCGGCGTCGCTGTCGTATCTACTGGGGACGGCGTTCCGGCAACTGCCATCGAACGAACGCAAGCGGCTGGACATTATTCCGGTCGATGCCGTGTGCGCCGGGATCACGCTGATTGCCGCCGCGCTGGTGGAGAGGCGGCACGATCCGGTGTACCAACTGGCGACGTCGTGCACGAACCCCTGTGACATGGGGCGGTCGATTGAGTTGACGAGCCTGGGGCACCGGCGACACTATCGAGCGCAGGAAGGTCTGGAGTGCTGGCTGCGCTTGCGGATGGATGCGATTCCGGTTTCGAAAGAGCGCTATAACCGCATGTCGGCGCCGGCGCAGAAAATGATTATCAAATCGATTCAGCGGGTGATGGCTCCGCTGCCGTCTGCAATGAAGAAGCCGCTGGCAAAAACCGAGCGCAACCTGGAGCGCGTGGAAAAATTAGTGGAGCTGTTCGAGCCGTTCATTCTGCACAATGAGCATGACTTTGTCGCGGATAATGTAGAGAAGTTGTCGCATGCGCTGACACCCGAAGAGAAAGAAATCTTCGGATATGACACGGCGGGCCTCGACTGGTGGGAGTATTGGATCGACATTCATATTCCGGCATTGCGGCGGTGGACGTATCCGTTGATTGAAGGGCGGCCGCTGGAAGCGCGCGCGCCGCGGGTGCTGCAGATGCCGCCGGCAACAACCACAAAGACCATGACCGAAAATGGCGATGCCAGGAAGACGGGGACGAACGGAGCAACGTGGCGATATTCCTGACCGGTGGGACCGGATACATCGGAGCGCACGTCGCCGCGAATCTGCTGGAGCAGCATGACGCGACCTTGAATTTGCTGGTGCGCGGCCGCGATCCGCGTGACGCCGAGGTGCGGCTTTGGCAGGCCTTGCAGTTGCACCTGCCGTTTCCCAGGTTCTACGAATACCTCCAGGCAAAGATCCGGATTTTTCGCGGCGATCTTACGTCACCGCAGTTCGGGCTCGAACCCGGCGATTACGACCGGCTGGTGCACACTACCGATTCGGTGATCCACTGTGCGGCCTCGCTGAATCGGAAGTCGGAAAAAAGTTGTTTGAATGTGAATCTGCGCGGGACACTCGAAGTGGTGCAACTGGCGCGGCGATCTCAGTATTATCACGGGCTGCGGCGTTTTTCGAATGTGAGTACAGTGGCGGTGGCGGGGAAGCGCAGCCACGAAGTTGTTTTGGAAGATAGATCGATTGAGTGGGAACGCTCGGACTACGATCCGTATGCGCGGACGAAAAAATTCTGCGAGCACATGGTGCGCGAGTTGCTGCCGGACGTGCCGTTGACGATTTTCCGGCCGAGCATCGTCTTGGGGGATAGCCGCTATCCGCAGACGACGCAATTCGACATGGTGCGGTCGTTCGTGTTTCTGGCGGAATTGCCGGTGTTGCCGTTTCGTCCGCACGACAAGATTGACATTGTGAATGTCGATTTCGTGGCGGACGCGATTTCGACTCTGCACATGAAGGCGAATCCCGAGCACGATACCTATCATCTTTCTTCGGGCAACGATGCGCAGACGTTTCAGGAGTTGACGAAGGCGTTGGCGGCGGAGCAGAACAAGCGCGGGCCGGTGTTTTTGCCGATCCTGGAGAAATCCTTCGGTTCGATCGTCAACCTGCTGACGAACCGCAAAGGGCCGGTGGGGTACGGAGCTGCGCTGATGAAGGTCTTTCTGCCGTACCTGACCTGGAATACCGTGTTCGACAACACGCGGGTCACAACGGAGATGGGACGCAAGCCGGCGCCGTTTTCGCAATACAGCTTTCCGCTGCTCCGGTTCAGCCGTGAGCACAATTTTGCATATCCATATCAAGCCTGGCCGGAGAGCACCAGGGCGGGAGGGTCTGCCGCATGATGGACTTCGTTCTGGAAACGTGGGTGTCGAGCATCATTGAGGGCAAGAAAGTTCAGTGGATGCTGGGGAAGCGGGACCCGTGGCAGCCAGGCGAGAAACTGAAGCTGTTGTTTGCGGGCTACAACGGGTCGCGTAACACCGGGTCCGATGTTCGCGTGGAAGAAATGCTGCGGCAGATCCGGCGGATTCTGGGGCCGGAGAATGTCGATCTCAGCATGATGACGTTTAATTTTGACCGGTCGCGTGGATACTTCGCAGGGACGTCGCAAGTGCACCTGCCGGATATTTTTCCGCCCTTCCTGGCGAATGAAGTGCCAAAACATCACGGTGTGGTGGCGTGTGAAGGTTCGATGTTCAAGTCCAAGTTTGCGAATGCGCTGGCGACAATGATGATCGGGTCGCTGGGGATTGCGGCGGCGGAGAACAAGTTGTCGATCGCCTACGGCGCTGAGGCGGGATACATGGATCCGCTGGTGGCGAAAATGTGCCAGCGCTACTGCCGAACTTCGCTGGTGATCACGCGCAATGACGAGTCGCGAAAAGTTCTGCGCGAACTGGGCGTGTCGACGGAATTGGGCACGGACACGGCGTGGACGTTTGAGCCGTTGGGCCCGGAGTATGGGCAGAAAGCGCTGCGCGACGTGGGTTGGGATGGGAAGACGCCGGTGCTGGTGGTGTGTCCGATAAATCCGTTTGAGTGGCCGGTGAAAGCGTCAGTGGCGAAGGCTGCACTGCACAGCCTGACCGGCGCATACAAGGAAAGCCACTATCGCGGTCCTTACTTCCACAACGCGGGGCCAGAGGCAGACCGGGCCTACGAACACTATCTGAGTGCGATTGCGAATGCGGTCGGTGCGTTCCGTCAGAAAAAAAATGTGTTCGTGATCATGGCCGCGACCGAGCGCATGGATGCCCGGCCCTGCCGGCGTATCTCGGAGAAGCTGGGCGGAGTTCCGGTGCTGACCTCGGACGATTACAACATGTATCAACTCGTCAGCATTCTGCGCGCTTGCCGCATGATGGTGTCGTCGCGCTATCACGGGATTGTGACTTCAATGCCGGCGCTGGTGGCATCGGCGGGGATCACGATGGATGAACGCATACGGAATCTGATGAACGAGCGCGGGCATCGGGAGTTGCTGATGAATGTGGATGATCCGGATCTGGAGGCGCGAACTCTGACGGCGCTCGAAATTCTGGATCGCGACGGGGAGCGGATTGCCGACGGAATCGCGCGGACCACGGTGAGGAATCTGAAACTGATGGCGCGAATGGGCGTGTATTTCGAAGAAGAAGTACAGCGCCGGTATCCGGAGTTTCCGACTCGGCGCGGCGAATGGAGCTGGGAGGATTATCTGCCGCCGATGAGCGATGGGTTGAAGGAACTGGTGGCGGCGTACGGGTAGCACACTTTTCAAATCTCCACTTCATAGCGCACGAATTCAAAGCAATCGCATGTCATTTCTTGAACAAATGTTTGCGAGCCTGGAGCGCAGCGGCGATGCCGTCGTGCTGCAGGAACTGCGCGATGGGCAGGCGGTTTCGCTCACAGCGCGGCAGTTGCTGGCTCAGGTCCTGGTGGCACGGGCTTATCTTCGGCGGTTGCGGCTGAAGAAGGGCGACCGGTGCGCGCTCCTGGCGCATAACTCAATGCAATGGGTGACGATGGATCTGGCCATCATGGCGGAGGGATTGACGGTGGTGCCGCTGTATGCGCGGCAGGCGCCAGCCGAATTGGTCGCGATGATGAAGGATTGCTGGCCGTCGGTGATTGCATGCGGCGAGCAGTCGCTGGCCGATGCGATCGTGCAGGCGTGGCCGGAAGCGCCGCCGTCATTCTGCCTCGAAAACGTTTTCACGGCGGGACGCGGGTCGGTGGAGAATCTGGCGCTGGCGGTTGCAGAGGAAGACGTAGTGACCATCATCTACACCTCGGGCACATCGGGCGAGGCGAAGGGCGTGATGCTGAACGCGGGCAACGTCGGGTACATGCTGGGTTGCACATCGGGGCGACTTGGTCAGCTAATGCGGGGCCGTCGGATGAAGACGCGGCTGGGGCAGGACGCTGTATTTCATTACCTGCCGCTGTGCTTTGCGGGCTCGTGGATCATGATGCTGACCTGTCTGCTGAATGGCAGCAAGCTGACATTGAACACCGATCTGGGGAAAATCGCCATGGAGATGCGGCTGGCCGCGCCGGATTATTTTCTGAATGTTCCCGCGCTTCTCGAACGCATGCGCAAAGCGGTGGACGAGCAACTTTGGAAGACAGGTGGATTTCCGTTGAAGGTGTACACCAAGGCGAAAGGCGCGTGGGTGCGGCAGCAGGAGGGCAAATCCCGCACTGGGGACGGCATCTGGCTTGGGCTGGCGAATCGGCTCGTATTTCCAACGATTCGCAAAAAGATGATTGGCGGCAAACTGCGCGCGCTGATTTGCGGCTCCGCGCCGCTGAGTGTGGAGACGCAGCTATTTTTCATGATGCTTGGCATCCCGGTCTTGCAGGTGTACGGACTCACAGAAACTACGGCGATTTGCACCATGGATGATCCGGATGTGCCGGTCGTTCCGGGGCGCGCGGGGCCGGCGATTGCGGGCGTCGAGATGAAAGTTGCGGAGAATGAGGAAATCGTGGTGCGCGGTCCAAATATTTTTCCGGGATACTGGAATCGTCCGGAGGAGACCGCGAAGGCTCTGCGCGACGGCTGGTTTCACACCGGCGATCAGGGCGAAGTGGACGCAAACGGAAACTGGAAGATTGTGGGTCGCATCAAAAATCTGATTATTCTTGGGTCGGGGCATAACATTGCGCCGGAACCGATTGAGGATAAGATTCTGCAAGAGTCGCCGGGAGCGAGTCAGGTGGTGGTTGTGGGCAATGGGCGTGGATATCTGGCGGCGCTGATCACGGGCAAGGTGAGCGCAGAGAAAACGCAGGCGGCATTGGACCTGGTGAATCCGAGCCTGCCGCATTACAAACAGGTGCGGGCGTTTCATCTGGTGGAGGAAGCGTTCACTATCGAGAGCGGCCTGCTGACGGCGAACGGAAAGCTGAAGCGGGACTTGATTGCCGAGCGCTATCGAAACGAAATTGACGCGATGTACGAAACTTCGAAACCCGAGGCTTCGATGCATCAGGCTTCGAAGAACCAGGCCTCGAACAACCGTGCGGCGAAGACGGCATGAACGAATTCAAAGGTCAGACACTTTCATGGCACATCGTGAATGGGGCGATTGAGCTGGCGCTGCATCGCGACCCTTGCAACGAGATCGGATCGCTCACGCTGGACGAGTTGGAGAAGTTTGCGGCGGCCCTGCCCGAGCTCGCGAATGAAGCGCAGGCGTTGATTGTGCATTCGACGTTGAAGGCCGGGTTTTCCGCGGGAGCGGATTTGCGCGAGTTGTTTCAGCGCGGGCAGGAGATGGAAAAGGGTGCAGCCCTGCGCGGGGTGCGGGAGTTTTTGGAGCGCATTCATGCGGTGATGAACGCGCTCGATGCCGCGCCGCTAACGACGATTGCCGCTGTGCATGGGGTGACGTTTGGCGGTGGGTTCGAGTTGGCGCTGGTTTGCGACATTATTATTGCGGACCGCATGGCACGATTCTGCTTTCCGGAGCTGCGACTCGGGCTGATTCCGGGATTCGGCGGGATTCCGCGTCTGAAGCGGGATTTAGGCAATGCGGTTGTGCGCGATCTGCTGCTCACCGGGCGCAGCTTCAATGTAATGAAGGCGCAACAGATTGGCTTGGTGAGCCAGATTGCCGCCGAAGGCGAGGCGCTGCGGGTGGCACGCGCCACGGCCAGCCAAGTCGGGAAATTTGACCGGCTGACGGCGGCGGTGGCGAAGGAATTTGTCAAGCCGATCCCGTATGAGGAGCTGAAGCGGGAGATCGATATTTTCTGCGACCTTTATTCGCGTCCAGCCGTCGAAGAAGGGCTGCGGAGATTTGTGGAGAACGAGGGAGTGCAGCCGTACTTGCCGTGAATTTGTAATTGGGAATGTGTAATTTGTAGCTTGAAGGACGTTACGCTATGTCAGCGCCTACTGCCGATCATACGCTCGACGAAATTCTCACTCTTGCGGCTTCCCATTTTAAAGTGCCGCGGGAGAAGCTTACGCCCGACGACGATTTTTTCAAGACGCTGGGAATCGACAGCCTGCAGGCGCTCGATTTGCTCACCCGGCTAGAGCACCACTTCCGCATCGAGTTGCCCGATTACGAACTACAGGGCGTTTCGGACTTTCGGACGCTGGCGAATCGCATCCAGGCGCGGCTGTGAGATCTTTTTCACCACGGAGGCTCGGAGACACGGAGAGGACCCAATTATTTCTTCGGTTCTTCCGGTAACACCGCTCTCGCGAGGTCGTGTTCTGATAAGCTCTTGTTTTTCTCCGTGCCTCCGTGTCTCCGTGGTGAGATAACGATTTAAATGCTTGATCTCCGCCAATATGCCAGCCTGGGTGCAGCGCTCAAGGATGCGCTGGAGCGCTGGCCCAACGAAACCTGCCTGATTGAAGCCGATCGCGATCGCGAAAAAGTGCGGCTAACTTATTCCGATTTTAAGGCGATGGCGCGTCCGCTTTGCCGGGCGCTCGAGGACGCCGATTTCAAGGCGGGCGACCGCGTGGCAATCATCATGACGAATCAGTCAAAATGGCTGATTTCGGCATACTCGATCTTTTTCTGCGGCGGCGTGCTGGTCCCGCTGGATTACAAATTGACCGCGCCCGAGCATCTGCAACTGCTAGCTCATTCGAAGGCTCGATTTCTGGTGGTCGAAGACTACCTGTGGCGTGCGATCACGCAATCGCCGGAATTCGCCAAGCTTACAGCAGAGATTGTGCTGGTGACGGAAGCGCCGGCGGGAGCAGACTTGCGCGGCGCTTACCGCTGGGAGGAATTCAAGAGGAAAGGCGAGCCGCAATTTGTGGCGCGGCAGCGCGAGGACACGGCTTGCATCGTGTACTCATCGGGGACAGGCGGGCGACCGAAGGGATGCGTGCTTACCCACGACAGTTACCTGGAGCAGTGCGCTTCGCTGACGGCGTGGTATCCATTCTGGCCGGGCGTGCGCTATTTGAGCATTCTGCCGACCAATCATGCGATTGATTTCATGGTGGGATTTATCGGGCCGTTCGTCTGTGGAGCTTGCGTGGTCCATTTGCGGACGCTGCGTCCGGAGTTTGTGCGCGATGCGTTTGTGCGCTATCGCATCACCTATGTGAGCCTGGTGCCGATGGTGCTGAAGAATCTGGAACGCGGACTGCGCGCGAAGTTTGATGAACTGAAGCCTCGCAAGCGGTGGATGCTGGACCGGTTGATCGGGTTGAACAGAATGTTAACGCGGGGGCGTCCGCGCGTGGAGTTGAGCCGGCGTTTGCTGCCGCAAGTACACAAGGCATTTGGAGGAGAGCTGCGAGCGTTGATTGTTGGCGGAGCGTTTACGGATCCTTCGACGCTGCAGTTTTTCTACGATCTGGGAATTCCGGTGACGTGCGGGTACGGGCTGACGGAAGCATGCACGGCGGTGACGCTCAACGATTTGAAACCGTTTCGTGCCGATACGGTGGGCAAGCCGCTGCCCGGGAGTGAGGTGCGCATACTGAATCCGGACGGCGACGGGATCGGAGAAGTGGCGGTGCGGAGCCGCGCGGTAATGTCGCATTATCTGGATGATCCGGAAGAGACGGCGCAGACGATTGTCGAAGGTTGGTTGCAGACGGGCGATCAGGGGCGCTTTGACGGGCACGGGCATCTGCAGCTCGTCGGTCGCAAAAAGAATATGATCGTCACCGAGGGTGGGAAGAATATTTACCCCGAGGACATTGAAGCGGTGTTTGACGGTCTGCCAGTGAAGGAATACTGCGTGTTTGCGGCGAATTATTTGTGGCCGCAAAAGACCCTCGGCAACGAGATGCTGGTGCTGGTGGTGCGGCTGGAGCAGAATCAGCAATTCGACGATCGCGTGCGCGATGAGATTGTGGCGCGCAACCGGCGACTGGCCGACTTCAAGCGCGTGGGCGGGTATCTGTTGTGGGAGAAAGATTTTCCGCGGACGGCATCGCTGAAGATCAAGCGCGGAGAATTGGCATCGGAGATTGGGGCGGGCGCGGCGCGGGCGGGAGTGGTGGAGGTCTAGCGTTTGGCTCTTAGCTTTGGCCTTTAGCTCCCGATTTTCAGTCGTTCGGAAGAATCGCCAAGAGCCAAGAGCTAACCCTGTGAACGAAACTTTTCTTGCCATTATTAATCCGGCGGCGGGTGGTGGGCGTTGCGGCGAGCGGGTGGGGGCGGCGCTCGATCGCTTGCGGGGCGCGGGCATTGCCATTGAGACGGCGAAGACTCGCGCGGCGGGCGAAGCCACGCAGATTGTGCGCGAGGCTTATGGGCGCGGCTTTCGGAAGTTTCTGGCGGTGGGTGGGGATGGGACTTCCTATGGGATCGTCAACGGGCTGTTTCCGGATTCGCTGACGGCGAGTGAATCGCCGGATGCAGTCGCCACGCTGGGATTTCTTCCGCTAGGCACGGGCAATTCGTTTCTGCGGGATTTCGAGGATGTCGCTTCCGGCGAGCGCGGTTTGGAGCGCGCTCTTCGGGCGCTGGAGGCGCGGCGTTCGCGGGCTTGTGATGTTTTGCGACTGACGCACAACGATGGTGCGATCTACTACACCAATCTGCTGAGCATGGGGTTTGCGGCGGACGTGGCGACGCTGCGGCATCGGCGGTTTCAGGGCCTTGGGCAGTTCGGCTATCTGCTGTCTGTTTTTCTTTGTCTCGCGCGGCTCGATCGACGCCCGTTTCCGGTGCGGTTCGACGAGCAGCGAGAGTTTGATGTGCGGCGCTGCTTGTTTCTGTCATTCAACAACAGTAAGTTTACGGGCGGCACAATGATGATCGCGCCCGACGCGGTCACCGATGATGGATTGATCGAGTATGTGCGGTGGGGACCGATTGGGCGATTGGGGCTGATCCGGAATTTGGCGACGCTTTATGATGGCACCCACACTCGGCATCCGCTGGCGGAGCGACAGGCAGTTCGGCGGGTGGAGTTTCACCTCGACGGACCGGTGGACGTGATGGTGGACGGCGAGGTGCTGACTCTGGAGTGCCGGGCGATCGACGTGCTGCCATCGGCGCTACGGGTGGCGGTTTGAGACGCTGCAAGCCCCGTCTCTGCTCGTGATATAAAAATCCATGTCGCAAGAGCGAAGAGAACGGCAAAAGGAAAGACTGGGGACCAAGACTTTCAGCCCGAAGCGGAAGCGTGTCGCGATCGTTGTGGTGCTCATCGTGGCGGCGATTGGCCTCGCCTACTATCTCGACCACCGCGCCCAACACAAGCACGATGCGTTTGCCCGCTGTTTGACCGATCGCGGCGTGAAGATGTATGGGGCGTGGTGGTGTCCGCATTGCGTGGAGCAAAAAGAAAAGTTCGGCGCTTCGTTCGAGTACGCTCCTTATGTGGAGTGCGGCGTCAAAGGCGATCTGCACGGACAGGCGCAGGTTTGCAAAGACGAAAACGTCATGCATTATCCCACCTGGCAGTTTCCACCGACGGGCGAAAGAGTGGAGCGCGTTTTCACCCTGCAGGAACTGAGCGACCGGACGGGGTGCGCGCTGCCGTGACCGCTTTGACGCAGCGGTTGATGAACCTGGTCGCCCTTCTGGCGGTGTGCGGTGTCGTAGTGTCGTCGGTTTCACTGCAGCATCACTACGCGACCTCAAAGACGGCTTACTGCGATATCGGAGAAACTTTCAATTGCGACATCGTGAACCGCAGCGAATATTCGTCGATCTTTGGAGTTCCGGTCGCGCTGATTGGGATGCTCGGGTACGCGGCGCTGGCAGGATTGGCCACGGTCTATCGCGAGCGCCGCGAGACTCCGGCAATGCTCTTTAGCGCGGCTGCAGTGGGCCTGGCGTTTGCTTTGTATCTGACCTACATTGAAGCGCGCGTGCTGGGAGTGTGGTGCATTTTATGTCTGAGTTCGCTGGCGTTGATTGCAACCACGACGATTGTAGCGGCGGTGGTCTGGTGGAAAGGAGATAGTACACAGTAGCCAGTATCTAGTGCCCCGAATGTTTTTCCTGAAAACTGAGGGCTGACAGACTGCAAGCTCGATCACTCCATGCCTCCGCCGACAACGCGAAAACTGAAGACGAAGAGCGCCAGCACTGCTGCCATACCGGTTGCAACCGGCAACCTTTGGTTGCACGAGCTCAGCAGCCGAATCTTCGGGAACACGCGGCTGGTGCGGGTTTGGCTGCCGCCGGATTACGACGGCTGGGGCGCTACGCGTTATCCGGTCCTTTATTTGAATGACGGACAGAATCTGTTCGATCCAGCAACGGCTTTTGCCGGAGTGCACTGGCAGGTGGGCGAGACCGCGACGCGGTTGATCGCCGAGCAGAGAATTCCGCCGCTCATCATCGTTGGCATCGACAACACTAAGATTCGGGCCTGCGAATACGTCCCATACCGGTCAAAAGACCCCAGAGTTCTGAAGCCCAAGGGAAAGTCCTATCCGGATTTCTTGCAGCATGAAGTGATGGCCCTGATCGAAGATCGTTATTTGGTGTTGAAGGGGCCGGAGAATACCGGATTGGGCGGTTCCTCTCTCGGAGGCCTGATCACGTTGTACACGCAACTGGCAGCGCCGGGAGTGTTTGGGCGATTGTTGATCGAGAGCCCATCCCTGTTCGTGGCGAAGCAGAAAATTCTGAAAGAGAGTCGCCGATTCCGGAGTTGGCCGGCGCGCATGTACATGGGGACGGGGACGCGGGAGACGGGGAATGCGGAGAACGACGCGAAAATTGTCGGCGAGGTCCGCGAACTGGAGTCGATTCTGCGCGAGGCTGGCTCAGACGAACAACGGTTGAAGGTTCGCATCGAGGAAGGCGCGACACACGGTGAATTGGCCTGGGCGGCGCGGTTTCCGGAGGCGCTGGAGTTTCTCTATTCGTCTTGAGCGAAGCTTCGCTCAACGGTGGGTTATTATTATCGGTCTTCTTCTCAGAGATAGTCTTTTTCGGGGGTTGTCTATGAAGGTTTGCGGTTGGGCGGTGTGGTGTGTTCTGGCTGTGGCGCTGGCCATCTCGGCGGCGGCGCAGCCGTATAACGAAGCGCAGTTCAAGGGAATGAAGTGGCGCGACATCGGGCCCTATCGCGGCGGCCGCGTGCTGGCCGTGGCCGGAGTTCCCGGCAGTCCCTTCACCTATTACTTCGGCGGTGTTGCCGGAGGCGTGTGGCGCACCACCGATGGCGGCGTGAGCTGGCAGCCGATTTCCGACAAGAGCGTGATTGCGTCGATCGGCGCGATTGCCGTGTCGGAATCGAATCTGAATGTGATTTATGTGGGCACGGGCGAGTCCTGTCTGCGCGGCAATATTTCTTATGGCGATGGAGTCTACAAGACGACCGATGGCGGCAAAACGTGGCAGCACATCGGATTGAAAGATACGCAGCACATTGCGCGCGTCTGGATTGATCCGCGCAACCCGGACCATGTAATGATCGCAGCCCTCGGTCACGCCTACGGACCCAATACGGAGCGCGGTATTTTTCGCACCACTGACGGCGGCAAGACCTGGGACAAGGTTCTTTACAAGGACGACAAGTCCGGCGGGATCGATCTCGCCGTCGATCCGCACAATTCCAACGTGATGTTCGCCGCGCTGTACCAGATTCAGCGCACACCGTGGAGTCTGGAAAGCGGCGGCCCGGGCAGCGGATTATACCGCTCGACAGACGGCGGAAATTCCTGGAAGCATCTCGAAGGTAAAGGCCTCCCGGAGGGCATTCTGGGGCGCATCGGCGTCAGCGTTTCGGGCGCGGACTCGAATCGCGTCTACGCGCTCATCGAGTCGAAGCAGAGCGGGCTCTATCGTTCCGATGACGGCGGCGAAACCTGGGCGCGCGTCAACGATGACCAGCGGCTCACGCAGCGCGCGTGGTACTTCACACATATTTTTGCCGATCCAAAAAGCGCAGACACGGTTTACATGCTCAACACAGGCTTGTTTCGCTCGACCGATGGCGGCAAGACTCTGAATCTTTTGCCGGCGCCGCATGGCGACCATCACGGCTTCTGGATCGATCCGCAAAATCCGAATCGCATGATCAACTCGAACGACGGCGGTGCGACCATCTCGGTCGATGGCGGCAAGAATTGGTCGACGCAATACAACCAGCCGACTGCGCAGTTTTACCACGTCGCGGCGGACAACGACTTTCTCTACAAGGTGTACGGCGCGCAGCAGGACAACTCGACCATCGGTATTCTCAGTCGGACCGACGATGGCTATGTCGGGCGCCAGCATTGGTTCGACGCGGGCGGCGGCGAGAGCGGCTACATTCAGCCCGATCCGCGGGACTCGAACATTATCTATGCGGGATCGGGCGGCGGCGCGCTCACTCGCCTTGATCGCCGCAGTGAACAGGAGCAGGACATCACGGTCTGGCCCGAGGATGCCGCCGGCCACGGCGTGGGTGACATGAAATACCGCCTGGGATGGACGCAGCCCATCGAGGTTTCGCCGCACGATCCCAATGTGGTTTACACGACCGCTGAGCGCGTCTTCAAGACGACCGACGAAGGCAAGAGCTGGACCGCGATTAGTCCCGATCTGACGCGCAACGATAAAAGCAAGCAGATTTCCTCCGGCGGACCGCTGACCAAGGACAATACTTCAGTTGAGTATTACGACACGGTGTTCACGATCGCGGAGTCGCCCGTGCAGAAAGATCTGTTGTGGGCGGGAACTGATGACGGCCTGATTCAAGTTTCGCGCGACGGCGGCAAGACTTGGACGAACGTGACGCCGAAGGGAATTCCAGACTGGAGCCTGGTGAGCCTGACCGAGGCTTCGCCGCACGATGCGGGCACGGCGTATGCGGCGGTTGATACGCACAAGCTCGACGATTTCAGACCTTACATTTTCAAGACTTCGGATTTCGGCAAGACGTGGAGCAAGATCACCAATGGCATTCCCGATGGCGCGTACACGCACGCCGTGCGCGAAGATCCGGTGCGGAAGAATCTACTGTACGCGGGCACGGAGATTGGGATTTACGTTTCGTTCGATGGCGGAGCGAACTGGCAATCGTTGCAGCTGAATCTGCCGAACAGTCCGATCCACGACTTGATCGTGAAGAATGACGATCTGGTGGTGGCGACGCATGGACGCTCGTTCTGGATTCTCGACGACCTCACGCCGCTGCGCGCAGCCACTGCTCAAGCGGCGACGGAAGCGGTGCTTTACAAACCGCGCCTGGCCTATCGCCTGCGCTGGCCCGATTTCTACGAGCGGCGGCAGCCGGTGGGCGATAATCCGCCGACGGGCGCGATTATTTATTACTACCTGCCGACTGCGCCGAAAGGCGTAGTGGCGCTCGAATTTCTGGATGCGTCGGGCAAAGTGGTGCGGCGCTATTCCAGCGAAGAAAAGAAGGAGGCGGAAACTCCGCCAGAGTGGCCCGATCAGACGCCTCCCGATGAGAAGATTCCAACCGATGTGGGCGTGAACCGCTTTGCCTGGGATTTGCGTCAGCAGGGGCCGACGCCGCTGGCAGGAGAGCCGAGCGCGGAATTTCGTAATCGTGGACCGATGGTGCCGCCGGGCGCGTATCAGGTGCGGCTGACGGCGGACGGAAAATCGTACACAACGCCGCTGGAGTTGAAGTTGGATCCCCGGGTGAAAGCGTCGAGCGAAGATGTGCAGAAGCAGGTTGAGTTGGGGCGCAAGATTGTGGCGCAAGTCTCCGAGATTCACGAGGCGGTCGGGACGATCCGTGAAGTACGCACGCAGACTCGCGGGCTGGAACGGCGTTTGGGCGACGACGCGCGCTACGCTTCGCTCGTTTCGGCCACTAAGGACTTCGATAAAAAAAGCCTCGATCTGGAGTCGCAGCTGCTCCAGGTAAACGCGAAGAGTTCGGAGTCGACCCTGAACTATCCGGTGCTGATCGATGAGCGCCTGCACTCCCTGCTAGCCAGCGTCGAGTCGGCCGATGCCGCGCCCACGAAGCAGCAGTACGAGGTCTTCGATGATCTGGAAAAACAAGCGCAACCATTGCTGGCGCAGTACCACGAGTTGATGTCGAAAGACTTGCCGGCGTTGAATGAGATGGTGAGCAAGCAGAACATCCCGGTGCTTTATATACCGGCGGGGAAGTAAGGCGAGAACAGTGGAGCGCCGGGCGTCCCCGCCCGGCTGGACCTTCGACTTCGCTCAGGGCAGGCTCGCGAGACGCCCTTCCCCACACGATCCAAAGAACTACTTCGTAATCACGCCGCAGGCGATGCGGTCGCCGGCGTTGCCCGCGGGATCGGTCTTCTGGTCGTCGGCCTTGGCGTGGATGACGAGGGCTGTGCCCCCGTTGCTAAACAGCGAATGGCTGTCGCTGCCGAGGTTGACGTCTTTATCATCCCACTTGAAATGCGCTTTGCCGTCCGCGCCCACCGTGAAATTGGGGTTGTCGCCGGCGTGGTGACCTTCCGGATTCTCCAATCCATGCTTCTTACCATCGGGATTGAAGTGTCCTCCCGCAGACTTGAAGTCCGGGGCGTCGCACTTCGCGTTCTGGTGAAAGTGGATGGCATGTTCGCCAGGAGGCAGATTCTCGAGATTGGCTTCCATTCCGATCCCCGGAACGGATTCCCACAGAATCGCGGTGCCCACACCGTTACCCTGGGCGTCCTTGAGTTGAACCACAACCTTGGCCGAACTGGCCGAGGCGAGCGCTAGCACGAGCAGTGCGATTGGGAGTAAGCGAGTGGTTTTCATGGAAAGGATTATAGCGAAATGGGCTTCGAGCTGCGAGTAGCCGGTTGCTCGAAGCTCGCGGGTCAGCACTACGGCATTACCTCGCTCTGGCGCAGAATGCGAGGCAATGGGACAATAGATAAATGCAAAGATTTCTCATTACAGCGCTACTATTGGCCGCGGCGATAATGCTGGCCGGAGATGGCTATGCTCAGCAGACTCCAGCAGCAAGCACTCCGGCGGCAACGACACCAGCGGCTCCTGCAGCCACAACTCCGAAAGCAGCCACCACGGCGAAGGCTCCGGTGAAGAAGCCGGGAACGGCAACGGCGGCTCCAGCACTTACGACGAAAGAACAGAAGTTCAGCTACGCCCTGGGAATGAGCATTGGCACGCAGGTAGGCGGCAACCTGAAAAAGCAGTCGGTGGAAGTGGACCCGAATCTCGTATCCCAGGGCATGAAGGACGCTTTGTCTGGCGCCAAGCCGCGTCTGACGCAAGAAGAAGTGCAGGCCGTGCTCACCGAGAGGCAGAACGAAGTTCGCAAAGAGCAGCAGGAGAAAATGCAAGCTGCTTCGGCTAAGAACAAGACCGAAGGGGAAGCATTTCTGGCTGCCAACAAAAGTAAAGAGGGCATCGTCACGTTGCCCGACGGTCTGCAGTACAAGATTTTGACTGCCGGCACTGGGCCAAAGCCCACGGCGAGCGATTCGGTTGTTTGCAACTATCGTGGCACTCTCACCAACGGCACGGAATTTGACAGCTCCTACAAGCGCGGGCAACCGGCGACATTTGGCGTCGATAAAGTCATCAAAGGATGGACGGAAGCGCTGCAGCTCATGCCTGTGGGCTCAAAGTGGCAACTCTTCATTCCTTCGAGCCTTGCCTACGGTGAGCGGGGTGCGGGCGCCGACATTGGGCCCGATGCAACCCTGATCTTTGAGGTCGAACTGCTCTCGATCCAGGAGAAAGCGAAAGACGATAAGAGCAAGGACGATAAGACCGTCAAGCCAGAAGAGAAGAAGTAAGGCAACGTTGTTGACGGTGGAGTGCCGGGCGTCCCCGCCCGTCCCTCCACCGTATTACTTATTACGCAGCCGTACTACCTTCCCAGATACTGCACGTGGGCGTAGGTTCCGAGTCTGACGTTATAGGCCAGGTACCAGCCGATGTGATCGGGATCGTCGTAGATGACGATATCGTCCGAATCCCACAGCCAGCCGTCACAGAAGCCAATGTCATAAGGAGCTACGGAGAAGTAGAAACCTCCGAACCAGAAGCGGCCGGGACCTCCGCCTCCAAGGTGCCACACGTGGCTGCGACCGAAACCACCGGTGAAGCGGCCATGCTCCCACGGATGATCCAGATGGTAATGAGCGTCGTTGCGGCCGGTGTCATGGCCCACCCATTGTCCGTTGGAATGCACGTGGGGAGCTTCGGGATGTCCTGCCTTGTCGTTGAACTTGCGGTTCTCCTCGGCCGGATGCGGAGTGGTTACTTTCGCAGGACCGTGCTTGGGAATGTTTTGATGGCCGCCACCGACTTCCGGCCGGCCACCGGCGGCATGGCCTTCGTGTTGCGCCACGGCTGAGAGAGAAAACACGAAACATATCACGAGTAAACCAATCAGCTTTTTCATTTTGTCACCATCCTCCAATACCGAATAACCCTACTTCGGTTTAGATGTTTCTGTGGATTCTCAGGATTGTAGCAGCGGAAGAGCGCCCGTGCAGGCTGCGAAGAAGCATGTTTCCTTGACCCGGCCGTAAAGGGGCGTCCTTATTCGTAGCGCAGGGCTTCGATCGGGTCGAGGCGGGAGGCTCGGATTGCCGGGACCATGCCGCTGATGAGTCCGACGGCACTGAGGATAAGGATGGCGACAATCAAGGTGAGGGGGTTGATCATGAGCCGGATGTCCCCAGCTTCAGCATGTTTGGCCATAGCGCTGTAGAGCGTGAGTCTGCCGACGGAGAAGGCAACGGCGTAGGCGAGGATGATGCCGAAGAGTCCGCCAATGAAGGTGATGGTGAGAGCCTCGGCCAGAAACTGGAAGAAGATGTGGCGGCGGCGCGCGCCGAGCGCTTTCTCGATGCCGATTTCGCGGGTGCGCTGGGTGACGGAGACGAGCATGATGTTCATCAGGCCGACGCCGCCGATGCCCAGAGTGAGGGTGCCGATAAAGGCGAGCAGGATCTTCAGGCCGAGCGTGACGATCTCGAGCTGGTGAACCTGGTCCATGAGATTAAAGACGTAGAGGGCGCGGCGGTCGGCGGGATTGAATTTGTGCTGCGCGGCCAGGATGTAGCGCACGGATTGCTCGATCCGCTGATAGTCGCCAGTATCGTAATTGAACCAGATGGAGTCGAGGTAGTGAGTATCCTTGAGATCACCCATGGTGGTGAAAGGAACGTAGACGACGCGATTGATATTGTCGTCGCCGCCTTGCATCTTGGGATTGAGAACGCCGACGACTTCAAAGCTGACGCCGTCGACGCGGATGTGCTCGCCGAGGGCGTTTCGCCCCGAGAAAAGCTTGTCTTTGGTGTCGGAACCGATGACGGCGACGCGCGCGTGTTGGATCTGATCCTCGGGATTGTAGAAGCGCCCCTGCGCGAGGGTCAGAGCGCGGATGGCGAAAGTGTTGGGGTATTCGCCGTTGACGCCCAAGGTATAAGTGCGAGTATCGTACTGCACGGTCGCCTGCTTGGAGCAATCGGGAGTGATGTGGCTGATCTGCGGAATGTTGGTGGTGAGCAGGTCGACATCGTCCATTGTGATGCGGAGGACAACGCCGGCTTTCTGGCCGCCAGCCTGCATGGTGGAGCGGCCGGGAACCACAATCATGAGCTTGGTTCCGAAGTTGGCAAAAATGTTGGCGCAAGCACGGCCGAAGCCGTCGCCATAAGCAAGTAGCATGACCACGGTGGCGATGCCCCAGGCCATGCCCAGCATGGTGAGGGCGGTCCGGCGCCGGTTGTGGCGCATGGCGTCGTAAGATTCCTGGAGCAGGTCGCGGATCATCGGATTATTCCTGCCTCATTCTGGCCAGCCTGTACTTACTGGCGCGCATGGACGCCTCCGAGCGGGCGCCGCCCCTTGTTGCTCGAAAGTGCCGAGGAAAGTTGACGCAGTGATCTGGTAAACAAAGCTCTCTCGGCCATCCCCGTCGGGCTTTGATCCCACACGAACTCCGCCTATTTTCTTTACGGCTCTCAGCGAGCGCAAATTCTGCGGACCGACAAGAAAGATAACGCTGTTCACGAACTTGAATGCATGCCGTAGCATCAGCAGTTTCATTTCCCCGTTGTAGATGCCGCCCCAGTGGGACTTGGCCAAGAACGTCCAACCGACTTCGATCTCGCTTTTTTCTCTGTCGTATCCGTGGAATCGCGACGACCCGATGGCCTGGCCATCTTTGGAATCAATGACGATCAACGCTCCACCGGATTCCAAGGCCTCGCGGAAAAATATCTTGAAAACTTCTTTTTTGTAACGGTCTTTGATCGGATGTTGTTCCCAAATGAGCGGATCTGAAGCTACAGAGTAGAGGGCATTAAAATCCTCTGGTCGAAGCGGCCGGAGTTCGAGGAGCTCGCCTTTCAGAATGGGCTGGAGATCAAAGGAAATCATTCTTGCCTCAAGGCTTCGACCGGTTCTAGGCGCGCCGCCTTGCGCGCCGGATAAAGTCCGGCGGCGACACCTGCAAGAGTCAGGCTGCCGATGGCGAGGATCGCGGTTTTCGGAACGAGCCGCGGCGGATCGAAGCCGTTGGGACCGTTGTAATTGCTGAGCAGCGCCATAAAGCCGCCAGCCAGGGCCATGCCCAGGAGTCCGCTGACCAAGGTGAGCAAAACTCCTTCGGCAAAAAATTGCAGCAGGATACTGCGGTTAGTGGCGCCGAGAGCTTTGCGCAATCCAATTTCGCGGGTGCGCTCGGTAACGGCGATAAGCATGATGTTGATGACGCCGATGGCGCCGAGAGCGAGAGTGACCAGACCGACGGTGCCGAGGAATTCGTTCATCGCATCGAAGATGGTGCCCATCATTTTCGCTGTCTGGACGAAGTCTAAACCTTCGAAAGCGTCTTCATCGCGATAATCGAAGTGGTGATTGCGACCGATGACGCGGCGAGCCTCTTTCTGCGCGATTAGGTGTTCGTCGGCGGTTCGAGGTTGATAGTAGATCATTGAAATGGCGTCGAATGCTTCATCGCCCTTGAGCGGAAAATCACTGCGCATAACTTGGAAGGGAATATAGGCGCGGGTGTTGGTCAGGTTGTCGTCGCCGCGGCCGACGCGCTTGAGAGTGCCGATGACCTCGAAGCGATGGCCGTCAAGCAAAATGAACGAGCCGACGGCGGGACGGCCCGGGAAGAGGTGGTGAGTCATCTCATCGCCGAGAACGACGACGGTGCGTTTCTGAGCTTCGTCAAGGTCGTTGAGCCAGCGTCCCTCTTTCAGCGGCATAAAGCGGATTCCGTTGTACTGCGGTTCGGCGCCGTTGAGCTGGCCGCTGGCGCTGGCAAACTCGCTGACGGCATGCACGTCGTTGCTGGCGAGGACGGGAGTGATAGCCCGAATGTGCGGAGCTTCTTTACGGATGTCGAGGTAATCCTGGTAGGTGAGCCGGTACTGGCGGGCGGAATTCATGCTGCCCGGCACGGCCGGTGCACGGCCGGGGAAGATCATGATGATGTTTTCGCCGAATTCCGAGAGGTTGCGCTGGTTGCCGGTTCGGAAGCCCTCGCCGAGCCCGACCAGCAACAGCAGGGAACCGACACCCCAGGCGATGCCGAACATGGTGAGGAACGAACGCAGCTTGTGTGCCCACAGCGTTTCGAAAATCTGCGCGAAAACGTCAATCACCATTCGCATAGGTCGATAACTCGCGAACCTGCTGCCGTCTCTTAGCTGTTGGCTTTTAGCTTTCAGAAGCCAGATTCGGACTGGTGCCGGCCGTGTCCTCCGCGTGCGGTCCTAGTTACTAGGATAACAAGTCCGGTGGGCGGGGTGCACCGCTAAGTTTTGAGGTCATGTTCTCGAATTGTCATCCTGAGAGAAGCGAAGGACCTGCTTCTTGCCAGCGCCCATCGCGGCGCTTTGCTCGCTTCCTTTCCAAACTGAACCGCTACTCCGGGTAGAACCCAATTGACAACGACATCTCTACTGCCCTAGTATCAACCCTGATATGACTTCGCTGACCCATCACCATCATCACCATGCGATGAGCGTGTCGGCGGAGGAGCACGGATAGCCAAGCAATCCTAGGAAATCCAAGCCCGCTGGCGCAGAACTCGCCCAGCGGGCTTTTTGCTTTTTCTCATGAGTTCTGAAAACCTGATGCGGAGATTAGATGAAGATTTAGGAGAATCCGATGGAGATCGACTTCGACAAGATGCAGGGCTTGGCGCCCGCCGTCATCCAGGACGCGGATACAGGTGAGCTGCTAATGCTGGGCTTTATGAACCGGCAAGCTCTGGAGATGACCCTGGGCACTGGGTTCGTCACCTTCTACAGCCGCACTCGCCAGAAACTGTGGACCAAGGGAGAAAGCTCCGGCAATCGTCTGCGAGTGGTTGCCGCCTGGACAGACTGCGATCGGGATACGGTGCTGTTGCGTGTTCGTGTGCTGGGCGAGGGCAAGGTCTGCCACAACGGGACACGCTCCTGCTTCACGCAGGAACTTCCGCTGGGAAGCGCGCTGGGAGCCGCGCAACAGGAGAAAGTCGGGCAACAGAGGGCTGACCAATGAAACTGCGGCTAGGCATCCCCAAAGGAAGTTTGCAGGAAGCTACGTTGAGTCTCTTCACACGCGCCGGACTTCGCGTCTATACCAACGCCCGCTCTTACTTCGCGGCTACGGATGATCCCGAGATCGAATGCATGCTCATTCGCGCCCAGGAAATGGCGCGCTACGTTGAACACGGCGCGCTGGATGCGGGCTTGACTGGCCTGGACTGGGTGCTCGAAAGCGGCCTCGACGTGGTCAAAGTCACCGATCTGATCTATTCGAAACAAAGCATGGGCCGGGTCAAATGGGTGCTGGCCGTGCCCGAGGATTCGAGCTTTCAGAAACTCGAAGACCTTGACGGTCGCATCATCGCCACCGAGTTGGTCAGCTTTACGCGCAATTATTTCGCGAGCCGGAATGTTGCCGTGCGGGTCGAGTTCTCCTGGGGCGCAACCGAAGTCAAGCCGCCGTTATTGGCCGACGCCATTGTCGAGGTGACGGAGACGGGTAGTTCGCTGCGCGCCAATCATTTGCGGGTCCTTGAAACAGTTCTTGAGTCGAACACGCAGTTGGTCGCGAACCAGGCCGCCTGGGCCGATCCCGCACGGCGGGAAAAGATTGAGAACCTGGCCGTCATGCTAAATGGGGCTATGGCTGCGCAGGGACGGGTCGGTCTGATGCTCAACGTGCGCAAGTCAGACTTGCCCGCTATTCTCAGTCTTCTGACCGCGCTAAAAAATCCTACCGTCGCCCCGCTGGCCGATGGCGAGTGGGTCGCGGTGAACACGGTCATTGAAGAGCAGACCGCCTGGTCGCTGATTCCGAAGCTGAAGCAAGCCAATGCTCAGGGCATCGTCGAATATCCGCTGAACAAGGTGGTCATGTGAAGCGCCAAAAAGCGATGCGCAACAAGGTGAAGCGCAAGGTCGCGATGCGCATTCTCGAAGGCCCCCAGCGAGATCGGCTGGTGACTGCGCTGGCCGGGCGCGGTGCGACCGATCTGGCAAATGTCGAGCCTGCTGTCCGCCGCATTGTTGGTGACGTCCGGCGTAACGGCGATCGTGCCCTGCGCCGCTACGCCACGCGCTGGGACGGATTGGGCAAGGACAAAGATGAGCCGCTCCGAGTATCAGAGGACGAACTGCGCGAGGCTTGGGAGCAAACTGATCCCGAGTTGCAGAACGCGATCAAGCACGCTGCGGGCAATATCCGCCGCTATGCGGAGTGGCAAGCGCCCCAAGACAAGGACAAGAAGAAGAATAGTAATGACTGGCGGCGCGAAATCGAGCCCGGCGTCAGCGTGGGCCAGTTGGTACGTCCGCTGGAATCCGTCGGATGCTACGTGCCGGGCGGGCGTTATCCTTTGCCATCCACCGTGCTCATGACAGTGATTCCCGCGCAGGTCGCCGGTGTCAAACAGATTCGCGTCGTGTCTCCGCGCCCGGCGCAGGCAACTTTGGCGGCCGCTGCATTCCTCGGCGTGCGCGAGTTCTATCGAGTCGGCGGGGCGCAAGCGATCGCTGCCCTGGCCTATGGAACTGAAAGTATTCCGCGCGTGGACAAGATCGTCGGCCCGGGGAACCGATACGTAACCGCAGCCAAGAAACTTGTGGCCTTCGATTGCGCCATCGAATTTCTGGCAGGACCAACCGAAGCTGTCGTCATCAGCGCAGACGGCGATCCCGCTTGCATCGCTTCCGATCTGGTGGCGCAGGGAGAGCACGATCCCGACGCGCTGTGCGTCTTCATCACAACATCGCGCGCGTTAGCGAGAGAAGTTCAGAAGGAAGTGCAAAAGCGCGTACGCGCATACCCGATTGCGGCCCAATCACTCTCCAGCCGTGGCGCCATTCTTCTGGTTGCTTCTCTGGAACAGGCTGTGGAGGCGGCGAATCGCATCGCGCCCGAGCATCTCACACTCCCCGAGTCGTTAGCGCCGGCAGTGCAACATGCGGGAGCGGTTTTCCTGGACGAGTTCACGCCTCAGGCTGCGGGTGACTATGTCTCCGGACCGAACCATGTGCTGCCCACGGGTGCGATGGCGCGTGTGCGAGGCGGCCTCAGCGTGCTCGATTTTGTCCGCGTCATTGCCTGCCAGCAAGTGTCTCGCGCAGGAATCCGTCAGATCGGGCCGTCGGGCATTACGCTGGCAGCTGCCGAAGGCTTGAAGGGACACGCGGAGGCGTTCCGAGTGAGGTGCGCCCATGCTTGAAGCTCGCGAAGTGGTAAAAAATCTGCACGCGTATCGGCCGCCTTTAGCTGGCCGAGTGGGGCTGCGACTCGATTTCAACGAGAGCACCGTGGGATGTTCGCCGCGCGTGCTGGCCCGCCTGCGCTCAATCGATTCGGAACTGCTGGCGCGCTATCCCGAGCGCGAGCCGGTGGAAAAAGAAGTTGCGGCCTTTCTCGGACTCGATCCAGCGCAAGTTCTGCTCACGAACGGAGTCGACGAAGGGATTCATTTGCTATGTTCCACGTATCTCGATCCGGGGGACGAAGCGCTCATCGTAGTGCCCACCTTTGCCATGTATGCGATCTTCGCCCAAGCTGAAGGCGCGCGCGTGGTGGAAGTGCGCGCGGGCGACAACTTCACCTTTCCCGCAAAAGACCTGCTCGCCCAACTCAATTCCCGCACGCGGCTCATCGCGGTGGCAAATCCTAACAATCCGACTGGAGCAGCGGTCGCAGGCGATGTCCTCATACAGATTGCGCAAGCAGCGCCGCAGGCTGCCGTGCTCGTCGACGAGGCGTATTTTGAATTTCATGGAGAAACGCTGATTGACCACACGCGGCAGATCGACAATCTTTTCGTCGCCCGGACTTTTTCCAAGGCCTACGGCCTTGCCGGATTGCGAATTGGCGTTCTCGCGGGAGAAGCCCGGCAGATGACAATGGTTCGCCGCGTCGCCTCGCCCTACAACGTCAACGCAGCCGCTCTCGCCGTGCTGCCCGAGGCTCTTCAAGATCAGCAGTATGTCGGCCGCTATGTTGCGCAAGTGCTCGGCAATCGCGATAGATTGCAGCAGGAACTGGGCAATCTCGGGCTGCAATACTGGCCGAGCCACGCCAATTTTGTCCTCGTCCGCATTGGCGCGGCCCACACGGAGTTCGTTCAAGCCCTGCGCAGCCGCGGCATTCTAGTGCGTGACCGGAATACTGATCCCGGATGCGAAGGTTGCGTCCGCTTGACCGTGGGATCGGACGAACATACAGAAACTCTCATCGTCGCTCTCCGGGACGTAGTTGAACGACTGGGATTGCGACGCAGTTTGCCAAATGAGGTACGGGCGTGAGGAAAGCCAAACTGCACCGCAAAACCGCCGAAACAGAAATTCGAATTGCCCTCACCATCGAGGGCCGTGGAAAGCACGAGGTCTCCACCGGAATCCGTTTTCTTGATCACATGTTGGAACTCTTCGCACGTCACGGCGGCTTCGACTTGAAACTCGCCGCCCTGGGCGACCTCGACGTGGATCAGCACCACACCGTGGAAGATGTCGGCATCGCACTGGGTGAAGCCTTCGACCGCGCTCTCGGCAACCGGCGCGGCATCCTGCGTGCCGGCTACTTTCTGATGACCATGGACGAAACTCTCGGATTGGCGGCGGTGGACTTCGGCGGCCGCGCGGTGGCCGTGGTTCAGACCAGGGTCCGAGCGACACGCGTCGGCGATCTGCAGACAGAACTGGTGTGCGACTTCTTCGAGGGCTTCGCACGCGGCGCGCGCGCCAACGTTCATGCGCGTGTACTTTACGGACGCTCCAGCCATCACAAGATTGAAGCGCTTTTCAAAGCTTTTGCGCGCGCTCTTCGGGTAGCCTGCTCCCGTGACCGCCGCTTGGGACGCATGCTGCCCAGCACCAAGGGCCTTCTATGATCGCGATCGTGGATTACGGCGCTGGCAACCTGAATTCGGTGAAGAAGGCGTTTGACTATCTCGGCGCCGAAGTCGTCGTGACCACGCAGCCTGAAACCGTCGCCACCGCGGACAAGATCGTTCTGCCTGGAGTCGGCCACTTTTCCGCGCTGAGCGGCCTCGACAACTCGGGCTTGCGAGACGCCGTGCTGCAAGGCGCGAGCGCGGGCAAGCCATTCCTCGGGATCTGCCTGGGAATGCAGTGGCTGTTCGAGGGCAGCGACGAGGCTCCCGAGTTTGCAGGAGCAGGAATTTTTGCTGGCCGATGCCGGCCGTTTCCGTCGTCTGTGAAGTCGCCGCATGTCGGATGGAACTCTCTGGCGGTGCGGGAAGGCTCGCGCCTGCTGCGCAACGTCGCACCCGAATCCTTCGTTTACTACACTCACTCTTTTCAAGCGCCGGTGGTGGCCGCAACCACAGCGGCAACCGAATATGGAGCGCCCTTTTCCGCTGTTGTCGAACAGGGAAACATTTTCGGAGTGCAGTTCCATCCGGAAAAGTCGTGGACCGTGGGGCTGCTTATTCTCAAGAATTTCTGTGATTTGTGAGGCCGAATTGTGAGGCTGACCTGTGAGGCTGATCTCTGAGGTTCGATAAGTGCTGACCAAGCGCATCATCGCCTGTCTCGATGTAGACAACGGCCGCGTCGTGAAAGGCGTGCAGTTCGTTAACCTGCGCGACGCCGGCGACCCCGCGGAATGCGCCGCCGCTCACGCCCGCGATGGAGCGGACGAAATCGTTCTGCTCGATATCACTGCCACCAGCGATAAGCGCAACACGATGCTCGAGGTTGTCTCCCGCACGGCGCGCTGTTTGTTTATTCCGTTCACAGTCGGTGGAGGAATCCGTGAACTCTCCGACGCCGCGGCCGTGTTCGACGCCGGCGCGGACAAGATCGCCATCAACTCGGCCGCGGTGAAAGACCCGTCGCTGATCGGAGAGATCGCCGCCCGTTTCGGCTCGCAGGCCGTAGTCGTGGCCATCGATGCCAAGCGGGCGCACCGAGGCTTCGAGGTGTTCGTTGCCGGAGGGCGCACCCCCACAGGCCGGGATGCAATTCTCTGGGCGCGGGAAGCGGCCGCCTGCGGTGCCGGAGAAATCCTGCTTACTTCCATGGACCGCGACGGGACCAAAGCTGGCTTCGATTGTGAGTTGACGCAGCTTGTGGCCGACGCGGTTTCCATTCCTGTGATCGCGTCGGGCGGCGCCGGTTCTCCGCAACACTTTATTGACGTGTTCCGCGACGGGCGCGCGGACGCGGCTCTGGCCGCTTCTATCTTTCATTTCGGTCTCGAGAACATCGGACAGTTGAAACGTGAACTGCAAGCTGCCAACGTGCCGGTGAGGTGGCCATGCTGATTCCCTCGATCGACCTCATGGGCGGCAAGATCGTGCAGTTGGTCCAGGGCGAAAAGAAGAAACTGGAGTTCGACAACTTCGATTATTGGATCGACCGCTTTTCCAGTTATCCCGTGGTCCAACTCATCGACCTCGACGCAGCGCGTGGCGCTGGCGACAACCGCTCATTGGTACAGCAAATCGTCAGCCGCCTGAACTGCCAGGTTGGCGGCGGCATTCGCAACCTCGAAACTGCGCGGGAACTTCTGAACATAGGTGCGCGCAAAGTCATCATCGGGTCCGCACTATTGACCGAAGGCAGAATCAACCAGGAGTATGCACGCTTGCTCGCAGACACGCTCCCCAGGTCGGCCCTCATGTTTGCTCTCGATTCGCGAGGCGGCCGGGTTGCGATTGACGGCTGGCGCACGCAGACTGCCGTCACGGCCTTCGACATGATTCGCGAGTTAGAGCCGTTCTGCGAGAGTTTCCTCTATACCCACATCGACACCGAGGGCTTGATGGGCGGGATTCCGATGGATACGGTTCAGGCCATCCGGAGCGCCACGCGGCGGCATCTGGTGGTCGCCGGTGGCATCACAGAACAGTGGGAAATCGACACCCTTGACGCGCTGGGAATTGATGCTGTTGTCGGGATGGCGCTCTACGCCGGGAAAATTCATGGTTGAACAAATCGGGAAGGGAAGGGATTAGTCGATGAAAGCCGCGACCCTAACGTCTCCTCAAGAGATTCGAAAGCGGCCGCTTCGGGTTGGCGAAGTTGCGAGGCCGGAGCCGAAGCAAGGTCAAGTTCTTTTGCGGGTGCGTGTGTGTGGAGTGTGCCGCACCGATTTGCATATCGTAGAAGGCGACTTGCCACCCCTTCGCCCCGGAATCATTCCCGGACATCAGATCGTCGGCGAAGTAGTAGCCGGAGCGACCGAGGACCTTCCTGCCGGCACACGTGTGGGCGTTTCCTGGATGGGAGGAACCGACGGCACGTGCCGGTATTGTCACCTCGGTCTGGAGAATCTCTGCGATTCGCCCACATTTACCGGTTATACGGTAGACGGCGGCTATGCTGAATACGCGGTCGTTCGCTCCGATTTTACTTTTCCTCTTCCCGATCAACTCGACAATTTACATGCCGCCCCGCTGCTGTGCGCAGGCATTATTGGTTTTCGCAGCCTTCGTGTGGCTGGAATCAAGCATGGCGACCGCGTCGGGCTCTTCGGGTTCGGAGCTTCCGCTCATCTGGCAATCGCGGTCTTGCGTGCCTGGAATTGCGAAGTGTACGTTTCCACGCGCGGAGCGACTCATCGGCAGTTAGCAGCTTCTCTGGGCGCGGTTTGGGTGGGAAGTGAGACTGACAAACCGCCCGCGGAACTCGACTGCGCCGTGACTTTCGCTCCCAGTGGCGATGTCGTTGTTGCCGCTCTCGCCAGCCTGCGGAAGGGAGGAGTGGTTGCCATCAACGCCATTCACTTGGACCGGATTCCACAGTTCGACTACGATCGCCTGCTGTGGGGCGAGCGCCAGCTTCGGAGTGTCGCGAACATGACTCGTGCCGACGCTCGGGATTTTCTCCAGGTCGCGAACGAGATTGGGCTGAGGCCGAAAGTAACTCCATTCCCGCTCGACCAGGCCAACGAAGCTTTGATTGCGGTGAAAGAGGACTCCATCGACGGAGCTGCCGCCATAGTTCTGTGAAGAAGTTGTGAGAGGCTGCAAAAAACACAAGGATTAGGCCACCAGCCACTTGAGGAACGGAAAAGCGGTAACCGGTATCGACTAGGCGAGGGCCGCCCTATATAAGGCGACGAGTTTTCCCCAGGCACGCTCGGCTTCGGGCTTGTTATAGATCGGTACACCGTCGCGGACGGGCATATCCGGCACACACCAGCCATGCAGGGCTGCATACACTTCGATTTCGGCGGAAACCTTGGCGGCTGCAAAGGCTTCCTTCAGCTTGTCCTTGGCATCCGGCTGTTTCGCGTCGTCGTTCGACGCGATCCCGAAATACATTCGAGCCTTGATCTTCGGCGCGAGCAGATGCGGGCTATCGGGTTTGTCGGTCACCAGGCCTCCGCCGTGGAACGACGCACCCGCACCGATGCGATCGGGCAAATGCGCGGCCGTCCTCACAACCAGCGCGCCGCCCATGCAGTAACCCTGGGTTCCGATCTTCTTTGCCTTGTTCACTTCTTTTTGCGCATCGAGGAAGGCAACGTAAGCGGCGGCATCCTTTTCGGCGTTGCCGGGCGCGTTCACCGACGCCATTAGCGGCCGGAGCTTCGCCATGTCGTCCGCATTCTGAAAGTTGAAGGTGGAGGCATCCGTGAAAGGAGCTTTGGACACGCGATAAAAAGGATTGGGTACGAGGACGGAATATCCGTCGCTCGCAGAAGCAATACGTCTGGCAATGGCGCGCATCGAGGGCCGTAAGCCGAATGCGTCGGGCCAGATCAATACTCCCGGATGGGAACCGGTTTTCGGACGAATGAATGCGGCGTCGCAGGTTCCGTCCGGAGTCTTGATCTCGACGTCCGTTTCTACCAGCTCAAGGCCGGCCGCCGCGGCCGACTGTGTCGTCGTTGTTGTCGCGGCAAGGCCCGCGCCTACTAAGAGGGCCGCAAAGTCGCGGCGGGTGAGGTCTCCGGGATGCGCGTCGTTCGTCGGTTGGTTTTTCTGGTCGTCTGTCATGGCTTTTCCTAGCAACGAGTTTATCGCTTTTGGCTGCCCGGCCGCATCCTCTCCTGTTTTCTTTGTAAGCGCGGGTCTGACCCACTACACTTGAACCAATAGAGCCATGAGCAAGAGCCTGCCGCTGATCCTTCGCCACGCTATGTATAACCTGCGTGGCGGCTTTTTGGTTCGCCCGCTCACCATCGCGGTGGCGCTGGGTTGCGCGGGCGCGTTCCTGTCGTGGTTGGAAGAGGAGTTTCCCCTCACCAGCGCCTGGGTGCCCACCGTCCTGTTCCCCTCGCACGCCGACCCGCAAGTCGCCCAGATCATTCTGGCGGGCATCGCCGCCTCCATCATGACGGTGGTATCCATCGTGTTCGCCATCCTGCTGATGACGCTCACCCTGGCATCGATGCAGTTCTCGCCGCGCATCATCGTCAGCTTCTCCCGGGACCGCGTGACGCAATGGACGCTCGGCATCTTCCTCGGCACTTTCTTGTACTGCATGGCGGCGCTTCCGGCGGCGCGCTCGTTACCTCACCCCTTTGCGCCCGTGGCCACCGTCCTCGGCGCGATGTCGCTGGCGCTGGTTTGCGTCGGTTTGCTGCTCTTTTTCATTCACCACATCTCGCAGGCCATCAGCGTGAATCACATCGTCGACAGAATCGCGGAAGAAACCGAAGCCATGATCGATGAGATTATGCCCTGGCCGCACCTGCAGAACCACCTGAAGAATGCTGAACCGCTCCGGCCCAACTCGAGCGAGGTGGCCGTCTTGAGCCATGATTCCGGCTATATCCGCTTCGTCGATACGCGACGCGTGGTCGCCATTGCGAAACACTATCACGTCACGATCCGCGTTCTGCGCCGGGTCGGACACTTCGTTCCGGCGGAAATCCCGCTGATGATGGTCTCCAAGGGGAACCGCCTTTCCCCCGAAGGAGCCGCCGAGCTGCTGGCCGCGTTCGACTTCGGTCCGACCAGAACGTTGCAGCAGGACGTGGAGTTTGGAGTCCTGCAGATTGTCGACGTGGCACTGAAGGCGATCTCGCCCGCCGTCAACGACCCCACCACCGCCATCAACTGCATTGATCAGTTGAGCCGCATTCTGATCCGCTTCGCGTCGCGAGAGCCGCCGGAGGATCTGCTCTACGACCCGCCGGGTATCGTTCGCGCCAGCATTGGATGGATCCACTTCGAGCGCCTGTTGGACGCAGCCTTTGAACAGATCCGCATGTATTCGAAGACCGACGTGGCGGTCAGCTTGCGGCTGCTCCGAGCCTACGGTGACATTGCCGCCTCGACGCTCGATCCGGAGTTCCGCCGGATACTCGTCGAGCACGGAATGCGAACCGTGGCAGGCTGCGCCGAAAGACTAGGCGAAGAGGAACTGAGAGAGTTGCGCGCTCGACAGGCCGCGCTGGAAGGCTTTATTGCGATCTCGCAGCCGTAAATTATCTTCCGTAGACTATCTTCCGAAAAGCAATCGTTCCAGTAGAGGACCGAGGGCCAAGGCAGGAAGATAGCTCAGGGCCACCATAGTTATCAGGCAGGTCGTAAGCAGGACCCCGAACGAAAAAGAATGGGTCGGAAGAGTTCCCAACGAAGAAGGAGTACTTCTCTGACGGCCGAATAGAGTAGCCAATGCCAATGCTGGAATCGCCAGGCCAAACCTCCCCACCATCATCGCTAATGCTGTGGTGAGGTTATAAAAGGGAGTGTTCGCACTCAGACCGGCAAAGCTTTGGCCGTTGTTGGCGAAGCAGGAAGTATAGGCAAACAGTATCCCCGTGAAACCATGCGGGCCGCCGTTGACCGTCAACCCGGACAGTCCCACCCGCGTGCTCACCGCAATCGCAGTGAGCGGAAGGACGACGAGCGGTGCAGCCAAAGCATACAGCATGATCATTTTGTTCTCACAGGGCCCTATTTTCTTTCCCAGATATTCAGGCGTGCGCCCAACCATAAGTCCCGCCAGAAACACAGCAATCGCAGCGGCCATGACCATGCTATAAAGTCCAGTTCCCAGGCCTCCGAATATGAGCTCTCCGAGCAGCATGTTGATCAGCAAAACCATGCCACCGAGCGAGGTGTAACTGTCGTGCATTGAGTTATAGGATCCCGTGGCCGTGTTTGATGTGACGACAGCCGTGAGGGTCGAACCGCCAATGCCGAAGCGCACCTCCTTCCCTTCCATGTTTCCGCCAGAGACGCTCCCACCGGACTGGACGGCACTATTTCGAAAATTCGCAGCCCCGAGGCGGGGATCCGCCCGCTGTTCAAAGACATGCACAAAGACCAGTCCGCAGCCGAACAGAAGCACCATCACCCAGTAGAAAAGCCATCCTTGTCGAGCCTGGCCAACCATCCTGCCGAAGGTGTTGGTCAATGCCGCAGGCAGGAGCACGATCGCCAACATTTCGAGAAAGTTCGTAAACGGCGTAGGGTTCTCGTACGGATGAGCCCCATTCGCGTTGAAGAAGCCGCCGCCATTTGTCCCGAGATTTTTGATGATCTCCAGGGCCGCCACCGGACCCTGCGGTATGACCTGCTTCGCGCCCTCGACCGTAGTGGCCACCGCATAATGGTGGAAGTTCATCGGGACGCCCTGCCAGACGAGCAGCATGGCGCCAAGTAATGCTCCGGGCAACAGGATCCAGAGCAGGGCGCGAGTCAGATCAACCCAAAAGTTGCCGAGCGTGCCGGAGCGTTGCCGGGCAAGGCCGCGAATGAAGGCAACACCCACGGCTAACCCCGCCGCGCCCGCCAGGAAATTCTGGGCGCAGAGTCCGACCATCTGGCTGAAGTAGCTCATCGTGTTCTCGCCCGCGTAGGCCTGCCAGGTAGTGGTTGTCGAGAAGCTGATCGCCGTATTCAGAGCCAGGTCTGGCGACAACGGCGTCGTCTGGTACTGCGGGAAAAACCAGGGAAGAAACTGCTGCACTCTGAGAATGGCATACAACAGGAGCGTGCCGGCAAAGCCAAAGAGTACGAAACACGTTGCGTACTCCTTGCCAGTCATTTCGGTATTAGGGTCAACCGCGGTAATGCGATAGATAAGCCGCTCAACCGGAAGACATACCCGATCAAATGCGGTGCGCTCCCTGGAAAAGACCCGTGCCATGTAGCCGCCCAAGGGCTCCACCAGCGCGGTGACGATCGCCAGAAACAACACGTATTGAATTGCGCTGTAGAAATCCACCAGCCCTACTCAGGAGCAGTCTTACCGAGGCGTGGGTTGCAACCCATATTAAAGAAAAACGCCGGGATGGCTATCTTGCTGAAAAACATGGTGGCCAGGGACGGAGTTGAACCGCCGACGCCAGCCTTTTCAGAACCGTGGTTTTGAGTACTTACAACGCTTTACTAGTCGCCGAGGACTGTTTTAGTACGTCGTAACTCCTGTAAAACGGAAACACCACAGGTGTAGACCACAGGTGTGAAATGTGATGCTCGTTCCAGAGGAGCGGTCACGGCCAGATCCTACCGTCAGAACCGCTGCCAGATTTCCGTAGCAGATTGCCCCTAGACTCACCCTCTCTGCCTCAGAGATGCCGAGAGAGGCACGATCAGCGTCCGCAGGACCCGTAACCAATGCAGGTGGGTTTCCACGGAGAGAGGACGCCGGGAGGAGGCTGCCGACGATGAGAGAAATGTCATCTCGTATAGCGCAGTGCGATTTTGCGAAACGGTTCGAACGCCATAAAACTGAGCAGCCGACGACCAGACATCCGAACTAGGAACGGCAACGAATTCTCCCAGACGATTGGGCTATTGCAGCTTCGCGCATTCCGCCTTGGCTTGCTTCAGGATGGGGATGTAGGGGTCGGCGTCTTTCCACAGGCTAAGAAGATCTTGGTAGGCGGCGCGAGCTTTGGCGGTGTCGCCCGACATGACATAAGCTCGACCTAGTTGGAGATGAGCCAGTACGCCTATTGGATCCCCGATCATTATCCCGCGGTGATCCAGAATGTTCTGAAATTCCCTGGCGGCGGCAGCACCTTGGCGCGTAACCAAATACGCCTGGCCACGTGCATAGATGGGATAGAGGGCCCCGAAAAAACCGGTTTGACTGCTGCGAGGCTGGCCCAGTTCATAGGGAACGGCAACTTGGAGAAGTTCGATCGCCTTTGCGGGATCGCCATGGTTCAGCGCAAGAAACGCACGCACGGTCGGCACGTAATTGAACTTAACGGACGTATCTTCGGGGAAGCTCCTTTCCAGATCGTTGATCAGTGTTTGAGCCTGCGAAGAGTCCCCCGCCATAGCCAGTGCGAGAGCCGCGCCATACTGCACCTCCCGGTTCTTGGCAAGCGCAAGGGCTGCCATTGCCGCCGGCTTTGCGGCTGGGGCGTTCCCATAAAAGGCTTCCCACAGGGCTACACGGGTTTCAAATAGAGCCGCCCTTTCTCGATGGCCAGCCTGCTGGGCCAAATCGCTTCTCCGACGTAACATCTTCGTGGCCTCTTGCAGGTGACCGGCATATGCGAGGGCAAAGGCCCGGTGGTCGGAAATCGATTCTTCCGCTCCCGATTTCCCCCGAGCCGCAGCCACCTCCCGCTGCATGCCCCCGTTGTCGCCTTTCAAAAAGGCAACATCGAATCGCAGGAGGGCTAACATGGGGGTTTCGATTTTTCGCTCGGAGGCTCTGCGGGCAGCGTCTTCGGCTTCTCCCAGACGGTCGAGGCCAAC
>Ga0074044_10000169_pt1 | contig 65431 bp, 51 predicted proteins | sample BogForMeECP23OM1_FD_94443 | JGI IMG/M metagenome (GOLD analysis project Ga0074044, IMG submission 94443) | Bog forest soil microbial communities from Calvert Island, British Columbia, Canada - Bog Forest MetaG ECP23OM1 | ecosystem: Environmental > Terrestrial > Soil > Wetlands ...
AGCCACCTAGAAGCGCGGATCACCGGATAAGACCAAAATCTAGTCGCGAAAGCACCCCGAGACCCAGCCTCGGAGGGGCGACACGGCGCGCTGGAAAAAGTAGCAAAAATGATTCAAGCCCCGGCGGAGGGACGACCCCCTCGGGCAAGGTCTCGCTTGGGCGGGGCTGCTCGTGGTCCCACTGCCTACCAGCACTTCCCCTCACTTCCCCTTCAGCATCCGCACCACCCGGTCCAAAATTCCGGCGTCCAATACTCGATCACAACCTTGCCGGGATGCCCGCCCACGAAACAATGAGCCTTGTAATAATTACAGTGTAACGATTACTCTAGTGTGCCTCTCTAACCACACCCTACTCCTGAGCATAATCAACAACTTAAGACCAGTCGCCTGCGGCAAGAATTTTGTACACTCTCATCATGCGGCTAAGAAATGTATATAATTGTACGCACAATATCGCCAGTACAAATTGTTCCACGTGAAACACATTTCTGCAACCTCGCAACCTGGCCCCTCACTTCCCCTTCAGCATCCCCACTACCCGATCAAAATCCTCCAGCGTCCCATACTCGATCACAATCTTCCCTCTCCCCTTCCGATCCCGGATCCGCACCCTCATCCCCAGCACCTCCTCCAGCGACCGCTGCGCCGCCTTCACATTCGGATCCACCCACCGCGCCCCGCCTCCCTTATTCGCCTGGCCCTGCCCGATCGGCGCACTCACACCCAGCACCAGATCCTCCAGTTTCGCCACCGACATCTTTTCCTCAATCGCCTTTTGCGCGTACTTCCAGATCTGGACGTTATCCCGTAGCTGCAACAGCGTCCGCGCGTGGCTGTACGTCAACTTTCCCTTCTGGAGCGCCCCGATCACGCCTTCCGGGAGCGCCAGCAGCCGCATGTAATTCGATACCTGCTCTCGCGACACGCCCGCCCGCTTCCCAATCTCCTCCTGCGTAAGCTTGAACTCCTTGCTCAAGTTCGCGAACGCCTCCGCCTGCTCCACACAATTCAGGTCCTGACGCTGCAGGTTTTCCACCAGCGTCATCTCCGCCGCCTGCTGCTCCGAAACGCGCTTCAGGATCACCGGGATCGTCGTCTGCCCCGCCATCCTCGCAGCCCGCAACCGCCGCTCGCCCAGAATCAGGACGAACCGGCCCTCCTTCCTTGGACGCACCATGACGGGCTGCAACACTCCCTGCACTTGGATCGAACTTGCCAGTTCCCTGAGGGATTCCTGATCGAACTCCCGTCGCGTCTGGTATGGATTTTCATCGATCTGATCCAACCCCAGAAAAAACACCGTCTCGCCATCCGGAGACTGCCCCGAAGCCGCCGCCTGCAACGCCTCCAAAGTCCCCGGAACCGCCGCTTCCAGTGGAGCGACGGGCGTCCCCGCGAGCCTGCCCTGAGCGGAGTCGAAGGGTCCACCCTCGACGCCGGAGGAAGGAAGAGAAGAAGGAAGCGACGAGTCGGTTCCCTGAGAACTCGCAGCATCGGGTGCCCCAGCCTTCCGCGCACTTTGCGGAAGGGTGGGAGCCGCCGGCACGACTCGTGGCCCCGGCAACAGAGACTCCAGCCCCCGCCCCAAAGCCCGCCGCTTCTCCACCAACTTCTCGCTAGCCTTCTCCCGCCCGGTCTTCGCGGTAGGATCAACCGCCGCATTCGATGTAGTCATCAACTAATCTCCTGATCTGCCTCTACCCTGTTAAGACTTGTCATCCTGAGCGAAGCGAAGGACCTGTTCTTGCCCGTGCCGCCCCAACTATATATCGATAATTATAAATATTTACGTTTATCGATCTAAGCAGCTTCTCCCGAACCGGTCGCTGCTCGCGCCTGCCGGTCCAGGATCTCCTTGGCCAGCCGTATGTAGCTCTCCGCTCCCCGCGACCGCACGTCATACATCAGGGCCGGCAGCCCGTGGCTGGGAGCCTCGGCCAGCCGAATGTTTCGCGGGATTGTTGTGGTGCAAAGCTTCTCCCCAAAATATCTCTTAAGCTCCTCCGCCACCTGCTGCGCCAGGTTTGTCCGCTCATCGAACATCGTGATCACCACACCATCAACCACCAGTGTAGGATTCAACTCCGCTCGGATCCTCTCGATGGTGTCGAGCAACTCGGACACACCCTCGAGCGCAAAGTATTCCGCCTGCATCGGGATCAGCACCCCATCCGCGGCGACCAGCGCGTTCAAAGTAAGCAGGTCAAGCGCCGGCGGGCAATCGAGCACGATGAAGTGAAAGCGGTCGAGCAAACTGGCTAGCGCATCGCGCACACGATACTCGCGCCGTTCCGCTGCCACCAGCTCAAGGTTCGCTCCGATCAAGTTCTTGTGCGATGGTATCAGCCACAGCTGTTCGAGCGCGGTGAGCTGCAGCGCCTCCTCGGCGGAGGCCACCCCCATAATGACATCGTAGATGCTGATGCGCTCGGGATCTTTCACCAGGCCCAGCCCACTGGTTGAGTTCGACTGCGGATCGCAGTCCACCAGCAGTGTATTGACCTCGGCAGCGGCAAGTGAAGCGGCAAGGTTGATGGCAGTCGTAGTTTTGCCGACGCCACCTTTCTGGTTGGCAACTGCGATGACACGTCCCATGATTTTTATTTTCTGTGTGTTTGCGCGTCAGAATATGCGAACGCGTTCTTGAAATCAATGCCAGGTTTCTGTGCAACCCGTGACGGGGAGTGTTCCACGTGAAACCTAGGCTCCCCTTCCCGGAGGGGAGGCTTCGGAAAAGTGTTCTTCTCGTCCCGCAGTCATTCACCCGAAGCGGCTCGAAGCCGGGCTCTGAAAAAACTAGCCTCTTATCGCAGCTGGTGGACCGCGCTGCGCCCCTGCCGCAGGCGTCCATCACCAGAGATGTGTTTCACGTGAACCACGTCCTGATTTCGTTTCGGGGACAAGATGCGAAGACAAATGAGCTTCATTCTTGGAGAAGTGTTTCACGTGGAACACAATCACTGGCAATGTCTCATAGTGAGATTCTTGTACTATTTACCACTTTATACTATATTTTGTAAGGACAGCATCATAATGTCAAAATATTATGCGGGAAAATAACAAATCCATCCCACTTCAGTGGCGTACCCCAATCGACAACACTCTTTCATGTGACTGAGGGACTGGTATTGGTTTGTACCATTTCATCGCGGTTAGGGCAGTCAGGTGGGGGATCTGGGCGATTCCTATTAGTAACGCTAGGCTTGCGTTTGGAGTAAAGAAGGTTACGGCTAGGGGGAGGATGGTATCAAAGCGCTCGACGGCTCGGAGGGTAACGATGTCGGCGCGCGGGAAGTCTTGACGCGCGGCCAGGGTTTCGGCTCGGTCGGTGATTACATTGATGCTGGTCAATGTAAGTGCGCGGGCCACTTCGCGGAGGAAAGCGGCCTTTTTGTTATTTGACTCGATTAGCGTGAGGTGGATGTTTGGGGCCCAGATTTTCAGGGGAAGGGCGGGGAATCCTGCGCCGGAGCCGATGTCGAGGACGCGCGGAGGATTGGAGGGCGCGGGGAGAACTCCCTGCGGCAGCGCTGACAGTGAGGAAACGCAGGGGTCCTTCGACTCCGCCAAGACATCCGCTTCGCGCATGTCTTGGCTACGCTCAGGATGACAAGGCTTTGAAATTGCGGGGAAGAGATGGCGGGCGAGGAAGAAGGACTCGCCGAAGTGGCGGGTTATGATTTCTTCGGGACGGCGAATGGCGGTCAGGTTGATGCGGGCGTTCCAGCGAAGTAATAGATCGATGTATGTCGATACTTGATCGAGTTGGGAGGGTAGTAGCGGTTGATCGAGGAACGGTTCGAGAAGGGCGGCGATGCGGGCGGCATTCATGGAGCGTCGTTCCTATAGGATACGACGGCTGTCTCTAGGCGAGCATTGCAGGTTGCAGCAGTTGGGCAGAATCGGGTTTTGCCACGTAACTGCTTTCGGGACGTTCGATGAAGAAGTTCTGGACACCGAAGCGTTGGCCGTTGCGGCGGAGCGCAACCGCTCGCTGTTTTTCTTACACGCACATTTCAGACACTACCTGGGCTTCGGCATTCACACCACTTTAACAATTGTTTCGTATAGTTTCGCCACATTTGGGGTTGGGCTTTTCGTGGGTTCCGAATCCTGAAAATTACAACGAACACAGGAGATTCATCATGGCCACTGCACCGAATCCTGAAACTACTGGCGACGAGATGGGACTGGTGAACTTGGCCACGCCCAAGCATTCGATTCACGACAAGCTTAACAAAGGTCCGGGAACGATCGGGATGCTGGGCTTTGGAGTGGTGCTGATCATTGGGGTCATTTACGCGGCGTATCACCTGCTCTCGGATCTCTCCAATGTGCATAGCGGATCGATCCTGCCTTACGTTCTGCTGGGTATCGCATTGCTGGTGGCATTGGGGTTTGAATTTGTCAACGGGTTTCACGACACGGCGAATGCCGTGGCTACGGTGATCTACACGCACTCGCTGGAGCCGCATATTGCGGTGGTCTGGTCGGGGTTCTGGAATTTTTTGGGCGTTTTGCTTTCGAGTGGGTTGGTGGCTTTCGGAATCGTCTCTTTGCTGCCGGTCGAACTGATTTTGCAGGTCGGGAGCAAGGCCGGGTTCGCAATGGTTTTCGCGTTACTGGTCGCGGCCATTATTTGGAATCTTGGCACTTGGTATTTTGGCTTGCCGGCTTCCAGTTCGCACACCATGATCGGGTCGATCATTGGAGTGGGCATCGCGAATCAGTTGATGTCTCCGAAAACGGGCACCAGCGGCGTGGATTGGGGGCAAGCCACCAACATCGGGAAGTCGCTGCTGTTGTCGCCGATAGTGGGATTCGTCTGCGCGTTTCTCTTGTTGTGGCTGATGAAGGCGGTGATTAAGAACAAGGCGCTGTACGAGGCTCCGGTGGGAACGGAACCGCCGCCGTTCTGGATTCGGGCGCTGCTGGTGCTGACTTGCACGGGAGTTAGTTTCGCGCATGGATCGAATGACGGACAGAAGGGCATGGGGCTGATCATGCTGATTCTGGTGGGGACTGTGCCCACGGCCTATGCTCTGAACCACGCGATCACTCGGAAAGATTCGGACGACTTCATTGCCGTTTCGCAGCAGGCGGCAGGAATATTGTCGAAGTATGTCAGCCCGGACGCGGTGATCAGCGATGCCCGCGAAGAAGTCACGGATTACATTCGTACCAAGGACTTCACTCCCAACACTATGCTGGCGTTGCGGCAGTTGGTTAGCGATATAGGCAACGAGACGGTGCTGTTTGGGGAACTGGCGAAGGTTCCAAATGAACGGGTGCGAAACTTCCGCAACGATATGTATGTGGCTAGCGAAGCTTTGCGGCTGATGAAGAAGACCGGGAAACCGGCGATGACCGCGATCGATTGGGAAGGCTTAGCCAATTACAAGAAGCACGTGGACAAGTCGACGCGATTTATTCCGAACTGGGTGAAGGTTGCGGTGGCGCTGGCGCTGGGATTGGGCACGATGATCGGATGGAAACGGATCGTGGTTACGGTCGGAGAGAAGATCGGCAAGGATCATCTTACTTATGGTCAGGGGGCGTCGGCGGAGATCGTTGCCATGTTCACGATCGGCGCGGCGGACTGGTTTGGATTGCCGGTAAGTACCACGCACGTGCTGTCGTCGGGCGTCGCGGGCACGATGGCGGCGAATCATTCTGGCTTGCAGTGGTCGACGGTGCGCAACCTGGCTATGGCTTGGGTGCTGACGCTGCCGGCTTCGATGGTGCTGTCGGGGTTTCTGTTCTGGGGGTTCAAGAACGTGTTCTAGTTTGTGTGGGCTCACGTGTGGATTTACCTTCACCAGAACATCACGGTTCTGAGAACGCGGATTGGCAGAGTAAGCTTCGTCGTCTTCATGGGTAGCCCAAGCCTAGCCCCCATTCAAGATGAGTCTCCCGGCGAATCAATGAATCGCGTCGTATGGTAATCAAGATCACTATGCCAGGAAGTTAGTCAGGCACCTGCCGTCGATTTGGTGACTGACTAACACCCCGTCCAACACCTAGGCCGGAGTGGTCTGCGCCTTGGCAGTTGACTGTCCCCGCTTTTTGTCACAAAAGACGGTGACAAAACTCACAGCTTTCTTCCTCCTAGGAGGGTAAGCTGTTGGCTGTAGAATCTCCCTCAACCTCCCCTCAACTGATTGCTTGTACGATCTCTTGCACTCCGTTCGGTAAGAGTGCGCCGACATTAACGGTTCAAACATCGTGATCCCGGCCAACCACCCCCGAAGGGTTGTCCGCAAGGGTCGCTTGAGTTCTGTGGAGGGAATATGAGGCGAGTGGCAGTTATAGTGGGTCTGTTAGCGCTGCTATTGCCAGCGGCAGCCTGGGCGGACGGAATTAATCTAACTAACCAGTTTGGCTCGGTTAACGTCACCAATGCTGGAGTCATATCCAAAGGGTCGGAGCTTATGAGTTACGACGGGATTGTGGCGCCTCACGGAAGGTCCCTGGGCTCGGTCAGCTTCTCGACCGGCGCCTTCACGGGCGCCAGCATCTTTAGCGGCGGAACCTTTTCCAGCGTCGGTTCCACCTTTATCGTGACCAGTGGTGGCGGCCATTATGGCCAACCTCCCAAGGGAACGATCTTCTCTGGCTCTTTCGTTGGACCTATTAGCTGGACGTTGGTCAGCCAGACTGGCAAGTTCATGTACAACTTTACGCTTTCGGGTACGATCTATGGCATGTTGTATACGGGCCGAGACGTAACCGGAAACACAACGCAAAATATTACTCTGTACAAAAACCAATGGAGCCAGGATCACATGGGCTTGATCCGTCTCGGCAATAGTCACCTGAACGTTCCTGAACCGGGCACACTGGGATTGTTGGGCACGGGCTTGATCGCGATGGCCGGAAGCATGCGCCGCAAGCTGTTTGAGCGGTAACTCGAGGTTGTTCCAACTTGCCGGCTAATCCTCGGCTCCCTTCCTGGGGGAGCCTGGCCGGATTCGGTGGGGCGCGGGCAGTTCCTGTCCGCGCCCTTGCCTCACATTTGCCCCCACATTTGATGAGCAAACGCAGGTGGCGTGCGATACTGAAGTTTATGGCTCTGCCGGATTTAACGCCTCGCATCGGGAACGATCCCAAGTCGGTGGTGATTCATTTGACGACTGGGACGGGGATGGAGATCGAGTGGAAGGATGGGCACCGGTCCGTCTATACGTTTGCGTTTTTGCGGGACGCTTGCCCTTGCGCACTTTGCGGGGATGAGCGGTCGAAAACGGGACGCAAGGCGGGCGAGGCGGCGAAGCCGGCGCCGGGGGCTTTGCCTATGTTTAAGCCGGCGATGAAAGCGCTGTCGGCGGAGGCAGTGGGCAAGTATGCGCTGAAGTTTTCGTTCAACGATAAGCACGATCTGGGAATTTTTTCGTGGTTTTATTTGCGGGAGGTTTGTCCCTGCGCGGAGTGCGCGGCGGCGCGGAGGGCGGTGGAATCTGGGTAGTAATAAGTGGGACGCGGTGCCCACTTGGACTTGCAAATTGCTTCCTGCAGGGCTTAATTTGTTCGCGAAGGCGCTCCGAGAGGCTGCAGAGAGAGTAACTCCCTGCGCGGCGTTCTCCCTCAGCGGCTAGAAAACCGACTCTGAAAACAGGCCGGCTATCACAGCGGTGAACCGCTCCACTCCGGCGCTGTGCCACCCAATCAAATTGCTAGTGCAATTTCTCGTACTCCGCTTTCGCTTGCTTCAGAATTGGGAGATTTGGATCGGCGTCTTTCCAGGCAGCAAAGAAATCCTGATAGGCAGACTTGGCTGCGGCGGCGTTGCCTTGCAGGGCTTGGGCGCGCCCCAGTCCCAGATGGGAGAGGGCGTAACTCACGTCCAGAGGATCAGTACCTCTGTGATCGAGAATTTTCTGATACTCGGCCGCCGCTTTTGCGCCGTCTTTCATGCGCAGGTAGGCTTCGCCGCGCAGATAGTTGATCGAGTAACCGGCGGAAGCGGGACCGCTCCCGAATTCATAGGGTGCGGCGATTTCGAGGTGGGCTACGGCTTGTGCCGGCTGGTTGCGCTGCAGGTCGATGGTAGCCTGAGCGAGCGGGACGGCGACTTTGTTGAGCAGGGTATCGGTGGGATTCTGGCGGACCAATTCTTCGGCAATCTTCTGGCTGCGCGCGCTGTCTCCGGTCAGGCCCAGCGCCTCCGCAACAATTGAACGTGTGCCGCGGTCTTGCGAGGCGGCGAGAGCATCGGAAATTTTTTGGCGAGCTTCCGGGAGGTTGCCTAGTTCCGCCTCGCTCGTGGCCTGGTCAGCGAGAATGACTCCCGCGAACTCCTTGTAACCCAGCCGCCGCGAGGCACTCACACTTTGGTCATAGATGGCGCGAGCTGACTGGAGCTTGCCCAATGCGTACTCGCCTCGGCCGTGCATCCAGATCAGGATGGGCTCTTCCGGTCTGCCGGCGACCAATTCGAGTCCGTGGCGCTGAGCGGCTTCATCGCTGCGAATGAAGGCTAGTTCGTAGAGCGTGAAGTTTACCGACCAAGGATGCGAGTTCGCCTTCTCGGCCACGGCCCGGGCTTCGTCGAAGCGATTGAGGCGTTCGTAGGCGTCGGCGCTATTCTGAACGGCGTATCCGTCATTGGGCTGCATGCGCAGGCTCTCGGTGGAAATGGCGAGGGACTTTTCCTGCTGCCCGATGCTTTGGTAGCGCAAAGCGAGATTGTCGCGAGGCGTTGTGTCGCGGGGGTAGGTTTGTACCCACTGCTGGTAAATCTCGATACCCTTTTCGAAATCTCGGGCCGCAATGTCATAGTAATGCGAAGAGATGTAGAACCGTTCGCGTTCGCTGGCTCTCTCCTTCAAGTCGAAGGCCTTGGTGAGATAGCTATCCGCCTGCTCTTGCTGCGTCAGATTGCTGTAGACGGTGCCGAGGGTGGCGTACGCCATGGCGAAGTTGGGGTCGATCTCGACGGCGCGCTTGAGATAGGGAGCGGCTTTCGCATCTTCCCCCCGCAGATGTTCGGACTCTCCAAGACTGAAGGCCTGCAGCGCCTCGAGCGACGAGGTAGTGGCTCGTTCGAGGGGGGTGTCGAACTTCTGCACCGAGCCGATGGACTCGCCGAGCTTGCCGCGCAGGCTGGCGGCAGCCTGGTCGAGCGACTTGAGGATCTGCTCTTTGCTGTTGGCCTCGGTCTCTTCGCGAGCCAAAACGTCACCGGTCTGGGCATTCAGCGCGGAAAGGGTGATGACGTAGTGCGAGCCCAGGCTGGCGATGGAGCCCGCGAGCATGGCCTTGGCACCTTCGCGCATGCAGATCTCGCGGGCGACGTCGTTGCTGATGCGTTCGTCGGGCTTACGGCCCATGAAGCGAAGAGCTTCGCGGACGCGTGATTCCGGTAACAGGTTGAGGTAGGGGGATTGTTCGAGTTGGACGGCGAGCGCCTGCTTCAGGGTTCCGTCGAACACGGGATCGCCGGTAGTGTTGACAAAGTCGGCGAGGACCACGGTGTCTTTTTCGGTTAGGGCGTTGGCGTGGCGGGAGCGGAGGAAAAGGCCTCCGGCGATTAGGGCTGCGATCAGTGCGGCGGCGGCGATGACGGGGATTTTCCTGGATTTTTTCGGGGCGGCCGGAACTGTGGTCGCGGGTGGCACCGCGCCCGACGAACCGACAGCAACGGCCGCAGCGGAGGGGGACGATACTGGCTGCGGCGTCTGCTGGGAGATCGGCTGCGAAGCTGGCTGCGAAATCGGCTGCGCCGGCGACTGAACTGCGGGCCTTGATCCCGAGTCTTGTGCCGCTGCTACGGAACCGGAACTGGCGGCTACCGCTCGGCTGGTGTCGGTGTCGCGTTTTAGTCGCTGCAGGTCGGCGCGGATGTCGGCGGCGTGCTGGTAGCGGAGATTGCGATCTTTTTCCAGCGCTTTGTTGATGATGTCTTCCAGCTTCGGGGGCAAGTCGGGATTCAGGCGGATCGGGGGAGTCGGGGCGCGATCGAGGATCGCCTGGAAGATCAGGGCCGGGGTATCTCCGCGAAACGGGACCATGCCGGTGGCCATTTCATAGAGCACCGCTCCGAAGGAGAAGAGGTCGGTGCGGGAATCGAGTTCCTTTCCTTTGGCCTGCTCGGGAGACATGTAGGCGACGGTGCCGATGGCGGAACCGGCACTGGTCAGGTGCTCCTCGGCTACGGTGGCCTCGACGGTTTCGCCGGAGGGTGACGATGGGCGGGTGGTGTGCGTGACCTTGGCGAGTCCGAAGTCGAGGATCTTGGCATGCTCGCGCTTGGTCACGAAAATATTCGCCGGCTTAATATCGCGATGGACAATGCCCTGCGCGTGCGCCGCGTCGAGCGCATCGGCAATCTCGATGCTCAGCGAAAGCAGTGCATCGAGTTCCATTGGGCGATTGCCGATGATATGTTTCAGCGTCGCGCCGTCGAGGTACTCCATGACGATGTACGCTTTGCCGTCCTGCTCGCCAATGTCGTGGATGGTGCAGATGTTGGGATGGTTGAGGGCCGAGGAGGCTCGGGCCTCGCGGCGGAAGCGTTCGAGCGATTGGCGGTCTCCGGCTACATTTTCAGGGAGAAATTTGAGCGCGACGAAGCGGTCGAGGCGCGTGTCTTCGGCTTTGTAGACGACACCCATACCACCGCCGCCTAATTTTTCGGCGATGCGGTAATGGGAGATGATCTCGCCAACCATTTGTGCTCCTGCGCTGGGCTGAAATCTTACGGTTGGAGATCGGGCAAGTCAACCAACGGGACGCTTCCTCGCGAGAACTCCGTTGCAGCTGCGTTGACGGCTCGTGCGGAGTAGGGGTCCCTTCGGCTTCGCTGGGGCATTCGCTTCGCGAATGGTCCGGCTGCGCTCAGGATGACAAGGGGTTTGTGGTGTGCTCAGGATGACATGTTTTTCACACTTAGTTAATGTGGCAGGTGTTATTTTCGCTGGGATGTGAGGGGACATGGGACTGATTAATGTTCTGTTTGGGCGGCCGTTGGCTTCCTCTGAGGATGAAGGGCAGCGGATTTCTCCGGCTCAAGGGATTCCTACGTTTGGACTGGATGCCTTGAGTTCGGCGGCCTACGGACCGGAGGCGGCTTTGACGATTTTGCTGCCTTTGGGGTTGATGGGAGTCCGGTACATTGTGCCGTTGACTGCTGCGATCATTGGGCTGCTGGTGATTGTGTATTTCAGTTACCGGCAGACGATTGCGGCTTATCCGAATGGCGGGGGATCGTACACGGTTGCCAAGGAGAACCTGGGGAACGGGGCGGGATTGTTGGCGGGCGCGGCTTTGATGATCGATTACCTGCTGAATGTGGCGGTGGGAATCTCGGCGGGGATTGGGGCGTTGGTATCGGCAGTGCCTTCGTTGTTGCCACACACTTTGGCGATGTGTTTGGCGGTGCTGATTATTTTGACGGTGGTCAATCTTCGGGGAGTGAAGGAAGCGGGGACGGCATTTATTGCTCCTACCTATTTGTTTGTGGGAACTCTGGCGGTGGTGATTGTGATTGGGCTTTACAAGGTGGTGGCGTCGGGGGGGCATCCAGTCGCGGTGGTGCCTCCGCCGGAGCAGGCTCCGGCGGCTTTGCAGGCGGTGGGATTGTGGTTGCTGCTTAGGGCGTTTGCTTCGGGATGCACGGCTTTGACGGGCGTCGAGGCGGTTAGTAACGGAGTGCAGGCGTTCCGGAAACCGGTGGTTCCGGCGGCTCGGGCTACGTTGACAGCGATCATCGCGATTCTGATTGTGCTTCTGGGAGGAATTGCTTTGCTGGTGCGGTACTACGGGATTATGGCTACGGATCCGGGAGCTCCAGGGTATCAGAGCGTGCTGTCGATGCTTGCGGCTGCGGTCACGGGCAAGGGGATTTTTTACGATCTGACTATGTTTTCGGTTTTGCTGGTCCTGTGTCTTTCGGCGAATACTTCGTTTGCGGATTTTCCGAGGCTGTGCCGGATGATTGCTAGGGATGATTATCTTCCGCATTCTTTGACGACGCGCGGACGGCGGCTGGTGTTCTCGCAGGGAATCTGGGCGCTGGCGATTTTTGCGGGGCTGTTGCTGATTTTGTTTGGAGGGGTGACCGACCGGTTGATTCCTTTGTTTGCGGTGGGCGCTTTTCTGGCATTCACATTGTCGCAGGCGGGGATGGTGGGGCATTGGCTGCGATCGGAATCAGGGGCGCGGGCCTGGCACAGCATCCTGGTAAATGGGGTTGGAGCTTTGGCTACTGGCATCACCGTGCTGGTGGTGGTGGTCGCCAAGTTTGTCGAAGGGGCTTGGGTGGTGGTGCTGTTGCTGCCGGCGGCGCTGCTGTTTATGGCTCGAGTGCGGCGTCATTATGAACGGGCGAATGAAGAAGTGGCGCTGAAGGGTGGGGTGGTTTTGAATTCGGAAAACCTGGCACCGCCGATTGTGCTGGTTCCGGTGGACCGATGGAATGCGGCTACGGAGAAAGCGCTGCAGTTTGCGATGACGCTGTCTCCGGATGTGCAGGCGGTGCATGTGACGTGCGATGCGGATGAAGATAAGCCGACGTGGGAGTGGGCGGAGAAGCCACCGGCAGGAACCCGGGTTCCGAAGCTGGTGACCTTGCCTTCGCCGTTTCGGCTGGTCGTGCATCCGATTGTGGATTACGTATTGAAGGTGGAGAAGGAGAATCCTGGGCGGACGATCGCAGTGGTGATTGCGTCGATGGTGGAACGGCACTGGTATCACTATTTTCTGCACAATCAGCGCGGACAGATGCTGACGGCGCTGCTGCTGCTGGGTGGAGATGAGCGGATTAACATTATTAATGTGCCTTGGTACTTGAAAGCGTAGGCAGTGGCTGGGCAGCGAATCGGAGTGGGTTAATTTCAAACTCTCCAATTGTCGGGGCGCCACTGCTGGATTGCTTTCTTGATTTCGGGGGCGGCTAATTTTTCGTTCAGGGCTCTCGCGGCTAGCGCGGGCAGTTCGGCATCGGAGGCGAAACGCAGTGCTATCAACTGCGACTCCGTAAATTCCGCTATGCGTGGACGAAGAGCTGGGTCGAGTAGGGTCGCAAGGCGTAATCTTTCTTCCAGACGGATGACGCGGTCCTGCACTTTGATGGGATAAAGGCGGACCTTGAAGATGACGACCGACAACCCGACTGCGGCGACGACCAACAATGCAGAGTGCAGGCCCGGCCGCATGACCAGATGGACGATGGAAGCGAGCAGCAGGAGGGAAAATATGGGCAGGATAAAAAAATGGAAGAGGGGATCATAACGGGTGTGATTGGAGAAATTCTGGGGGGATGATTCGGCCATGGGGATGGTCTCCTTTTGAGGATCGAAATATCATCGCACGTTTGCGGATTGTCTGATTAGGTCTTCGTTGCAAGACTGTATGCCATGAAGGGTAATGGCAGCAGTGGAGAAGCCGAGTTGCGCTCGGCTTGGACGCGTGAAAGCGCCCGTCCCCCCACGAGCCATCCCCACGCGTGCCTTCGAGCTTAGTCGTCGAGGAGGTTGCGGATTTTACGCGCCAAGGTGTCTAAGGGGAATGGTTTTTGCAGGACGGCGGCAGTGCCATCGACCAGTTCGCTACTCCAGGTGGTGTGGTCGGGATAGCCCGACATGAACAGCACCTTCATCCGCGGCCGTGGTTGGGTGAGGCGGCGCGCCAACTCTCGTCCGCCCAGGTTGGGCATTACAACGTCGGTCAGCAATAGGTGGATCGAATTTTGGTAATTGGCCGCAATCTTGAGGGCTTCGTTGCCGTCCACCGCATGTAGGACGGTGTAACCGCTTTTCTGCAGGAACTCGCGGACTAGATCACGGATTCCATCCTGATCTTCCACCAATAGGATGGTTTCGGTCTCGGTTCCACGGGCGACGGGAGCATGCGACATTTTCGTTTTAGAGATGGGCTCTTCTTTGGCTTGGGATTCGGACTTGGCCTCTTCCTCCTGCACCTGGGGGAAATAGATGTCGAAGGTCGTTCCCTTTCCAAACTCGCTGCTGGCAGTGATCCAACCACCAGTTTGTTTGACTACTCCGTAGACGATGGCCAGGCCCAAGCCGGTTCCTTCGCCGGGTTTCTTGGTGGTGAAAAAGGGCTCAAAAATGTGGGCTTGAATCTCGCTGCGCATTCCAACACCAGTGTCGCTGACTGTGAGGACTACATATTTGCCAGGCGGGATTTGGGCATGGCTTCCGGCAAAGGTTTCGTGAAGTTCGACGTTTCTGGTCCCGATGGTCAGCTGGCCGCCCTGGGGCATGGCATCGCGCGCATTGACTGCCAGGTTGAGAATTACCTGCTCCATCTGTCCGGGGTCGGCCTTAACGCGATTGGGTGACGCGGCGGGCAGGATTTTTAGCTCGATGTTGGCGGGGATGAGGCGATCCAACATTTTCGCCACTTCAGTCAGGACGGCATCCAAATCGAGTGCCTTAAGCTGAAGCACTTGCCTGCGACTAAAGGCGAGGAGCTGTTGGGTGAGAGCTGTAGAACGGGTGACCGCGCGTTCGATTTCAATGGCATCCTTGTGCGACGCGGGATCGCTCGGAGCCAGCCGGGCGCGAAGGCGTTCATTGTGAGCCTGGATGACCATTAAAAGGTTGTTGAAGTCGTGGGCCACGCCGCCCGCCAACTGGCCCACGGCTTCCAGTTTCTGGGAGTGGCGGAGCTGTTCCTCCAAACGCTTGTGCTCGGTAATGTCGTAGAGCACACCCTGCATCAAGAGAGCCCGGTCGCCGATCGCCGCGTGCAACATGACGCCCTCGTCGCGGAACCAGAGGACCCTGCCGTCGCGCGCAAACATGCGGTACTCCGCCTGGAACAAATCCTGGGTCTCCTGGAAGCGCTTCTCCGCGGCGAGGGCAATTTCACGGTCCTCGGAGTGGATGTGGTTTAGCCAATTCAACGGATCGGAGAGCCACTCCGACGGCGAGAAACCCAGAATCGACCGGATTTGAGGACTCACATAGTGCCACGGTCCATCGGCACCGAGTTCGGCGACATAGGTGATCGCGGGCAAGCGTTCCACCAGCGTCCGATAGCGATCTTCCGCCGCGCGAAGCTGGGTTTTGTCTCGATCCCGTTCGATGGCGAGAGCGACGAGATGGGTAGCGTGAGCAATGATTTGCAGATGTAGAGCGTCAGGAGTGCGCGGCTCGCGGTAGTAGATGGCAAAGCTCCCAAGGACGCTGCCGTCCTGCGCTGGGATCGGCGTTGACCAGCAGGCTCGCAGACCGTGCCTCAGGGCTATGTCGCGACCGTCTGCCCACAGTGGGTCGGTCGCGATGTCGGAGACGACGACTGGCTGCTTTCTATAAACGGCGGTGCCGCAAGATCCCATGCAAGGCCCGATTTTTAGGCCATCAGTGCCTTGACTGTATTCTTGGGGAAGGCTGGGGGCGGCTCCATGTCGCAAGGTTGTGCCGTCGGCGTCAAGAAGAAGAACGGAGCAGAGCATTCCGCCGTGGTGCTTCTCGATGTCGGCGCACAGAGTATTCAAGATCGCCGGGAGTGGATTCTGGCCCATGATCATGGCCAGTATCCGGTCATCCAGCAGCGACAGAGCTTGAGAGGTACCTGCCTGCTCCTCGGTTACCGCTCTTTGCGCTCCCGTAGACATGACCCGTTGGTATGATTTTCATTGCCTAGGACCGTTGCCTCCAAGTTACCGGGGTAACGGCATCTGATTTTCGATTCGACTCGCGCCCCGGCCTGGGCGGTAGTGGCGGTGGAAACGTGTGCGACTTACGGCGGTATCCACGCGATGGAGTGTTTGGGTGGGGTTGGAATTCGACAGCGAACATTCCAACTTCGTGGAGGCGCTGCTCTATCTTCTATATATGGACGCGGGGCGCGCGCCGATGATTCCGCTCGACATGGAATATGCGGGAGAAGACGGCGTGACGTGGGTATTGCAGTTGCCGATTTGAATCCCTTTAAGACGAACAGTCCGCCACCGTCGTAGGCTCGATGTCAGCCTCAGTTGTAGGCTTATCTCCGGTGCGATAGAAAATTTCGAATTGCTTGGCAGCCTGTCGGTCGCATCGGGGTCTCAAAACGTCATATGCTACATCGCCTTCGTTGCGAATCACTTCTTGCAACGTGAGAGCGTGAGCATACAACTGCTGGGACAAGTGCAACAGCATCTCCCGATCTAGTGCATTAGACGGTCGCTTGCTGGCAACCTTCTCAGCCGTGCGCTCCGCTGGATGCGGGACAACCGTTGCGGCTTTGCCTGGTTCGAGCGATTGATCCGTCACAGTGTCCATAAACGGAGCGCCTGCCGGACATTTGAATTCAACCAATGTGCGGCCACCGGTTCTAGCAAAACGGCGATGGGAGGCCCGAGCCGAGTGCAGAACGGAACGTCGTCGGGATTTCATGCCAGCTCCTTTCCCTGAGTCTTCCCAAGGGGTTGTGACCATCCGGGGATAATTTCAAAATAGCGGTTCCACCGGGAAACAGTCCAACGCATAATTTGCGTTTCTTGCATCCAAAGTCGAGAACCCCACCCTCTACCCGAAGAAGGACTGCCGCTCCACCCTTGGAGGGGCGGCGGACGGGAGAATGCGCCGATTCTGATCCCCGATCTAAATTTCGAATTGCAGCAATCCCGGCAGGAACCCTCATACGTTCAGAACCGGAATCGGCACGGCGCAAATGATTGCGTAGCCATGGATCCGCAGGTTACCGCCGTAAGGGTAGCACTCGGTAACCAGCAAATCCGCCTTCGTTTGCTTCGCCGCTTGGCTCAGCACCTTAGGCACGTCACCATTGCCGATGAATACGTCCGTCTTGATGCCCATGTCTTGCTGAAGCTCTGCGAGATGCTGAGAAGCGTCACCGACCAGCGCTTTTTTCCACTCTGGAACGACGTAACTGCCGCCAGGTCCCCAAAGCTCCACCCCGGCAGTAACGTGGGCGAGTGTAAGACGGGCACCGAATTCGGCGGCCATTTGCGTGGCCCACGACACAGTTTTGTGACTCCGGGGGCCGAAATCGACCGCGCAGAGGACATTGCGGATCGCAAACTCCTGCCCTGGCGATTCTTCCACGTGGGCGCCGGTCCAAACCGGGCACTCGGTCCCGTGTAGTACTTTCGCTGTCACCGAGCCCAGCAGAAACTGGTTGAACGTGTAGCCATGGGACGGCATCATGATCAGGTCGGCTTTTTCCACCTGGGCCGTCTGCAAAATTGCCTGGGCTGGGTTGCCTTTGACCAACACGCGTCGGATAGCAAGGCTTTCAAGCTCCGCCCCGAGAGACGGGTCCAGGTTTTTCTGGGCTCCTTTAACCATCTCAGCGAGCAGATCCCAACCAGCAAGCTTGGGGCCGTCCTCCGGCACACCGGCGGCATGGCTTCGACCTGTCACGACGTGCAGCATCACGATCTCCGAATGGAAATGGTGGGCCAATGTCGCAGCCTGATGAACCACACGCAGCGAGGCGTTCGGGAAGTCAACTGGCAGAAGAATCTTCTTAATATTCAGCATCGCGCATCAGCCGGGAGAGCCGCTTGGAATCGCAGTCGTCGCAGCAGGATTGCCCGTCTATGAGGTCTTCCGACGTAGACTGACGTCAGTCATACGCGAGGAACACCATCGTGAGGAACGCCATAGACGGTAGAAGCCCTCACTTTGCGGCCTGCAGCTGTTGCAGATCGGCGAGCACTTCCTCGCTGTGCCCCTGCGGACTGACCTTGAGGTACACCTTTCTGATTACGTCCGTGGGATCGATCAAGAAGGTGTTGCGGGCGGCAAGAGTCATCCCTTTGTATTCCATGATCGAGCCATATTTTTCGACGACCGCGTGGTTGGAATCCGCGAGCAGCTTGAAGTTCAAGCCTTCTTTGGTGCAGAAGCTCTTATGAGAACCCACGTCGTCCACGCTGACGCCTACTATCACGGCATTCTTCTGCGTGTATTTATCGATGTCGCGTTGGAAATTGTGAGCTTCGATCGTACAACCCGACGTGAAGTCCTTGGGATAGAAGTAAAGCACAACCCACTTGCCCTTGAACTGATCAAGCGACACTTGCGCTCCTTCCTGGTTGGGCAGGCTGAAAACGGGGGCTGGACTGCCCACGGCCGGCGGCTGAGGCTGATCTGCGGCAACCGCAAAAACTGTGGTCAGGACCAGGGTCACGAAAAGTACCGAGAAAACCTTCATAACGCTCCTTTCAAACCATGGTTAAGAATAAATCATCACCTCAGATGTTGACCAAACCCCTCAGTAGCTGAAAACGCTGATGTGGATATTCAGCTCCGGATCAGGGCGGGTTTTGTAGATTTCCTGGACCAATCGTAGGCGGCACTCTGGTCAATTCGACGGCACGCGCCGAGTGAGAGTGGCGCTCTCGCCAGTCAGAATCGGTTACCATGTGCGGATGCGCGGCGTATTTGGTTACATATGGCTGGCAGCCCACTTGCTGTGTGCTTCCGGACTGTTCGGAGCCACCGTGCCGGTTTCGATTACCGACCGTTCGACCGGCATCGGGGCCACGGTCGAGCCAGATGGCCGGTACGTCATATCGACTAGCATTGTCTCGACGCGCATTGCCGGTTGGAAATTCAGCGGAAACCTGGGCCAGCCGCCTACGGCAATTGTCATTCAAGAAGGCAGAGATAACGTAGCTGCGTACCAGGAGATCATTGTCGATTTTGTACAAAACGAGTCGAAACTGGCTAGCATTCGCGTCTACTCCGGGATCCCAGTCGTGCTGTTTAACATTAAGTATCTGCAGGCGACAAGCAACACCACTGCGTTCCCAAAGCTAACCTCCTATCCTGAGACCCCCTATCACGTCAGCTATAGTGGTCAGTTTGGCAAGTACAGCTTTAACGAGTTCGGCGTTGATAGCCCGTGGGTATTCTTCGATGGCGACCGTAACACGTTTATCCTCTCGCCGGCTTCCGATTTCCTGATTTCTGCGACTACCCGATCCTCATCGCGAGAGATAGTCAGCGGGATCGATTCCAGAATCGCAACCTTGCCTGAAGGATTTACGCATAGCACGATCCTCGTAGTGGAAAAAGGAATCAATCAGGCATTCGAGACCTGGGGAAGCGCGTTGGCTAGACTACAAGGCAAGGCGCGGGCCGCCAATGATGCCGAGCCGATTCTCGCCAAGCTTGGCTACTGGACCGATAACGGCGCGACTTACTACTACAAGTACGAACCCTCGCTAGGATATGAAAAGACACTGCTGGCGATTCGCGACGAGTTTCTCAAAAAAGGTGTCCCGCTCGGTTACATGCAGCTCGATAGCTGGTTTTACCCGAAAGGTGCGAACGCAGATTGGAAGAAATTTGATGGAATTTTCGAATATGTCGCCGATAAGGACCTCTTCCCGGATGGCCTGAAAGCTTTCCAGCAGCAGTTGGGCTTGCCGCTGGTCACGCATTCTCGTTGGATTGATCCGAAGAGTCCTTACCGCAGCCGTTATCGGGTGTCCGGCAACGTGGTCGTGGATCCCCGTTACTGGGAAACTGTGGCGAGCTATCTCGATGATGCCCACGTCCTTACTTACGAGCAGGACTGGCTTGATGAACGCGCACAAGCGGCCTTCAATCTGCACGATCCGGCCGCGTTCATGGATGAAATGGCGCAGGCACTCCAGGGACAGAAGCTCACAATTCAGTACTGCATGCCTTTGCCGCGCCACTACCTGCAAAGCACCAAGTACGAGAATGTAACCACGATTCGCACAAGTGGCGACCGCTTTGGCCGAGACAAATGGGATGAGTTCCTCTACGGCTCGCGGTTGGCAAGCTCTCTCGGTGTGTGGCCCTGGTCCGATGTATTTATGAGCGATGAGTTGGACAATTTGCTGCTCTCGACGCTCTCCACTGGTCCGGTCGGCCTGGGCGACCGGATTGGCTCGGTAAATCGCGAGAACCTGCTGCGTGCTGTCCGGGCCGACGGAGTAATCGTTAAGCCCGATGTGTCGCTTGTGCCCACCGATCAAGCCTTCGTTGAAGATGCACAGAAACTGAAGCGGCCCATGCTCGCCTCTGCATACACCGATTTCGGGACTCTGAACGCCTTCTACGTCTTGGCTTACGCACGCGGCTCCCAAAAAACAGTCTCTTTCACGCCCGCATCGCTTAGCCTGCATACGCGCGTTTACGTATTCGACTATTTTTCTCGTCAGGGAACAGTTTTGGATCCGGATAAGACCTTCACGGACTCGCTGGAAAGGGGATACGCGTACTTCATCGTGGTTCCGCTCGGCCGATCCGGGATCGCTTTTCTGGGTGACCGTGAACAGCTGGTTTCGCTCGGCAGGCAACGCATCAGCCAACTATCGGACAACGGAAAGGTGCGGGTGACGATTCAATTCGTGCACGGCGAGAATTCCCGAACCGTACAGGGGTATTCCCCGACTGCCCCGGTGATCACCCCAATCAAAGGCAAAACAGGCACGCCAATGTATGATTCCGCCGCACACCTGTTCACCGTATCGGTCTTACCGGATTCGAAGGGGACGGCGGAACTGGAAATCAGGTCACCGCAAGGTGAGAATGCCCACGTGGAGCGACTGGAGGGGTCGCGACACACAGTGGCTACTGCGACCGCTCAATGGTGATGCACGTCATGTACGGTCGCCTCTCCCTCGCGCCAGCAGGAAGCCTCCACGTCGGGCCCACCACTGCAGCAGCAGGTGGGTGGGAAAGTACACGACCAGCGGGACCACGACTAGGTATCCCAGCAGGTAAAGCAGGCCGGGCATAGCGTGTTGCTCGCGGAAGAACGGGCCACGGGCCCAGTTCACGTCGAACTGGGGACGCCAGAAATAATTGATGGGAACCACCACCCATGCGGTCAGCGTCTGGTAGACCCAGCCTCGGCGGTCGTAACCCAGTCGCCTGATGGCCCACAACAGCAGCGGAGGACTGACGACGTGAAACAAGCTGAGCAGGCGAATGAACAAAGGCACGTTGGGATCGAACATGTATTCCGTGCCGCCGATGATGTGCGAGCCGGTGCTCAAAGCCCCGCCCAAGTCGATGGCGTAGAGGGTCTGGAACAGCAGCAGTCCGGTCGCCTGCCAGGAAAAAATCCGAGGGCTCTCCAGCCATAGGGCGAGCACGAGAAAGAGGTTTCCCAGATCGCAGAAGAACAGGAAGTTTTGCAGGCCGTATTGCTTCCAGTACAGCGGAACCCAGGCGATCACCCAGACGGTCCAGCCGATCTTGAGCCAGAGGGGCACCCTCATGGCCGCCATTGTAGTCGGTGCCGGGGGTAGCCCGGCTCGCCTCTGTTCCAGAGACTAGCCGCTCCGCCGTACTTGTCAACACCGTTGAAAAACAACTTGACCAAGGTGTGAAATGCTCTGCTAGCCTATCCTTATGCCGCAGTCCGTTAAAGAGCGCGTTGGAAAGCTGCGCGAAGAGATCGCAGAAATCAGTGAAGCAAACCGCCTGTACCTGCAAGGTGGCAAAAAGATGATCGGAGCTTCCGACCAGGAACGTCGACTGCAGAGATTGCAGGAAATCATGGACGAACTCATGTCCTTGACGGACTGGAAGAAAACCTGACCCGACGTCTTATAGGGGATCGCTTTAGCGGCGCCGCTTGGACGTTCATTGAGAGCCCTTTTAGGTCTGGCATCTTGGACCTTCAGTCCGAGGCTTGAACCTCCATTGTGTCGGTAATCCACAGTTGCGCTGGAGCGCCCTTCGTAGTGCGAGTGGCAGTCGCCCGAAAGCTGCCGGAAGTGGTTTCGACATCGTAAATATATGGAGGGCGTTCGCCTTTGATGGTGATGTAGTTGCCTGCAATCAGCTCATCCAGCGAAGCATACTTCCCTTGCGACGCCTGATATACGCGCTCGGCATCAGCAATGCCGATCAGGTCGTTTTTCACGCCCACGATGGTGGCAACTTCTTCAGGATTGCCGCTCCCAGCACCCGGAGTCAGGGTCTTGATCTGCACGGAGTAGATGTACATACCGATCGCCATCGTTATGATCGTGCCCAAAAACCCAAGAACGCGTCCCATAATTTGCTCCGCAAGAAGCTATCTCGCAAATGGTTTTGGGAAGGGCATGGCTTCGGCCGTGCCGCCCAGAGCCAATAAAGACGCGGGCTTTAGCCGCCTGAGAGTCCCGGCAGCTTACCCCGCAAGTGCCATTGCACCCGGAAAACGAGACCGTAGCAAGTAACGAGAGTGCAAGTGCCAGGGATGATGATATGGGGGGGTTCCAGGAAGGTTTCCGGTAATCGCAAATCGGCTTTTCGGAATGGCGACCCCGGAGGGAGTCGAACCCCCAACCCTCAGATCCGAAGTCTGATGCTCTATCCAATTGAGCTACGGGGCCGTCCGCCGGTAGTGACATCCGCTCACCGGCGCTCTCGATTCTACACTGCAGTTCGCCCCGAATCATCCCTCGCCTACGGAAATCTGCCTGGCGTTGTAACATCAAAACGCATGTCCTTTGCGGCCAATCTCGTGCCCAATCCCGTGACCCACACCAGTTCGCGCCTGCTCGAGTTCGAGACGCTGCGCGAGTTGCTCGCCGGCTACTCCTCGTCGCCTTTGGGACAACGCCGCATCGCGGAACTTCTGCCTTCGCTCAATCGCGCGTGGATTGAAACCCAGCAGCAGCTCACGACCGAAATCCGCGAGTATCGTCGTGTCGGCGGACGCTTTGAATTCGCCGGCCTGCCCGAAGTCAAAAAGCTGATCGAGAAATCCCGCATTGCCGGGGCCGCTCTCGAAACCGGCGAGATCCGCGACGTTGTCCTTATTGCCGACCGGGCCGCAGAGTGGCGCGAAATCGTGCGTCAGCCTCCGGCCGCCATGCGCTGCGATTGGGGCGCCGTGGCTGCGCTTTCCAACAGCATTCAAGACTTCACCGGCTTCCTGCGCGCGTTCCACAACAAGATTCTGCCCGACGGCACGCTCGACGATCGCGCTTCCCCTGAACTCAGCCGCATTCGCCGCGAGATCGAGAAGCAGAAGCGCCAGATCCAGGACTCGCTGCGCGGCTACCTGCGGAAACTCGCCGAAGGCGGCACCGTGCAGGACGAACTGATCACCATCCGCGGCGAGCGTTTCGTTATCCCAGTCAAAGTTGAGCAGAAACGACGCGTACAGGGCGTCGTGCACGGCGCCAGTTCCAGCGGACAGACGGTCTTCATCGAGCCGCTCGAAACCATCGAGCAGAACAACGAACTGGTCCGCCTGCTCGATGAGGAACAAGCCGAGGTTCATCGCGTCCTCCTGGAGATGACACGCCAAATCGGCGAAAACGCGGATGCGATTCTGGCCGCAGCCGACATCCTGGCCGAACTGGAACTCCAGTTCGCCAAAGCCCGCTTCGCCGAAGACTACAACTGTGTAGCCGTAAGCTTTTCTGGGGACGAGAGCTCGTGTGAGGATGGGCGACCTCTTCAGTCCATGACGAGCGAAGCTCGCCTGCTTCTTCACCGCGCTCGTCATCCACTCCTCGAACGCAATCTGAAACTCAAGAACGGGAAGATTGTCCCCGTTACCATCGAACTTGAAGGCGAACGCCGCCAGCTCGTCATCACCGGTCCCAACACCGGGGGCAAGACTGTCACCCTGAAAACGCTCGGCCTGCTCGCTCTGATGGCGCAGTCTGGCATTCCAGTTCCCGCGGACCGCGCCGACATGCCGGTTTTCGACGCCATTCTGGCCGATATCGGCGACTATCAATCGATCGAGCAGAATCTCTCGACCTTTTCGGCGCATGTCACGAATATCGATTCCATCTCTCGCACTGCGACTGCGAATTCGCTGGTGCTGCTTGACGAACTTGGCTCTGCTACCGATCCCGAAGAGGGCGCTGCGTTGGCCGTTGCCATCGCCGAGCATTTCCGCAAAGTCGGATGCATGATCGTGATCTCAACCCACCATACTTCGCTCAAAGTCTATGGCGCGAATACAGCGGGAGTGATCAATGCCTCGGTCGGCTTTGACGAGGCCACTTTACAGCCGACTTATGAACTGAAGATCGGCGTTCCTGGTGCATCTGCTGGCATCAACATCGCGCAACGACTCGGACTGAATCCGGCAATCATCGCTTCGGCTCGCTCGCGTCTGGGTTCGCAAACTCAGGATGTCGCGCGTTTTCTCGACCGCCTGCATGCCGACCTTCGCGATCTTGAAAATGAGCGCTCTCGGATGCAAGCGCGCGAACAGGAACTGGAGCGGGAGAGGTCGCTCCTCGCCAGCGAGGGGCGCAAAGAACAGCAGGCCAAAATCCGCGCGATGGAGACGAAGCTTGAAGCTCTGTTCCGCGACTTTGAATACCACGCGCGAGAGACCGTGAATGCGGTGCAGGAACGCGCTGCCGCGCAGAAATTATCGAAAGACGCCGAACGTCGCATCGCCAGAATGCGTCGCGAATTTCGCGAGCAGTTCGATGCGACGGTGGTCGCGCACGCGACCGGCGCCGATCGCGGAGACCCGAATGCCCAGCCCAGCATGATCAAGCACGTTTCCGAGGGCGACACGGTCAAGCTCAAATCAATGGGCCGCGCTGCCGTCGTCAAAAAGAAAATTGGCGAGAATCATTTCGATGTCGAAATCGGCTCGATGAAGATGCGCATCGCCCGCGAAGATATTGCTGAGGTGCTGACGCGCGCTTCCGAGTCGCCGGTGCAGGCCGCTCGCGCCCGCGGCATCAGCGTTTCGCTGCAAAACGAAACCAGCGGTCTCAACATGCCCACCGAAATTAACGTCATCGGCCGCACCGTGGACGAAGCCACCAGCGAAGTCGAAAAATTTGTCGACCGCGCGTTTCTGGCCGGCATGCCTCGGGTGCGGATCGTGCACGGGAGCGGCATGGGGATTCTGCGCAAAGCTCTGCGGCAGTATCTGCAGAAGCATCCGCATGTAGAATCGGTTGCGGAACCCCCTGCAAACGAGGGCGGCGGCGGAGCCACGGTGGTGGAGTTACGGGTCTAGCGGATCGCAGCTCAGGGGCATGGATGCAGAGCGGGTCGGCGCGAAAACTTGCCCGCAGATGGCAGGTTAATGAGAGCCAACATTCTCAGTTAGTGAAACCGCATTTTTACATCAACTATCGAGATGCCGTTGTGTAAGTAATCGTTTGGGACGAGCACGAAGGATAACCGCTTCTAGCCACTGCGGAAGATTGAAGCCCTCCCTTTGGCGCGACAAAAAATCTTAATGCAGCCACCCGTCGCGCAGCAGGTAGTATTCGTTGACTGGGCGGTCGTCCTCCATGGCGGGCGCATCCCTATTCATGGCGACCAGCCAGTCAATCGGAATTTCCTTCTCCAGGACCGCCGCAAACTGCTGTTCAGCCGTTGGGAACGGTCCCCATTCCACCAGGTCGGCAGCTGCACTCGCCGGCATGCGTCTTGCCAAGTCAGCGGCGGACCGATCCGGGATCGGTTGGCGGCTGGCAAGGTAGTGCAGACCCTTGGCGTCGACTGAACGAAAAACCCGAACGTAGGGGAACGATTCCTTCAGCGCGAGCGCGATGGCGGCGGTCGTCATCGAATCTGCACCGGGAAACCATTGCTGCAGGATGCCGTCCGGCCGCAAGCGTTTCTGGGCGGCGGAATAGAACTCGCGCGAATACAGCAGACTTGTGCCGGCTGCTTGAATGGGCGGGGGCGGATCGATGACGATCACATCGTACTGTCCATTCGTGCGCTCCAGAAAACGCCGGCCATCATCAGCTACGACGTGTGAGCGCGGCGACTTCAGCAGCTCCGGGCCGTCCGGGTGGAAGTACCAGAAAAGTGCGGGAACGCTGGGAACCAGATCCACCACCGTGGAGTCGATCCCCCAGGACAACATTGTACGATGCGTGGTGCCCATGCCGAAGCAGATGACCAGGGCATTCCGGGGCGGACGATCCAGGAACGCCAGGGGCATGGAGGCCATCATTTTGGTGGCGGGAGTAAGTTCGGTCATATTCACGCCGTTAACGAAAAGCCCCTTTTTCGCTCCCTCGCCAGTTGCGAGCACGGTGGCCGTGCTGTCCCGGCGTACCTGCTCCTTCGGAAAAGAATGGAGATAACTCCGCGTCATTAGAATTAAACTCAACGACGCAAGTAAAATCATCGCAGACGTGATTGCCCGCTGCGCCGTGAGCCGAGGCGTCGGTCCCGTCTGTCCAAACAAGATGAACGATAAAGCAACCAGCAGCCAAGGCAGCGCAAGTATCACCAGTGCGAAGCGCTCATCAAAATGCGGCAACAAGATAAAACCCGCGAGCAGCGGGCCCAGAACACAGCCGGCAACATTCACCGCGTAACCGACTCCGGCTCGGTTGGGGTCGCCTTCCGAGAAACGGTCGACTAGCCGCGGAGTCAGAAATCCCAGGAGTCCGCTGAACGCCGCGATGCCCAGCGGTACGCGCAGCCACGCGGGTATGTCGAGGCGTGGGTCGGCGGTCAGCAATGGAGTTAGAGAAACCAGCCAGACGAACAGCCATATCAAGGATCCCTGGTGGCGGTGCCGCCGGCTCCAGACCCGGTAGATGCTGGATCCAATGAATGTCGCTGCCAGGTAAACCGCCAGGATGGTTGCGAAAGAATAGACGAAGGTCCCGATATAGATGGTGTACTGCCGCGTCCAGACCACCTCCATCCCCATGCTGGTGAGTCCGGTGGCGAACAGTAACCAGAGCGTCCTGCTTCCCAACATCTCACGCCAGGCGGGGGCGGCCTTGGCAGCGTCATCCCGTTCGTGGTTGCTGCCTGCTTGCGGCATCTGCTTGCGGGCCAGAGCGAAGGCAGCGCCGCAGATCGCAAGATTGAGCAACATTCCAACCCGCAGCGTGCCACTGAAACCCAAAACCTCGATCAACAACAAGGGAATCAGAGCTCCCGCCACGGCTCCGAGCACATTCGCGAGATAAAAAAAGCTGAATGAGCGTCGCGACTCAAGACCCGTCTCACTACGGAGGGCAAACATGCCCAGCGGAATCGTAGCCCCCATGCAAGCGCACCACGGAATCAGACTGCATGCCGCCCATACTCCAGCAGCAACGTAGTAGCCAGATGAAGACAGCGACAGCCCGCTACCCACGTGCTCCAGCACGAGGCGGCCAACCATGAATTCCGCTGGCACAACGACGGCGGAACAGCCAATGAACAACTCGGCGATGGCGTAAACCTGCAAAGGCGGAGACGTGAGGCGCCGGGCATACTTGCGCACAAAGTGCCCCGCTGTCCATGAGCCCAGCCCCAATCCTGCCATGAAACTCGAGAGCACGATCGACACCATAGCCGTGGTGACCCCGAATTGCGCCATGGCGAGGCGAAGCCAGATCAGCTCGTAGAGAATGCTGCAAAATCCGGAAACAAAGAAGAAGGAGAAATACCACCTGCGGCCGCGGTTTGCGACTGCTGATTCTTCCGCTCGTTCCGCCCCAGCCTCTGGGGGAGGAATTCTTACTTGGGCCGGCATTGCTCCAGTGCTCATGGGTGACTCATTTTGTATCAGGATTTTTGACCACGCGGTTTCGAAGCGTTTCGGGGCAGTCCCGAAAAGAATTGCTCGCTCAAGTGTGACAGACAGTTACAGTGTGCAGGTAGAGACCACTTGCCGTCATGGTAACGAAAGTCATCGGAGGCCAGGCCGGGGGCGCGCTAGCGTCGGTGGGGCCGAGGTAAAGCGATTGGCAGGCGGGGCTCGTCTAGACTCACCAAAACTATTTGCTTTTTATTCGCCCTGTGACATACTGCGGCGCAGGCAGTGACGAGCTTCGCTCGGCTGGACGGACGAATGCGTCCCTCCCTGCGTGTTTTGTGGAAGGGCGCAGGGGCTCGGCCGCCAGGAAAATTTATTTTTGGACTCATTTTCCTGCGGTGCTCCTCATACGTCCACAGGCGGAAAAGGTTTACGATGCAGCAACACACTCACCTCAACATCGTGGCGACTCTGGAAACCACCATCGGCCGTTTGCCGGCGAATATTGATGCCGAGCGTTCCATCCTGGGCGCTGTGCTGCTTGACAATCACGCCTTCAACGATGCCGCCGAGCACCTCAAGCCGGAAGATTTTTCCATTGACTCGCACCGGCGCATTTATTCGCGCATGATGGATCTAGCCGAATCTTCTCGGCCTATTGACATCATTACGCTGGTCGAAGAACTTGAGCAGAAGAAGGACCTGCAGGCAGTCGGCGATGTCGGGTATATCTCCGGGCTGCTTGACGGCGTACCTGACCGGCCTTCCATCGAGCATTACGTTCGAATCGTTCGCGACAAGGCGATTCTGCGCGGGCTGATCAGCGTGTCCAATGCCGCCATTGCAAAGGCTAGCGAGCAGGCCGAGCCTGCCGACGAAATCCTCAACGACGCCGAAGCCGCCGTTTTCCAGCTTTCCGAGAAGCGCATTGGCAAGGGGTTTCAGGGGATCAAGGAAATTGTCCGCAACTCTTTTGGATCGGTCGACGCGCTGCTACAACGTGGACAGCGCATCACCGGGCTGGCCACGCATTACACCGAACTTGATGAGTTGACCAGCGGGTTGCAGAAATCCGATCTGGTGATTCTTGCCGCCCGGCCCTCCATGGGCAAAACTTCGTTTGCCATGAACATCGCCGAGAACGCCGCCATCGATGACGGCAAAGTCGTTGGCATCTTTTCGCTGGAAATGTCTAGCGAGGCTTTGTTGCAGCGCCTGCTCTGTTCGCGCGCCATTGTCGACGCGCACAAGATGCGCACCGGCTCGCTCTGGGGCGACGATATGAAGAAAATCGTCCGCGCCATGGAGGAGCTCTCCAACGCCCTCCTGTTTATCGACGATACACCGGGCATTTCCCTTAGCGAGATGCGTGCCAAGGCGCGCCGCCTGAAACAATCCCAGGGACGCCTTGACCTGCTGGTTGTCGACTACTTGCAGCTTATGTCCGGAGGCAGCAAGCGCTTCGAGAATCGGACGCAGGAAGTGTCTTCCATCTCGCGCGGACTGAAAGCCATCGCCAAAGAACTCGGCGTCCCGGTGGTCGCCTTGTCGCAGCTTAGCCGCGCTCCCGAAAGCCGGGGCGGGGACCATCGGCCGCAACTCTCCGATCTGCGCGAATCCGGGTCGATTGAGCAGGACGCTGACGTGGTCATGTTCATCTTCCGCGAAGAGATCTACAAGCAGGACGATCCGGATCTAAAGGGCCGCGCCGAGATCATCATTGCCAAGCAGCGCAACGGCCCTATCGGCAAGTTCAATCTCGCGTTTTTGCACAATTCCACGCGCTTCGCGAACCTGATGGAAGGCAATAGCGAACCCGGCGAATAGGCCTCGAATTAGGCACCGAATTGAGTAACCCCGAAAGACTACCAGGGACAGCAGAAATTCGACCCTGAGACACCTGTACCCCTGTGGAAAAGTTTGTGGATGATAAGGCCTGCCCTCGGAATCTTGCGGCACCGACCGGTTGGCGGGGGGATTGTTGTGCGGCGCGCGTCTTCCTAAAGCTATGTTTTTAAGTTGGTTAACGATCGTTAGGATTTTGATCGGCGGAACCGCTTGCGAATCAGCACTTTTGTCACAAAATATGAGATTTGCACATAAGCCAAAAGGCTGTAGCCCGCATCAACAGTGGCTGACACGCGGGTAAACCGTCCCGACAGGCCTGCCCGGGTGCGAAAAAACTGGGGTTTGCAACGGGCGCGCTCGTCGGGAAGCAGTGGGGAAAGCGGCGGTTTAGGTCACATCCAGCCGTGACGTGCCTCATGGCGCTGGTGCTTCGAAAAACATACCCTTTTGCAGAAAGGAGGAGACTGGATGTCCTCCTGGTCTGAGTCAGCGTGGTGCCGGAGAGCGCTGGCGTTTTGTTACCTCCAACCCGGTATACGCGAGTTGTTTTTCACCTCTTTAGTGGTCATCGGTTTTTTGATTCGGACCGCAGAGCCTCTTATGCCTTCTAACCTTTTCTCTTGGAGAACCCTCTATGCTGCATCTCGATACTGGTAATACCGGCTTCATGATTCTATGCACCAGCCTGGTCATGCTGATGACACCCGGTCTCGCATTTTTTTATGGCGGCCTGGTGGGGCGCAAGAACGTGCTCGCCATCATGATTCAGAGCTTTGTCTCGATGGGCTGGACGACGGTGATCTGGTATTTGTACGGCTACTCGCTGTGTTTCAGCGGCGACTGGCACGGGGTCATCGGCAACTTTCACAATGCATTCCTGCGCGGCGTCGATCTGACTACAGCTTCGCCGAATAACACGATTCCGATGTTTGTGTTCATTGCGTATCAGATGATGTTCGCCATTATCACTCCCGCGCTCATTTCGGGCGCGTTCACCAACCGGGTCACCTTCAAGGCGTACATGTTGTTCTTGACCGGGTGGTTGACGTTTGTATATTTCCCGTTTGTGCACATGGTCTGGGGCGGAGGCTTTTTGCAGAAATGGGGCGTGCTGGACTTCGCCGGCGGCATCGTGGTGCACAACATCGCGGGCGTCGCCGCTCTAGCTTCCGTGCTGTATGTGGGGAAGCGCCACACCGCGGATCGCGGCCCGCACAGCATCCCGCTGGTTGCCCTGGGGACCGGCCTGCTGTGGTTTGGGTGGTACGGCTTTAATGCCGGCAGTGAGATGCGCGTCGATTCAGTGACTGCGACCGCATTTCTCAACACCGATCTGGCAGCCTCGTTTGCGGCTGTCGCCTGGCTGTTTGTGGCTTGGCTCAACGAAAAAAAACCTAAGCTCCTGGGCTTGCTCACTGGAGCCGTTGCTGGACTGGCGACCGTCACTCCCGCTGCTGGATATGTTTCTCCCACTACCGCGGTCATCATCGGCATAGTTTCTGGAGTCGTTTGCTACTACGCGGTTGAGATGAAAAACAAACTGCAGTGGGACGATGCGCTGGATGTTTGGGGAGTCCACGGCGTAGGAGGCTTTCTGGGCATCGTGATGCTGGGAATCTTCGCCAACAAGCAATTTAATCCCGCCGGAGCGAACGGACTGCTCTATGGCGATCCAACGTTCCTGCTGAAACAAGTCGTGGCCGTGACTTTCGCGTCGGTATGGGCCTTCGTGTTTACCTACGCGATGTTACGAATCATCGATATGTTCACGCCCGTGAAAGTCGACGAATTGAGCGAGGCGTTGGGCCTCGATGAATCCATCCACGGCGAACATGCCTACGAGGAGGCTCCCGAGCACGATCTCTTCCATGCCGGGATACGCTAGGGAAGTTTGATTAGGTGGCTTCGAAAGGGCATGGCTTCAGCGGAAAGCCATGCCCTCAGAACCCGCCGCACAAGCAGCGTTTACGCGGTTTAAGTCATCACTGTTTCAGCGACTCCATATCGATAACGAAACGATACTTCACGTCGCTTCTTAGCAAACGTTCGAACGCTTCATTGATCTGCTGCATTCGGATCAGCTCGATGTCGGCGGTAAGGCCATGTTCGGCGCAGAAATCAAGCATCTCCTGCGTCTCCCTTATGCCACCGATGATGGAGCCGGCGAGCTGTCGACGCTTGAAAAGCAGGCCGAAGCCTTTAACCGGCGACGGGGTTGGGGGCGCTCCCACGAGGGTTAGCGTCCCGTCCCGCTTCAGCAAGTCGATGTAGGCATTCAAGTCGTGCTCGGCGGACACGGTGTCGAGGATGAAATCGAAGCTGGCGAGATGTTTCTGCATCTCGGCTTCATTCTTCGAGATCACCACTTCGTGGGCGCCGAGTCGCAGCGCGTCCTCGGTCTTGTTGAGAGAAGTCGTAAATAATACGACGTTGGCGCCGAAGGCATGGGCGAATTTCAGCCCCATGTGACCCAAGCCGCCCAGTCCCACAATGCCCACCTTCTGCCCCTTTTTCACATGCCAGTGACGCAGCGGCGAATAGGTCGTGATGCCCGCACAGAGCAAAGGCGCAGTGGCAGCAAGATTGAGCTGCTTAGGGACCTTCAGCGCAAATGCCTCGGTGACCACAACGCTCTCGGAGTAGCCGCCGTATGTGACACCTCCAATCTGCTTATCTTCCGAGTTGTAGGTGAAGGTCGCGACGTTCTCGCAAAACTGCTCCTCTCCTGCGCGGCAACTGGGGCACACGCCACAGGAATCGACCATGCAGCCTACCGCCGCAATATCGCCTTCTTTGAATTTCTTTACCGCGCTGCCGGCTTTTACGACACGGCCAACGATTTCGTGTCCTGGTACGCAGGGATAGACCGTAGGCATTGTGCCTTCCCACTCGTTGCGCACCTGGTGCAAATCCGAATGACAGACGCCGCAGTACAGAATCTCGATCTGGATATCCTGAGGCCGCGGGTTGCGACGCTGGATCTTGCCGGGCGCTAAGCCTGAGGTTGGGCTTTGAGCTGAGTACACTTTTGCCGGATGAGTTTTCTGGGACGCCGATTGGGTTTCATCTAGTAGAGCGCTGGTTGAAGATTTCTCGGGCATGATGCTTTTCTCCTTTCCTGTATGAGACTCGAAAGGACCTGAATACGATTCTAACAATTCTGCGGCATCGGGTTCGCAGAACCTTCACGACGCCGGAGGATCGGGGATCGACGTTATACATTCCACGTGTCCATTAATCCTGCCGGCATTTTTCTCTACTGAGAAATGAAATCCTAATTGGCTCTCGACGCTCACTGTCGTTCCATTGAGCAGGTAGGGGCGGAAGCGAGTGTTCTGAAGCGCATCCACACTGGCAGTTACGAGCAAGGGATCGCCCGCCACGAGCGCACGGGAAACCATCTTTCCAGTTTCGTCGAGTTGGACCTTGAAAATCACGTCGCCTTGGATTCCTTTTCTCATAGCCTCATCGGGATATACGGGCATGGTTTTGTGCTCGACGAGTCCCAACATTACTTCGCTCGAGACGTGGATCGGTTGCGAAGGAGCCGGCTTAGCTTGGGTGGTGTGACTCGGCGATTCCGTGTTCGCGGTATTTTGCGCGAATGCCACTGTGAAGCAACATGCTAGTAATGCAATGATCGTACTTATTCGTGACATGCGAGCCTCCGAACGGTACCGTGGTGAGATGAGTTTGGTGAATCCCCGGTTGCTGAAGCAGTTAGCCGCTGCCCTCGCCGACTTTGAGCACCGCTAAAAAAGCTTCTTGCGGAATATCCACGCGGCCGATGCGCTTCATTCGCTTCTTGCCTTCTTTTTGCTTTTCGAGCAGCTTGCGTTTGCGCGTAATGTCGCCGCCGTAGCACTTGGCGAGCACGTTTTTGCGGATCGCCGGCACGGTTTCGCGGGCAATGATCTTTGCCCCAATCGCGGCCTGAATCGCCACCTCAAACATCTGCCGCGGGATGAGTTGTTTCATCTTCGCGGCCAGCGCCCGTCCGCGCTCGTAGGCAAAGTCGCGATGGATGATGGTCGACAGCGCATCGACCGGCTCGCCCGCCACCATGATGTCGAGTTTCGTCATGGGCGATACCCAGTTGCCCGACAGATGATAGTCGAGCGAAGCGTAGCCCCGCGACACCGACTTCAGCCGATCGTAAAAGTCGAGCACGATTTCATTTAGCGGCAGCTCGTACTGCAGCATAACGCGCGACGAGCTGACATATTCAAAACTCTTCTGCTTCCCGCGTTTCTCCTCGACCAGCTTCAGAATGCCGCCGACATACTCTTCATTGGTCAAAATCACCGCGAGAATCACCGGCTCTTCCACTTTCGCAATCTCGCTGGTATCGGGCCAACGCGAAGGATTATCCACCTCGATCACCTCGCCGTCGGTCTTGGTGATTCGGTAGCGCACACCCGGAGCCGTCGTGATCAGGTCGAGATCGTATTCGCGCTCCAGCCGTTCCTGGATGATCTCCATATGCAGCAGACCCAGAAAACCGCAGCGGAAGCCGAATCCGAGGGCCACCGAACTTTCCGGCTCGAAGAAGAATGACGAATCGTTCAGCTTTAATTTTTCCAGCGCCTCACGTAGCTGGGTGTGTTCGTGTGCGTCGACGGTGTACAGTCCCGCGAAGACCATGGGCTTGATTTCTTCAAACCCGGGCAATGCCTGGAGCGAGGGCCGGTCATCGTCGGTGATGGTGTCGCCGATCTTCGTGTCTGCGACGTTCTTGATACCCGCGATCAGGAATCCAACTTCGCCCGCCACGAGTTCATCGACTTCCACCGGTTTCGGCGTTAGCGTACCCAGAGTTTCGACCTGAAACACGTGCCCATTCGACCATAGCCGGATCTTCTGTCCCTTGCGCAGAGTGCCCTCGAAAACGCGCGCGAGAACCACCACGCCCCGATAAGGATCGAACCACGAATCAAACAGCAATGCCTGAAGATGCCTTTCCGGCGCGCCTTTCGGCGGCGGAACGCGCTTCACGATCGCCTCGAGCACATCCGGCACGCCCTGCCCGGTTTTGGCGCTGATCAGCAACGCATCGGACACATCCAGACCTACCGCGCTCTCGATCATCTCCTTGGTGCGCGCAACGTCGGCGCTCTGCAAGTCGATCTTGTTGATCACCGGAATAATTTCGAGGCCATGATTGATCGCTAGATAGGAGTTCGCCAAGGTCTGTGCTTCGACTCCCTGCGAGGCGTCCACCACCAGCAGTGCGCCTTCGCAGGCGGCGAGCGAGCGCGAGACCTCGTAGGAAAAATCCACGTGGCCGGGAGTATCGATCAGATTGAGCTGGTAAATCTGTCCATCCTGCGCCGGGTACAGCATGCGGACGGCGTGGGCTTTGATCGTAATGCCACGCTCGCGCTCCAGGTCCATTGAGTCGAGGACCTGCTCCTGCATTTCGCGCATGGCGAGCGACCCGGTCAGCTCCAGCAGCCGGTCGGCGAGCGTGGATTTCCCGTGATCAATGTGCGCGATAATCGCGAAATTTCGGATGTGAGCGGCATCCATGGAGATAGGTCGATTCTAGCAGGCGACGGCCACTGTAACGTAAACAAGGATTGAACAAGGACACATTCCTTGTTATGCTTAGTCATGGCTAAAGTGACGAGTAAACTTCAGCTGACGGTTCCAAAGGCGATTGCTGAGCAGTACAAGATTCGCCCCGGAGACGAACTGGACTGGTTAGCGGCAGGGGAGACGATACGGGTCGTAAAACGGTCGCGGTCCGCATCCCGCAGAGAGAGCGCTGCCACGCTCCAGCAACGGCTCCGACTTTTTGAGCAGGCGACGGCCCGCCAGGAAAAGCGAAACGCTGCATTCCGCAAGAAGCACGCGCTCGGAGCCCAACCCTCAAACCGCGGTTGGACAAGAGAGGACCTTTACGATCGTGGCCTTCCTCGTTGATACAAATGTGCTTGTCTACCGTTTTGATGCCCGTTATCCGGAGAAGCAGCGAATCGCGCGTGATGTTCTGCATCGGGGACTCAGAGATGACTCCGCCCGAATTCCCCACCAGGCGCTGATCGAGTTTGTGTCTGCAGTGACACGCACAAAAGTCGGCTCCGATCCCCTGCTATCCTTGGACGAAGCGCGCCACGAAGTGGAAGAACTCATGACGCAGTTACCCATCCTTTATCCGAACGCCGCGGTTGTTCATTCAGCGCTCTTAGGCGCGGAGGCATATCGGATTTCCTGGTTCGATGCGCACCTCTGGGCCTACGCGGAGCACTATGGTCTGGAGGAAATCGTGTCCGAAGACTTCGAACATGGGCGGTTGTACGGCAGCGTCCGAATTCGGAATCCATTTCGAGGACAGTGATTCTGCTGGCACCCAACAAGAAAGGGCGCGATCGTTCGCGCCCTTGAGATCTTGCCGAGCTTCGCTCCGCTGGGCGGGCGAATGCGTCCGCGCCTACGTGAGCATTGTTAGTCCCGTACTCCATCCATGAATGCTCGGAGCTTTCTTGAGCGCGATGGATGGCGCAGCTTTCTTAGGGCTTTGGCTTCGATTTGGCGGATGCGTTCTCGGGTTACTGCGAACGATTGGCCCACTTCTTCGAGTGTGTGCTCGCTGCCGTCTTCCAGACCAAAGCGCATCTTGATGACCTTCTCTTCGCGCGGTGTCAGCGTGCGCAGCACCTGCGAAGTCTGGTCTTTCAGGTTGACGTTGATCACCGCCTCGGCCGGCGAAACCACCGCCCGGTCTTCGATGAAGTCGCCCAAGTGCGAATCTTCCTCTTCGCCAATCGGCGTTTCGAGAGAGATCGGCTCCTGTGCAATCTTCAGGACTTTGCGAACCTTTGCCACCGGAATGTCCATCCGCTTGGCGATTTCTTCCGACGTTGGTTCGCGTCCCAGTTCCTGCACCAGTTGCCGGGATGTCCGGATCAACTTGTTGATCGTTTCGATCATGTGCACTGGGATACGAATCGTACGCGCCTGATCGGCGATTGCGCGGGTGATGGCCTGCCGAATCCACCACGTTGCATAAGTCGAGAACTTATAGCCGCGGCGGTATTCGAATTTGTCGACCGCCTTCATCAGGCCGATATTGCCTTCCTGAATCAGGTCGAGGAACTGCAAGCCGCGATTCGTGTACTTCTTCGCAATCGAGACCACTAGGCGCAAGTTCGCTTCAATGAGCTCGCGCTTGGCGTGCTCGGCGTCCATGTCGCCCTGGATGATCTCGCGCTGTGTGCGCTTGAGTTCCTGGAACAACAGGCCCGCTTCCACTTCGAGCTTTTCGAGCTCTCCGCGGACCGCGCGCGACTGCTTCTTGTATTCCTTTTTTTGCTCGTCGCTGCGCGTCGCCTCGGCCCGCTTCTCCAGGTTCTGGATCTGGCGGTCGAGCGAGCGCATTCCGTCGACCGTGCGGTTCACGCGGTCGATCAGGCGCTTGCGTTCATTGTTGGTGAAACCGAGTTTTCGTACCGCGATCGACGTACGCACAATCGCGTGGGCCAGGTGAAAGCGGTACCGGCGATGGTCGCGCGGCCGCTTTTTCAAGTTCACCGCCGCCAGCTTTTCCTGGAGCGGCGCGACTTTTTTGTAGAGCTTGTCAAGCGTGTTGATCTTGGCGAGAAATTCTTTCAGACGCTTCTCGACAATCTCTTCCGTGATTTCCTCTTCGTCGAACGTGACCAGCTCTTTGATGGAGCGGACGCCTTTTTCGAGGTCCTCGCCCAAAGCGAGGAGTTCACGAATTACAATCGGCGAGCGCGACAGCGCCTTCAGAACGCGGTTTTGCCCCCGCTCGATGCGCTTCGCGATTTCTACTTCACCTTCGCGAGTAAGCAGGGGAACAGTCCCCATCTCGCGCAGATACATGCGGACGGGATCATTGGTTTTTTCCAGGGCTCCGGGGGTTAGGTCGAGTTCGACGTCCTCGGAAGCCTCATCTACTTCTTCGAATTTTTTTTCCAGATCGGTCGGCGGCCCTTTCGAGCTCTCGAGTACATCGATTCCCTGGGTCCCGATCGTGGTCAGCAGATCTTCCAGGTCTTCAGGAGAGTGCACATCGTGCGGGATAAGGTCGTTGACCTGATCATAGGTCAGATATCCCTTCTCTTTGCCTGCGTCAATCAGCTTTTTTATGTCGTCGTACTTGTCATCAAGTGCCAAGCCAGATTATCCTCGGGACGTCCGCCGGTTCGCGGACGCCATCGTCTTTTCAGCGGTGGGAGTTGTAACGGAGTTGTGCGCAAGGGGCACAAACCCTAAGAGTATAGCACGCCGACGACTGTTCTTGCCGGCGCAAGTGTAAGTTTGCGCCAGTTCGCCGATGGCCCTCAGCCGCCCGTATCTCTTTTTCCGCTAGTTCTTTAGATGGTGCTCGAGCCGGTTTCGTTCCAATTTACGAAGCCTTGCTGTCGGCTTCCCCCAGTCCGGGATCCATCAAAGCCCGCTTCAAACGCACTTTTTCCTGCAAAAGCGCCTGTTTTTCCGCCATCGAGAGGCCCAGGCGCTGCAATGCGGCCTGCACCTCGTCCAGCCGCCGCCGCAGATAAATCCTCCGCAAAGCTCGCACCGCGCCTTCGATCATTTCGGGAGTCAGGTCTTCCTCCTCGTGCATCAGGATTGAGGCCAAGAGACGGCGGTCTTCTTCCGTCTTCGGCAGCGCCAGAACGTCCGCCGTTTCGGTTCCGGCCTCGAGAAGAGCCTCCATCAAAGACTGCGATGCCAGCCCCTCATACAGATGTTCCGATTGCAGCGCGTATTGCGCCTGGCGGGCCGGATCGAATTCCTCGTCCGTTCCTTCTCTCGCGGAACTCCGGGTTACGCCGGATTGCATCTGCGTTGCCGAAGCCAGCGCCCGGATCAGGACGCGTTCCGCACCGGTGATCTGGGCCTCAGCCGGGGCTTTGACTTGCGTTGCCGAGCGCGTGGTGGCGGCATGCTTTAGTTCCTGGCGCAGCACGGCGGAATCAATTCCCAGCTTCTGCGAAATTTCCAGCGCCAGTTCATCGCGCACGATGCGGTTTGGCACCCGCTGAATGTGCGGAAGAAGATGGTTAACGGCTTTGACCTTGCTCTCCGGGTTGCGCGCTGGAAACATGGCGCGTGCCCGATCGATGAGATAGTCAAAATATTTCTGCGAGTGCTTCAGCGCCGCACCGTAAGCGTCCTTGCCTTTGCGCCGGATGAATAGGTCGGGATCGAATCCGGTATCAAGCGTAAGCACCCTGATGTTGAATTCCTCTTCTACGAGCAACGCGAGTGTCCGCTCGGTGGCGCGGGTTCCGGCTGTGTCGGGATCGAAGTTGACCACAACATTCTTCGAGAATCGGCCGAGTAATTTCGCTTGCAGCTCCGTAAACGCCGTGCCCGAGCTGGCAATGACATTGTGGAAGCCGGCGGCGTACACGGAAATGCAATCCATTTGGCCTTCGACGAGGATGGAGTACTCGAGCTTGCGGATCGCTTCTTTGGCGTTGTCCAGATTGAAGAGGACGCGCGACTTCGAGTAAATTGCTGTTTCTGGGGAATTCAGATACTTCGGGCCAGCCTTCTCATCGGTCGAAAGTGTACGCCCGGTGAAGGCAATCACTTTGCCCTGGTCATTACAGATCGGGAACATCACGCGATTGCGAAATTTGGAGTAGATGGCAGCGGGCTGCGAGCTGCGAGCCACGGGCCGTAGGCCATCGCTGTTCGCGTCGGAGCTGTCAGCGCTCAGCTCTCGACTCTCGGTATTCGCTTCCTGCTGAGAGCTTTCCTTCCACGAAAACAGCCCACTCTCCCGCAACCACTCCTCATCGAATTCGCGCCGCAAAGCGTCGCGGAGCAGGAATCCGGAATCGGGCGCGTAGCCGATGCGAAAGCGGGCGATCATCTCCGCATCGAGTCCGCGGCCTTTGAGGTATTCGCGGGCATTCGCGCCCTCGGGACGGCGCAGACACTCCTGAAAAAACTGAGTGGCGCGCACATGCACATCGAGGAGCGCCATACGAACCTGAGCATCGTGGGCCTCGGCCGGACTGGAGAAGGTAAGCTTGGGCATCGGTATGCCGAGCTTCTGCGCGATCAGGCGGACGGCCTCGGGAAAAGTAATGTTCTCAACCTTCTGGATGAAGGTGAAGACATCTCCCGACTCTCCACAGCCGAAGCAGTGATAAAACTGCCGCGTAGCATGCACGGAAAACGACGGCGTCTTCTCGGCGTGAAAAGGACAAAGCCCGGAGAAGTTCTGCGCGCCAGCCTTCTTCAGCTTGACGTAGTCGCCGATAATGCGGACGATATCGGCCTGCTGCTTGAGGGTCTCTTTGAAGTTGTCGGAAGAAGTCATTGAGAGCGCATCTCTACTCTACAACTTGCTCCCATCATTCGCAGATAGGGCTGAGGCTGAAAAACAAATGCGGCCCGGGCCAGCCACCCGGGCCGCATTGTTATCGCGGACGTTCCGACTGCCGTCTCTCGCTGGGGCGAAAGATCATCGCACAAATGGCACTCCGAAAAGTGCCCTGCCGCGATGCTCACCTGAGGCTTGCGCGTCAGGGTTACGATTCAACGCTTTCATCCTCCTTGGAAGGGGGATTTCTTTGGAGGCCGCAAAGCCCGGGCACCGGCGCACTGGACATGCGCCGAATTTCCCCCGGTGATTCACTCTCGAAAATCACCGGCAACGCTGAACCTTTGTCGGACCAGATGCAGAACATCTCACGCTTTTGACTGCAAGCACTTTGCGGTAGCGGAAAGATTAACGCAACGGCAAAGTGCGGCCCGACTGTGTAAAAACTGTGGAGGGGAGAAACTTCCTGTGGAAAGGGAAGGAAAAGTGCAATTTTATTCGCGGGGCGCGTGGAGAGTTGGCAGGCTTTGCCCGCTGGACCGCCGAAGGCAGCTGTCTCTACGTGGGTTGTTCCTCCGTGAACTGCCGTACAATAGCCCCGATGATTGCGCATCTTCGAGGAACGCTGCTGGCAAAACATCCGAACCAGGCGATCGTGGAAACCCACGGGGTCGGCTATGACGTTGCGATTAGCGTGCCGACGTTTACGGAGATGCCGGCGGCAGGCGCTGAAGTCGCGCTCTACATTCACACGCACGTTCGGGAGGACGCGCTCAGCCTATACGGATTTTTGCGTCCTGCCGAGAAGCAGCTTTTCGAGAAGCTGCTGACGGTCAGCGGGATCGGTCCGAAGCTGGCGATCACGATCCTGAGCGGAATGCCGGTCGACGAGATGGCGGGAGCGATTCGCGGAGGCGACCTGGCACGGCTCACTCGCATTCCCGGAATCGGCAAGAAGACAGCGGAACGGATGGTGCTGGAGCTGCGCGACAAGCTGCCGACGACGACGGGAGCGTCCGAAGCAAGCACTTCGCCGGCGAGTCCGGTCGAGGAAGATGTTATCTCGGCGCTGGTAAATCTGGGCTATCAGCGGGCGGCGGCGGATAAAGCGCTGCTGGCGGCTCGGGGCGGAAAGAGTTCCCAGAGTTTTGAAGTGCTGTTTCGCGAGGCCCTGGGAGCGCTCTCGAAGTGATTCCGAGCCAAGGTTCAGGCTGCCCAGGAGATCGATATTCGCTGCCAGCCCCTGAAAGGGGCATGTGACTCGAAGAAATTTGGCACCGCGGAAGTGATGCCCTGATACGAAGCGTGACCAACTTAGTCAACGCTCATTAGTTGCCAACGAAGCGTAGATACAAATCGCGGTCGTGGCGGCAGGTTTCGGCCATGTGTTTCACCTTTTCCCAGGCCTCTAACTGACTATCATCGCGCACGCGATCTTTTGCGCGATCCCATTCCTCGAGGAAGGCTTCCATCTGCAGGTGATTGAATACGGTTTTGCCGAAGGGATCAATGCCGCTGAGCAGCAGGAAATCTTGATGGCTCGTGGCGGGAACCACTCCGTGCAGCATAACCCACTCGCTGCGTTCGCCGAGATCGTCTTCCAGTTTCACGACCAGGGACATAGCCGCCTCACGAAGTGACCCAATGGTACTGGCGGCAATGTAACAGCCCCAGGGCGCGTTGTCCAAGGCGAGCCGGGTATCGAAGGTAACCGCGGATCGATTCCAAGATATTGTGGCGGCGGAGGTTTTGCCCCGCTGGGACGGGGCGGAGCCCCGTCGCCACACAACCCCTTAAGCTTCTCCGACGCGCGCGCCGTGCTGGAAGTGGTATTGGAGAATCTTCGCGGCTAGGGCGGGGGTCACACTCTGTCCCTTTCCCGTTTCCTGTCCTTGTCCTCGCGCTTCGATGGAGCGGACCACTTCTCCGCGACAGATGACTTCGGTGGCTGCCAGGCCGGCAATTTCCGCGGGGAGCACGAGGCTGATCTCCAGTTGTACGCTTGGATGGAGCAATTCCTGCGCCTGGAACAGCAATCCGGAGCGGCTGATATTTTCAGTGGTGCCTGGGCGCCAGCTCTTTTCTCCGAGCGGGCGATAGCGCAGCGGCAGATGCAGATTGAAACGGCGAGCTCGGAACGGTGGAACCTTCTTTTCAGCGAGAGAGTTGGCACGGGTTGACATCACGACCTCCAGGGGGATGGGTTCGGAATCCAGCACTTCCCGGACGCGGTCTTTCAGAGCGGGAAGGCTGAATGGTTTTTGGAGCAAGTTAATGCCGGCATCGAGCATGCCGTCGTGACCAACGGCATTCTCGGTGTAACCCGACATGTAGAGTACCCGGACGGCCGGGACTAGCTTGGTGATGTGCGCAGCCAATTCGCGGCCATTCATTCCGGGCATAATGACATCGGTGAGCAGGAGGTCGATAGCGCCCTTGTAGCCGTCGACGATTTGCAGAGCAGCGGCGCCGTCCTCGGCTTCCAGGATCTTGTAGCCCTGCCTCTCCAGATACTGACGGGCGAGACGACGGAGATTGGTTTCATCTTCGACGAGTAGGATGGTCTCCTGCCCCCGGTCGGCGGGGGGAAGGCCGAGAGAGTCCTGCGCCGCCGCCGCAGCGGCGGCTTCTCCGCCATCGACTCGCGGGAAATAGGCACGGAAGGCGGTACCGCGCTGCGGCTGGCTGTCAACGAAGATAAAGCCGCCGCTTTGTTTCACGATGCCGTACACCGTGGAGAGACCGAGGCCGGTGCCCTTCGCGCCCTTGGTGGTGAAGAAAGGCTCGAAGATGCGCGACTGGGTTTCGTTGTCCATCCCGACGCCGGTGTCGCTGATGGCGAGCATGACATAGTCGCCTGCGGTGAGCGGGGTGTGAGTACGCGCGAAGTTTTCGTCGAGAGAGACGTTGGCGGTCTCGATGGTCAGCTTGCCGCCCTGCGGCATGGCGTCGCGGGCGTTGACGGCGAGGTTCATGATCACCTGGTCGATCTGACCGGGATCGGCGCGGACGGCGCCGAGCACGGGCCCTGGGACCATGACGAGATCGATATCCTCGCCGATCATGCGGGTAAGCATTTTCAGGTTCTCGTTTACCACCTCGTTGAGGTCGAGCACTTTGGGGGTAAGCATCTGCTTGCGGCTGAAGGCCAACAATTGCCGGGTGAGGGAAGTGGCGCGCTCTGTGGCATTAGAAATCTCCTGGGCCGGGCCGCGCAGGCGGGGGTCAGGACCTATACGCTCGAGCAGAAACTCGGAGTAGCCGGAGATCACCATCAACAGATTGTTGAAGTCGTGAGCGATGCCGCCGGCCAGCCGGCCGATGGCTTCCATTTTTTGGGCCTGACGGAATTGCAGCTCTAGGGTGCGGGTCTCGGTGACATCTTCCATGAAAATCTCAAAGCTGCCTTCGTCTTTGCCGTTCGGAATGGTGCGTCCAGAAATGCGCGCCACGATGGCCGAGCCATCCTTGCGAAGGCACTCGGTGGTGAGGTTGTTGAATTCTTTTCGCTCGTGAAAATAGTCGGCGGTTTGAAACCATTGCTGGGCATCGGCGTACAGGCTGCCCAGATGTCTGCCTGTGAGTTCGGCAGCGCTGGCATAACCGAACATAGCCACCAGCGCTGGGTTTGCGTCCTGCAGGATTCCAAGGGCGTTGCAGCGGCAGATGCCGTAGGGCGCGTTCATCACCAGCGACCGAAAATTACTCTCGGACCGGTTCAGGCTCTCTTGCGTAGCCCGGAGTGCGGCGTTGAACCAACAGATCAGCAGGGCCACGGCAAAGAACATGGCGAGGTGTGCGATCGCCTTGCGATACTCGCCGGGGGTCAGCTCTCCCGCGAGAGAGTAGTAGGCACTGACGGTGAGCGCAAAGGAGGTGGCGGCGAGTCCGGGCTTCCATCCTCCGTACCAGGCACTGACCATCACGGCGACGGCGAAGACGACGAGGCGGCTTTCCGCGATATCGGAGAAAAACAATGTTGGGATTAGCGCCAGGACGGCGCTGAGGAGAGCGACTCCGTAGCGCAGGATAGGAGCGCGTGCCGGAGTTACCGCCAAGCTGCGGATGAGGGGGAGTTTCATACGCATGGCCTCATGCTATGCGCGGAGAGCGCGCAGAGCGAGTTACGCCAGTCCAATTGCAGTTTGCTGGCGGCACAATGGCCAGAGGTACAGCGACCCAGGCACAACCTGGGGGGCAACGTCGAGAGAGAAGGAAGAGCTTTGTCCACAGCGTAATCTCAGTTGCTGTTTTCCACAAAACTCAGCGGTACAAAAAGGTGAGCGGGGAACACAGTGTTGCTACTCGACTTGCAACAACGACCCGCGAACGACGAAACTAACGGGGCATCGCAGGAAACATCGGGCAGGACATATCGGAATGAATATCGGGCTCTTCGGCGGCAGCTTCGACCCTATCCATCGCGGACACGTGGCACTGGCCCAGGCGGCCGCCAGCCGCTACGCTCTGCGGCAAGTGCTATTTGTGCCAGCAAATGTTCCTCCGCACAAACAAAAGCATCCGCTCACGGCGTTCATCCATCGTTATGCCATGGTGACGCTGGCAACGCAGGACGAACGGGGATTCGTACCGTCGCTGCTGGAGGCGGCCGGGGCGGACCCTAAGTCGGGTGGCGTGAATTATTCGATCGATACGGTTCGGCGCCTGAAACAAACCCTCAAGAAATCAGATCGGCTTTTTTTTCTGATCGGAATCGATGCCTTCCGCGATGTAGCGAAATGGCGTGAGGCGCGCGCGCTTCTGGCGGAATGCGATTTCATCGTGGCCAGCCGTCCCGGATTTTCATTACGGGATGTGGCCGAGTCGTTGCCGGAAGATTTGCGGCCTCCGGCTGCGGTGACTCGTCCTTTCCATAAGCAGCCAGCAAAAGGCGATCTGGTTCTTCCCGGGGTCGCACTGCACTTGCTGGAGGGAGTTCATCAGAGCGTCTCCGCGACCGCGATTCGGGCGGCAGCGGCGCAAAGCAAGCCGCTGGCGCGATGGCTGGACCCGCGAGTAGCGGACTACGTACGGAAGCATGGGCTGTACCGCGGGAATGATTAGGGCAAGACAAAGCCCCGGCGCTTGGCCTCTGCGCGCCGGTGCACGCGGCGCTGCCGAGCTACTCCACCCCGTCAAGCCAAAACCGGGCTTGTCGGGGGCCCCGGTTCGCTCGGCTGGACAGCAGAGGGCGACCGTCCCTTAGTGAAGTGGGGGTGGGTCGCGGCAATCTGAGACGCGGCAAGCCGCGCCTCTTCCGCAGGCGGGGTACAATCGATTTGCCCGTATGAAGAAAAAGGACGACCTTAGACACCTGGTAAGTGAAGCCATTCTCGCCTGCCAAGACAAACAAGCTGAAGATGTGACGATTCTCGAACTGGAAAAAGATTCGGGAGCGTTCACCGACTATTTCGTGATGTGCAGCGGGACCAACCCTCGCCAGATCCAGGCAATTTCCGATGCAGTGGACGAGCGGCTCGAGGCACTGGGCCTGCGCGTTACGCACTCCGAGGGCTACAAACAGGCGGAGTGGGTGCTGCTCGACTACGTGGACTTCGTCGTCCATATTTTCTCCGAGAAAGCCCGCCAGTTCTATGATCTGGAGCGCCTGTGGAAGTCGGCGAAGCGGCTGGAGCCAGGGGAACTGCTGGCGAAACCGAAGGCGCGGCGGGCGTTGATTGGAAAACGGGCGATTGTCAAATCAGCGACTGCCAAATTCACAACCGCCAAGACCGCGTCCGCTGCGCCCAAGAAGACGCGCAAAAAGAAGGTCTGAAGTGTGCGCTTCGAATCCAGCACCTTGGGGTTCCTCTTTTCGCTTAGTGGCCGCGGAAAAGTGGAAGGCAAAATCGGCGACGCTGGGCAAGGCGGTGACGGAAGCTTTGGTTGAATACTCGCGTCCGTTGCCTGATATGCGCGTTCTCGATCTGGCCAGCGGCACGGGCGAGCCTGGGATCAGCCTGGCGTACCGCGTTCCCCAAGGTTCGGTCACGGCGGTGGATCAGAGTTCGGAACTGCTCGACATTGCGGCCAAGCGCGCCCGAGACAAGAATCTTTTTAACGTCGTTACCCAACGCGCAGACGCGCACCATCTGCCGTTTGCCGACCAGAGCTTTGACCTTGCCACTTGCCGCTTTGGGGTAATGTTTTTCAGCGATTCCCAACGCGCGCTGGCGGAACTGCACCGCGTGTTGAAGCCGGGGGCTCGTGCTTGTTTTGTCGCATGGGGTCCGATGGAACAACCTTATTGGCAAACCACGATGAAGATTGTGCACCGGCACGTGGGTGGAAGCATGCTTCCTCCGGGAGGATCCGATCCTTTTCGATTCTCGGCCCCAGGCGCTCTCTCGAAGGTGCTCAACTCCGCCGGATTCCATGAGGTAGAGGAGTCGACTCAAAATCTTCCGTGGACTTGGCCGGGAGACGCGGAAGAAGTTTTCGAATACGCCTGGGCAGTGGCAGCTCCGTTCCGGCCGATGCTGGAACGAGTGCGGGTGGAGGAGCTGCCGGTGATCCGCGCGGAGGCAACGGTGGCGATCGAGCGCTATCGTGTGGGGGATGAGATTCGGTTCGGCGCCGACGTGGTTCTGGCGTCGGGAAAAGCCTGAGTGGCGGAAGGCCTGTGAAGATCAAAGTGGCATGGATTGGGAAGACGAAAGAGCCGGCGATCGAGGCTCTTACGGACGAGTACCTGAAACGCATCTCGCGGTATGCCGAGGTTGCGGGGCTGGCGTTGAAAGACGAAGCCGCAATATTGTCGCTAGCCAACGGCGATGGGCGTCGGAACCGGCAGCAGACTAAAGAGCGGCACAAGCTGGTGCTTCTCGATTCGCGGGGTAAGCAGCTTTCATCCGAAGAGCTGGCCGAGTTTCTGGAGCGCGAGCAGGTGAACGCGATCCCGCTGCTATTTGCGATTGGTGGCAGCGACGGTTTCAGTGAACAAGTGCGGCGCCAAGCCGGGGTTACCCTGTCCCTCGGGAGGATGACGCTGTCCCACGAACTGGCACGGGTGGTTCTGGTGGAGCAGCTTTACCGCGCTTTTACCATTCTCAGGAACCATCCCTATCATTTGGGACATTAACTTTATGGTAACGGGGCAGCGGCCAGTCAGCCCCATCTCCGCAAGACTCGATTCCCGGCCTCGATGCACTTCTGGCAGCTTCACAGCGGCGCGAGACTGGCTTACTGTATTTCTTGACAGGCGGAACAAAGTCTGAATTTTTTGGCGAGGCCCTTCCCCAAATGAAAAACCCGTACGACGTGTTGCGAAGTAAGGAGCAAGAGTTGATGCGGGTCCGCAAAGAGATGGAAGCTTTGCGAGTCGCAGCGCGCTTGCTGGGCGCCGAAGACCCGGGCGCAGCGAAAGGCGAAGGTCAGTCTCAGCTGCGACGAGTCGTCGAAATGCCGTAAGCCCAGAGGATCTACTCCCCCGTTGGCTCAAGGCGGACGGAAGCCAAAACCGTCCGCCTTCTTGTTTGTGTGTATGGCACGTAACATTCCCGTCCGCGTACAATCAACAATTGGACCTTATCTCGGATCTTCGATATGCCGGAGCTGCGCCGTGGTCTCATCATCGTGAATACCGGTCCGGGCAAGGGGAAGACCACCGCGGCCATGGGGACGGCGCTGCGGGCGGTTGGACAGGGGATGCGCGTCCTGATGTTGCAATTTCTCAAGGGCTCGTGGCACTACGGGGAACTCGACGCGGTCAAGGCTTTCGGCGACAAGTTCGTCCTGAAGCAGATGGGACGCGGCTTTGTGAAGGTTGGCACGGAAAAGCCAGACCCTGAAGACGTCCGGATGGTGGAGGAGGCCTGGACCGAGGCCGAGAAAGCGATTCAATCCGGCGAATGGGACCTGGTGGTGCTTGATGAAATCAATTACGCCATCAGCTACGGTATGCTGGACGCGGCGAAGGTGGCTGAGTCTCTGAAGCGGAAGCCGGAGATGGTACACGTCATCTTGACCGGAAGGAACGCGCATCCGACAATTGTTGAGCTGGCCGACACAGTGACGGAGATGCGCCAGATTAAGCATGCCTATGAGAAAGGCGTGATGGCGCAAAGAGGAATCGAATACTAGTTCTCAGTTCCCGGTTCTCAGTTCTCAGTACGAGCGGGGATCCGGCGGGGTTTTACTGAGAACTGGCAACTGAGAACTGCTTTTTATGACTTGGTTCAAGCGACAAGCCGGCGAGTTGGACACTTCGGGCGAGAAGAAGGTGCGCACCGAAGGACTGTGGGTGAAGTGTGACGGCTGCCGGCAGATTATCTGGAAGAAGGATCTGGAAGACAACTTCAACGTCTGCCCGAAGTGCGACAAACACTTCCGCATCGACGCCCGTGCCCGACTGGCCCAGCTTCTCGACGACAATCAATATGAGGTTTTCGATAGTAATCTGGCCTCCACCGACCCGTTGAAATTTGTGGACCTGAAAGCGTATTCCTCGCGGCTGAAGCAGGCGAAGACCGACACGGGACTGAAAGACGCGATCGTCAATGCCCGCGGCAAACTGAACGGGCGCCCGGTGATCGTGAGTTCGATGGAATATTCGTTCATCGGCGGGAGCATGGGCGCGGTGGTGGGCGAGGCCATTACGCGGGCGATTGAGAAGGCGATTGAAACGCGGACGCCGATTGTCATCGTTTCGGCATCGGGCGGCGCGCGCATGATGGAAGGCGTGATCAGCCTGATGCAACTGGCGAAGATCTCCGCTGCGCTGGCACGGTTAGACGCGGCGCGGGTTCCGTACATTTCGGTTTTAACCGATCCCACGACGGGCGGGGTGACCGCATCATTTGCCATGTTGGGCGATCTCAACGTCGCCGAACCGGGCGCCCTGATTGGCTTCGCCGGGCCGCGAGTGATTGAGCAGACGATCCGGCAGAAGCTGCCGCCAGGTTTTCAGCGCTCCGAGTTTCTACTGGAACACGGAATGCTCGATGCGGTCGTCGCGCGCAAGGACTTGAAACCGTATATCGCGCGGGCTCTGGATTTTATGGTGCAGGCAGCTTAGACGCAGTCGCTGGTCGTTCGTCGCTAGTCGTTAGCAAAACGCCTCCTCTAACGACCCAGCGGTGGGACTTCTGCTCAGGGCTCGTGGAGCGCACTTTGACCTCCGGCAGCCTCATTCTGATGAGAGAAAGTCGAAAGTGTAGGCCGGAATTGCTACCCTAAACATATCGGCTGTGGCGAACGACGGGTCCTTCCCGAGTTCGCGAGCGACGAGCGACCACCGACGAACGACGCCCTTGTCCTACGAAACCGCAGTTGCGCAGATGTACGCGCTGGGCCACGAACTGGCACAGACGCCGTCGCATAAGTTCGATCTTACGCACATGCGCGTGTTGCTGGCGGCACTGGGACATCCGGAAAATCGCTTTCCAACCGTACTGGTCGCGGGCACCAACGGCAAGGGTTCGACGGCTGCGACGCTGGCGTCCATTCTGCAGGCCTCCGAGCTGAAGACGGGGCTCTACACTTCGCCGCATCTGGTTCGCATCAACGAGCGAATTCGCCTCAATCGCGAACCCATCGACGACGACGATTTCGCGATGCTCCATGACGTGGTCGACCGCACCGCCGAGCGGCTGGTTGAAGAAGGCGATCTGCCATGGCATCCCAGCTTCTTTGAGATGCTGACCGCGATGGCCTTTGAGTATTTCGCGCGCAGCCGGCCCGAAATGGTGGTGCTCGAGGTCGGCATGGGCGGGCGTCTGGACGCAACCAACGTAGTCGAGCCGCGCCTCAGCATCATCACCGACATCTCGCTCGATCATCAAAAGTATCTGGGCGAAACTGTAACTGAGATTGCGCGCGAAAAAGCGGGGATCATCCGGCCGGGTGGGGTTGTGGTTACGCTGCCGCAATTGCCCGAAGCCAACGACGTGCTCGGAAACGCAATTTTGAATGTGGGCGGGCGTGCCGTAAGTGCCGTGCCGTATGTGCCGCCGGTATCGCCCGGAAGTGGCCAGTGGCCAGTGGCCAGTGATCAGCGCCAACGGTATCCGCTGGACGTGATGGGGGCAGAAATCATGGTCGAGTCTCCGCTGGTGGGGCGTCATCAGCTGCGCAACCTGGCGCTGGCGATCACGGCGGCGGAGGAACTGCACAACCAGGGCTTCACGCGGATTACGCCCGAGACGATCGCGCGAGGCATCCGCGAGACGCGATGGCCGGGGCGCTTCCAGGTGGTGCCGTCCTCGGGAGACGATCCCGAGTATGTGCTCGATGTGGCGCATAATCCTGCCGGGGCCTGGGCTCTGAGATCGACGCTTTCGGCGGCGTATCAAGAATTAGGAGACGGCCGGGAGATCACGATGGTGTTTGGGGTGATGCGGGACAAAGCGATGCGGGAGGTTACTGAGATTCTGTTTCCGATTGCCGGGCACGTGATCGTGACCCATGCCAACAACCCACGTTCGGCGAGCCCGGATGAAATTCGGGAGGCAGCGGCGCGTGTGGCGGCGGGCACTGATATTGATGAGGCCGAGGATGTAGCGAGAGCCCTGGACCGGGCGCGGAAGGTGACCGAGCGGGACGGCTTGGTGGTCGTTACCGGCTCGATTTACATTGTGGGAGAGGCGATGCGAACGCTCGGCGTCCGCATCTAAGTGTGGAGACGGGGCTTACCCCGTCTCTGTCCGGGGCAGCAGACGCAGCAAGCCGCGTCTACTCCTTACATGGAACTAGAAACCTTGAACAAAATCGCCACCACTGCGGAGCCGGAAAAAGGCGGAGCCGGGCTGCGCTCGGCTGGACAGCCGGAGGCGGTTGTCCCTACTTGGTCCGAGGCGCGACCGGTCGCTCACCACGTCAACCGGCACGGCTGGCTCAGCCGGCTGCGTTCGTATTTCATTCTTTCCCCGCTGATCTGGGCCTACACCATCATTCTGGGCACGCTCTCGCTGGTTTGCTCGCTCTTTGACCGCGACGGGCGAATTCAGCACAAACTCGCACGCTTCTGGTCGTGTCTCATCATGAAGACGATCCTGTCGCCGGTGAAAGTCACGGGCATGGACAAGGAGAAGATCGACAATTCCAGACCTCGCGTGTATGCGGTAACGCATGCATCGGCACTCGATATTCCCATCCTCTACGTGTATTTGCCATTTCAATTCCGCATCATTTTCAAGAGCGAATTGCTTTCGTACCCATTCATCGGCTGGCATCTGCAGCGCTCGGGGCAAGTCTGCATCAATCAGCAGAACCCGGCGGCTTCGATCGGCGCCGTAAAGTCCGCGCTGAGGAGCCTGCGCAGCGGCATGCCGCTGGTCATTTTCCCAGAGGGCGGCCGTACGCCAGATGGAAAGATCCAACCTTTTCTGCCGGGCGCATTCTTTCTGGCGATTAAAGCGCAGGCCGATATCGTCCCGATCGCGCTAGTCGACACCTTCGACCTGCTGCCGATGAACACCTACCACATCAAGTGCCAGCCTCTGGAGATCCGGGTTGGTGAACCGATCTCTACCGCCGGGATGACCGTGCGCGATACGGACGATGTGACGACGAGGGTGAAGTTGGCAATCGAAGCTCTGCATTCTGCGCCCAGAACCATGTAGGAACAGATTCCCTCGGTTTCCTAGCAATTCCGGCCAACGCCGCTGACAATGTCCTCCCTCATCCGTCATACTCTTTTACTTGTCCCGGAGGTGTCATGAAGTCCGTTGGTCTCGTATTCTTATTTCTTGCCATGAACGCATACGCTCAAACCACCGCCCCCACCACCGCCGAAGCCCAGGAGTTTATGAACAAGGCTGAGACCCAGCTCGCTGACCTGAGCGTCAAGGTTCAACGCGCCTCCTGGGTACAGGAGAATTTCATTACCGATGACACGCAGGCCATGGCGGCCGACGCGATTGATCAGGTCACCGCCGTCACGACTGAGTTGGTGGAGCAGGCCAAGCGTTTTGACGGCCTCGCACTTTCGCCCGAGCTCGCGAGAAAGTTTATGCTGCTGAAGCTCTCGCTCACCGCGCCTGCGCCGAAGGATGCCGCGCTGCGTCGGGAAATGACCGAGATTGGCGTATCGCTTGATGCCGACTACGGCAAGGGCAAGTACTGCCGCAAGAATGGCGAGTGTCTGGATATCACTGCGATCGAAAAGCTGATGTCCACCAGCCGCGATCCTGAAACGCTCAAAGAAGTTTGGACGGGATGGCACGCCATAGCGCCGCCCATGCGGCAGCGCTATTCGCGCTTCGTCGATCTCTCCAATCAGGGCGCCCGAGAAATGGGCTTCAAGGACACTGGCGTCCTGTGGCGCTCGAACTACGACATGACGCCGGAAGAATTCTCCGCTGACCTCGAACGTCTTTGGAACCAGGTAAAGCCGCTTTATATTTCGCTGCACACGTATGTGCGCTGGAAGCTGGCGGAAAAATACGGCCCTAACGTCGTTCCGCCTGACGGTCCGATCCCGGCGCATCTGCTCGGCAATCCCTGGGCGCAGGAATGGGGCAACATCTACGACCTGCTCGAAGTGCCGGAAGACAAAAGCGGCGGTGTCAATGTGACCGAACTGCTCAAGAAGAAGAATCTTGATCCGAAGGGCATGGTGAAATACGGCGAGGGCTTGTTCACTTCGATGGGCTTCGCGCCGCTGCCGACGACTTTCTGGGAGCGGTCCCTCTTCACCAAGCCCGCCGACCGCGATGTCGTTTGCCACGCCAGCGCCTGGGATGTCGACAACTTCGACGATCTCCGCGTGAAGATGTGCATTCAGGTCCGCGGCACCGATTTTGTCACCGTTCACCACGAACTCGGACACAACTTCTACCAGCGCGCTTATAAGGATCAGCCCTTCATGTTCAAGAACGGCGCCAATGACGGCTTCCATGAAGCCATCGGCGACGCCATTGCGCTGGCGATCACGCCCGAATACCTGTATAAGGTTGGACTGCTCGAGAACGTGCCGGAGACGAGCAACGATATCCCGGAGTTGCTGAAGCAGGCGCTCGATCGCGTCGCCTTCCTCCCCTTTGGCCTGATGATTGATCAGTGGCGCTGGAAAGTTTTCTCCGGAGACATCGCACCTGCGGACTACAACAGGTCGTGGTGGGAGCTGCGCCTTAGATATCAGGGTGTGACGCCTCCGGTGGCGCGCAGTGAAGCTGACTTCGATCCTGGAGCGAAGTATCACGTAGCAGCAAACGTGCCCTACGTCAGATACTTCCTGGCGCACATCCTGGAGTTCCAGTTCTACCGTGCCCTGTGCCGCGAGTCCGGCTATAAAGGCCCGCTGAACCGCTGCACGTTTTACGGCTCGAAAGAAGCGGGCGCGAAATTCAACAAAATGCTTGCCATGGGCCAGAGCAGGCCGTGGCCGGATGCACTCGAAGTGCTAACCGGCGAACGACAGGTCGATGCCAGCGCGATCCTGGAATACTTCGCGCCTTTGCAGAAGTGGCTGGACGAGCAGAATAAAGGTAGGAAGGTGGGCTGGTAGGGAACCGGTTAGCCCCAGACGCCCTCGTCTGGGGGATGCGCGTAAAGCGTGCCAGTCCTTTTGCCGACACTATGGAAAAGCTGCGGGGCCTCGCCCCACTTGGGCAGGTGGGGCACCTGCCCCTACGCGAGCAAATGATAAACTTATTCAGCGCAATACAGGTCCATCCATGTCTGACAGCATTCATCTCAAACTCCCCGACGGTAGCACCAAGGAAGTCCCCAAGGGCACCACGGCGTTCGACGTTGCCAAGTCCATCAGCCCGCGTCTTGCCGACGCTGCTCTTGCTGCCAAAACTGACGGTAACTTGATCGACCTCACCCGACCGCTGGACAGCGACACCGACCTGCGCATCCTCACCGACCGCGATTTAGAGGCGCTCGAAGTCTATCGGCATTCGTCCGCGCACCTGCTGGCTGCGGCTGTGCTTGAACTTTTTCCTGAGACCAAGCTCGGCCACGGTCCGGCTACTGAGAACGGATTCTTCTACGACTTCTATCGTCCGACTGCGTTCACTCCCGAAGATCTAGAAAAGATCGAAAAACAAATGCAGGAGCTCGTCCAGCAGAACCTGCCCTACGTCCGCGAATTCCTCCCGCGCAAAGAAGGACTCGAAAAGTTCAAGAGCGAAGGCGACTTTATGAAGTGCCACTTCATCGAGCAATTCACCAAGCCTGATGAAAAAATATCGGTGTACAAGACCGGCAAGTTCCAGGATTTCTGCCGCGGCCCGCACCTGCCTTCAACTGGAAAGATCAAAGCGTTCAAGCTGCTCAACATCGCGGGCGCGTACTGGTTGGGAGACGAAAAGAATCCGCAGCTGCAGCGCATTTACGGCACATCGTTTTTTTCGAAGAAGGATCTCGACGCCTACCTGACTGGCATCGAAGAAGCGAAGAAGCGCGACCATCGCGTGCTGGGAAAACAGCTCGACCTGTTTTCGATCCAGGAACTCGCCGGGCCGGGCCTGATCTTCTGGCATCCGAAGGGCGGCATCATCCGCAAGGAGATGGAAGACTGGATGCGCGAAGAGTATCTGCGCCGCGGCTACTCGCTCGTCGTCACTCCGCATGTGGCGCGCCGCCAGTTGTTCTTCACCTCGGGCCATGAAGGCTACTACTCGCAGAACATGTTCGACTCCATGGAGCTCGACGACGCCGAATACCGCCTGAAGCCCATGAACTGCCCCGGGCACATCCTGATCTACAAAGATTCGCTGAAGTCGTATCGCGATCTGCCGATACGCTTGGGCGAACTCGGCACTGTCTATCGCTATGAGCGCTCGGGCGTGATGCACGGGCTGTTGCGCGTCCGCGGCTTTACCCAGGACGACGCGCACATCTTCTGTACCCCCGAGCAGATTGAAAACGAAATCGTCGGCTGCCTGGAGTTCGCGCTCGCCGTGCTGAAGGCTTTCGGCTTCGACGAGTACCAGACTGAGCTTTCGACCTGGGATCCGAATGACAAGAAGAGTTTCCTCGGCACGGAAGACCAGTGGAACCTCGCCAACCACTCCCTGGAAAGTGCGCTGAAGAAATTGAATATTGAATACAAGACCATCCCCGGCGAAGCCGCGTTCTACGGGCCGAAGATCGATATCAAGTTGGTCGACGCCATCGGACGCCTCTGGCAGCTCTCGACCGTGCAGTTCGACTTCAACCTGCCGCAACGCTTCGATCTCGAATATGTCGCCGAAGACGGCAGCCGCAAGCAGCCCGTCATGGTCCATCGCGCACTCTACGGATCGGTCGAGCGCTTCTTCGGCGTGCTCATCGAACACTACGCCGGAGCATTTCCAGTCTGGTTATCGCCGGTGCAGGTAGCGATGATCCCAATCGCCGAGCGCCATACCGAATACGCGGAAAAAGTAGCGTCGGAGCTGCGAACCGTGGGTGTGCGCGTGGAAGTCGATTCCCGCAACGAGAAAATGAACGCCAAAATCCGCGAGCATGCCATGCAGAAAGTGCCGTTCCTGCTGGTGGTCGGCGACAAAGAGGCCGAGGCAAGCAAGGTCAACGTCCGCACCCGTGGGAAAGAGAAAACCGAAGACATGGGGACGGCGGAGTTCGTGGAGAAGATCAAGAAGCTGATGTTGGAGAAGAGCGCAACATTGTAGCAGGCCCCAAACCCCCTGTGTTAGCATCAGAAGTTTCGCAGGTGATGTTGGGCTGGCCTGTAGCCTGTACTCATCCTCATTCCGGGCCGTATCACCCTTCCTGTAAGCCTGCGGAAGGAGACAACCCGTGAAAGTGTACGAAGCAGCCAATCTGCGCAACCTTGCCCTTATCGGACACGGGCATGCCGGGAAAACTACCCTGGTGTCCGCTATGCTCTACACCGCCGGAGCCGCGCCACGCCTGGGACGCGTCGACGACGGCTCCGCCACCACCGACTACGACGAAGAAGAGATCGCCCGCAAGATGTCCATCTCGACCGGCCTCGCTTTTGTCGAGTGGGGCAAGACAGATGCTAAGGTCAAGATCAATCTGCTCGACACTCCCGGCTTCAACATGTTTGTCCACGAAGCCAAGGTGGCGCTGCCGGTGGTGGACGCTGCGCTTGTCGTAGTCGACGGCGTCGCCGGAGTTGAGGTCGTGACCCAACGCGTTTGGGGATACTGCAACGACATTGAGCTGCCGCGCATGATCGTCGTCAACCGCATGGACCGCGACCGCGCCGACGCCAATCGCGTGCTGGAATCGCTCACCAACGCCTTTGGCCGCGCCGTTACTCCGCTGCAACTGCCCATCGGCAGCGAGAAGAGCCTCAACGGCGTGATTGATCTGGTCCGCATGAAGGCCTACACCTACGAGATGGGTGGAAACGGCAAGGGCAAGGAAGGTCCAATCCCCGCCAACATGGCGGACGCAGCCAAGGAAGCTCACGAAAAGTTGGTGGAGCTCGTCGCCGAGGGCAAAGACGAGTTGATGGAAGAGTTCTTTGAAACGGGCACGATCCCCGAGGAACATCTCGTCCCGGCGCTGCACGAAGCGATTCGCGAAGACAAGCTTTTCCCTGTGCTATTCACTTCCGGCCTCGGCAACATTGGGGTCGACGAGCTGATGGATTTCATCGTGGACTATACGCCCGCTGCCAGCGAACATCACGCCATCACCGGCTGGACGGCTGAGGGCAGCAGCGAGCCTGCCGTCCGCAAAGGCACCGACAATGAGCCGGCGTCAGTCTACATCTTCAAGACCATGTCCGATGCGTTCGCCGGCCGTATTTCCTACTTCAAGGTTTTCTCCGGCGTGCTGAAGAACGACGCATCGCTGCAGAACTACAATCGCAATATTCAAGAGAAATTCGCGCACATTTCCCTGATCCAGGGCAAGCAGGCGGTTCCGATCCCGGAGCTGCATGCGGGCGACATCGGCGCAGTCGCGAAGCTGAGAGAGACTCTCACCGGCGACACGCTGGGCGATAAGTCATCGCCGATCCGCTATCCCGCCGTGCAGCTGCCCGAGCCAGCCATCACCTTCGCCATCGAGCCAAAAAGTCGAGCTGATGAAGACAAGCTGGGCGTTGGCCTCCACAAACTGATGGAAGAAGACGCCATGCTGCGCTTCTTCCGCGACCCGCAAACCAAAGAATTTCTGATCGCAGGCACAGGACAGCAGCACATCGAAGTCGTGGTCTCGAAGATGAAGAAGCGGTACCACGCCGAAGTGGTCCTGAAGGCGCCCAAGGTACCGTATCGCGAAACTATTCGCGGCAAGGCCGACGTCCAGGGACGCCACAAGAAACAGACCGGCGGGCACGGCCAGTACGGCGATTGCAAAATCAAGATGGAACCGTTGCCGCGCAACTCCGAAGTTGAATTCGAGTTCGTCAACGATATCTTCGGCGGCGCCATCCCGCGCAACTTCATTCCCGCCGTCGAAAAGGGCATCAAGGACGCCGCCGCTCGCGGCTATCTCGCGGGCTATCCCGTGGTGAACTTCCGCGCCATCCTGTACGACGGTTCCTACCATGACGTGGATTCGAACGACCTCTCGTTCCAGATGGCGGGCCGAATCGCCTTCCGCAAGGCCATGGAAATGGCCAAGCCGACACTGCTCGAACCGATCATGACCGTCGAGATCACCGTGCCTGACGAATTCGCCGGCACTATCATGGGCGATCTCAACAGCCGCCGCGGACGCATCCAGGGTATGGATAACAAGGCCGGCAACACCATCGTGAAGGCCGAGGTGCCCATGGCTGAGATGCTCACCTACGGCGCCGACCTCACCTCCATGACGCAGGGCCGCGGCAGCTTCTCCATGGAAATGCATCACTACGACACCGTCCCGCAACAACTGCAGGACAAGATTATCGAGAAGGCAAAAGCGGAGCGTGGCGAGGTTAAGGAAGAAGAGGAATAAACTCGCGTAGAGACGGCGCCACCGCCCGTCCACCTCGGAGCTCCCCAGGGCCAAAAACAGATTCACCGGCAGCTCTTTCTGGCGTACCATTCCTCTTTCTTCTTTCTAAGGAGGCACAGATGCCCAAGCGGAGTTCCCCGATCTGCTGCCGCTTGTTTTTTGCGACGGTCATTTTTCTGCTGTTACTCATGTCCCAACCTGCAATGAATCAGGAAAGCAAGAGTTTGGCACTGGAGATCGACCATGTGTCGATCTGCGGATCGAATTTGGACATGCTGCGTCAGGCCTTCACGGATGTGGGCATGACTCCGGACTTTGGCGGTCCCCACGGCAACGGCATTACCCAGATGGCCATTATTGGCTTCGATGACGCTTCTTACATTGAACTGATCGCGCCGGTAAAGCCGGGTGCGACCGCGGGCTCCGACTGGGCGAAGTTTATGTCCGACGATGCGGTCACCTGCGCATGGGCCGTAGGGACAAATGTCTTGCTGCAGGAAGTGGATCGCCTGAAGAAGGCCGGAATCCCGGCCAAAACTCCCGAGCACGGCAGCCGCAAGCGTCCCGACGGCATGTCGATCGAGTGGATGACCGCCGACGTTGGCTCCGGAACACCGGGCTCCACGCTGCCGTTCATCATCGAAGACCAGACGCCGCGCGCCTGGCGCGTCCAGACTTCGGACAGCGTCAAGGGAGCGCCGGTTTATGGCATCGAGAACGTCGTACTGGGCGTCACCAACCTGGATGCGTCGATTGCCTTATTCCGCAACGCTTACGGCTGGGCCGCGCCGCTCACCGAAACGCAGAAAGACTTCGGCAAACTCGCGTACTTCCCGGGCGAGCCCGTGATTCTGGCAGCTCCCTCCGGCGGAAGCTGGCTCTCGGACCGGCTCAGCAAGTTTGGCGAGACCCCGGTCGCTTACCTGCTTGGCACGCGCGACTTCGCGGGGGCAACCAAGAAGTACAAACTCTCAGGCACGAAAACCTGGTTCGGGCAGAAGGTCGCTTGGTTCGACGCGGGCAAGCTGAAGGGCGTGCGGCTGGGCGTGATTGGGCAGTAGATTGGGTGGGGCGGACACTGTTGTCCGCCAATTTGGAGCCTTGTCGGCGGTTACTTGAGTGTCGAGGTTTCGCGGACAAGAGTGTCCGCGCCGCACTGGCCACTCGCCACCGACAACTGCTACCATCGCCTTCAGTGTCCGCTGCCAAAGACAATCTCGCGCTGCACTTGAAAGACCGCCTCGTCTCTGCCGCGCCGGTTGAGGACGATTCCTCGTTTGAACTAAAGCTCCGGCCGCAGCGCTTGCAGGAATTCATCGGCCAGAACAAAGTGAAAGAGAATCTTGATGTAGCGATCCAGGCGGCAAGGTCTCGCGGCGAGGCACTTGATCACGTGCTGCTTTACGGGCCGCCAGGTTTGGGCAAGACGACGCTGGCCAACATTATTGCCAACGAACTTGCGGCCGCCTTTCAGCAGACCTCCGGCCCTACGTTGCAGATCAAGGGCGACCTGACCGCGATCCTCACCAATCTCCGCGACCGACAGGTGCTTTTCATCGATGAAGTCCACCGTCTGCAGCCTGCGCTCGAAGAGATCCTGTACTCCGCGCTCGAAGACTACAAGCTCGACATCATGATTGGCCAGGGTCCGTCCGCGCGCACGCACACGATGGACGTAAAGCCTTTCACCTTCATTGGAGCCACCACGCGCGCCGGACTGCTCTCCGCGCCCCTGCGCTCCCGTTTCGGCCTGCTGCTGCGGCTCGAGTTCTACACCCACGACGACCTCCGCGTCATAGTCGAGCGTTCGGCCGAGATTCTCGGCGTGAGCATCGATCGTCCCGGCGCTACGGAAATCGCAAGCCGCTCTCGGGGAACGCCGCGCATCGCCAATCGCCTGCTGCGCCGCGTGCGTGATTACGCCCAGGTGCGCGCCGCGGGTTCGATTGATCTGCCCACCGCCCAGTCCGCGCTCAGCATGCTTGAAGTTGACCGCTACGGCTTCGACGAAGTCGACCGCAAACTTCTGCTCACCATCATCGAGAAGTACCAGGGCGGGCCGGTGGGATTGAATACGCTGGGCGCCGCGCTCGCCGAGGAACCCGACGCTATCGAAGAAATCTACGAGCCGTTTCTGATTCAAATTGGGTTTTTGAATCGGACTCCACGGGGACGTGTCGCTACGCAGTTGGCGTATGAGCATTTTGGGATTACGCCGAACCGCCGGCAAAGCTCCCTCTTTTAGAAAAGATCGGGGAGATGATGCAGAGCCTAATCGAATTCTTCTGCGACCTCGATGAGCTTGGCGCTTGGCTTTTGTCCAAGACGGTTCTGGCCTTTTGGCGCTGGATATTTCCGCGATCGAACACAAGACATTCGGGCTGATCCACTGTAAGGCCACGACCCGGTTTGACTTCCACTGCCGCAATCTGCGTTAATCACTCTTCGTCATCATCCACCGCAGAAATGCAGTAACCGCAGGAGGAATCATGCGTGAAGTGATCGCCACCGGCCAGGCTCCGCAGGCCATCGGCCCATACTCGCAGGCCATTCGAGCCCAGGGCCTGATCTTTACTTCTGGACAGATCGCCTTCGATCCCGCAACCGCGCAGATCGTCGCCGGCGATATAAGCGCGCAGACCGACCGCGTGCTGAGGAATCTCGCAGCCATTTTGCAGGCCTCGGGCAGCAGCCTGGAGAAGGTTTTGCGCTGCACCGTCTTCCTCAAGAACATGGGAGACTTCGCCGCCATGAACGAAGTCTACGGCCGCTACTTCAAGCAGGCGCCGCCGGCGCGCTCCACCGTCGAAGTGGCGCGGCTTCCGAAGGATGTCCTGGTTGAGATTGATGCGATTGCTTTGGCTTGAACAAAACTGACTTGTAGGGACAGAATTGAAAGGCTACCCAATCGTAAGAAAAGAGGAATTATGAAAACTGTCGTTGTTATCCTTGCCCTCGCATTGCTTGCATTGGCCAGCGTGGCAATCCTCAAGGCGGTTCCTGCCGATAAGACCGTGGGCGGGAGCGGTCCCACCAAAGTCACCGGCGAGCCCACCAAGACCGCCAGCGGTCTCGAATATTGGGACATCAAGGTTGGCACCGGCGCGGTCGCCCAAAGCGGACAGCATGTCAAAGTCGATTACACAGGCTGGCTCACCAATGGCAAGCAGTTCGACAGCTCGGTCGGCACTGGCAAGCCGTTTGGGTTTATGCTGGGCGCCGGCCAGGTCATTAAGGGCTGGGACGAAGGTGTAGCTGGCATGAAGGTGGGCGGCAAGCGCCAGCTTCGCATTCCTCCGGACTTGGCTTACGGAGCAAAGGGCTATCCAGGGGCTATCCCGCCCAACGCAACCCTGATCTTCGATGTGCAATTGGTTGACGTGAAATAGCTCGCGTGGCGCGGACACTCCCTTCGACTACGCTCAGGGCAAGCTTGTCCGCGAAAAGCTGGCAGACACACAAAAGCCCGCAGGATTTGCACCTCTCTGCGGGCTCTGGGCTCTTACGCCTTGATCACTTTGCCGCTGCGCAGACAAGAAGTACAGACGCGGATGTGTTTGGTGGCGGCTCCCACTTTGGCGTGAACCGGGCGCAGATTGACGTTCCAACGCCGTTTGCTGACGTTGTGGGCGTGACTAATGGTATTTCCGAACTGCGGCCCCTTGCCGCAGATATCGCAGACTCGTGCCATAACTCTGAAATCCTTCCAGGCTTGTTGCCGAAGCCTTGATTTTACAGGAATTCGGCGAATTTCGCCAAAGCGGAAACGTCGTACGAACTAGGCCGCTTTGCCCATCACCGGCTGCGAGCATTGGCTACAGCGGCGCGCGTCGATGGGGATTTCGCTCAGGCATTCCGGACATTTCTTGGTAGTTGGGTCCGCCGGCGCCGGATCCTTGCGGCTCCTTGCAATCAGAGCGTTGATCGGAGTCACCACAAAGAAATAAACCGCCGCCGCGACCAGCACAAAGCTGACCACCGCAGTAATGAAATCGCCAATGGGAAACAGCGTGCTCCCGATCGTGAAAGAGATCCCAGTGAAGTCGGGCTTGCCTACCAGAAGCGCTATGAGGGGATTGATTAGGTCCTTGACCAGAGCGGTAACGACGGTACCGAATGCCGCGCCAATCACCACACCTACCGCCAGATCCACCACATTACCACGCAAGACGAACTGCTTAAAACCGGATAACATAACGTTTCCCTCCGCTTCTAGACTGGCCCAAAAATGTAAATGCTGCTTGCAGTTTGGTCAAGGTGCAAATGGCAGACACAAACGCGCGAAAATGTGCAGAGAATTGCAGCCGCTGGCGTCACGCTAGAATTTCGATCTCGCCGCTAAGGCCATCACACTTGAGCAGCCACTTTCGCATTATGTCGCGCCAATTAGGCAGGAGAAAAACGGCTGCCGAATGAGCGAGGTCGTCGGAAAGCGGAACAGTCTCAGGTTTCTCACTAGGACGGCGCGCAACTCTGCAGTTTCTCAATCGCCTGATCGATTCGTGCCAAGGTAGTTGTCCGTCCGAGAACCTGGAGCGTCTCAAACAACGGCGGGGCATTCTTGCGCCCGCAGACGGCCACCCGGATCGGTTGGAACATCTGTCCCGCTTTGAGCCCGATTTCCTGCGCGGCGCTGCGGAGGGTCTGGTCCAGTGGGTCATGTTTGAATTCAGCTTGCGCCAGGACTTCCCGAGCGCGGGTCAAAACTCTGAGCGCCATTGCGGCGTCGCCCTTCTGTGGGATGAGTTCGGCTGGGTCGTAGGGTGGAAGCTGGTTCACAAAGAAAAAGTCGGCAGCGGTGAGGACGTCGCGCAGGAGTTTGATGCGCTCGCGAATGAGTGGAGTGATGATGAGCATTTTCTCCAGCGTAATTGGGAAGCCGGCGGCGTGCACAATCGGAAGCAGGCGGGCGCTGAGTTCCTCGACCGCGAGGGCGCGGATGTGCTCGGCATTTAGCCAGAGGGCCTTGGGATCGAAGGTTTCGTCCGGCGTCGCAGCGGGCTCTTTGAAATTCACCACGGCGTTCGCGCGGTTGATGCCTTCGAGAGAGAAAGCGTCAACCAGTTCCTGGCGGGTCATGTTCTCGCGATTGTCTTTTGGCGACCAGCCCAGCAGGCATAGAAAGTTGATAAAAGCTTCCGGAAGAAATCCAGCGTCGCGGTAGGTGGTGACGCTGACCACCGGACCGTGCCGGCGCTTGGAGAGCTTCGATCCGTCAGGGGCGACGAGTAGCGGAAGATGCGCGAACTGCGGGGGCTTCGCGCCAGCGCCTTCGAAAATGAGCGCGTGCTTGTAAGTGTTCGAGAGATGGTCCTGGCCGCGGATGATGTGGGTGATACGCAGATCGATGTCGTCGGCACAAGAGGCGAGGTGGTAGGTGGGCATGCCGTCGGAACGCAGAAGCGCAAAGTCTTCGATGTCCTCAGCGGACTTAATTTGCTCGCCATAAACGGCGTCATTGAAGCGGACTTGTTCGCCTGTTCCGCGCGGAACACGGAAGCGGAGGGCGAAGGATTCTCCCGCCGCAGCTCGGCGGTCACTCTCGGCGCGGGAAAGTTCTCGCATACCCGGGTTAAAGAGCCAGGTTTGATTGGCGCCCGATTTTTCGCTGTCTCCCGTATGGGCTGGGGTGAAGTCGCGGTAAGCTAGCCCCTTCTGAAAGATAGAGTCGGCGATCTGGCGATGCAGGGCCAAGCGTTCGGATTGCTTGTATTCCTCGTCCCAGCCGAGGTCGAGCCAGCGCAGACCTTCAAAGATCGAATTGACAGAGGCGTCGGTGTTGCGCTCGACGTCGGTATCATCGAGCCGCAGAACCATGGTTCCTCGGTTGTGGCGGGCATAGAGCCAGTTGAAGATGAAGGTGCGGGCACTGCCAACGTGCAGAAAACCAGTGGGAGACGGTGCGAATCGAACGCGAAGCATAACTTTTGAGTATAGCGGGATTGAGGTTTTGGCTCTAGACTTCGGGTAGTCCGGTGCTGGTGCAACGCGAAATGGCCAGTACCGGTAGTCCCCGCGAGGGATAACGGGTTACTAACGATTACGAAGGTAACTCTTCACGAGAGAATCGCTATAGCGGCATCGCATCTGATAAGAAGATACTTTTGAAAACCCCGTGCCCAGGGCGGAACTTGCCGGAAGACACCTGTTGTTTCGATCTGTCTGCTGTGACAGGATTTGGTATGACAGGATTTGACATGACAAGATTAGGCCAACGAGAGTTCCATCCGGGCCACAATTACAAGTGATAAGGGAAGCGTAATCGAGGAAGCGTTAATCCATGTATAGCGTTGCCACAGGTCTGGTGTTGATTCCCGGAGCCGTGGCCCTGCTTGTGTTTCTGGTCTTCACCTACCTGCACGAGCAGAACCGTCACAGCTATTTTCGCGCGTGGCAACTGGCATGGGCGGCATACACGCTGCACTACGCGCTAAAGGCCGTGGAGTATTATCGCGGCCCTTCCGCGTTACTGTTTTTTCTGAGCTTGCTGCTGCTGGTGGGCATGGCGATCTGCATCTTTATCTCGACTCGCCTGATGAAAGAGTCCTTCCAGTTGAAGTGGTATGACGTTGCCCTGACGGTGACCGGAGTCCTGCTGGCGTATGTGAGCTTGCTAGCGCACATCGCGGGCGGGGTATCCAGCGAGAGCGCGACTCCGGTGCCGATCTATCTGCGGCTGGAAGTGGGGCTGGCGGCGATCCTGCTCTATTGCTCGTTCCATTTTTACCGTTACGCCTTTCGCAGGAATTCCGTGGCGTTCTGGACGCTGGCGTTTTCGCTGGCACTCTGGGCCGCGCTCATGGGCGTCGGACAGCTCCGTCAACCTTTCTTCGATGTGGGGGGTCATCTGGGAGGTTTCCTCGGGCCGATCCCGCAGATGCTGCTGGCCATCGCGATGGTAATGGTGCTGTTTGAAAACGAGCGCAATGCGGTCCAGGAGAATGCCTTGGCGTTCTCAACCCTGGGCGTCGATCCGCGCCGCTTGCTATTGGTATCCGACCTGGTGCCCAGCTTGCAGGCTTTTGTGGAGAGGTTAGTGGCGCCCTTGCCCTCGCGCCGCGCCGTCTTCTTTGTTTCCCAGCAGTGGCGCGGCGCCGTGCCCTCGGTACAAAAAGGCTTTTCCGCGGAGTTTCTGGAAAAGCTGCAAAAGACGCAGGCCGGGGATTACATCGCCGAGCTCGCCTACAGGCGTGGCGGAGTAGTCACCTTCAGAAATCTCGCCGAACTGGGAGAACCTTTGCCGGCGCTTTCCGGAGGAAAGTTCGAGGCCTGCAAGCAGACTCTGCTGGCGGAGGGAATCACCGACCTGATGGCTGTGAGCCTGCAGACACGGGAGCACAACTTCGGCGTCCTCCTTTTTCCACACGCGGAACGGCGGATGTTCGGCTCTTCGAATCTGCGGCTGCTGATCGGCCTGGCACTGCAGATCGCGCTCACCCTGGAAAACTACGTCGTGATGCACGAAGCGCAGCGGCGAACCAAGGAATACGAACTGCTCACCGAGATTGGGCAGGCCATCAGTTCTCATCTCAACCAGGACGAAGTGCTGCGCACGGTGCAGGTCGAACTGGGCCAGATTTTCGACACCAGCACTTTCTACATCGCGTTTCAGGAAGAAGACGAGATTCACTTCGAGCTGGAGATCGAAGGTGGCATTATTCTTCCCAAGCGGTCGCGCAAGGTCGGCAATGGATTTACCGAGCACATCATCAGGACGGGAGAGCCGCTGCTGATTGAGTCCGATCTTGAAAAAATGCGCCCCCAACTGGGAGTCGATTTCGTACCTCCACGGCCGGCCCGGTCGTTCTGCGGCGTTCCTATTTTTCTAGGCGGCAAGCCGGTGGGCGTGATGGCGGCGCTGAGTACGGAGCGGGAAATGCAGTTCCAGGCAAGAGATCTCGAGGTCATGCAAACCGCTGCCGGTCAACTGGGGGTGGCAATCGAAAATGCGCGCCTGTTTACCGAGGAGCAGCGCCGCGCCCGCCATCTCGCGTTTCTTAACAACATTTCGAAAATGGCGATCTCGAGCGAAGACGCCGAGCAGATGATGGCCAACATCGTGCGCGAGATCCA
>Ga0074044_10000170_pt1 | contig 65210 bp, 57 predicted proteins | sample BogForMeECP23OM1_FD_94443 | JGI IMG/M metagenome (GOLD analysis project Ga0074044, IMG submission 94443) | Bog forest soil microbial communities from Calvert Island, British Columbia, Canada - Bog Forest MetaG ECP23OM1 | ecosystem: Environmental > Terrestrial > Soil > Wetlands ...
AAAAGTCCACATCATGAATTACGACCCGAAGGCGCCGCATCATGAGCGCTATGTGAAGGGCAACCCGCCGCCCTCGTCGCACGCGCTGCGCGATCGCATGGAGAAAGACGCTCTGTCGCTCTGTCGGGCTCTGGGGTACGACTTGAATACGGTGGAGTTCGCCGTTGAAGGCGGAGTGCCGTATGCGATTGACTTCCTGAATCCGGCGCCGGATGCGGAGATCACTTCGGTGGGGCAGGAGAATTTTGACTGGATCGTGAATGCGGTCGCCGAGATGGCGGTGAAGATGGCTCTCAGCCCGGAGAGTCCAGTGAAGGAGTTGCGCTGGGCGGGGTTTCTGGCGGGCGCGCCGGTGAAGCCAGCGCGCAAGGGCGAACCGGAGTGGGTGGCGGCTCGGAAGAAAAAGCCTGCGAAGTAGAGGGCAGCACACTATGAGGGCGCTAATTGCGTTTGTGGCATTTTTTATGTGCGCACCCTTCGTCTGGGTGCAAGATTCCTCCTTTCCGGATATTTCCGATTTCACCAAGAGCCCAACCGAACACGTCATCAATCAGGTCGCCGAACCGTTTCGCGTGAAATCGGTGACCAGCACGATTACGCATGCGACGTCGGACGAGGGGATTCCAAAGGTTTTATTAGAGATCGAGGGGCCTGGATCACAGCGAACCATCAAAAAGGGGCTCAGCGATATCCAAGGGCGCTTCAGGATTCCCCACGTACCCCAGGGAACATACAGATTCAAGGCCACGCTGAATGCGTACCAGTCGGTTGTCGGGACGATCGTAGTATCTAAGCGCTCGGCCAAATCAGATGGGATTATGATCCGGATGCGGTTAGGGGTGTGAGCGGGCATGAAGCAAATGAGAGGCAAAGCTGTAGCGAAGACCGTGGATGAATATCTGGAGCAGGTGCCGGAGCCAGCTCGTTCTACGCTGAAGAAGATGCGCGCCGTGATTCAGTCGGTTGTGCCCGCGGAAACGACCGAGGTGATCACCTACGGAATGCCGACGTTTAAGTACAAGCGGGCGCTGGTGGCGATTGGCGCATTCAAGGACCATTGCAGCTTTTTCCCGATGGGCGCGTCCGCGCTTGACGGGTTCGAGGAAGAGTTGAAGGGTTTTCGCGCCTCGAAAGGGGCGCTTCACTTCCCGGTCGATAAGCCCATGCCAGCAGCGCTGGTGAAGAAGATTGTGAGGGCGCGTGTGGCCCAGAACGAACTCAAGTAAGCCGGCGGGCCTCTTCCCCTGGTTGATATACTGTTGGGGTCGGTTTAGCCCACTTCTCGCGAAGGACGCGAGAAATGGGGCACCCACGGTTGGGTAGTGGCAGCGGAAACCCAGGTTCCTCGCTTCGCTCGGAATGACAAGAGTTAAATAGATAAAGAATGCCTCCTACTTTTACCATCGGGATTGAAGAGGAATATCAGACGGTCGATCCCTTGACTCGGGATCTGCGGTCGCATATTCAGGCTGAGCTTCTGGAGAAGGGCAAAATGGTTCTTCAGGAGCGGGTGAAGGCGGAGATGCACCAGTCCGTGGTGGAGGTGGGGACCGGGGTCTGCAATAACATTAAAGACGCCAAGGCGGAAGTGAAGCTGCTGCGCCGCAACATTATCCGGCTGGCGCGGGAAAACGGGCTGCGCGTGGCGTCGGTGGCGACGCATCCGTTTTCCGACTGGCGCACGCAGGAGATTCATCCCGACGCTCGCTACAAAAACATTGTCGAGGATATGCAGCTGGTGGCGCGGGCCAATCTGATTTTCGGGCTGCACGTGCACATCGGCATCGAGGATCGCGAGACCGCGATCCACATGATGAATCACGCGCGTTATTTTCTGCCGCATATTCTGGCGCTCTCGACCAATTCGCCGTTCTGGCTGGGCATGAACACCGGGCTGAAATCGTACCGCTGTAAGGTGTTCGACAAATTTCCGCGAACAAATATTCCCGATTATTTTCCGAGCTGGGGCGAGTACGAGAACTTCATCAAGCTGCTGATCAAGACCAACTGCATCGACAACGCGAAGAAAATCTGGTGGGACATTCGGCCGCATCCATTCTTCAGCACGATCGAGTTCCGGGTGGCCGACGTGCCCATGCGCGCCGATGAGACGATTGCCATTGCGGCGCTGATCCAGGCGACAGTCGCCAAGCTGCACAAGCTGTACACGGCGAATCAGGGATTCCGCCTGTACCGGCGCGCCCTGATCATGGAGAACAAGTGGCGGGCCTCGCGCTACGGGCTCGACGGAAAGATGATCGATTTCGGCAAGCAGATCGAAGTGCCGGCTCGCGATTTAATTCACGAGTACCTCGAGTTTGTGGACGATGTGGTGGACGAGCTGGATTCGCGCGAGGAACTGAATTACATCCACAAGATTCTGGAACACGGCAGCGGGGCCGACCGGCAACTGCGCGTCTTTCAGGAGACCGGAGATTTGAAAAAAGTTGTCGACTACATTATTGAGGAGACGGAAGCGGGGCTGGAAGAAGAGCCGGTTTCCGTTCGAAAAGTAGGGTAATGAGCATTCCTGCGGGCGAAGCCAATCAAGTCAAAATCCCCACCCCTTCGCAAGAAGCGCGACAAGAGTGGGGCACCCTCGACATTCCTTTCGATCCGGAATACGCGCCGGGTGCGGTCAACGCGATTCGTGTCTGCCTGCGCGTGCAGCCGAGCGAACAGGTGTGCGTGATCACAGACGAAGCGACGGTTGAGATCGCGGCGGCGATTGCGGCCGAACTGCGGGCCCTCGGCGCGCCCTATCACGCTTGGGTGCTGGAGGAACTGGCTCCGCGTCCGTTGCGCGATTTGCCGCGGCCGATTCTCGACGATCTGGAGACGAGCCAGGTTTCGATTTTCGCGGTGCAGGCGCAGACCAACGAGTTGCGCTCGCGCATTCAGATGACCGACGTAGTCAACCGGCGCAAGATTCGCCACGCCCACATGGTGAACATCAACCGGCAGATCATGCTCGAGGGCATGCGGGCGGATTTTCAGAAGGTCGACCGGCTGAGCGCCAAAGTTGTGGCGATGGTGCGCAAGGCCCGCCAGGTGCGGGCGAAAACGGCGGCTGGCACAGACCTGACGGCAGATTTAAATCCGGAATACAAGTGGCTGAAGACCAGCGGGATTATCACTCCGGAGAAATGGGGGAACCTGCCGGGCGGCGAGATTTTTACGACGCCGGGCGAAGTGAACGGAACGTTTGTCATCGACGGTGTCGTCGGCGATTATCTGTGCGCGAAATTCGGCAACCTGAAAGAGCACCCGCTGACCGTGCGTATGAAGGGCAACCGGCTGACCGAGGCGCACTCAGAGAATCGCGAGCTGGAAAATGATTTCTGGAAGTATACGCACACCGACGAAAACAGCGATCGTGTTGGCGAGTTTGCTATTGGCACGAACATTGATTTGAAAGATGTGATCGGGCAGATTCTGCAGGATGAAAAATATCCGGGAGTGCATATTGCGTTCGGAAATCCCTATGGCGCGCACACCGGGGCGAACTGGGATTCGACTACGCACATCGATGTCGTGGGACGGAAGTTCAATATCTGGGTGGATGACGAGCAGATTATGGCGGAGGGAAAATTTTTGGTGGAGGCGTAGGGACTCTCAGCTTCTCGCGACGTGATGAACTCGCGAGAGTTTGGCGCTGTCGACGGACAGCAGGTTCCTCTACTTCGCTTCGCTCCGGTCGGCATGACAAAGTGTTTCTTGATGAAGCGCCCACTGCGGTGGGCGTTTTTGCTGCGCTGCGCATGACACGGGGTTAGAATGATTCGCTCATTCCTAGGACGTTCGTCATGATTCCTTTCTTACGAAAACCATTCAACGCGAACTTTACTCCCGATAAGTACCAGGCGTTCCTGCGGCGGATTGATGACGTCTGTGGAACGCATGTTTCGTTCCGGCTCTCGGAGACGCCGTGTTTTTTTCCGAAGGAACTTGTTGACCGGATGGCGGCCGATGGCCTGGAACTGATTCGTCAACTTGTGGACAATCCCGCATATCGCGCCAAGTCGAGTGAGGCCGTTCCCGCGGAGTTCAAGGTTCCGAACGAGCCCGATCATCCGATGTTCGTGCAGGTGGATTTCGGGCTGGTGCGTGACGTGCGTGGCGAGTTGCAGCCGAAACTGGTCGAACTGCAAGCCTTCCCTTCGCTGTATGCGTATCAGGGGCCGCTGGCGGAGGCTTACATCGATGTCTACGGGTTGAAGGATTCGAAGCTGAAATACTTTCTGAGCGGGCTCGACGAGGCGTCGTATCGCGAGCTTCTGCGGCGGGCGATCGTCGGTGCGCACGATCCTGAGAATGTGATTCTGATGGAAATCGATCCTCTGCATCAGAAGACGCTGCCGGATTTTTTGCTCACCGAGAAGATGCTGGGCGTGCGAACGATCGATATTGTCGACATCAAGAAAGAAGGTTCGCGTCTTTACTACGAACGCGCCGGGACGCGCATCCCGATCGAGCGCATTTACAACCGCACCATCGTGGATGAACTGGAGCGCAAGAACGTCAAACTCAATTTTGACTGGCGCGAAGATCTGGATGTGGAGTGGGCGGGGCATCCGAACTGGTATTTCCGCATCAGCAAGTTTTCGATTCCTTACCTGAAGCACGAGTCGGTGCCGAAGACCTGGTTTCTGGATCAACTGTCTGAGATCCCGCCGGATCTGGAGAACTATGCCCTCAAGCCGCTGTATTCGTTCGCAGGGCTGGGCGTGGTGATTGCACCGACCAGGGAAGACATTGCCGCGATTCCGGCGGAAAAGCGTCCGTATTACATTTTGCAGGAGCGGATGCACTTCGAACCGGTCATCGAGACTCCGTTTGGAGGAACGAAGGCCGAAGTGCGCGTGATGTACGTGTGGCTCGACGAACTGACACCGGTCTTGACGATCATCCGCATGGGGCGCGGACTGATGATGGGCGTCGATCACAACAAGAACATGGAGTGGGTGGGCGCGTCGGCGGGCCTGTATGCTGCCGGATAATGCTAGCCCGCTCTCTTCGGAGCGGAGTAATACTTCTTCCGGTCTCAAACGCTGGAATCCGGCCAACGCCGCGATTTCAATCTTGCAGTTTACTTTAATTTCACGAAGAGCAGCACAAAAATCGCCCAGATGCCCACGGTCATGGGAAACTCCGCTACCGCGGTGTCGCGCAGCAGGCCGCCTCTGGGAAGAGTAAACGTCAGGAGCATCATCGCAAGAGCGGTCAGTATTCCAACAATGAATCTGCCTCTCGGGTTCATGGTTCGACCTCGCTTTTTAATTTTTTTAACTTTTTTCAGCGCAAACAGAAGCGCGGCCATTTCTGGCAGGCAGCGATTGTACACCCGTTGGGCGCGCTTTTCGGCTCTGGGTGCGGAGATTGGCCGACAGGGGCCCGCGGAGGCTCTGGAGTTTTCTTAAGCCGAGGTCAGCCGAGTTTCTTGACGATAGTGGTTTCGAGTTCGATGCGGTTGGCGCGTTGGACAAACATTTTCTCGCCTTCGATGCGAACCGGAATGCTCTGGCCAGCGGCGAATTCACCGGGGACGTAGCCGGCGGCCGAGCCGGGGTCGTACTCGCCGACATACTGCACGCCGTTCACTTTGACCACGATGGCACAATGCGTGTTTCGAGCCTCAACGGAGTCGCCGAAGATTTCGGCCTCAGCCTCCATCCAGTTTTCGAGGTCGTGCCCCGGGATTCTGCCGTTGCGGATGTAGATTTCTTCGGCGCGCTGGCAGATGATTTCGCGCACATCGGCCGGGTGCGAGGGCCATGCCTTGCGGGCGGAGGAGACGGATTCGGAGGCGTCGGTCATAGATGGAGAAGACAGCGCAAGCAAACGAGGAATCGGATTGGCTCCGTCCTTTCCCAGATCGTACCGCAGTCACTCTTCGGTTGAACAGAAGTGCAAGCCCCTAAATGGACACGGCCGAGCCGGTTCGGGAACGGCTAAGGTCGACGTGTCAAAAGGGAACCAGAGATAATGCCTCAATCTGAATTTCTCCGCGCACTCTGCGGCTTTTCTCGTACTCGGCGGTGAAAGTCCCTTGCCTTACGCGCAAGAGCAACAGCTTTTAACCGCGGAGATCGCGGAGGAAAAGCCGCGGAGTTCGCCGAGAAATTCAAGAGCCAGCATCACTTCAGACGATTCGGATCGCCTTTCCTCAAAGGCCGGTTCGAGATGTGGGACCGAGCTGCCCCTGCTTCGTATCCCTCCAGATTCAGAATGTAGAATTAAGCAGATGTAACTTTTCGATCCGACACTGATCAAAGTGTAGGGAGGGCTGGGACACAATCTCATGCTGATTTACCTGTTGGCATTCATCGGCGGCGTGCTGACCATTCTGAGCCCGTGTATTCTGCCCGTGCTGCCCTTCGTTTTCGCCCGCGCTGACCAGCCCTTTCGGCGCTCCGGTCTGCCGCTGCTGGGCGGAATGGCGCTCACGTTTTCTTTGGTCGCGATCGCCGCCGCATTTGGCGGGCATTGGGTGGTGCGGCTGAATCAAGGCGGGCGCTACGCGGCCGTGGCGATTTTCCTGGCCCTCGGAGTCAGCCTGCTCTTCCCTTCTCTCGCCGAGAGACTGACGCGTCCGCTGGTGAACGCTGGCGGCCGGCTGCAGGGCGCTCCGGCGGCGCAGGCTGATTCTTCTGCCAAGGGCGGTATCGGCAAGTCCTTTGTGCTCGGAATCTCTACCGGGCTGCTGTGGGCGCCCTGCGCCGGCCCCATCCTCGGGTTGATTTTGACCGGCGCAGCGATCCAGGGACCGGGCGCGCGTTCCTCGTTTCTGCTGTTATCGTTTGCACTCGGCGCGGCGACCTCGCTCGGAGTCGCGCTGTTAGCCGGCAATCGGGTATTTTCCGCTATGAAACGCACTCTTGCATTTGAGGTCTGGATTCGCCGCGGCCTGGGCGTCGCCGTTATTCTGGGCGTGGTCGCGATCGCACTCGGATGGGACACGAACCTGCTCACAAAGTTTTCTTTTGTGAACACGGCCAGGGCTGAGAGTCACCTGATCAGCGCGCTGGGCGCAAAATCGGCCACGCCTGCGGCTTCGCTCGCGCCAGCCGCGGATACCCAGCCTGTGCTCGACGACGAAGGTCCCTTCCCCGATCTCGGCGGGGCCGACTCGTGGATCAATTCGCAGCCATTGAGCGCGAAGTCGCTGCGCGGCAAAGTCGTGCTGATCGATTTCTGGACCTACTCCTGCATCAACTGCCTGCGCGCCCTGCCCTACGTTGAGGCGTGGTCAGAAAAATACAAAGATGCCGGCCTGGTCGTCATCGGTGTGCATACTCCGGAATTCGCTTTCGAGAAAGAGCGCGCGAATGTAGAAAAGGCTGTGCGCGATCTGAAGATCACCTACCCGGTCGCCATCGACAGCGACTACAGGATCTGGCAGGCATTCCATAATGAGTATTGGCCGGCGCATTATTTCATCGACGGCAAAGGGCGCATTCGCTATCACCACTTCGGCGAAGGAGAGTATGACCAGTCGGAGCGGGTGATTCAGGAACTGCTGCGCGAAAACGGCGCGAAGTCGTTGTCGGCCGATGCGGTCAGTGTATCCGCCGCGGGAGTGGAGGCACCGCCCGACCATCGGGATTCGCAATCGCCGGAGACGTATATCGGCTACCGCCGCGCCGAACACTTCGCCTCCGTCGAACCGGTCGCGCACGACTCGCGCAAGGCCTATACGCCTCAGCCCCGGCTCTCCCTGAACCAGTGGGCGCTGGGAGGGGCATGGAGAGTCGGCGAGGAGAGCGCCGTGCTGCTAACGGCGCCGGGAAAAATTGTGTTTCGCTTTCACGCCCGCGACCTGCATCTGGTACTGGGTCCGACCAAGGACGGCAAGCCAGTACGGTTCACCGTCAAGCTCGATGGCACGCCGCCCGGCGACGATCACGGCAGCGACACCGACGCGGCCGGAGCGGGAACCGTGCAAGGGCACCGGCTCTACCAACTCATACGGCAAAAAGGCCCGGTGGAAGACAGGACCTTCGAGATTGAGTTTCTTGATCCGGGCGTGCAGGCTTTCGCGTTTACGTTTGGATGATCATATTCAAGAGGTGAATATTCCATGAATCGCCGCCAGTTTCTTTCCCGTTCCGCCGCCACAGCGGCCGCAGCCGGCTTGGCTGAATGGCTCGCGCGTCCCGGTCTCTCTGAAGCCGCGGACACCGCCGACCGAGAGTCAGTGAAGATCATCCAGTTCGCGGACTCGGGAAAAAAGATCGGCTCTGCTCTCGTCAAGAAAGTGCACAAGACTGACGCCGAATGGCAGCAGCAGTTGAACCCGATTCAGTTTCAAGTCACCCGCAAGGAAGGGACGGAACGGGCATTCACCGGCGAATATTTCAATCTCCACGACAAGGGTCTATATCGCTGCATCTGCTGCGACAACGCGCTGTTCAGCTCAGAGACGAAATTCGAATCCGGCACAGGATGGCCCAGCTTCTGGGCTCCGATCGCCAATGAAAACGTCCGCACCTCGAACGATCTGAGCCTGGGAGAGCCTCGGACGGCGGTTTCCTGCACCGAGTGCGACGCGCATCTCGGTCATGTCTTTAACGATGGCCCCCCACCAACCGGCCTCCGTTATTGCATGAATTCGGCGGCGTTGAGGTTCGTGAAGCGCGCCTAGATAGCGGACCGCGGCCTGCCCTGCTACAATTTTGCCAGGCAAGTCTTTCCCAGGCACGTCCCGGTTTCGCTATGGACAAAGGCATTTCCGCGTCGATAGATCCGGTGAACATTGATCCGGTGGCCGTGGATCCGGTGGCCATGGATCCGGTGAACATGGCCCGGCGGGCGCGCATTTTCGATACCACGCTCTCCTCCATCACTGACTTCGCCTACATCTTCGATAAGAGCGGGCGCTTCGCCTATGCCAACCAGGCGCTACTCAACCTGTGGGGACTGAAGCTGGAAGACGCCGTGGGTAAAGACTTCTTCGACTTGAATTATCCCCCCGACCTTGCCCTGAGGCTTCAACAGCAGATTCAGAAGGTATTCACCACGCGCGAAATAATTCGCGACGAAACAGCGTACACCAGCCCTACCGGAGCGGGCGGCTACTACGAATACATCTTCAGCCCGGTAGTCGACGAAGACGGCAACGTCGAAGTGGTCGCCGGATCTACCCGGGATATTACCCAGAGGAAGCGCACCGAGCAGGCACTGCAGGAGAGCGACGGACGCTACCGGATGTTGGCCGAGGCGCTCGAAACCCAGGTGGAATTCCGGACGCAGGAGCTGTGCCAGCGCAATGACGAGATTCTGGAGCAGTCGAATCAGATCCGCGAACTTGCCCGGCAACTGCTACAAACCCAGGACGAAGAACGGCGGCATATCGCGCGCGACCTGCATGACAGCGCCGGCCAGACCCTGGTGGTTTTGACCCTTCAGCTGGCACAACTGGTGGAGGATACGAAAGAGACCGCGCCTCAGTTAGCCGCGAATGCCGAAGAAGCGGCACAGACCGCTCAGCAGTTACTGCGCGAGATTCGCACTGCCTCCTACCTGCTGCATCCTCCGTTGCTGGAGGAGAGCGGGCTCGCCGCGGCCGTCAAATGGTACGTTCAGGGCCTCGCCGAACGCAGCGGCATCGAGATCAGCTTCGAAATCGCGGAAGAATTCGAAAGATGCGACCCCGAGGTCGAGCTGATTGTCTTTCGCCTAGTCCAGGAATCGTTGACCAACGTGCATCGACACTCCGGGAGCAAAAGCGCTCAAGTTCGGATCGCTCGACAGGCCGGCAACATCGTCGTTGAAGTTCAGGATCGCGGCAAGGGCATGTCGGCGGACCGGCTGGCTGAGGTTCAGTCCCGAGGTTTTGGCGTGGGCGTGCGCGGCATGCGCGAACGGGCGCGCCAGTTCCACGGTGAGTTGCAGGTCGAGTCCAACAGCTCCGGCACCCGGATTTCCGTCACGATCCCCGCCCATAAGAGTCGGTAGAACCGCGAGGAGCAGGGTTCTGGGGCGCTTTCCCGCTCTTCACCAATTCGCTGGATTTGCCACCATCTTCCGATTCCACCCCTTCATCTCATTGAGTTCCTCGGGGGTGATCTGAGGCAAGTGCCGGATGAACAAAACCAGGCGCCAGGTTTGCGCGGTAGTATGCACTTCGCTGAAGGCTGGCATGGCGCTCAAACGAACTCCATTTTGAATTGTGTAGTAGAGCTCGCCATCGCTTTTATTCTGCGTCCCGGCTGCACGCAAGTCGGGCGGTTTCGGATAGAGGCCCTTGCCGAAAAACGACTGGCCCGATCCGTCATTCGAATGGCACGTGGCGCAATGATCGGAGAAATGCTCCATGCCTGCCCGAATGCTCTCCGCTGAAGGCGAGATGGGATTGCGAAGTTGCCGATACGAGGATGGCACGGCCAGTTTGCGTGCCGTTGTGGCCGCGAACTCCTCAATCGCCGATGGTGTCGCAAGTGCGCTGAAACCTCGTCGCACAAGAATCAGCCCGTATCCCCCGGCCGCAACCGCAAGAACAAGCAGAATCAGCGAAACTGCTTTCCAGGGTTTCATGTCTACTTCTCCTCCGTAGCATCGTCGTCCGCGGACCCAAGCCTGGGCAGGTGCTTGCCGAAGTTCAATTCGAAGTCGCCCGGAACGCCGTAGCCCAGATTGCGAATCTTGGCACGACGCGCCTGTGCGCCGGGCAAGGCTAGCAGTGGGAAGAACAGGTCGGTACTCGACTTAAGCTCGGTAGCTGTCGGCGTCCCGAAGCGATTGACTTGGGCCTTCGCTGCGCTCAGCGTTTCATGGTCGAACGAGGCCAGACGCCCGACGAGGGTATCGACAAATGAGTCGAGATCGTCATCGTCCAGGGTGCGGTTCACCCAGCCATAGCGCTCGGCGATATCGGCTTCAAAATCGTCGCCGCTGAGCACGATCTCAAGTGCCCGGGAGCGGCCGACTACGCGCGGGAGCCATTCCAGCGCTCCGCCGCCCGGGACCAATCCGACACCGACCTCAGGGTTGCCGAACAGGCTTTGCCGGCTGGCGAAGCGCATGTCGCAGGCCAGCACGAACTCGTTTCCGATGCCGCGCGTGCGGCCGCGAATCTTCGCGATGCTCACGACCGGTGTGGACGAAAGGCGAAGCACAAAGTCCCGCCAAAGGCCCAGCACCTCTGGCCGCTCAGCTGCTTTGGCTACGTCGAGATGGGCGACGAAAAAATCGGGATTCGCCGAATGGAACACTACGACCTTCACGGAGGGGTCCGCCTCAAGGTCGGTCATTAGCGCTCCCAATTCGACGATGGTTGAGGGAACAAACATGTTGATCGGCGGGTTGCTGAAGGTGATCGCCCACCGGCCCGGATGAGTGCGGTCGATGTTGAACTGCGAAGTGTCAGGCATAGCGGATCTCCTCTCTCTTGTGAAAACACTAGCGCAGCGATCTGAAGCCCTCGCGAAGCTCTCCTGAAAAGAGTTGCGGCTGTTCCCAGGCCGCAAAGTGTCCGCCTTTGTCTACCTGGTGGTAGTAGATGAGTTTGTGATACGCCTGCTCCGTCCAACTTCGCGGGGCTTGGTAGTTCTCGCCGGGAAAGACGCTTACCGCAGCCGGGACGGAGACCTTAGCAGCGTTGTAAAGGCTGAAGTGCACTTCCCAGTAGAAGCGAGCCGCAGAAATCGCCGTGTTCGTCAACCAGTAGAGTGTGAAGTCGTCGAGCACGTCGTCTCGTGTGAGGTCACCTGCGGGGTGTCCATTGATCGTGCGCCCAAGCACTGCCGAGGTGATCGCCGCCACCGGCTGGCCATAACCGTCAGGGTGGTCAAAGAGGTAGGCGGCCAAGCCGACCGGCGAATCCGCCAATCCATATAGGGTCTGCGGGCGCGTTCCCATCAGTTGTGCGTAGGCACGTCGCTTCGCGAATAAAACCGCGAGCTGCTCGTACACGCGTGTTTCGTCGGCTGAGAGACCGGACGGCGGGGGATTGCCGCACTGGAGCGCCTTCGCAATGTCGGATGGAATTATTCCCGGAAAGTTGGTGTGAATGGCCAGCAACTCCGGAGGCGCCAGTTTGGCCATCGCCGTGCACACGCCCGCGCCCAAATCGCCGCCCTGGGCAACAAATTTCGCGTAGCCGAGACGCTTCATCAGCACGATCCAGGCACTTGCAGTGCGCTCCGGACCCCAGCCGGAAGCGGTGGGTCTTGCTGAAAACCCGAACCCCGGCAGCGACGGAATCACCAGATGGAAGGCGTCCGATGCGCTCCCGCCATGTGCTGTGGGATTGGTCAGTGGATCGATAATCTTCAGCTGCTCGATGACTGAGCCGGGCCATCCGTGCGTGACGATCAACGGCAACGCATTTTCATGTTTCGAACGAACATGAATGAAATGAATGTCCAGACCATCGATCTCGGTGATGAACTGCGGCAGGGCGTTCAGTTTCGCCTCGCACTTGCGCCAATCGTAGGCTGTGCCCCAATAGCGGGCAAGTTCCTGAATTGTCGCCAGCGGCACGCCTTGCGATTCATCCGTGACCGTTTCCCGATCAGGCCACCTTGTCGAGTTGATGCGCCGGCGCAATTCGGTAAGGTCCGCCTCTGGAACATTCACCTGAAACGGACGAATAGTCGTTTTGTCGCCTGCCTGGGCAGCACTGATTTGGGTCATGTTGTCCTCCTTTCCGGCAATTCTGGATTCTGCGAATGCCTCGCCGATCGTTGCTGAGCTGAACGCGACTCCCAGACCCAACATCGAGCTCGCCTTGAGAAAGCAACGGCGCGATGTGTTGTCTGGCCGTTTCATGATGTCCTCCATTGGAGTCGGAGTGGAGCCCCTCTTTGTGCGGCATTTGAATCAAATTCAGCGCGCCGCGCGATCACACCAGAAACCATATGGGAGAACAATTAGACGAAAGTATCGATCGATACTTTCGTATCCCGCGTTACTCCTGCTGCGTTAACACGTGGGATATCGAACGGCCAGAAGAAGCGCTGGCCGCGCTCCCGTCAAGCATTACGGGAGAAAGTGGGCGGGGCGGCGCGGCCCTCAAAACCATTGAATCCCTCGTCAGCTGCCGAAACATCGCGATTCGCTCCTTGACCCCAGCCACATAGCAGTTGACCCGGATTCGGCCTGAGCCTAACATTAGCGCCGTAAAAGGTTGCAGGCGCTCATGATCGGCCAGCAGGTATCCCATTACCGAATCCTCGGAAAGCTCGGGGGTGGGGGTATGGGCATCGTCTATGAGGCCGAGGATCTCAAGCTTGGGCGCCACGTCGCCCTCAAATTCTTGCCCGAAAATCTCGCCGGCGATCCTAAAACCCTGGAGCGTTTCACCCGCGAGGCGCGGGCCGCGTCGCAGCTGAACCACCCCAACATCTGCACCATTCACAGCATTGAGGACAATAACGGCCATCCCTTCATCGTGATGGAGAAGCTCGACGGCCAGAGCCTTAAGCAAGCCATCGCCGGTCACGCCATGGATGTCGAAAAGGTGCTCGACATCGGCGTGCAGGTGGCGGACGCGCTGGTGGCGTCGCACGCCAAGAACATCGTCCACCGCGACATCAAGCCGGCCAACATCTTTCTGACTCCGAGCGGACAAGTGAAGGTGCTCGACTTCGGCCTGGCGAAGCTTGTCCATAACCTGGGAACCGATGACGATGGCGCAGACAACTCCCTGACCGCCGTGGGAGTGATCCCCGGGACGGCGGTTTACATGTCGCCGGAACAGGCGCGAAGCGAGACGGTGGACGCGCGCAGCGACCTGTTCTCCTTCGGCGTGGTCCTCTATGAAATGGCTACCGGCAAGAAGCCATTCAGCGGGAACAATTCTCTGGTCACGCTGGACGCGGTGCTGCACTCGAAGCCCGTGCCGCCGAAGGATATCAATCCGAAGATTCCGGTTGAACTGGAAGGCATTATCGGCAAGGCGATGGAGAAGGACCGCAACCATCGCTATCAGAGCGCAGCCGAGATGCGATCCGACCTCTCGCTGCTGAAGCGCGAGACCGAGTCGGGCCAGGTAAAGAGTGGCACTAATACCGCGAAGCTACGGGCAGCGACCCGCACTTTTGGACGGAACTCGATGTGGCAATTGTATCTGCTGCTCGCGACCCTGGGACTTCTCATCACCGTGCTCTCGGCCGTGGGCGCGTGGTGGTACAAGCATCGCGAAGTGGCCAACGAGGAGCAAAAAAACGCAATCGCCGTACTGCCGCTGCAGAACATGAACGGGGACTACAACGTCGACTACCTGCGCTTCGCCCTCGCCGACGAACTTACCAGCGTGCTGACCTATGCCCGGTCGCTGGAAGTGCGGCCCTCGTCGGTCACGCGCAAGTATGTGGCCCTGGATCTGGACACGAAGAAAGTGGGGCAGGAATTGCGGGTGGGGCGGCTGCTGTCGGGATCGTTCCGCAAGCAGGGCGATCAGCTGATCGTTACGCTGGAGGCGATCGATGTGCCGACCGACCGCCTGCTATGGCAGACCACGGTCACTGCAAAAGCCGACGACCTGATCGGGCTGCAGGATCAGCTGACCCAGCAGGTGCAGCATGGTTTGTTGCCGGTTCTGGGCGGAGGCGGCGGCGAGGTGCAAGCCGCGTCGCGGCCGAAGAATCAGCAGGCCTATGACCTTTACCTGCGCAGCGTGGCGGTGCCGCATGATCCGGCGCCGAATAAAGAAGCGATCAAGATGCTGGAGTGGGCGGTTGGCATCGATCCCACGTACGCGCCGGCGTGGGAATCGTTGGGGCAGCGCTATTATTACGATTCGGTCTTTGGCGGCGGCGGAGAGGAAATTTTCCAGCGCTCGAATTCGGCCTACGAGCGGGCGGTGACGCTGGACCCGAACCGGGTGATGGCGGCGAGCAATCTGATCACGAATCGCGTGGAACGAGGCGAACTGGGGCGAGCTTATGATGCGGCCACCGACCTGGTGCGGCGCCGCCCGCAGAGCGCGGACGCCCATTTTGCGTTGAGTTATGTACTGCGCTACGCGGGAATGCTGGAGCAATCGGGGCAGGAGTGCAACACGGCGCGGGCGCTCGACCCGGGAAATTTCTCCTTCCGCTCGTGCGCGGTGTCGTTCCTGGAGATGGGCAAGACCGACCGGGCCATGGATTTCATCCATCTGGATGCGGGCTCGGAGTATGCGGCTTGGATGACTCCGTACATATATCTGGCCGAGGGGAACGTGGTTGAAGCGCGGGCGTCCGCCAGAAATACTGGGAAGGCTTCCTTTTATCACCGCGACCTGATGGAGGCTTGCACGGCTGCGCAGAAGCCGGCGGATCTGGCCAAAATTGTGCGCGAGTCCGAATCCTCTGTGACCATCGAACCCGACCCCGAGGCGTGGTATCGCGTCGGCGCGCTCATGGCCTACTGCGGACAGAACGAGTCGGCGCTGCGCCTGCTGAAGCTCGCGGTACAGCAGAATTATTGTGCCTACACGGCGTTGCTGGACGACCCGCTTCTGAAGGGCTTGCGCAAAGAGACGGCTTTTAGCGAGGTGCTGACGGCGGCGAGTAACTGCCAGGCGGTGCTGAAAGAAGGGCGACAGGCCGGCGGGCAATAAACCAGTTGCCGGTTGCCAGTGGTTAGTTGGCAGTCGGCGGCGGTCCTCTCCAATTTATGCCGAAGCTCACGCGGCGGGCGCTGCTGAAATCCTCGATTGCGGGAGTCTCGATTGCCGGAGTCTCGGCTATGGGAGTTCCTGCGCTCGCCTCCGACATTACGGCAAGCCCGCGCAAGGGCCGAATTCATCAGTCCGTCTGCCAGTGGTGCTACCCTCACATTCTTGTCGATCAACTGGCCGAGTACGCGGCGACGATCGGACTGCGCGGAGTCGACTTGCTACAGCCGGAGGAATATGAGATCCCCCGCCGCTATGGCCTGGTTTGCACCATGGGATACGCGGGCGGCGGCGAGATCGGGAAAGCTCTCAACCGCGTCGAGAACCATGCGGCGATCGAGCAGTCTTTTCGGACGAATATTCCTCTGGCGGCCAAGGCGGGGGTTCCGAATGTGATCACATTTTCGGGGAACCGCGGTGGGATGTCGGACGAAGAAGGCGCGCGCAACACCATCACCGGCCTGAATCGCGTCAAAAAAATCGCGGAAGATCACGGCGTGACGATCTGCCTGGAACTGCTCAACAGCAAGCGCGATCATCACGACTACATGTGCGACCACACGGCGTGGGGGGTCAACGTCGTGCGCGAAGTCAATTCGCCCAACGTGAAGCTGCTTTACGACATCTACCACATGCAGATCATGGAAGGCGACGTGATCGAGACCATCCGGCAGAATATGCAGTGGATCGGGCACTTTCATACCGGGGGCGTTCCGGGGCGTCACGAACTCGACGGCACCCAGGAGATTCAGTGGGACGGAGTCATGCGGGCCATCGCCGATGCGGGCTTTCGCGGCTACGTGGCGCACGAATTCGTGCCCACTGGAGATCCCCTGGTTTCGCTACGGAAGGCTGCCGACCTGTGCGATGTTTGAGCTTCACGGTGTAATTAACCACAGAGGATACAGGGGGACACAGGGTAGTACGCGTCTTAAAGTCTTCGGTGTACCCTGTGTACTCTGTGTCCCCTGTGGTTGATATCTTTCCCTGAAAACAATTTGCGTCAAAGCGGGGTTAGGCCCCATCCTTGTAGGGTGAGACATTCCGGACCTGCCAGACTGCCGCGGCCTGTGGAGCGCCGCGCCTCTACAAGTTTTCAGGACTTACGCTCTCTCGCGCTGAGCTTTCTTTGTCTAATTCTTATTTTTGCGCTGGGAGCGACCGCCCAGAGTCCCGTTGCCGGCAAGCAGGAAACGAAGGCCGCGGTGCCAACTTCATCGCCTGACAACGCATCCGCCAACCCTGAAATCCTGGACCCTCCCGGCCTCCTCTATCAGGGCGTTCCGGCAGAATTGCCGCAAGATCAGGGCGCAGCCGGATTGCGCCTCGAACTGTTGCGCCTGAGCACGACAGCGCGGCTGATGCAGGTTGTGGCGCATCCCGACGACGAAGATGGCGGCATGCTCACGCTGGAGGCGCGCGGGCGCGGCGTAAGCACGCTGCTCATGACGCTGAATCGCGGCGAGGGCGGTCAAAACAAAATCGGCAGCAATCTGTCGGATGTGCTGGGCGTGCTGCGCGCCGAGGAACTGCTGGCTTCGGATCAGTATTACGGGGTGCAGGAGCGGTTTTCGCGGGTCGCCGATTTCGGGTTTTCGAAAAGCCCGGACGAAACATTTCAGAAGTGGTGTGGGCACGATACGGCGCTTGCGGACATGGTGCGGGTGATTCGCACGTTCCGTCCGGATGTTCTGGTGGCGCGGTTTTCCGGGACCGATCGCGACGGGCACGGGCATCATCAGGCTTCGAGCATTCTGGCGAAAGAGGCCTTCCGCGCGGCGGCCGATCCGAAGCGGTTTCCTGAACAGCTTGCCGAAGGGCTGCGGCCGTGGCAGGCGAAGAAGTTTTATATCGGCAACGTGTGCGGCTTTGGCGCGATGACTTGTCCTGATGCGGACTACACGCTGAAACTGAACACCGGCGAGAAGAGCACCGCACTCGGCATGTCGTATGCGCAATTCGCGATGCAAGGGCTGAAGCATCAACTCTCGCAGGGCGCGGGAAACTGGACGCTTGATCCCGGGGACCGGTTTACGTTTTACCGGCTGGTGGATTCGGTGCTGCCGCCTACGGCCGGTAAAGATAGGCACGAGAAAAGTTTCTTCGACGGAATTGATACAACGTTGCCCGGGCTGATGGGGCGGATTGAAATCGAAGGGAAGATTGATCCCCGAATATCGCAGGATCTGAAGAAGATTGCCACGAGTGTCGGCGCGGCGACCGCGGCGAAGGATGGCGCAAGCGCAGCTACGCCGTTGATGGCGGCGCTTCGCGAAGTTGACGAGGCTCTCGCAATCCTACAATCCAGTGGCGGGGGAAACACTGGCAACGTGATTACCGCCCTTGCAGAGAAGAAACAGCAGGCCGAGACCGCGCTGGACCTGGCTCTCGGCGTGACTCTCACTGCGAACGTTTCCGTCGGTGGGGAGCACGAGATTCATGTGCCGAAGGAAGCCGACGCGCTGACCACGGTTTCGCCGGGACAGGAATTTCAAGTATCCGTCAAGTTTCACAACGGTTCAAAGCTGCCGCTGCTGATCGACCATCTCAAACTCGAAGTTCCCGCAGGATGGAACACGATCAGCGGGAAAGTGCGGCCGGAGACGGTCAAGCCCGGAGAAGACATGGATGCGAATTTCCGGCTGCGCGTGCCCAGGGAAACGCATTACACCCGGCCCTATTGGCATCGCGATGATCCCGACACCGAGGCCGTGAATCATATCGACAACGAGAAATATGCGACGCTTCCCTTCCCGCCTCCGGCGTTGCGGGCGCGCGTCGAGTACACGGTGGGAACTGGCGACGAGAAAACGCGGAACGGAATTACCTCGGTTGTGGTCACGCCGTTTGTCGACGACGCGGGAAAAACCGAGACACGTCCGCTGGTCATCGTGCCCGCGTTTTCAGTGATGCTCGAGCCGGGGACGCAGGTGATTCCTACTCACAATGGATCCGATTCCACAGTTGCCGTGGGCGTGACTAGCAATCTTACGCACGCTATGCACGGCGAACTTCGCCTGGAGTTGCCGGCAGGATGGCGCTCGGAGCCGGCGCAATTCGCTGTGGATTTCTCGCATCGCGGCGAGAAGCAGGACTTCCATTTCAAAGTTTCGCACGCGGGACTGCAGGAGGGGCGCGCCACGATTCGGGCGGTCCTCGAATCGGATGGCGAAAAATACAGCGAGGGCTACACGCTGGTGACGCGTGAAGACCTGGGCGCTTTCTACTACTACCAGCCAGCGCGCCAGCGCGTCAGCATTGTCGATGTGCAGGCCCCGCACGATTTGAAAGTCGGCTACATCATGGGCGCGGGAGACGACATCCCAGCCGTATTGCAGCAGGTCGGAATGGATGTGACGCTCGTCCCGGCGGAGAAGCTGGCGACTGAAGATTTGAGCGAATATGGAACCATCGTGCTCGGCATTCGCGCCTATGATACGCAGAAAGATGTCGCGGCCAATAACAAGAAGTTGCTCGATTTCGTTTCCGCAGGCGGAACGCTGGTGGTGCAATACAACGCGGGCGTGGCGGATTTCAACGCCGGCAAGTTCACTCCGTATCCCGCAGACCTAAGCCGGGCGCGGGTCTCGGTGGAAGAGGCTCCGGTCGAGATACTCGCGCCGCAGGATCCTGTGTTTCACTATCCGAATCAGATCACGGCCCGCGATTTCGACGGCTGGGTGCAGGAGCGCGGACTGTATTTCATGGGCACGTGGGATGAACACTTCACGCCGCTGCTGGCCTGCCACGATCCGGGCGAGGACATGCAGAAGGGCGGCTTGCTAAAAGCACATTACGGCAAGGGAATTTACATCTATGCGGGATACGCGTTCTTCCGGCAGTTACCGGCGGGGGTGCCGGGAGCAGTGCGGCTCTTCGTAAATCTGTTGAGCGCGAAGGGCGACCAGCCGTAGAGACGTAGCTTGCTACGTCTCTTGCTGGCGGAGGCACTTGTGCACGTGGCGAGAGACACGTAGCGAGCTACGTCTCTACGGACTGGCATACTTCCTGGCTGAATGTTTTTAGACTTTGAGGGAAAGACTAATGCGCGCTATTCGCATTCATTCCTACGGCGAGCCGGATGTTATGCGGTTCGAGGAATGTCCCACGCCGGCTCCCGCCGCGGGGCAGGTACTGGTCCGCGTTGAAGCTGCCAGCGTTAATTTTCTCGACGTACAACAGCGGCGCGGAGAGCTTGCCGGCCAGGCCTTTTACCGCCGCTTCGGCATCGGCGAGACTGAGCTTCCGGCGATCCTGGGCAGTCAGGGAGTTGGGGTCGTGGAACAACTCGCGCCCGATGTGAGCAACGAGGTCAGCAAGGTTCGCGTCGGCGATCGCGTCGTCTTCGCCGGAAGTTCCTATGCCACGCACGCTCTCGCTCCGGCCGACTGGCTGATCCCGGTGCCGGAAGGCGTGGGCGTCGAGCAGGCCGCGGCCGGCATGAACCAGGGATTCCTGGCCTACGCCTTCACCCACTTCGCTTACCCCGTCAAACCCGGCGACTGGTGCCTGATTCACGCCGCGGCTGGAGGAATCGGACTTCTGCTCTGCCAGATGGCAAAGTTGCGCGAGGGACGCGTGATTGGCGTTACGTCGTCCGAAGAGAAGGCTGCATTTGTCCGTGAAGCCGGTGCTGATGAAGTCATCATTTCCAAGAACTCTGACATCGCGAAAGAAGCAAGGCGGATCACCGGCGGCCGCGGCGTCAATGTCGTCTACGACGGCGTGGGCAAAGATACTTTTGACGCCAGCCTCGACAGCCTCGGTCTCGGCGGATATCTCGTGATCTACGGCCAGTCCAGTGGATACGTGCCTCCGTTCGACCTGATGACTTTGCAGGAAAAAGGATCGTTGTTTCTCACCCGCACCAACGGACGACCGTACGTCAAAGAATATCCTCGCTACCTGGAGCAGTTCGTCGCCTGGATCAAGCAAGGGAAACTTTCTGTAAGAATTGCTCGCACGTATCCCCTAGCCGAGGCCGCGCAGGCACATGCGGCTTTTGAAAGCCGGCACGTCAGCGGGAGGTTGCTGCTTCTCCCATAGCTCTCGGTCGAATCCACCGAATGCAGGCCTCATCTCAAAGCAATGCGAGTCAAAGCGATGCGAGTTCACCCGGCCTCATTCGCGGAATGGGCCTGTGGTCGGCGACTTCGCTCAACATGATCGACATGATCGGCGTGGGTCCGTTCATCACCATGCCGCTGGTGGTCAGCGCCATGGGCGGGCCGCAGGCGCTGCTGGGGTGGGTTGCGGGCGCGCTGCTGGCCGTCTGCGACGGGCTCGTGTCGGCGGAACTCGGCGCGGCTCTCCCCGCGTCGGGCGGGACATACCGCTATTTGCGCGTGATGTACGGGCCGAAGAAGTGGGGACGGCTGATTTCGTTCCTCTTTATCTGGCAGGTGTCTTTTTCTGCGCCGCTCTCTATTGCAACCGGGTGCATCGGGCTGGCGGGCTACGCGGCCTACTACTGGCCGGAATTGGATACGGTGGTCGCCCATCATGAAGCGGCCGCGCACGTTCCGTGGGTAGGAACGCTGCAGGCCAGTTGGATCGTCACGCCAGGAACGGCGGTTGCCGTACTGATTTGTTTCCTGACCGTGCTGCTGCTTTACCGCAACATCACTGCCATCAGCCGGCTGTCGAAGATCTTGTGGTTTGGCGTGATGGGCACGATTGGCTGGATCATCTTCGCCGGGCTGACCCATTTCAACGCCGCGCGGGCCTTCGACTTTCCTCCCGGCGCATTTACCCTTTCCCGCCACTTCTTTACCGGGCTGGGCGGGGCCATGCTCATCGCCACCTACGATTATTGGGGATATTACAACGTCAGTTTTCTCGGGGACGAGATCAAAGACCCGGAAAAGAACATTCCGCGCGCTCTGTTGCTTTCTATTCTGCTGGTGGCCTGTCTATATCTCATGATGAACCTGTGCGTCCTCGCCGTGGTGCCGTGGCGGGAGATGCTGCAGACAGGACAGAACAACACCGGCCTATATGTTGTGTCATTGTTCATGCAGAGAGTGTATGGCGCCTGGGCGGCGCGGCTGGTGACCGGACTGGTGATCGTAACCGCGTTTGCCTCGGTTTTCTCGTTGATGCTCGGTTACTCGCGAGTGCCCTATGCGGCGGCGAAGGATGGCAACTATTTCAAAGCCTTCGCCAGGGTGCATCCAGTGCACCGCTTTCCGCATATTTCGCTGCTGGCGCTGGGAGTGGTGGCCGCGGCTTTCTGTTTTCTGCGGCTGAAGGACGCGATCGCAGCGCTGGTGGTGATCCGGCTGATCCTGCAATTTCTGGTGCAGGCCGTGGGATTGATCGTGCTGAGGTTCACGCGGCCAGAAATGCGGCGGCCGTTCCGTATGTGGCTGTATCCGCTGCCGGCGCTGCTCGCGATCGCGGGATTTCTCTTCATTCTGTTCAATCGGCAGAACTGGCAGAAGGAAGTGCGGTACGCGGCCGTGATTCTGCTAACCGGCGTGATTATTTATTTGATCCGGGCATATAGAGGGCGAGAGTGGCCGTTCGGCGCGGCCCCGGTTGCACCGGCGAAAAGCTCGTGAGCCGTCGCCGAATGCAGCCGCGAAGCAGCGAAAGAGTAAAGCCCACGGCGCAAGCCGTGGGACTGGCCGCGGTAAAAGGGAACCAGCCCTGAAGTGGTGAAAGAACGGTTCTGATCTATAAGCACGGCACGAATCGCAGCGCTGAAAGCGCTGCGCCACCCAAAATCATTGGGAGCGAGAGACGCGGCGGTTAGCGATGGCGGATCAGGCTTCAATCCCGGCGGTGGACGACGCGAGTCTTCGGCGCGCGGAAATGGCCTGGGCGCCGCTGCGGGAGCCATTATTTCGTTCGCTCTGGATCGCCGCCGTCATCTCCTACACCGGCACCTGGATGCAAAACGTGGGCGCGGGCTGGCTGATGACGCAGCTGACCACATCGCCGCTCATGGTCAGCCTGGTTCAAGCGGCGGCGGCGATTCCGGTTTTTCTGGTCGTATTGCCCGCGGGCGCACTGGCCGACATGGTCGACCGGCGGCGCCTGTTGCTGTTCACGCAAAGTTGGATGGTCGTCGCCGCCGCCGCTCTCGGCGTGCTGACACTGTTCAACGCCGTCAGCCCGTGGATGCTGCTGGTCTTCACGTTTCTCCTCGGGCTGGGTGCGGTAATGAACGATCCGGCATGGCAGGCGATCACGCCCGATGTGGTTTCGCCGCAGCGGCACGCTTCCGCGGTCGCGCTGAATTCCGCAGGATTCAACGTGGCGCGCGCGGTCGGTCCGGCGCTGGGTGGAATCGTGGTGGCATCGGCGGGCGCAGGATGGTCGTTCCTTCTGAATGCGGCATCGTTTTTCGGCGTCATCCTCTTCCTGTGCCAATGGAAAAAGGCGCGCCATCAGCCGCCGCCGACCCAGACGGTGCGTCATGCCATCGGCGAAGGCTTTCGCCACGTGAACGCCTCGCCGCAGGTGAAGTCCGTGCTGATTCGCACGGCGGCCTTCAGCGTCGGCGCAACTTCGCTGCTCGCGCTGCTCCCGTTGATTTGCCAACCGCATGGCGCGCAGGGATACGGCTTCCTCCTCACCTGCTTCGGACTCGGTGCGCTGGCCGGAGCGGCGCTTCTTCCGCGGTTGCGCCTGCGGTACTCGGTCGACGGCCTGGTCGCGGGCGCCACCCTCGTCTTCGCCGGCATGACCTTCCTGGCTGGACAAGTGCATGCCTTTGAGTGGCTCTGTCTGGTATTGTTTACGGCTGGGACGGCCTGGATCGGTATCCTGGCATGCTTCAACGTAGTCGCGCAAACCATGTGCCCGTCGTGGATGCGGGCGCGGGCGCTCTCCATGTACCTGCTGGTTTTGCAGGGAGGGATGGCGATCGGCAGCGCCGTTTGGGGCGAGTTGGCAGCGCGGCAGGGAGTGCCCGCGGCACTAGCCTGGTCAGCGCTGGCGATGATCGCGGGGCTAGGCACGATCGGGCGTCATCGGTTGAGTGCAGCCAGGTTGCAGATGGCTCCAGCCGTGGTAAGAGATTAGAGGAGGAATTCATGAAAAAATTCCTGGGACTGATCGCATGTGTCGCAGCCTTCACGATTTTCAGCGCGGCGCAGGCCAAGATGTCGAAAGAAGAGCATCGTACCGTCACGCAGGTGCTGGACCGGACGGTCGCGAATCTTGAGCAGGATTTTTTTCCCGCGGCCGACGCCATGCCGGAAGAAAAATACAGCTTCGTCCCAACCGACGGCCAGTTCAAAGGCGTGCGCACTTTTGCCCAGCAAATCAAACATGTTGCCGCTGTGAACTACGAACTTGGCGCCGCGCTGCTCGAACAAAAGCCTCCGGTGGATATTGGCGACGAATCCGGACCCGCGTCAGTCACGTCGAAAGCAGACATCCTGAAGTATCTGAAAGACTCCTTCGCCTACGTGCACAAGGCAATTGCGACCATCAACGAAAAGAATCTTGTCGAGACGGTGAAGAGTCCCTTCGGAGAAGGTTGGGTGACGCGCTTCAGCCTGGCCACAACCGTGGCCTGGCACGGCTTCGATCACTACGGGCAGATGGTGGTGTATCTGCGCATGAATGGAATCGTCCCTCCGGCCAGCCGTTAATCGCCCGGATGAATCTCCTGGTCCGGTTCAGGACTGCGACAGACGTCCGCCAAGGGGAGTAATCGCGGTAGAAAGAAGTTCGGCACGGAGTCCGTTTCGCGACAGATGCGCCGCAACCGCCTGGCGAACTTTCTGCCCCTTAGCACGAGGATCCACGAAAATTAGCACCGACGGTCCGGCGCCGCTGAGCGCCACGCCCAGCACTCCATCTTTTCCCGTTAACTGCTGCAGGCACGGAAGCAGCGGACAAAGCGCAGCGCGGTAAGGCTGATGAAGGCTGTCTTCCAAAGCCGCGCCCAGCAGGTCGGGACGGCCCTGGACGAAGGCGGCGAGCAGCAACATGGAGTTCTGCACGTTGATGACGGCGTCGGCCCGCGAGTACACCGCCGGAAGCACGCCGCGCGCTTTTTCGGTGGCGAGGCTCTGTTCCGGAACCGCCAGCAGCAACGGCCACTTCCCTTTCGGCCGAATGCAGACGAACTGGGCTTCCGTTTCGGACGACATGCGCGCCACCGTGAGTCCGCCCATCCAGCACGCCGAGGCGTTGTCGGGATGATGCTCGCGGCGGGAAGCCTCCCCGATGATCTGCGCGTCGCTCCAGCGCAATCCGCCGAAGTGAACCGCGAGGGCAATGCCCGCCAGACGCGCCGCCGCAGACGAACCGCAACCCTTGCCGATCGGGATGTCGTTGGCAATGCGAAGCGAAAGCGGCGTAACTGGCCGGCCGTTCTCTTCCAGCACCTCGCGGTACGTGTTCAGGATGAGATGGTCTTCGAGCTTTTCGCAGACGCCGCGGTCCCGTCCGCTGGCGACAATGGAGAATTCCCTGGCGACTCGCGCCCCGATCTTGATATAGAGATCCATCGCCAGGGCGGCCGCATCGAAAGCCGGCCCTAGATTGGCAGACGTGGCGGGAAGCGCCAATCGCAGCGGCGGTTTCGGGCTTGGGGATCGCTTCGGGCTTTGGGATCTGGAGAGCATGCAGGGTTTTAGAATTTCAGATTTCAGATTTCAGATTTCAGATTTTAGATTTCAGATTTTAGAGTTTAGAGTTTCTGCTTCTCCGCTTGTTCCAGCGTACCAATCACCGCGTCCAAAGTAGCGTCCAGAACGGCGGGCGGACGTCGCAAAGAGTTCAGCGCGCTCGCGTCTTCGTCTTTCTCTTCCTTGAATAACTCGCCACGATGGAATTCGATGGTGTAATCGGGATCTTTCAGCAGATTTCCAGTCAACACGAGCACCACTGATTCATCGGGCTTCACGAATTTCTGCGCCACCAGCTTCTTCAGTCCGGCGAGCGTAACCGCCGACGCCGGTTCGCATCCAATGCCTTCGGCGCCGATCTCGGCCTTGGCCTGAGCAATCTCAACTTCGCTCACCTGCTCGCAGACGCCGCCTGTCGCTTCGAGAACGTGAACCGATTTCTTCCACGAAGCCGGATTGCCGATGCGGATCGCCGTCGCCCGGGTCTCGGCCTGCACGCTGACCAGGGTTTTACCGCTGGTTTCGCGCAGCGTGCGAACTAAAGCATTCGCGCCCTCTGCCTGAATGATCGACAACTTCGGCAGTCGCGAGATCATGCCGAGTTCGCGCATCTCGAGCAGCGCCTTGCCAATGGCCGAACTGTTTCCCAAGTTCCCGCCGGGAACAATGATGTGGTCGGGCGGTTGCCAGTCCAGTTGCTCGAGCAGTTCGATGGCAAGAGTCTTCTGCCCTTCCAGCCGAAAAGGATTGATCGAATTCAGCTGATAAACCGGCGCGTGCAGAACGAGTTCCTGCAGCAGGCGGAGGCATCCGTCGAAATCGGTGCGCAACTGGCAGGTGACCGCGCCATAGTCGAGGGCCTGCGAAAGTTTGCTCCACGAAATCCTGCCGTCCGGAACGAGCACCAGGCTGCGCAGCCCGCCCCGCGCGGCATAGGCGGCCATCGACGCTGATGTATTACCCGTCGAGGCGCAGGCGACCCAGCGAAATCCGGCGCGCCGCGCGAAAGTCGCGGCCACCGTCATGCCCGTGTCTTTAAAAGATCCGGTGGGATTCATTCCCTGATGCTTCGCAAACAGCTGCGGCACGCCCGCAATGCGCGCGCACTGAGGCAACGGATATAGCGGAGTGTTGCCTTCGCGCAGGGTGATGGCCTGCTCACCGCTCTCGATCGACGGCAGCAACTCACGAAAACGCCAGACGCCGCTGAGATCGGCTGCATCGCCCGAGAGTCGGCGCTCCCGCCATGTTGATTTCAACCGTTGTGCGTTGGGCTGGATTTCTCTCCAGCCGGGGTAAGCGATTTCCAGCAGATCGCCACACTGCGCGCAGCGGAAATTCTGCCCCGCGCTATCGCTGAGGTCGCGGCATGCGATGCACCGAAAACGGAAGCTCGGCTGATGCACGTCCGGCGTAGAAGTGGGAGAAAGAGGCATGCGCGGGATTTACTTCTCTCCCCGCAGATACTGGTCGGTCTTGTTGATCCAGTCCGCCCGCGGCGGCGCGAACACGTCGAGGTCAACCGTATCTTCGAGAGCCTCGGCCTTGTGCGGCATGTGCGATGGAATGCAGAGAACTTCGCCGGCGTGGACGACAATCTCTCTGTCATCGATCCAGAACTTCAACGCACCTTCCAGAACGTACGTAAGCTGCTCGTTGTGATGGCTGTGCTCGGGGACGATGCATCCTTTTTTCAGCAGCACCCGGGCCAGCATGATTTCCTGTCCGACGACGAATTGCCGCCGCAGCAGCGGGTTCAGATCTTCCAGCGCAATCGCGCTCCACGGGGTGTATTGCAGGGCAGCGCCGGTCGCGGCATGTTTGACGAGCGCCTGCTTCGCGCGTGAACTCGGCGACGAACGTTTCGCCTTCGCGCTTACAAAGGCTCTTGATTTCGCCTTTATTTTCTTCCTGGCCAACTCTTCGCCCCGATGCCTCAATTGTAAGGCAAAAATTCCAAGGAAAGATTGTAACGGAAAGACCGCCAAAGAAAGCCCGCAGCAATAAAGATTGGAACCGGGACTCTGCACGGAAGCGTCCGCGGACACGCCGGCGGGGAACAGTGGGCTTGCTGCCGCTGGCCATCGCAATTACTCTGGAAGGCAGCGAGGCAGACATGAAACGTCGTTCCCGTCGTCCTGAAACCGCCGCCGTGCACGGCGCCGCTGGCATGGAGAAGAAAAACGGTCCCGTCTCCACGCCGATCTATCAGACCTCAACCTTCGAGGTCACCGACAACGACGAGCAGCAGCGCGTGACCGCAACCGACCGCTATTACACGCGCTGGGGAAATCCGACGGTCACCGTTGCGGAGCAGACCATCGCCGCACTCGAGGGAACCGAAGCGGCGCGCACCTTCGCCTCTGGCATGGGAGCCATCACAACCACAATCCTGGCTCTGCTGAAGACGGGCGACCACATCGTGGCGCAGCGCGACGTGTACGGCGGCGTGGCGAAGTTTCTCTCGGAGTGGCTGCCGCGGATGGGCATCGAGACGACGCTGGTCGAGACCACCGACTACGACCAGCACGCCCGCGCGATTCGGCCCAATACAAAGCTGTTGTATCTTGAGTCGCCGACCAATCCCTCCCTATGCGTGGTCGATCTGAAAAAGGCCGCGACGATGGCGCGGCAGCACGGGCTGATCAGCATGATCGACAGCACCTTCGGCACGCCCATCAATCAACGCCCTGCCGAATACGGCATCGACCTGGTGATGCATTCCGGGACGAAATATTTGAGCGGCCACGCGGATTTAACCTGCGGCGTCGTAGCCGGACGGAGCGAACTGATCGCGCAAATCAACGACGCCCGCACGACGCTAGGCAATTGCATGGATCCCCACGCCGCGTGGCTGCTGATCCGCGGGCTGAAAACGCTGGCGGTGCGCGTCGGCCGGCAGAATGAGAATGCGCTGCGCGTGGCGGAGTTTTTGGAGCAACACGGAAAGGTGCGGCGCGTGCATTATCCATTTCTGAAGAGCCATCCGCAATACGCGATTGCCCGGGAGCAAATGAGCGGCGGCAGCGGCATGGTCACGTTTGAGGTCGACGGCTCAGGCGAAGACGCGCGCCGGGTCAGCGAAGCCATGCAGCTATTTACCCTGGCGACCAGCCTGGGCGGCGTCGAGTCGCTGGTGTCGATCCCGGTGCTTACCTCGCACGCCATGATTTCCGCCGATTTGCGCGCCAGGATGGGCGTGACCGAGCAGATGGTGCGCCTATCGGTCGGAATCGAAAACGCCGACGACCTGATCGGCGACCTGGAACGGGCGCTGGAAGCGGTTGGGGCCCCGCAGGTGGTGAGTAGCCGTCAGCGTTGAGCGTCTGACCCACAGCTCGCCGCTCGCAGCTCATAGCTCACAAAGCGGTGCGAGCATCAGCAAAAACCCCGGCCTCTCGCGAGGCCGGGGTTTTCATTTGAGCTGCGATTTCAATTAGAAGAGGAACTTCAAACCAAGCTGCAGAATGCGCCCCAGGTGCGCCGAATTGATCTGGAACAGGTTGGCGCCGCCTGAACCCAGGCAGCTGGGATCGCCGGCGGAATTATTAGCTCCGCCAGTACAGGTCACTCCAGCGGAAAAACCAGACCATTCCGGGTGATTGAAAATGTTGAAGGCTTCGGCGCGGAACTCCAAAGCCAAGCTCTCCTTTATGGCAAAGTGCTTGAACATAGCCATATCGAAGTTCACACGGCCCGGATTCCGTAGGTCGTCTCTTCCCGAGTCTCCGAATGTGAGTCCGGTGGGCAGGGCAAAGGCACCGGGGTTATACCAAAATTTCGAATAGCTGGCTGATGCGAGCTCGCTATTCGGAGGAATATTGGCGCTGGCATTCCCGATTACATCGACATAGGATCCCGTGCCCACCCCGTTTCCAACGCCGGCGTTGTCGCCATACGTCGTGCCGTTGGTAACGGTGATTGGCGTTCCCGTGGCAAACGTAGCGATACCGGAATACTCCCAACCGCCGAGCAACGAGTGGGCGAGGCCCCTCTGCGTGAAGAACGGAAGGTCATAGATATAACCCACATTGAACATCTGGCGCTCATCAAAGCTGGAACTCGCCCGGTTGGAAGCGAAGTTGTAGGAGTTGACGAAGGTTCCGTCATAACGATCCGAGGAATCGTCGATCGAGTGGCTGTAGGTGTAAGCCGCCGTGAGGCTGAGCGCTCCGACGCTCTTGCGGCCGGAAACCTGCAGCGCATTGTAGTTGGACGAGGCCTGGTCCGTGAGCCGGGTGATTGTGGAGACGCCCTGGAACGGGCGATACGGGTCGGCATCATTGCCGCAGGCTGTTTGCAAGTTGATCGCTACCTGACCGGTGTATGTCTGACCGTTGACGACACCGCTTACGTTGGGAGCACCGATGTTCTGCAGGCTGGCGCAGTCCGCAGCCGCAATCGGTTGGCCTGCGGTATAGGGATTCTGCGACGCCGGCGTCGGATACAACTGGTTCAGGTCGCTCTGCCGTCCCAGATGCGTTCCTTTGCTGCCCACGTAAGAAACTGTGACGACCGTATTGTGCGGCAGCTCATGCTGAACGTCGAGGTGCCACTGCTGCATGTACGGCCAGACCACTTTGTTAGGAATGGACAGGAAGCTCAATGGATACTGCGGAGGCACGGCATTGGTAGAGGCTCCAATATTCTGGTAGCCAGAGATGTCGATTTGAGTGGAACTCTGGAGAAGCGGCGAGGACTGACCCTCCATGCCCTCGGTGTTGGCTTCGTTTCCGTTGGCGTGCTCGAAGAAGATGCCGTAGCCGCCGCGGATCGCCGTCTTCCCGTGCCCGGTAGGATCCCAGGCAAACCCTACGCGCGGAGCCGGGTTAAACAGATGTCCCTTGGAACAGCCGACCGCAGACGCTGACCCGACGGCCGCATCCGGGAATCCTGCAAACGACACCGCCCCTCCTGGCGCGCCGCAATCCACTAGACCAAGAAATGGGTTGCCGACTCCCGGAACCAGCGCTCCGGCATTTCCCGTGATCAATCCGTTGCCATCGACCTGAGGCGCATTTGCGATACCGGCGTTGTACACCGTCGGATCCCAGTTATAAGCGTGGTGATAACGGTCGCGGTAAGTTCCCTCCAGGCTGATGCGCAGGCCAAGGTTCAAGGTAAGCCGATCGGTAACGCGCCAATCGTCCTGGAAGTAGGGTTCGAAAATCTTGTAGCGGTTGTAGAACTTCAACTGGTTGCTGCCTTGCGAAAAGCTCGCGATGTTCCCCATGAGCATATCGGCGAAAGCATTGCCCGTGCCCAGCGGGGTGGTCGTTCCCGGCAGGAAGACGCTGGCCGTGGAAATGTCAAAGGTGAGAGACCCATTCACCTGTAAGCTGCTCAACTCATTCTTCTGAGCGGCAACAAGGTAGCCGCCAAACTGCAGGTTGTGGCGCCCCACAATCTTCGTCATGTTGTCGCGATAGGTGTAGGTGGGATTCGCGTTGTAGGGGCCTTCTGGCCACACTCCCTCAGGATCCTGGCCAAATCCCCCACCGTAGGCAGTGCCGCCACTGATGTTGATCGCGGGCAATTTGCCGCCCGCGCCGTTGTTGTAGAGATATCCCATCTGGAAATTGGAAGGAAGCTGCCAGTAGCCCAGTGACTTGAAGGCGATGTGGTCCGTAGTGTAGCTGGCTACAAATTCGTTGAGCAGCGTCGGCGAGATCGTGCTGGTCAGGCGCGCCACGAAGCTGACGCCTGGCCCGTTGAAATATGTTTGCGAGGTCGGGAAGGAGGCGGTATCCCAGATGGAACCGGCTTCGTTTGTAGTCCACGAGTCGTGAATGTAGCGGAAGGTCGCCCGCTCGTGGTCGGTAAAGTTATGGTCGACTCGCACGAGTTCTTCGCGCCAGCTCGTGGGCAGGGTGATGTTGGTGTTGTAAATCGCGGCGCCCCGCGTATCCGAAGTACCGACCGGGATCAGCGGAAGCAGGGCCATAGCAGTCGCCGTGACCGGAACCTGGTTATTCACAAAATATGTGCCCGTAGCGGGGTTAACCGGACAGTCAATGTACGAATTGGACTGTGGGTTAGGGCACAAATCGGAAAAGTTTCCGGTACGCTCGGCGCTGTATGGCACGGGTGTGTTAAACGATGCCGGCACGCGCTCGCGGCGCCACTCCTGAGACCAGAAAAAGAATGTCTTCTCTTTTTTCTGGTTATAAACCTTCGGGATGTAAATCGGCCCGCCGATGGTGTAACCGAAATCGTTCTTCTTGTATTCCGGAGCGACGCCCGATCCCCCGGCCGCCACGCTGTTGAAGTAGTTCTGCGCATTGAAATCGTCGTTGCGCACAAACTCGTACGCGTCGCCGTGGAAGGACCTCGTCCCGCCCTTGGTTTCAACTTCCACCGTGCCCGACCCGTTGCGGCCATACTGCGCGCCGTAGTTCGAAGTCAGCACTTTGAATTCTGAAATCGCGTCGATGCTGGGATACACGTTCAACGTGCCGTTGCTGCCGTTGTCCATGTTGTCGCCGCCATCAAGCTCCCAGTTGTTGTACTCGGTGCGGCCTCCATTCATACTGAACGCCACGCTGCCGTTAATGCCAACCGAGGGCTCGTCCATTCCGGTCTGGTTACTCACGCCCGGAACCAACGTCACCAGCGTGGTGAAGTTGCGGCCGTTGAGTTCGAGCTGGGTCAGTTCCTTGCCCGTAATCGTGCCGGCGAGTTCGGAGGACTGAGTCTCCACCTGCGCGACATTGGTGCCCTCGACAATCACTTCCGTGGTGGTCGCTCCGACTTCGAGCGCCGCATCCACGCGCGCCTTCTCGGCGACGTCGAGCTTCACGCGCCTCACCTCATACTTCTTGAAACCCTTGGCAGTGACGAAAATGTCGTAACTGCCCTCGGGCAAAGCCGACTCGTTGTATTCGCCCGTGGAGTTCGTGGTGGTCTGGCGGTTGATGCCGCGCTCGGGACTGGTGACCAGAACCGAAGCGCCCGGAATCGCGGCGCCGGAAGGATCCTTCACCGTGCCGGTGATCGAACCGGTCTGAGCCCAGGCGGCTCCGCACAACGTCAGCAGCGACAGCACCACGTGAAACAGCACACGATTTGGTTTCATCGTCACGCTCTCCCATTTAGCGCGGATTTCTCCCGCGCTGGCTCAGTCGGTCTTGCCGTGTCGGTCCGGGCATTTTGCTACCCGGGGTTTAGTTTTTCGAAAACCGGAAAAGTGTCCCGCTGGATTTGAGACCCGAGACGGGTATTAAAACGTATGAATAGTGCTTTTATATGGCAGCTTCTGTCAAGAAAAAAGCGAAACCCGGAACCGCCAATTAGAATCCCTGCACAAAATCGTTTCGCTGCATTCAAGAAATCGCTGCCCCAAGACAGACTGCACTCCCTAACTCACGGCGCGGGTCGACTCGCGTACCACCAACTCGGGCGCCACTTTACGGTGACAGGCGCTGACATCGCGCTTCTCCAGCACCGCGTTGATGCCGTCGACCACAATCCCCACTGCAGAAGCTCCCATCGCCTCCATAGGCTGGCGCACCGTGGTGAGCGATGGCGTATAGAGCGCGGAAGTAGCCACATCGTCAAAACCGATGACCGAACATTGGTCGGGAACCCGTATCCCCGCCTTGGTCAAAGCCCGGATCGCGCCGAATGCGCTCATGTCGTCGAAAGCCATCAACGCGGTGAATGGGCGCTTCTGCCGGATGAGGTCCTCGGTGAGTTTCTGCCCCGCTTCGAAGCTCGACATGGGATCACGCGATTCCGGCAGCTCGAGAGTCAGCCGGGGGTCGAGTTCGAGGTCGCACGACTTGGCGGTGTTGCGCACCCCACGCCAGCGCGGCGAACTGTCGGTGAGCGCCCGCGGACCGCGGATGAAAGCGATCTTGCGATGGCCAAGTTGATGCAGATGCTCGAGCGCAATTTCGCCGCCGACTTCGTTGTCAACGATGACGCTGCTGATCGACTCAGTCTTGAGCTCGCAGCCAATCATCGCCGTCGGGATGGCGTTTTTTTCCAGGTCCCCGAGCAGGTTGATGTCGAGGAAAAGCCAGTTCGCCAGCACGATCAGAGCCTCGATGCGCCGGTCGAGCAGCATCTCCAGATAGCGCTCGAAGCGGCTGCGCTCGTTGTGCACATCGGTGAGAATCGGAAGATACGACGACTGGTATAGCGTATTCTCAATGCCGCGCAGCACCAGCGTGCAGTACGGGTCGGTCATGTCAAAAACCATGACGCCGACGGTGTGGCTGCGCTTGCTGCGCAGGGAGCGCGCAAACTGGTTGGGGCGGTAGCCGAGCTTCTGCGCCGCGCGCTCGATCCGCTTCTTGGTGACCGCAGGAATGTAGCGCGACAGGGGCGCGTTATTCAAAACGATTGAAACCGTGGTCGAAGAGAAGCCGCTCTCCTTCGCCACGTCACGAATGGTCACCATCGCCGTACTTGCACCGGAGCGAAAAATCGCCGCCAACCGTCGAGATTTCCGTTGGCTCTCAGCGCTCGCGCTGCCGCTTGAATTCCGAGCGATCGCTGGCGGACACTACAGCAGAGAGTTGCAGCACTGTCAAGCATGCGAATCATCTCGCGCACTATCTCAGGATGTTATGTGTTAGTTCTGGCAGCAGTCGCGGCGCTGGCGAATACAGCGCTGCAAACACCGTCCGCGGCGGGCGGGAACGCCGGCAACAGAGCGTCTTCTGCTTCGCAGTCAGCCCCGCCAGCGCCCGCCCCCGTAGCCCCCGTAGTCAAAGAAAAGCAAGATCCGGCTCAGCTGTTTCACCGCGGACAAGACGCTTTGAATCGCGGAGAGTTGGACGTAGCCGAGCGCGACTTTCGAGCCGTGCTGGCCCTCGATCCGCAGTCGGGAGCAGCCTACGCGAATCTGGGCGTCGTTTACATGCGCCGTAAACAGTGGACGAAAGCTTTACAAATGCTGCACCAGGCCGAGCAACGCATGCCGCAGGTCGCGGGAATCCGCCTCAACATTGGCCTGGCGTACTACCGCCAGAATGAATTCCAGCAGGCGATTCCTCCCTTCGAATCCGTGGTTCGCGACCAACCGGACGCCGTCCAGCCACGCTATCTGCTCGGCCTGTGCTACTTCTTCAACCAGCGCTGGGCTGATGCGGCCATTACGCTCGAGCCGCTCTGGCCGCAGGAATCCAATCAGCTGCCCTACCTGTACGTACTCTCCAACGCCGCGCATCGCGCCGGACAAAAAGAACTCGACGACCGCGCCGCGGCGCAGTTGGTCAAGCTCGGCGGCGATTCGCCGGAGTATCGCCTCTTCGTCGGAAAATCTCACCTGAATCTTGGCCAATATGACGCCGCGCTGGCCGAATTCCAGGCCGCGGCCGACGCCGATCCCAAGCTTCCCTTCGTCCACTTCAACCTCGGATTGACGTATTTGAAGAAGCAGGACTATCCGCACGCCCGCGACGAATTTTTGAAAGATGCCACGATCGAGCCCGATCTCGGCCTCAACTATGACGAACTCGGCGACGTCTACTGGCTCCTGCAGGACGACAGCAACGCGGAAAAAAGTTATCGCGAAGCCTTGCACCACGATCCGCGGCTGGTGAACTCTCATCTCGGCCTGGCTAAGATTTATCAGCGTCAGCAAAAATATTCACAAGCGATGCTGGAAGCCGACGCGGCGACCAAGCTCGATCCTTCCCGTCCCGACGCCCACTACCTGCGCGGACGAGTCTTGCTCAACCTCGGCCGCAAAGATGAAGCAAAAAAAGAGTTAGCCGCCGCGCACGAAATCGATCTTCAACGCCCGGCCGAAAATCAGCCGGCGGGAGCCGAAACCATGCCCTCGCCCGAGTTGCTGCAGGAACCGCAGTAGCAGCGCCACTGATACTTTGTTTTTCTTTGCGTCCTTCGCGGCCTTACTTAGCGAACTTTGCGGTTAAGATCTTTTGGATTCCACTGTCCGAGCGCGGAGTTCTTCGATGACAAGGACGCAAAGAACACTCCCGGTGATACACTTTTTGCTCCAGCTCCAACTCACCCGGCCCCGCCCTAAGACTGCCGTTGCGTAAGGAGGTACCATCCGTGAACCGCACTCTGAAAATCCTTGCCATCGTCGCCGTAGTTCTGATCGTCATCGTCGTCGCCATTCCCTTCTTCATCGATGTGAACGCTTTCCGTCCCAAGCTCGAGTCCGAACTCACCGATACGCTGGGCCGGCCCGCGAAGGTAGGAAATCTTTCGCTGTCGATCCTGTCGGGCTCCGTCAGCGCCGACGACATTTCCATCGCCGACGCCCCGCAATTCAGCAACTCCCCTTTTGTTCAGGCAAAGTCGCTCAAGGTCGGAGTCGAGTTGGTCCCGCTGATTTTTTCGAAGACCTTGAATGTCACCGAGGTGACCCTGAATCAGCCCGAGATCAGCCTGGTCAAATCGCAAGACGGCGAGAAGTGGAATTTCTCCAGTCTCGGAAGCAAGAACCCTGCTCCGGCCGCGAAACCATCTCAACCTCAGGCGCCCTCTGCCGGCAATCCCAATGTTTCCGTCGCCAAGCTAAGCATCGAAGACGGACGCCTCACAGTCTCCCGCGCCGGATCCGCGGAGAAGGCGCGAGTTTACGATAAAGTTACTATCGAAGTGACTAACTTCTCGTTCACTTCTTCCTTCCCGTTCAAAATGACCACGCAACTTCCCGCCGGCGGAAGCCTCACTCTCGAAGGCACCGCCGGACCGATCGATCCGAGCAACGCCGCCTTCACTCCGCTGCAAGCCAAGATTTCGGTCAAGGGATTAAATCTTGCCCAGTCCGGCTTCATGGATCCCGCATCCGGAATTTCCGGCGTCGCCGACCTCGACGAAACGCTAACCTCCGACGGACGCGAAGCCAAAACCAACGGCACGCTGAAAGCCACGGGGTTACAGGTCTCCCCGAAGGGATCGCCCGCGGGCAAGCCAGTTGATGTGACTTACGCGCTGGCGCACGATCTCGCGAAGCAGACGGGCTCGATCACGCAGGCAGATATCGCCATGGGCAAAGCCGTGGCGCATCTCACCGGCACCTACGATTTGCACGGCAACGTGACGGTCGTGAACATGAAACTGAACGGACAGGGCATGCCCGTCGACGATCTCGAAGCCATGCTGCCCGCTCTCGGCGTCGTATTACCTCCTAAGGCAATACTCAAGGGAGGCACTCTCGCCATTAACCTGGCCACCGCCGGTCCAGTTAATAAGCTGGTAACTACCGGAACGATTCGCATGGAGAATTCCTCGCTGGCCAACTTCGATCTCGGCTCCAAACTTGCAGCCGTCTCCGCGCTGTCGGGCAAGCAAACCGGCAACGATACGACGATTCAGAATTTCAGCTCTGACGTCCGCGTCGCGCCCGAAGGTACGCAGGCCAACAACATCAATCTCACCGTTCCCTCCATCGGCGTTCTGACCGGCGGCGGCACGGTGAGTCCCTCCAACCAGCTCGCCTTCAAGATGAACGCCGCCCTCGGTGGCCTTGCCGTTCCCTTCGCCGTCGAGGGAACAACAGCCGATCCCAAATTCGTTCCCGATGTAAAAGGAATCGCCAGCGGCCTTCTGAAAAACGCCATCGGCGGCAAGGGCACCGGCCAGCAGAATCCCATTAACGGATTGAGCGGCCTGTTCAAGAAAAAACAGTGAGCCCGCGCCGCCCGCCCCAACGTCCACAGCGCCCGAACGCGCAGTGGCGAAATGTCCGCAGGCCCAGAGCCTGGCAGCGCCACGAGCGCCGCAGCCCAGAACCCGTCTCCGCCACGGGCCGACACCGCCGTGGAAGAGCGGCGTTTCAGCGCCGCGTAAAGGTCCAAAAGAATCCGGGGCTTCAGCCCCCGGTTACCTCCGTTACCCTCCGAAGTAAGTAACCGGAAACTGGTCACCTGTAAGCTAAGACTGCCGTTACCTAGACTGCCCCTTCTCCTAAAGGCAGACTTAATTATTGGGGTCTGCGGAAATCGCGCGCGCCCGAACCGTCCACCCCTGCAAGCGTCCGGATTCAGCATCCATGACCAAACCATGAGTCTGGCAGTTAAACCTCGTCCACCTCTGGAAGGCCAGAACTTCCACGTGGTGGTGATTGGCGGCGGCATCAACGGCGTGGCCGTGGCCCGCGAGATCGCGCGCGCCGGCAAACGCGTGCTGCTGGTCGAGCAAAACGATTTCGCCTCGGGCGTCACCAGCCGCTCCACCCGCATCATTCACGGCGGATTGCGTTACCTCGAGCATGGCGAACTCGATATGGTCCGCGAGTCGGTGCGCGAGCGCGACCGGCTGCTGCGAGAACGTTCGCACCTGGTCCATCCCATGCGTTTTCTTTTCCTGCTCAACGAAAAAAGCCAGCGCAACGCCATGAAAGTGCGCGCCGGACTGTGGCTCTACCAGCGCATCGCCGGCAAGAAGCAGAGCGATCTAAGCGAGATGGAATTGAAGCGCGTGGAGCGCGCCCTCGACGCCGGCCATCAGTGGTCGATGTTCAACTACGAAGACGCGCAGTGCGAATTTCCCGAGCGCCTAGTCGCCGAGTGGCTGACCGAGGCCGTCGCCGCCGGAGCCGTCGTCCGCAATCACTGCGAAGTGCTGGCCGTGAACGTCGTCCATGGCCGCGCGCGCGGAGTTCTTCTGCGCGACCGTATTTCCGGCAAAGACGATCGCGTCGACGCCGCCTGGATTCTCAACTGCACCGGCCCCTGGGCCGATCGCGTCTGCCAGCGCTCGGCCGTACGCACCAGCCAGCCTATGCTGGGAGGCGTTCGCGGATCGCACATTGTTCTGCCCCGCTTCTCCGGCGCTCCCGGCGCAGCCCTGTATACCGAAGCTGCAGACGGTCGCCCCGTCTTCATCCTGCCTTGGAACGACCAGATCCTGGTTGGCACCACTGAAGTTGCCGACAGTGGCGACCCATCAAAGACCGTGCCTTCGAATGAGGAGATCGAATATCTCCTGCGCACGGTGACAAAATTATTTCCAAAGGCAAAAATTTCCGAGCACGATATCAAATACGCCTTCGCCGGCATACGTCCGCTTCCCCATTCTCCTGGCAAGAATCCCTCCGCTGTAACCCGCCGCCACTTCCTGCACGATCACGCCGATGATGGAGCGGCCAAACTGATCTCTGTCATCGGAGGCAAGCTGTCAACGGCCGCTTCGCTCGCGCGCGAGTGCGCCCGTAAGGTCGGCCTCGCGGTTCCCGAACCAAAAGACGTCACCATCGGACCTGGGACGGCGCTCGACCCGTTGCTCGACCATGAAGTTCTCGAGATCGCCCGCGCCGGATCGGTCAGCGAGGAAACCGCGCGCGGCATGATGGAATGGCACGGCCAGCACGCCATCGATATTGCCCGCATGGCGCTGGTGAGCGCCGAACTGCGCGCCCCCATCTGTCCTCACACTTCGCACATCATCGCCGAAGTCGTCGAGGCTTACCGCAAAGAGTGTGCCATCACTATGGGCGATGTGCTGCTGCGCCGCGTGCCTGTCGCGCTAGGCGCTTGCTGGTCAGAGTCGTGCAGTCGCGAAGCCGCCCTGCGCATCGGCGCCGTGCTCGGCTGGAACGATCAGGATCTCGGCGCGAATCTGGAATCCTTCGAAATGGAGCGGAGCACCTTCCTCCGCCGCCCCGCCCCCAAATCATCCCACCTCGAAGCCGCCGCCGACTAAATCTTATCGGCGCACGTAGGGGCGGACGCCTTCGACCGCCCAGCCAGCGCCCCCAGACCTGATAATAAATCCACCCCCAGTTACTAAAGATCAGAACTATCCCCCAGTCATCTGGGAATGGAACCGTTATGGAACTACACTGACGCGAGGAAATCCCCGATTTCCGCAACAGGGGCGGATGCATGCTAATTCCCATCAAGCACGAAAACATGACGGCGCGCCGCTGGCCCGTCATCACGCTTGCATTGATCGCGATCAACACCCTGGTCTTTCTCCTGACCATGACCGCGATCGACGATGAGAAGCCGCAACTCGGCGAAGTGAAATCGCACATCCTGATTCTGGCCGCGCTGCATCCGGAATTGAAAATGCAACTCGAGTCGCAACACCTGGTCGACGGCTTCAAGCAAAGTCATCCCGACGAATGGAAGCAGGTGCAGAGTCCCTATCGCGACATCATCGATGCCTATGACGCCCGCATCAAGATGATGGAGGACACCTCGAAGCTGCAGCAGGAGATGGATTCGCTCAACGATCAGTTCGTGAAGCTCTCCTCAACTTCGATTATCCAGCAGTACGCCTTCATCCCCGCGCAGCCCAGAGCCATCAGCTATATCACGGCCAATTTTCTGCATGGCGGCTGGTTGCACTTGATCGGCAACATGTGGTTTCTATGGCTCGCCGGATTTGTGCTGGAAGACGCATGGGGCCGCTGGCTGTATTCGGCGTTCTATTTGATCGCGGGCGCGGCCGCGCTGCAGTTTTATGCCTGGACCAATCCCGGCAGCATCACGCCGACGCTTGGCGCTTCGGGTGCGGTCGCCGCGTTGATGGGCGCGTTCCTGGTGCGCTTCCCGAAAATGAAGATCGAGATGGCGTGGCTGTTCATGTTCAAACTGCGCCGTTTCAAAGCCGCAGCTTACTGGCTGCTGCCGGCCTGGCTGGTGATGGAAATCTTCTACGGATCGCTCCTCGGCTCAAATAGCGGAGTGGCGCACTGGGCGCACGTTGGCGGATTTCTGTTTGGAGCTGTCGCGGCTTTGGCGATCCAGCACTCCGGCCTCGAGCACAAAGCGAACAAAGCGATCGAAGAGCAGGTCAGCTGGGTCTCCGACCCCGAACTCGAACAGGCGAGCGACATGATGGAGCACGGTCAGCTCGACGAAGCGACCGCGCTATTGACCAATTATGTCGCTCAGAAACCCGCGTCGCTCGACGCGTGGAGCCTGTTGCGCCAGATCTATACGCGGCAAAGCAATACCAAGGCCTATCTCGACGCGACGCTCAAAACTTGCGCGCTGCATTTGAAAGCGCACGAGATCGAAGCCGCATTCCAGGACTACGCTGAATTCATCGACTCCGGCGGGGGCAAGCTTCCGGCCACAACCTGGCTCGAACTCTGCAAAGGCGCAGAAGAGAAACAGGAATTCGAACGCGCCCTGAGCGAATATCAGCAGCTGGCCGCGGCGTATCCGGCCGAGCGCCAATCATTGACCGCGCAACTTAGCGCCGCGCGGCTCTGTGTCAAGAAACTGAACCGTCCGCAGGACGCGCTCGCCCTTTACCAGTCCGCTGCCGCCTCGCCAATACCGCACCTCGACTGGGAAGCGCACATCCAGACCGGAATGAAAGAAGCCAAGGCGGCCATGTCCGGCGGAAGCGCCGTCGCCGCCAGAGCGCAGTAAAGAAGCGGTCAGTAACTTGTTCTTTGCAGCCCAGAACACCAGCGCAAAGGTCGACGAGTGTAAGCGGGATTTTTCGCCAAACGACAACAGCTATTTGGATTGGCGGGGGTCGTAGGCAATCAGCACGAACACTTTGGAGGTTGGTTCTCCCGTCAAAATCAACTTGATTCTGTTGCTAGTCTGCACAGCGGTCGCCGCTTGTGCATTCGGGTTATGGTCAGAGGTAACAACCCTCTTTCCATTCAGGAACACTTCGAAACTGCGAACTTCGTCCTTGCCTCGCCCGTTCCCGTTAGTGACGATCAAAATACAGCAACCCGTCGGCACCGGATCGACGCGAAAGTCCTCCGTTCGAGTGCATGGCTTATCGGAGGAACATGCCTGGAAGAACTGCATATACACGCTAGGAGGATAGCCCACGAAATTCCGCGGCAGGTCCTTGCCTTCATCTTGAGCCGTAACGAGTGTGGCGGCCACAAGACAAAGGCCAGCTATCCGAGAGACCTTCTTCATAAGGGTATGATACTCGACGAATCGGGCGATTTACGCTCGCTGACCTGCTTGTGACATCGAGCTCGACGGGAGTTGTCGGTGAGGACGTTAAGCGCCCAGCGTTTGGCAAAGAAGGCTGGGGTCGTCGGAGATGATTCCGTCGACTCCTGACTCCGCGAAACGTTGCATGTCGGCGGGGTCGTTCACTGTCCAGACGATCACTTTCTTTCCGGCGCCCTTTATCTTGCGGATGAGTTCGGGTTCGGCCAGCGCGTAGTGAGGGATCACGTATTCGACCGGCAGTTCGGTCCAGAAGTGCAGTTGGGTTTTGGTCTCGCAGATCAGGCCCAGCGGAATCGTCTTATCCTGCTCACGAAAAGCCTTGAGCACGCCGGGCACGAACGACGACACGACGAATCCGCGGCGGGGCTTGTGTCGAAGGAATAGGTCGAGCGTAATTCTCTCCAGACCGCGGACCTTCAATTCGATGTCGAGAAACGCAGTGCCCTGGTAGCGCTTTAGAACATCGCGCAGGCGCGGCAGAGTTGGTAACTGCTGCGCCATCGTCCGCTCAATCTTGAACTTGCCAGCCACTGGATCGTGACAGATCACAGCCTCTTCGTCTTCAGTGAGCCGCACGTCGAACTCGAAACCGTCGCAGCCGTCGGCCAGAGCGCGGTCGAATGAGGCCAGCGTATTTTCAGGGATTGATTTGACCGCGCGCGCACCGCGGTGGCCGAGAAGAAGCGGGCGGGTCGTGGGCTGCGCGGTCACTTGGCGGAATCAGTCGAGATCGAAATCGCGAATCGGCTTGCCGGTGTCAGGAGATTCCTTGGCCTTCTTCACGGCCTCCTGAAATTTTTTCTCCAGCAGCGACGACGCGTTCTTCTGCGCCTCCACCGACTGCTGGAAGATCGATTCGCGGCGGCTGTCCTGCTCGCGCATAGCCTTGGCCGCGGCCTCCATGTCGTTGAACATTTTCGGCTTCACGGCGGCGGTATGGGCGATTACGGCGCGCTCTTCCGAATCGATCTTGAGCAGCGCGCTGCAGCAGGGGCAGGTTACTTCGAAAGTAGGGGACTTCTTCGTCATGTGTAGCTGTAGCGAATCATATCGCAAAAGGCGGGTCCCGGGCGGAGCGGTGTCGTCGCTACGGGACTTGTTCCTTTTGTGCCGCCGGACCCAGGACTTACGTCCTGGGCTTTAATATGCCGCCGCTCCGCGGCTGGTCCTCTCGAATTACATCAACGCCTTAGTTTGATGGGGAAGATGTGGAAGAGGTTGAGCATCTCCCAGCCTAGTAGAAACAGGGCGATTAGCACGACCACTACCGCCATGAGTTCGCCGAAGGTGAGGCCGCGGCGCTCGGGTTCGAAGCGGCGCGCGGCCAGGCTCAGAATATTCAGCGTGGCGAATCCGAACACGACTGCCCAGAGAATGTTGTAGAGGCCTTCCGCCGAGCCGCGATAGATGAGGGTCACGGCCATGCCGAGGGTCACGGCCGCGCCGGTGCGCACCATGGGATAGACCGCCAGCGCCGCACGCGTCGTGCGGGTGAAGCCGAGAACCAACGACGCTGCGTCCGGGAATGCCATGATTCGAAATCGGCTCCTTGCCGCAAGGGTGCGAGTCGCGGCTCGCAGTAGAAGCGCTTCGCCGGCAGCGCAGAGTCGACACAGGATATTACATCTTTGGCTTCAGCCGGGTCACGAACCGGGAAGAGCAGTGGCCCGGCCCGCTCTTTCCGCGCGGAGCACTTGACCCGCGATCTCCCCAACACGGAGATGGCATCTTTACTTTCGCCCCTTCGGGGCTTGTTCCCCTGTCTTCCGACTCACCCCACGGCTTGAGCCGTGGGCTTCATTCTTTCGCCGCTTTGCGGCTGAGCCTGAGGCCTTCGGTTGGTTAATATGGATTCATGGCTGAATCCGTGGCGAAGCGCCGTTTCATTTTCTTTGACGTGGGCAACACTCTGCTGTTTCCGAATCGCGCCCGCATGCTGGCGCCGCTTCCGGTGGAGCAGCATCCGACGCTCGAACAATGGCAGGCGCTGGAGCGGCGCACCAAGCAGGAGTTCGACCTGGGCATGACTGTAGGCAAGGTCGATCACGGCTTCTGGTGGACGTTTCATACGTACCTGCTCGAAGAGACGGGCGCTGGAAGCGATGCCGTGCGCGATCACCTGATCGAGACTACACGGCAGTCGGCGAACTGGGACCAGATTCTGCCGGGAACGCGGGAGGCGCTGGAGCGCCTGCGTCAGGAGTATGGAATCGCGGTCATTTCAAATGCCGATGGCAAGATTGATGCGGTGTTGCGCCGCTGCGGGATTGCGGATTGTTTTGCCGGCATCACGGATTCGGGAATTGTTGGCGTGGAGAAACCGCATCCGGCAATTTTTGCGGAGGCGCTGCGCGCGATGAACGCCGAGCCGGGCGAGAGCCTCTACGTGGGTGACGTGTATTCGGTCGATTACGTTGGCGCGCGCAACGCGGGGATGCAGGCGGTGTTGTTCGATGTGGCGGGGGCGTACCGCGGGCAGGAATTTCCGCGGGTTGAGTCGTTGGCGGAATTGGAAGCGTGGTTGGGACGGTAGGGATTGCAGTGCGCGGGACGATTAGGAGTTGGCGAATCCGCCGTTTCCCGCGTGTTTAAGGCCGCAGCGTTACCGGCGTGGACGGAGTATTTTCTTTCGCCCCTTCGGGGCTTGTTTCCCGGTTCATCTGACTCACCCACGGCTTGCGCCGTGGGCTTTATTCTTTCGCCGCTTCGCGGCTGGGGCGCTGCACACCTGCACACACTCGCGAGCACCTTACTTGCTGGCCGACGCGGCGGGCTGGGAGCCGGCGTAGTAGCCGCTTTTGGTGCGCACCAGCATTTTGCCGCGCCCTTTGCCTTTGGCCTCGACTCTCACAGCGCGGAAGCCACCCGTTCCCCTCGGATTGGTCGGCTTGTAACCAATCGTATACTGGTTCCGGATGTCGTGGGCGACGGAGCGGCTGATTTCATCCACTTCGTCGAGCGTCCTGGGAAAAAATGCGATCCCGCCGGTACGCTGCGCGATGATTTCCAGCGCCTTCCTGGCGCGCTTGGGATGTTCTTCATCCCCCAGAATTCCGATGGCGTAGACCGACGGCCCGTTCTCTTCCTGCAACATCTTCACCGCCTGCTCCAGCGTCTCGTTGCTGGCGTTGTCTTCGCCGTCGGTGACCACGAACAGGACTTTTTTCTCCAGGCGCGCATCGCGCTTCAAGTGGTCGGCCGAGGCGACGAGCGCGTCGTAGAGTGAAGTGCCGCCGCGGGCGTCGATCTTCTCCAGCGCCTCTTTCAGCTTCAGCAGATCGTTGGTGAAATCCTGATCGAGATAATATTCGTCGTTGAAATTCACGACGAAGACCTCATCCCTGGGATTGCTCGACCGCACCAGATTCAATGCTGCCTGATTTACTTTGTTGCGCTTCTCGCGCATCGAACCGGAATTGTCGATGACGATCCCCATCGCCACCGGAATGTCTTCATGGTGAAAGGAGACGATTTTCTGAGCCTTACCGTCTTCGTAAACGGTGAAGGCCTCGCGATCCAGATTGGTGACGATATGCTGCTTGTCGTCGATCACCGACGCATGCAGCAGAACTTCGTCGACGTCTTTCTTGAAGACGAAGACACCTTCATCGCTTGCTTTCTTGCTCGGACTTTCTGGTTTTGGATTGTCTTGCGCTGGTGTGGAGTCGCTCTGGGCCGGCGGTTTTGTTGCGGTTTGGGACGGCGCGTCCTGCGACCGGGCCGGAAGCGCAGTCTGCGCTCCGGTGCAGATCACAAACGCGACAAAAAAAGGAAGAATCCTCGCGGCCCTATTCCGCAGGCGCGTAATATCCCGTCCTGGCATACACCCGTAGAGGCGGCAGTCCTTTCGGCGGCAGCAGCTTCACTTTTATCTTACGCCATTTGCCGTCGCGCACGACCTTGGCGGGACGATAGCCCAGAACATATTGATTGCGCAGTTCGACGCCGATCTTGGTGGCAACGTCGCCCAGGTCGTTGGGATTGTCGATGGTGAAGGCGCGCCCACCGCTGAGTTCCGTAATGTCGCTCAGCAACTGCGGGCCCAGCCGCTCCTCGACGGCGGAGGCGTAGCGGTCGTAGATGCCGATGGCGTAGATCATCACATCGGCTTCCTTCACCAGCGAGCGGATTTCGTTTTCCGTATAGCGGCTGTGATTGTCGCCGCCGTCGGAGATGATCAGCAGAGCTTTCTTGGCGTATTTGGCCTGCCGCATTTTGCTGACGCCCATATAGATGGCGTCGAGCAGCGCGGTGCGGCGGCGGGGCACGGCGAAGACAAGCTTGTTCTGGATTTCATCGACGGAACTGGTGAAGTCGCTCACCTCCTCCGGTTCGTCGGAGAAGGTGATCATGAAGAATTCATCCTGCGGATTGGCGGTCTTGAAAAATTCCATGACCGCATCTTTCGCGCGCTCCATCTTGCTGCTCATGCTGCCGCTGGAGTCGAAGATCACGCCCAGCGAGACCGGGGCATCTTCGCTGGAGAAAGTTCGAATCTCCTGAGCCGCATTGCCTTCGAAGAGCTGAAAATTTTCCTTCTCCAGTCCGGTGACCAGGCGGTTCAGCGGATCCGTGATGGTGACCGGAACCAGCACTAGATCAACATCAACCTTCAGCGGGCGGACGTGCGCGGTGAGTCCCGGGGTAGCAGTGATGACGGTATCGGCGGCAGGAGTCTCTTTCGGCTTCTCGACCTCCCGCGGGATCACGTGCACGTCGTTGACGTCGGTTTGAGCCAGAGAGAACGAGCCCAGGCAGACGACGACACAGAAGACCAGAGCCAGCGCATTCCACGGCAGCTGGCGCAGCTTTGATGGGAGGGGATTCCGGAACGAATCCGCACGGACACTTCGAACTCGGGCCTCTGGGCGAGGTGACCAACGCCCATTCTTACGGCTCAGGCGGGCCATAAGTACAACCTCAATGGGGCGGATGTTACCACAGGTTTTGCCGGCTGGCGCAGGCTTTTTGTCAAAATCCGGAGACAAATTCCGAAAACTGCAATTCGCTCTTTGCATCACCGGACTCCCTGACTGGCGGGCTTTCCCGATGCGGTTCGCTATCTTGTTACAATCAAAGGTTTCCTATGGCAGACATCCATTCTTTCCGGGCTCTTCGCTACGACTTGCAGCGGGTTACGGCGGCGCAGGTGATTACTCAACCCTACGACAAGATCACGCCCGCCATGCAGGAGCGCTACTACGCGGCCAGTCCCTACAACCTGGTGCGCATCATTTTGGGACGGCGTGAAAGCGGCGACAATACGGTTCATAATGTATACACGCGAGCCGCCGCGTATGGCCGCGAATGGCGGGCCGAGGGAATCCTGCGGCAGGATTCCGCGCCCTCGATCTATGTCTGCTCCCAGACTTTTACCGCACCTTCTGGAAGCCGCTTCGAGCGCCGCGGATTCATCGCCCTGGGCCGGGTGGAGGATTACTCGGCGAAGGTCGTCTTTCGCCATGAACAAACCCTGGCCAAGCCGAAGGCCGACCGCCTCGACCTGCTGCGCGCCACGCGCGCGCACTACGAACAGCTCTTCTTTTTGTATGAAGATGCCGGGGAGATCGATCGGTTGCTTACTTCTGCGACCGGCGTCGCGCCCGAGCTGGACATGACCGACGAATATGGAGTCGTGAACCGGCTCTGGCGGATTTGCGATCCCGGCGTGATTGCGCAGGTGCAGGAGAAGATGCGCGACCGGAAGCTGGTCATCGCCGACGGGCATCATCGCTACGAAACCGCGCTGGCTTTTCGCGACGAATGCCGCGCCGCGGCGGACGGGGCATCGAATCCCAACGCACCCTATGAATTTGTGATGATGACCTTCGTCAACATGAACGACCCTGGATTGCTCGTGCTGCCGACGCATCGCGTGGTTCACTCGCTCGGTTCGTTCTCGGTGGAGGATTTTCAGGCCGCCAGCCGCGAATTCTTCGAAGTAGAGGAGATCGAGCCCGCGCTCGATGGCGCGCGCGCGACGGCCATTCTCCGTGGCCGCGCCGATGGTCGTCGAGAAAGAAGCACGGCCCTGCTGGCGGTCGCCGCTAACCGGGCGTTCGTGTTGCACTCTCCGAAACCGGCGGGGGCGAAATTTCTCGGCGGCCTCTCACCTCGCCAGAAGGCTCTCGATGTCGTACAACTGCACAAGTGTTTACTGGAAGGCGTGCTGAAGCTCTCCGAGGAGTCGATTCGCAACCAGCAGAATCTTTCTTACCTGCGCGATGCCGATGAAGCGCTCACGCAGGTTCGCAAAGGCGCGGCGAATATTACCTTTCTGATGAATCCATGTCCTGTGCGGCAGGTGCGCGACGTCGCCTTCGCCGGCGAGGTCATGCCGCAGAAATCCACCGACTTCTATCCTAAGCTCTTGAGCGGATTAACCGCCTATGCCCTGGATTAGGATTTTGCGGGCCGTCGGGTTTCGGCGTACTGAGCGGAGCGCCCGTTCGACGGGCCGGGCTCCGTCGAAATCCGGCGGGACAGTTGGCTCGCCGGGCCTCGCAATGATCCTGCTAACCGCGATCCTGTTCACGGCGATCCTTCTCTCCGGAGCGGCTCCCGAAAAACATCTCGCAATCTATTCCACGGTCGCGAACTATTCGCTCCCTGTCGTGCAGCGCGAAGGGCGGGATTACGTCGGCCTGCTGGAAATACTCGAACCGCTGGGCCGTGTGAGCGCCAAGTCCGACACTCAGCGCTGGCGGCTGCGTTACAACAACATTCAGGGCGACTTCTTTGTGGGAAAGACGCACGCCCGCATTCAAGGCCGCGACGCCGATCTTGGCGGAAAATTTCTCGAGGAGAACGACCGAGGCTTCGTCCCGGTGTCTTCGCTGAGTTCGCTGCTGCCGCGGATTCTGGGCGGACCGGTCACGCTGCACGAGGAATCCAGCCGCCTGTTTATCGGCAGCGTGGCCACGCACTTCACGGCTTCGCTCTCCGGCGAAAACCGGCTGGTTTTTAATTTCACGGCGCCGGTGAATCCCATGATCGCCACCGAACCCGGCAAGCTGCGCATGACTTTCTCCCGCGAACCGGTAGTCGCCCCCGCCGCTCCAACGCTGACCTTCGGCAGCAAAACGATCCCTTCCGCCAATTACACCGAGAGCAACGGAACGGCTGTGGTCGCGGTGACGACCACGGCGCCGGTTATCGCGAGCTTCAGCAACGAAGGGCGCACGATTACTATAACGCCCGCAACGGCGGCGGCCTCGGCAGCGCAGAACGTGACGCAACCGGCGTCCGCCATCCCGGCGGCCGCGACCCCACCCGCAGTACTGGGTCCGGCGGGTTCGGGCGCTCCAGGCACGGCGGCGACGGCGGCGGGAGGATCGGGCTCGGGTTTGCCCGGCTCGGGAGCGCCAGTGGCGGCACCTCCCGTCTTCCGGCGCTACTTTGCCGTGGTCGACGCCAGCCACGGCGGCGACGATCACGGAGAAACTCTCAGCCCCACGCTGTTGGAAAAAGACATCACCGTAGCGCTGGCGCGCAGCCTGCGCACGGAACTTGAAAGCCGCGGCATCACAACGCTGGTGCTGCGCGATTCCGATGCCAACCTCTCGCTCGATCAGCGCGCCATCTTCGCCAATGCCGACCATGCCGCGATTTATATCTCGCTGCATGCGGCCTCCAGCGGTCATGGTGTGAGGGTTTACACGGCGCTGCTTCCCTACGGCGACGACGATCGCGGACCTTTTCGTTCCTGGACCGACGCCCAGCACGCCTGGCTGCCGCTGAGCACGAGCGTGGCCTCGGCCGTGGCCGCTGAACTGCAGAAGAGGCAGATTACGGTCCGTACGCTCTCTGCCCCTATGCGCCCGCTGAACAATGTGACCGGGGCCGCCATCGCCGTCGAAGTCGCGCCCCAGGGGTCTGATCTCTCGCAGCTCACCGCCCCCGATTACCAGCAACTCATCACGGGCGCGGTGGCAACCGCCATCGCGTCCGCTCACGAGCAATTGGGAGTTGCTCCATGACCTTCGCCGTCTGCGGCATTGCACAGGCCATCTGGAGAATCGATCGATGATCCCACGCCACCTGGCGATCGGAATGGCGGTGCTGCTGGCGGCGGCCCTAAGCCTGAGCTTCTACGCCTGGCACTTCCGAAAAACCGTGGTCACGACTGCAGTCTCCTCGACCGACACTCGACCGCTCGCCCCGCCCGTCGCCGGACCGACCGAGCGCGTTACATTATTCATCGCCCACGATGAAGATGGCACCCTGCGCGGGGAATCGGCGCAGATCCCCCTGCCCTCCGGGCGCCAGCAGCGCGCCGAAGAACTTCTGCGCGCGTTGCTCTCGCTCTATCTCGACAAGTCTTCGTCCCACGTCCTCGGTCCCGGCGCGGATGTACGCAGCGTCTTCCTGGTCGACCCAGGAGTGGCGGTCATCGACCTGAACTCCGCTTTCGCGGACACTCACCGCTCCGGCGCGCTGGTCGAGGAACTGACCGTGGCCTCGCTGATCCACACCATCTCGGCCAACACGCCGGGTGTGGTCCGGGTAAAGATTCTTGTGGACGGCAAGGAGCGCGACACGCTGGCCGGCCACGCCGACCTCTCCGACTACTACGACGTCAGTGCCGTCAACCAGCTGGCCACGCAGCTCGCCCAGTAGCGCGTAGGGCGTCCGGGGCTACGTATTTCATGGAGACGAGCGCCATGCCGAAGAGGACTACGTCAATAGTCGCGCACCTTCGTAGCCAGCACGGGCACCAGATCCCACTCGGCCGCACGCAGGCAAACGTGCAGAGCGGCTCTCTTGAACAGATCTTTATTCCAGCGCTGCAAGTGGATGACATGGACGTTCTCTTCGCTCTCTACGGCGTTCTTAATCTCGCCCAGACGCAGCTCGACTCGCGGATTCGGCATGGGAATTGTCAGCCGCTCGCCGACCGCGCGGCAGCTCGCGATCAGGATCGACTCCGCCTCTCGCGGAGATGTTTGATTTTGCGAGGTGAAGAGTTGCTGCGCGCCGGCGCTTCCGGTGAGGAACAGGATCAGAATCAGGGTCCGCATCCGTTCTCTTTTCTCTTTCCGCCGCAGGATTTCAACTCGACGTGGTTCAACCTCTCCGTGGTGAATTCGAGCGGAATGGCGACGGGGCCTTGGAAGCCGCAGAATTCTTGCCTGGCAAACAGACGCGCGGATCCGGCCTAGGTCAACAGGAACGCGGCGATTGGAGAAAAAGTTACGCAGAAAACTTCTGCGTGACGCGAAGGCCGCAACCAGACACGGCTGCACAGCGTAAGCTTGACGTTTTGTCAGGAACTGACGTGGAGAACTCGAGATCAGCGATGGTAAGGCGCGCTCCTATCGGGAGTCGCCGGCGGAGGCACCCGCCACGCGGGGAGTCGACGGCCGCGGAACACCCGCTCCCGGCGGGAACGGCGGAGGCACATCCCGATAGCGCCAGTACGGCACGGACTGAATCATGCGCACCACAAACGCCGTGCTGCACACCGACCAGATTCCAGCATGCAGCAGAATCCCGACTCCAACTCCAAGGGGAAGCAGATAAGCCAGCAGTTTCACGTTGACGCTCCACTTCCCGATCAGGCGTGGGGATTGGCAGGTGACCTCGCCGAGTTCCGGGCAGCGCAGTTCGGCGAATTCCGGCCGCACTGCGGGATACGGCTCGGCTTGCGTTTGCCAGAGTTGCAGGCGCCGGCAGAGTGCGCGCACCCGGGCGCGGGTCCGCCAGATCGAACCCGCCTCGAGGGGATTCAGATTGAAAATTCCGCTGCGCGTGCCGTCGACGCTTCTCCAGCGCACATAAACACGCTCAAACTTCCACCAGCTCGGGCCTCCGCGGCCGACCACGATTCCGTCGATCTCCGAATTCAGCAGCGAGAACCGAAGCTGCTCTCCGACGAACTGCAAGCGATCTTTCGCCAGCACCAGGAAGCCGCTGTCCCAGTGATAGCGCGCCTGATATAGCCGCGGATATGGACCGGGCGCAAAGCCCACAACAATATCGTCATCGCCGGCGCGCCCGGCGGGCACATGCTCGGCTGCAAACCGCTCCACGATGCGCCGCTTCTCTCGTGCGCGTCCGGCCTGTCCAAGCCACACGGCTGCGAGAATGACCAGCGCGGCAGTGATGGCGATGCCCGCCAGATAGCCGGCCAGTTCGACGCCAACGATTCCACCCAAATTCAGGCGCGGGATCAGTCGCGGGATGAGCCGCTGAAACAGGAGTGAGATCAGCGCCGGAGGAACGACGTACAAAAGGAATTGCAGCCAGAGTTTGCCCTGGCTCAGGGTACGGTCGCGAAGAACGGTCCGGGCTCTTTCCGGATCGCGCGCGATTGGCACAATGTACCGATCTTCCGCCGGCACCACGCGTGCGGCCCCACTCTGTGCCCAGTATTCCTGCAGAATCTGTTGCAAGCGCTCCGGCGCCATGCCGCCCGCAGCGGCAATGCGCTCGACCCGCCGCACGGTCGAGGGATGCGTGAGCCAACTCTCCGAAGCTTTCCCCCACTGAATCGGAGTGCGGTTCAGGCGATTCACCTTCAGTAATCCGGTAATCTGCGCTTCCGGGTCGCCCGTCAGACGCACGGCGGCTGCGTCGGCAACGTTTTCGAAGCGCCGCGAGAGAAAATAAAATACGGTCAGCCCCAGCATGACGAGAACGAAATCCCGCAGCGACCACTGGTTGAAAGCGTTCATGCCCGCCCAGAACCGAAGCATCAGCTTCACTCTCTCCGCGTTGCCGGGAAGGAATGAAAGCGGGAACATGAGCAGACTCGACAGCGTGGTGGAAAGCCAGGTGAAGTAGGAGGGCAGAAAGATCGCGGCGATAAAGGCGAGACCGCGTTTGCCGGGATGCTTATGCTGCAGGTGGGCGAGTTCGTGGGCGGCGATCGCGTCCACTTCGCGCTTGCTCAGGTGTTCGAGCAGGTAGTCGGTGAACATCACGATTTTGTTTTTGGCCGCGTAAGCGTTCGCTACCTGGCCTTTGCCGGCAGGAATGACAAGTACCTGAGTCACTGTGACGCCCAAACGCGCGGCCAGCGCGAAGATTCGATCGCGGAGCTCCCCGGTGGTCAATGCCTGCGGATAATTCTTCAGCACCCGCAGCTTCAGAAGCTTGAACACCTGCAGCATCACGACCGTCAAGATGAGCAGCGCGACCGAGAGTTCAAGCTGCTGGTGAATGATCTGCAGCGAAGCGAGACCGAGCATGAGCGGCAGAACCTGCGCCCCGACCGCCACCAGTTGCTGCAAGAGAAATTCGCGGCGACTCAGCTGGCCGCCGCGCAGCCGCGCATAGACCGGGAACGAGAGGGCGATGCAGAGGAGGTAGATAAGAAACGCGGGCCCGACCACTACGAACACATCCGCTGCGGCCGCGCTCCAGGTGGAAAGTCCCTGATCCGCGACCCAGTCCTGCAGCACACGCCGCGCGCCCAGGCCGGAAGTGATCCAAAGCAGCATCGCTCCGGTCAGAACCCAGCTCAGCGTCTTGAAATATCCGAACCAGGAGGCAGCGGCGTCTTCTCCCGCCGAAGCCAGCGCCCTGCGGCGCATCCACAGCGTCAGCATCACGGGGATCAGCAGGAATCCCGCGAGAATCGCAAAGCCGCGGTAGAGATCGTTCCTCTGGAATCCGTAGGCCAGATGCAGCACGGGCGGCTTCGAATTCTCCGCCAGCGGAATCTGGTAGACGAGAAGCTCCGGCGACTGCAGCGGCTCGCGCTGCAGATTGGTCTGCGTGTAGTCCTGGAACTGCGTGCGAGGAATATCGACGTAGAGGTTCAGCTGCTCGACGCCGCTGCGGTGCAATTCCGCGGCGAATGCGGAGTAATCGAAATCGCCCTTTACGAGCCCGTCCTGCCGGGCCAGTACCGTATCGCACTTCCCCGTCCAGCGGCGCTCGTTGAACTTCGCCATCTGCTGCTGGTAGCGCTCGCGCTGTGCCGCAGTCCAATTCTTCTGGAAATCCGAGAACCGGTTCTCGAAGCCGCTGGGATGGTCCAGAGCCTTCGCCGGACAATGCAGAGCCTGGGTCAACGCGCTTTGCATCGCCTCGGGAGAGGCCGGGCTTACCGGCAGGTCCAGACTCGCGTCGAGCGAGCCTTGCCGGTCCAACTGCAACGACAAGGTCGCCACGCGCGCGGGATCGTAATCGTCCGGCGATAGATCGTCAGCATCCTGCGCCACGCTGACCGTTGCAAGGATCAGCAGGCACGGAAGCAGGCATCGCCACATGAGAACTCTCACGTCGTCACTCCGTTGTTGGTTAAGCGCGGGGAGGATACAAGTCTCGCCCCAGATTGCTCTGCCAACAACGTGACCGAAGTACCTTGGGCCGCCGCGCTCACGGACAAAAAAAAGCCCGCGGACCAAAGTCCGTGGGCTCGGGAACCGCATGCGGGTTGGGTTACTTTTCCAGCGCTTACTTTTCCAGCGCCTCAATTTCGCGCTCGGCCCGCTGCAGGATCTCGCGCAGCTTTTCGATTTTTGCCGAATCATGCGAGTTTCGGCCGGCGGCTCGAATCGCTGCCTTCATCACGCGCGCCGCGGGACGAGCCATCTCGGCTCCTTCCGGTCCAAACAACCAGCTCCCCGCCTCCTCGGCGCGATGCCAGATTTGTTTCACCGTGACGGCCTCGCGCTGCAACTCCGTTTTTCCTGCGTCGGTAAGTGAATAGGCACGCTTGCCACCGGCAGTGTCCGACGTGACCAGGCCCTCGTCTTCAAGCTGCTGCAGCGCCGGATAAATCGCCCCCGCGCTCGCCTTGTAAACCCCGCCCGACTTCGTTTCCAGCTCCTTCATCAACTCATAGCCATGCTTCGGCCCGCTCTCCAGCATCGACAACAGCGCCAGCCGGATTTCTCCCGGACCAAAGAAACGACCCCAACGACCTCTGCGGCCAAAGGGGAAACCGCCGCCCATAAACGACGACGCCATTCCACCCCGCCACCAACTTCCACATCTTCCGTACATACGTGATACTCCTTCCAATCGATGGACCTCGGTTTCTCTTTCGAGAGTCGCCGTTCGAAAGTCGACTCGGCTTTTCAGACCCTCTAACAGTAATTCGTCGGTATAACTATCGATCATTCTTTATGTATATCTATAGATATACCTATTGTCAACCTAAACAATCCCTTCCCCATCAATCACTTCCGCGAACGTCCGACCCTGCCGAAGCCCGAAGCCTGGAGCCCGAGGCCCGATCATTTACAATTCCCACTCATGTTCTATCGCTCCGATAATCGTTCTCCCGACCAGCTTCGTCCGGTCCTCCTTACGCCCGATTTCATCACCACGGCCGAAGGTTCCGTGCTCATCGAGGTCGGCAATACACGCGTCATCTGCACCGCGTCGATCGAAGAAACCGTCCCACAATTCCTGCGCAACTCGGGCAAGGGATGGATCTCCAGCGAATACAGCATGCTGCCTCGCTCCACGCTGACCCGCACGCCGCGCGAAGTCACCAAGGGACGAGCCAGCGGCCGCACCCACGAAATCCAGCGCCTGATCGGGCGCAGCCTGCGCGCCGTCACCGACCTGGCGCGCCTCGGCGAGCGCACGATCTGGATCGACTGCGACGTCATCCAAGCCGACGGCGGCACGCGCACCGCCTCGATCACCGGCGCGTTCATCGCTCTCGGGCTGGCCCTCGAAAAATTGGTGGAGGCGGGAACACTGACCGCGGTCCCGCTGAAGGATTTCGTCGCCGCCATCAGCGTGGGAATTGTCGATGGAGAAATTCTGCTCGACCTGGCTTATGAGGAAGACTCGCGTGCGGATGTCGACATGAACTTTGTGATGACGGCCGGCCACAAGCTGGTAGAAGTCCAGGCCACCGCCGAGCACCAGGTCTTCGACGAGCAGCAACTCGCCAAGATGCTGGCGCTGGCCAAACACGGCGTGCAGCAACTGATCGCCAAGCAGCAGGCCGTGTTGAAAGCTCTGACGCTGCGGCAGTAGCGAGAATTTCACTCCGCCGATCGCTTATTTTGGCACTGCTATTTCGGCTCTGCCTTTTTCTGCTCCGCCTTCTTTTCCGCGGCCTTCTTCTGGGCCTCTACCGTCCACGGCGGTACAATCCCGTTTTCGCGAGCATAGGCCACCGCCTGGCCGAGATGTTCGTGGGCATCGGCCACCAGGATGTACACCACATCTCCCGCATTGGCCTGCGGACCCAGGTCCGGCAACAGTTTCGCGAAGTCGGCGTTGCTCATGCCCTGGATCGTGCCCTGGGCGAATCCCCAAGACTTGTTCAACTCCTCGATAATCCGGGCTCGATCCGTGGTGGATTTTTCAAACGTCTTTCCGTCGAACCCGGCCGGTTTTGCCGCTCCCATCATGCTAAGTATCCCGTAGCGTTCCCCGGCAACGTGCAGAAACACCTCCGCAAACGAGCGCGAATCGGGCGTGGGACGCCAGGTCAGCTTGTCGGCGGGCAAAGCATTCGCCAGATCTACAAATTTTTTCTGAACGCTTTCCAGATCAAGCAGAGCCTGTCCCTTCATGTCATAACTGGGAGCGGTCTTGTCGTTCGCATCCCCCGCCCTAGCCACAGTTGCCCCCGCGACCAGTACGATTGAAAGAACTACATAACGCAGCATCATTGTTTTCATATTGAGCCTCCACGGTACGGCGACCGCTGCTTAGACGGAACTCCCTCGAAATAGTCGCAACCGGTGGAGGCTATTTTCTGAGCACACCAATGACAGGCACCCACAGATTCAAAGCCGGGCAAGCCCCCACCCTGAACCCGGAATCGTGAACGAGGCATCGTAAGCGAGATCACAGCTTTTGCGGCCCCGTGGTTTACAATTGTTTGTTTCAAGCGCTCATCCTTTCCGCACTGATTGGAGGAATCCCATGAAGATCACCCCTGGCAAACTTGCCGGTCTCAAGAAAGTCTCGAACGAACGTGGCGTCATCGCTGCCGCCGCCATGGACCAGCGCGGCTCCCTACAGAAATCGCTGGCCAAAGAAAAAGGCGGCGAAGTCACCGACGCCATGATGGAAGAATTCAAATCGCTGGTTACGGAAATTCTCACTCCACACGCCACTGCCATCCTGCTCGACCCCGAGTGGGGACTGCCGGCCTCGAAGCGCCGCGCCAAGAATGCCGGCCTGCTGCTGGCCTACGAAAAAACTGGATACGACAAGACCGGCCCCGGCCGCCTGCCCGATCTGCTTGACCACTGGTCCGCGCGCCGACTGAAAGAAGCGGGAGCCGACTGCGTCAAAGTTCTGCTCTACTACACGCCCGACGATCCCAAGGATGTGAATGACCGGAAACACGCCTGGATCGAGCGCATCGGCGACGAATGCCGGGCCAACGATGTTCCGTTCTTCCTGGAATTCGTCGGCTACCAGGAAGGCGCCGACGAGAAAGGTCTCGATTACGCGAAAAAGAAGCCGCACATCGTCACCGAAAGCATGCGCGAGTTCACCAAGGATCGCTACGGCGTCGACGTGCTCAAAGTCGAAGTGCCGGTAAACATGAAATTCGTCGAAGGCGTGAAGTGCTTCGCCGGAAGCAAGGCCTACAGCAAGCAGGAAGCGATCGACCTATTCCACCAGGCGGCGAACGTTGCCACCAAGCCGTTTATTTATCTTTCCGCGGGAGTCAGCAACGCCGAGTTCAGCGAGACTCTCGAACTCGCCGGAGAATCGGGAGTGAAGTTCAACGGCGTGCTCTGCGGCCGCGCCACGTGGAAAGACGGCATTCCGGTTTATGCCAAGCAGGGCGGAGCCGCCTTCCGCAAGTGGCTCGAAACCGAAGGCGTGAAGAACATCAACAACGTCAACGACAAGCTGAAGGCCGCGACCAGTTGGCACTCGATCTACGGTGTGGAACTGGTGCACGCATAGAGCTTATCGGCTCGTGGGGGCGCGGGCGACTCGCCCGCGCCTTTCTTTATTCCTGTTGATTTTCAGCGAGTTCATCTCCCCTTGAAACCAAGAATCCTTCTCTCCTGGAGCAGCGGCAAAGATAGTGCCTGGAGTCTCCACGTTCTCCGCCAGCGGGGCGAAGTAGAAGTGGTCGGTCTGCTGACCACGATCAATACTCATTTTCAGCGGGTTGCCATGCACGGCACGCGCCACGCGCTGCTAAAGGCCCAAGCGAAAGCTGCTGGCGTACCGCTCTGGGAAGTTCCCTTGCCCTGGCCCTGCAGCAACGAAATCTATGAGCAAGCAATGTCCACAGCCTGCGGTTCGGCGGTCGAGCAAGGGATATCCGGCGTCGCCTTCGGCGACCTATTTCTCGAAGACGTTCGTCGCTACCGCGAGGACCGCCTGCGCGGCACCGGACTCGAACCGATCTTCCCCCTCTGGGGACGAGACACGCGCGAACTGATTTCGGAGATGCTGGATGGCGGCCTCCGGGCACGCATCGTTTGCGTCGATCCTTCGAAGCTGCCCGGCGATTGCGTCGGACGTGATCTCGACCGCGACCTGTTGAGCCGCCTGCCCGCCACGGTCGATCCCTGCGGCGAGAATGGCGAGTTTCACACCTTCACCCACGCCGGACCGATGTTCGATCACCCGATTCCGATCAAAGACGGCGAAGTCGTATCGCGTGACGGCTTCCTCTACGCTGATGTGGTACTCGAGTCCGAAATGGAGATGCCTCTGCGTGACCGTTAACGACAGAGAGTTAGACTGAGACGAACAGAAAACGCTATGTCTACAACCACCGCTCTCATCACCGGCGCCTCCGGCGGCATCGGATACGAACTCGCCAAGCTCTTCGCCCGCGATCATTACAACCTCGTGTTGGTCGCCCGCAGCGCTGACAAACTGGCGCAGATCGCGAGCGAATTGCAGGCTCACGGCGTGACAGTGAAGATCATCGCGCTTGATCTGGCCGAGCCCCCCGCGCCGAAATTTCTCTTCGATCAACTCCAGCGCGAGGGCATCGCCGTCGACATCCTCATCAACAACGCCGGCTTCGGCGTCTTCGGCGAGTTCGCGCAGATTCCGGAGGAAGAAATCCTCGGCCAGATCGATCTCAACATTCGAGCGCTCACAGAATTAACACGCTGGTTCCTGCCGCCCATGATCGCCCGGCGCGGCGGCCGCATCATGAACGTCGCGTCCACCGCGGGATTTCAGCCCGGCCCTTTGATGGCCGTCTACTACGCGACCAAAGCCTACGTGATTTCATTTTCCGAAGCGATCGCGAATGAAGTTCGCAATACGGGCGTCACCGTGACCTGCTTCTGCCCCGGAGCCACGCACACTGGCTTCGCCGCCCGCGCCGGCGTTGACAAATCGCGCCTGTTCAAGCTCGGAGCCATGAGCGCCGAAAAAGTCGCGCGCGATGGCTACCGCGCGATGATGCAAGGCCGCACTCTGGCGATCAGCGGTGCGCACAACTGGCTGGTCGCGCAGTCCACCCGCTTCGCGCCGCGCAGGATGGTGACCGCAGTTTCGCGCTGGATTTCCGAACAGGCCAAATAGACTGATCTCGCGCGTGCGATCTGGTATCTACAAAGTGCGAAGCTCTGGATTCGGCCTTTGTCCTCTCAGCGAAGCGATGGACCTTTGTACTTGCCGGCAGCGCCTGCGCCGCGAGCAAAGTGCATAGGTCCTTCGCTTCGCTCACGATGACAAGCGGCTTATTGCCTTCGCGGCTGACAAGGTCCTTCCTCCGCTCGATCCGCTCCCAAAACTTTCTGTAACCTTCCCCCTTCGCCGCCGTAAGCGTATATAGAGGGCTAAGAAAATGACGACGGATACGCGTCCGATGCAGGCTCCGGTTTCTGACAATGACCACTCATGGCTCACGGCGGCGGCTTCGCTGGCTGTAGGCGCCGCGTTCTTCTCTTTGTGGTTCTGGCTTCTGCCGCAATGGCTGGGCTTCACGGTGGAGGCCGCGGGAGCGGCGCGCTGGCGATGGCTGGCCGCGGTGCCGTCCGTGCTGGGATTCGCCGTCGCTCTGCGCTGCGTGTGGGACTTCGGATGGACCGGCCACGGCACACCCGCGCCGATCGCTCCGCCGCAGCGCCTGGTCGTGGTAGGTGTCTATCGCTACGTGCGCAACCCCATGTACCTGGGCTTCGCTAGCGGATGGATTGGCCTATGGATCATCTTCGGGCATGCCAATCCGGTTTTGATCGCCGCAGTCGCGGCGGTAGCAGTCGGCATACATCTGTTCGTGGCTTTTTACGAGGAGCCGACCCTGCGCGGCAAGTTCGGAGCGGATTACGAAGAGTATTGCCGGAACGTGCGGCGCTGGCTGCCGCGACTGCGGGCGTGGAACAAGGCGGAGTAAACCAGCCCGAAGCCGAGGCTCAAGCGGCAGATCAGAACTGTGGCTCGACTACGACGTGCGCTCGACGACTGCAAACGAACCATGCCGGTGCTCGAAGAACAATCCGACGTGCTGCAGAAGTTTTCCCGAGGCGACGTCGATGCGTTCGAGGAGCTGTTCCGGCTGCATCAGGGCGAGGTTTACCGCTGGATCCTGCGCATCGTGCGCGATCCCGCGGCTGCGGAAGATCTGACCGTTGAGACTTTCTGGCGCATCCACCGCGCGCATGCGCGCTTCGATCCGGCGCGCAGTTTCGGGGCCTGGGCGCGGCGGATCGCCAGCAACGCGGCGCTCGATCATCTGCGCTCAACACGAGCAGAGATCGAACTGTCGGACGACCTGCCGCAGGCGCCGCAGCCCGATCCGGCGATTTCACAGGAACTGCGCCAGAAGACGGCGTATGCCTTCAGCCGCCTTCCGCCCAAACTGAAGATCGCCGCCACGCTCGCCTTGATCGAGGGGCAGCCTTACCAGGAGATCGCGGACGCGCTCGACATTTCCATCGGAGCCGTCAAACTGCGAGTCTTCCGGGCGCTGCGCCTTCTGAGAAAGACACTGAAAAAACAAGGAGTCGAACCATGACTGAACCCGGCCACGAACCAGCGCAACGAATGGAGAGGTTGTTGAAGCAATACTTTCCGCCAACCAGCACTCGCCCCCGGGCGGCGCTTGAGCGCGACTTGTGGCCTGCGATGCTACGCCGTATGGAACAGCAATCGGTCGCTGTGCCGTGGTTCGACTGGGCTCTGCTTGCAGCACTGGCTGTCTGTCTGGCGGTTTTTCCGCGGGCGATTCCGGTGCTGCTTTATCACTTGTAATTGGAGGACATCATGAATACTCATCCTTATCTCCGCGCCTACATGGCCGGAATATTCCTGCCCAGTTTGTTCCTGCTGGTGGTGCTGACTACGTTCGTCGTAGCACGGCTGGTCTTTCAGGTGCCGATTCCAATTGAACGCGTCATCGTTTTTCCCATGGCGATCGTTCCCAATCTCTTTGGACTTTGGAATGTCCTCTACGTGTGGCTGCGGCCGCGCCGTCATCTTCCCATCGGATTCCACGGCGCTTTCTTGCCGGTCATTATGGCGCCGGTGGGGGGACTGATCGGTTGCTGGCTGGGTGTGCTGAGCATCGGGACTCACGGCATCACGTGGTTCGACGTCATGACCGCGCCTTACTATCTGATCGCGCCGTGGTTCTTTGTGGTGCTGGCCGTCTACTATCTGGTGTGGAAATACATTGTCGGATTTCTGAACCAAGTTTTGGGGATCGCATGAACGCAGGACGAAAACCCATTTACCACTAAGGACACGAAGTATCACGAAGGAACCCCTATCTTCAGGATTTCCTTCGTGTGACTTCGTGTCCATCGTGGTAAATGCAGTTGGCTTGGGCCCTTCGCGGCGCGGCAACTTTACAAATCCCTACCGTAGCTTTGCAAACCTTTACCAGCACGGCCGATGCCCTTTTCATCAGGGACTGGTCTAATCAGCAGGGAGCAGGTCTCGCTCCCACAGACTGCGCGGGCTTCAAAGCTCGCACAGTCCCAGGTCCTTCGAACAGGAGGCACCAAAATGGCGCACACTTCAAGCGTGTCCACCGGTTGCAGCCGTCATGCCGTTTCGCCCTCAGTCCCTTTTCTGAATCTGGCCGGAATCAACCCAAAGTCACTCGCCCATCTATTCACAGCTTTATTGCTCACAACCGCCTGCCTCGCGCAGGATCAACCGCAATCTCCCACAAATCCGGCCCCCAACAATGCGCCGCATGCGCCGGCTACCGAGACCATTCCAGCTGGAACTCGATTCGCGCTGGTGCTGACCGATCCCGTTTCCAGCAAGATGATGCGCGCCGGAGACGCGATTCACGCGCAGATCACTGCGCCCGTCGCGGTTGGTGACCAGGTCGTGATTCCTGCCGGAACCTTCGTCCAGGGAAAACTCGACAAGCTCAAACGCGATGGCACTCGCGGGGAAATGTTGCTGCAGTCGGCGTCGGTAATTTTTCCCGACGGCTACGTGGCCAACATTGCCGGACCGATCAGCATGGAGAGCACCGAGTACACGGCGTGGCTGAACCCGGGCAATGGCACAAAAATCGGCGCGATCGTGGCGCCCATGGCAGGCCTGGGCATCGGCGCGCTGATCGGCAATGCAGCCCACACCACCCAGAGCATGACGCTCGGCGGTCAGACGATCACATCGAGTACGGCGAAAGGAGTGGCGATCGGCAGCGGGGTCGGCCTCGGAATCGGGGCTCTGGTCTCGATCATCCTGCTTACCCACAGCCATCAGTTCTTTGTCGACGTTGGCTCGCCCATGGATATGACGCTGCGTCAGCCGCTCACGCTGGCCGGAGTCGAGGTGAACAGCGCGGTTCGCGACGCGCAGGAGAATCCCGTGGCGGCTCCGATGGCGGCACCGCGCCCGGTACCGATCCATGACCACGGCACGTGTTTCGCTCCAGGAACACCAGGTACTCCCGCTACCCTGATTCCGGGACCGCCAGGCCCTAATGGCATTCCCGGACCTCCAACAACGATTCCCGGCACGCCGGGAACTCCGCCCACTCCGTATCCGTGTCCGTAAAGCGACGATCTAAGGAGCGAAGAGAACGGGAACTGAAGCAAGTTCCCGTTTTCTTGCTACACTCCTGGCCGGAGGACGGAAGCCCAATCCATGCCCACACTCATCCCCCAGGCCACACGGATTCAATCCGCCGGCAACAAGCCCAAGCTGATCGACGAATATGTCGGCCGGGTAAATTCGAATACCTCGGCGGCCAGCGTCGCCCACATGCGCAGTCCCGAAGGATGGATCGAGCCCGGCCAGACGCCGGACTTCGACGAATTCACCATCGTGCTGAGAGGAGCACTGCGCGTCCGGCACAAAGGCGGCGAACTTGAAGTCCGCGCCGGGCAGGCCGTAATCGCGCACGCCGGCGAGTGGGTTCAGTACTCAACTCCCAACCAGGGCGGCGCCGAATACATTGCCGTCTGCTTGCCTGCGTTCTCGATGGAAACCGTTCACCGGGACGAAACACACGAGTGAAACCACTATCTGGAGTGATACACAAAGTGGTAAGATATATACACATCGGAGACAGGCATGAGGACCAATATCGACATCGACGATCGCTTGATGCGCCAGGCTATGCGCAGCAGCGGCGCCTCGACCAAGAGGGCGACGGTTGAGACCGCATTACGGCTGTTAGTGGAAACCTATGGACAGACAGCCATCCGCCGCCTCAAAGGTAAAGTGCGCTGGGATGGCGATCTGGAACAATCGCGTCGCGGCCGTGTGAATGAGTAGCCATGCATGGTGATCATCGACACGACGGTATGGATTGACTATCTCGGAGGCACGGCAAATGCTGCCACGGCATGGCTGGATCGAGAAGTCGGACGGCAGCGCCTGGGCCTTACTGATCTGATTCTCTGTGAGGTATTGCAGGGGATCCGCGCGCAGAGTAACTTCACTCGAGTGCGCGATCGCCTCCAAAAGTTCAACGTCTTCCCTGGCGGTGGCGTTGATCTGGCGATCGCAGCAGCTCAGAACTACCGTACGCTGCGACAGCGCGGGTATACCGTGTCAAAGACCATCGACTGTTGGATCGCAACCTTCTGCATCGAAAGCAACCACCAACTTCTGCACCGGGACCACGATTTCGACGCGTTCGAGAACATTCTGGGACTGCATGTGGTCCACCCCTGAAACCGCGCTTCGCGCTCTACTCCTCGCCCGCGTAATATCCTGGCCGCGCTGCCACGTGGAACAGGTAATGCAGCTTCTTGGGCAGGAGCAGCTTCACGCTGATCTTGTGCCACTTTCCATCATGGGGCGGAGGCGGCGGCTGGTAGGCCAGCATGTACTGATGGCGCAGTTGCGTCCCAATGCTGCGGGTCACGGCCGGCATCTGATTCGCGGTCGACAGTGAGAATGCACCGCCGCCCGTTTGCCCGGCAATGTCCTGCAGCAACTGCGGCCCCAACTGTTCTTCCTGCGTCGCGACGTAACGGTCGTAGGTCCCGACCGCATAGACCATCACGTCCGCTTCGCGAATCGCAGCCTTGACGTCATGCTCGGTGTAGCGGCTGTGGTTGTCGCCGCCATCGCTCAGAATCAGCAGCGCCCGTCGCGCATAGCGCGCGCTCCGCATCTTCCTGACCCCCATGTAAATGGCGTCGAGCAGCGACGTCTGGCCCTTCGATCGGGCCGTGAGCATGTCGTTTTCGAGGTGCTCGACGCTGTTGGTGAAGTCGGTCATGATCTGAGGCGCGTCGGCGAAGGTGATGAGGAAAAATTCATCCTGAGGGTTGGCCGCATCGCAAAATTGCGCCACTGCCTCCCGCGCCCGGTCGAGTTTGTCTTTCATGCTGGCGCTGGTGTCGACCAGAATGCCCACCGAAACCGGCGCGTCTTCGCTCGAGAAGTGCTTGATCTCCTGCGACTTCCTGCCTTCGAAGAGCTCAAAGTTGTCCTGATTCAGTCCGATGACCGGCCGGTTGTAGATATCCGTAATGGTGACGGGAACCAGCACCAGGTCGACGCTGGTCCGGATCAGCCCGTCTCCCGCGTAACCACCCGCCGCATTCGGGCCGAGGGCGGCGCTCGCCACGGCGACAGTATTTTCCTGATCGCGGGGAGTGATTTCGTGGGCAACGACTCCCCGGGGAAGGATGTGCACGTCGTCGATCCCCGTCTGGGCCTGCAGCAACGGGGCAAGAGCGGCCGGGCCGAAGATTTCTCCAGCAAGAATCAGAAGACTACAGGAAATCACGCGGAGAGAAATCGCTTGCACCCGAAACATGGCTGGCACCGTCCGAAAGCTCTATCGGCAACGCGGCAACGTGCATTAGTCGCCCTCGTTCTATTTGTCGTTGTAGGACGAATCCATTAGGCGGGCAAGGAAAGACCCTGAATTGATCAAACGGAAGTAACCCGGATTCGGGAAAGGCGCGGATCTTCGGGATTCGATGAAGAACCGGGAAGGGCACGACTTGAGTCGTGCCGAAGAGAGCTTGCAGAGGCTTGCGGCTTCAGCCGCTGAGGTCCGCCTTGGTCCCCAGCGGCTGAAAACCGTTCGGTTTCGAGAGTCGGGGCGGCACGAGTAAAACTCGTGCCCTTCCGAAATTCGCCTGGGTTCGGCTAGAAGCTAGAAGCCGCCCTACTCCCACTCAATCGTCCCAGGCGGCTTCGACGTGACGTCGTACACCACGCGATTCACACCCTTCACTTCATTCACGATCCGCGTCGAGATGGTCTTCAGCACTTCGTGCGGCAGAGCGACCCAGTCCGCGGTCATGCCATCCTCCGAACTCACGGCCCGGACCGCGCACGTGTAGGCATAGGTGCGCGCGTCGCCCATTACGCCCACCGACATCACCGGCAGCAGAACGGCGAACGACTGCCAGATTTTCGTGTAGAGCCCCGCCTCTTTGATCTCGGTGATCACGATGTCGTCGCATTCGCGCAACACCGCCAGGCGCTCAGGCGTAACCTCGCCCAGCACTCGCACCGCGAGGCCCGGCCCAGGAAAGGGCTGCCGCTGCAGGATTTCGTCGGGCATGCCGAGGTCGCGGCCGATCTTGCGGACTTCGTCCTTAAACAAGTCTTTCAGCGGCTCGATCAGCTTCAGCTTCATCTTCTTCGGCAGGCCGCCCACATTGTGATGGGACTTGATGACCTGCGACGGCCCGCGCACCGAGCGCGACTCGATCACGTCGGGATAAAGCGTCCCCTGCACCAGCCACTTCACTTTGCCTTCGGTCTTCTCGGTGCGGCCGGCTTCTTTTTCGAAAACATTGATGAACTCGTTGCCGATGCTTTTGCGTTTTTTCTCACGATCGGTTA